>OATB01000474.1_pt1 | contig 28529 bp, 27 predicted proteins | sample 1494941 | NCBI WGS metagenome assembly OATB01 (sample SAMEA2579931, study PRJEB22360) | human gut metagenome | reverse complement strand
CCTATAAAACGTTCGCTCTAGAATGAATTTACAACTACGCATTGGGAACGGGCGGGTGTCTTGATTTGTTTATAATATTTTAACAGAATGTTTAAATTTACACGCGGCTTAAAGGTATACAATTGTAGATAAGTGGGCTATAATGGAAGAAATATAGTAATTATGTCAGGAGGCATTGTAATGGAGCATTATATGGAGATTTTAAAACAGTTTGGGGTCGTTATGACGGTAGCTGGTGTAATCATTGGCATTATTATGTCGTTTGTAGTATTTTTCGCGTTCATGTCTAAGAAGAATGTAAATCGCTTTCATGGTTTCTTTGGATGGCTTTATGATTATCTGCAATTTAAAAATTTTATTATCGAAGGACTGTTAAAGTTTTTCTATGTACTTGGAGCTTGTGTCTGCACCACGGTAGGTGTTTTTAATATTCTTTGTCTGCAGATGGTATTGGGATTTGCGGTACTGATTTTTGGTAATCTTGTACTTCGGATTTTCTATGAATTTGCATTGATGATTGTTGTTATCTGTAGAAATGTAAGTGAGATTAATAAAAAAATGGGCGGTGGCGTTGACCACAGAACACAGTTTAAAGAGTGTGAGATTCCGCCTATGCCAAAAAAAGAAGATTTTGTAATGAGAGATCCACAAAAAGATGCTATGCGTGAAACCGCTGTCACTCAGAGCCAGCCGATATATCAGAATACTGGGGTTATGCAGGCTCAGACAGCAGTTACAGCAGCCGTGAGTTCAGGGGTACAGTCAGGGAACCAGACAGCGCCGACAGCGAACCTGGTGTACGCAGGGAGTCAGGCAGCAACGGCGGCAAATGATGGCTCCTCAGTGGCAGGTGCGTCCCAGCCGGCTGTGGAAGGACAGTTATCAACAGAAAAAGCGGAAAATGTGGATAACTCTAAGAAAATATGTCCGTCATGTGGAAATGAAGGCGGGGAACAGGATGCTTTTTGCAGCAGATGCGGGAGAAAGTATTAGAGCGTGTTTGATCATTCATTCCTGCCATCTGCAACGGCTGCAAACCTGAATCGACAGAAAATTGTCAGAAAAAGTTAAGAACCATATTCTTGACATAAAAATTACGGTATGATATATTGAATTTACATAAAAGGGAGTAGCCTAACCGAAAGGTGATTCGAAATCGTCAATACGATATTTTATATCCGTATCGAATGAAATGTGCAAGACTTTTATTGTAGCGAAGATTGCTGCGATAAGAGTCTTTTTATTTTTTCTATGCAGCCGGCAGTCTTCGCAGTAACCAAACACCCGTTAAGAGCCTGAAAGATCTAGAATGGGTCAATAGGCAAAGAGAGGAGAAAGAGTATGTACGATGTAGAAAGAAATAACAGGGAAATTGAGGAAGCACTGGCAGCGGGAAGAGCAGCATTAGACAGTCTGAACCGTGTAAACCATTCATTGTCCAGTGCCAAAGGTTTTGGAATCTGGGATATGCTTGGAGGCGGTTTTATCAGCGGCATGCTGAAGCATTCTAAGATTGACAGTGCGAGTGCAGAGATGGAAAATGCAAAAATGCTTCTTGGAAAATTCCAAAAAGAATTGAGAGATGTAAGTATGCATCCGGATATGAATATTGATATTGGAGGTTTTGCAGTATTTGCTGACTTCTTTTTGGACAATATAGTATCAGACTGGTATGTGCAGTCAAAAATCAACCGGAGTAAGGAACAGGTTGAAGAGGCGATTGAGCATGTGGAACATGCACTTTATGAACTGGAAAGAATGAGGCGGTAACAGGAAAGAGATGCTCAGTTTAAATACAGGTAATATAAATTGTACCGGAGATATAAATGGTGGCGGAAATATAAATAGTAGGGTAATATAAATAGTGACGGAAATATAATTAGTAGCGCTAATATAATTAGTGCCGGAAATTTATTTAGTGCAGGAAATAACGGAATATAGGAGGATTGGATATGGGATGTTTAGGTAATATTTTGTGGTTTATATTTGGCGGATTTATATCAGGAATCAGCTGGCTTTTGATTGGCTGCCTCTGGTGTATTACCATCATTGGTATTCCGGTTGGAACCCAGTGTTTTAAGTTTGCAGGATTGTGTTTTTTCCCATTTGGGAAAGAGGTGGAGTATGGAGGCGGTGTTGGCTCGTTACTGTTAAATGTATTATGGCTGATATTCTCTGGTATTCCCCTTGCAATTGAATCAGCAGTTATTGGCGCAGTCTTATGCGTTACAATAGTGGGAATACCATTTGGATTACAGCAGTTTAAAATTGCGAAACTTGCATTAATGCCATTTGGTGCAAGAGTAGTTTAGAAAAAATCGGCAGAGCTAATTGACGGGCCTGCCGGTTTTTTTGTTGGAAGTTTTCCCCTTTTATATGCCAGGTACAAGATATAGTAGAAAATCGGTTACAAAGAGTTTATAATAGGGTTATCGAATAGTAAGGAGGCACTTTAGATGAAGATATCAATATTATATGATTCACAAACTGGTAATACAAAAATGTTAGCAGATACAATAAATGATTCTCTCAGGGGTCTTGTGGATATATTGTTCTATGGGAATGCGGCAGATGCCGGAACTGATGAGATTGGGGATTCAGATATTATATTTCTAGGATTCTGGACTGATAAAGGGCAGTGCTCTGATAAATTAAAAGTGGTACTGCCAAAACTGTGCGGTAAGAAGATTGTGCTTTTTGGAACCGCTGGATTTGAAGGCTCTGCGGAGTACTTTCAGAAGATTTTATCCGGTGTAAAGTCTGCTCTTCCCCAGGATTGCCAGGTGGCAGGAACTTATATGTGTACGGGCAGGATGCCAATGTCTGTTCGAAAGCGATATGAAGGAATGCAGGCAAAAGGTATGCCCCAGGCAGATTCCCTGATTCGTAATTTTGATCAGGCGCTGAGTCATCCCGATGACGAAGATCTGGAGGATGTTAAAAAATTTGCGCTAAGCATGATACAGGTATAATAAGGCGCGTATTAAAACTATTGATATAAAAATATAAATTGTAAATACAGATGATGAGGAGATGATTATGAAGATTATCATATCTCCTGCAAAGAAAATGATGCAGGATGAAAATTCTATGGCAGTGAGCGGATATCCGGCATTTGCAAAACAGGCAGAGGAATTACATAGAATACTAAAGAAGCTTTCTTATGAAGAACTGAAAGGCATATTAAAGTGCAATGATAAAATTGCTGAGCTGAATTTCAGGCGGTTCCGGAATATGAAGGGGTTAGATGGGCAAGACGGATATGCTAATCTGACGCCGGCGCTTCTGACCTATGAGGGCATTCAGTATCAATATATGGCACCCAGGGTATTTTCCGATAAACAGTGGGAATATGTACAGGAAAATCTGCGCATTCTTTCCGGTTTTTATGGAATCCTTAAGCCACTGGATGGCGTGTGCCCTTATCGGCTGGAGATGCAGGCAGCCCTGGGTGCAGGTGAGGCTAAAAATCTTTACCAGTACTGGGGGGAAAGTATTTACCGGGAACTGATTCAGGATGATAAGTTGATTCTGAATCTGGCATCCAAAGAGTACAGCAAGGCAGTGGAACCATATCTGGAGCCGGATGTCCGGTTTGTTACCTGTATATTTGGGGAAGCACAGGAGCGTGGACAGAACCGCAGGATCCGGGTGAAAGCGACCCAGGCAAAGATGGCGAGAGGTGAAATGGTACGCTGGCTTGCAGAAAAACAGATTGGGGATATTAAAGATATCAGAGAATTCAATCGCCTGGATTTTACTTACTCACCAGAGGATTCCGGCGATGATACGCTGGTGTTTTTAAAACCCGTAAATAAGGAAAGTCAGGAGCGTGTATAAAAATGCATGACTGACATCTGCCAGAAAGACATTTTAATATGCACCGGAGTAGAAAGAAGAGGAGACCAGATGCTGAGAGAAATCAGGGAAATTGTTAGAGAGGCGGGGCAGATTCTGAAAAATGCCCACGCAGGAAGCCAAAATATATATGAAAAAAGTGGATTTGCAAATTTTGTAACGGCGTACGATTGCCAGATACAGGAATTTTTGGTAGACAGATTGAAAAGTGTTTTTCCGGAAGCCGGTTTTATCGGGGAGGAAAATCATCTCCAGGAACCTTTGGGGGATGGATATTATTTTATTATAGATCCCATTGACGGAACTACGAATTTCATTCATGATTATCATCACAGCTGCATTTCAGTTGGAATTGCTTATCAGGGGAAAGGGTATGCTGGGGTTGTATATGATCCTTATCTGGATGAGATGTATTGGGCAAAAAAGGGAGAAGGGGCATATTGCAATGATATACGCCTGACTGTAAAGGATATTTCTCTGGAAGATTGTATTGTGGCATTTGGATGTGCCCGGTATAATTCTGAGGAAACAGACCGATGCTTTGATTATGCCAAGAAATTGTATCTGCAGTGCCACGGAATCCGAAATGGCGGGTCGTCTACCCTGGATATCTGCCATATTGCTTCGGGTAGAAACGGACTCTATTTTGAAATGCTTCTGCAGCCATGGGATTACGCTGCGGCATCCGTTATACTGGAAGAGGCAGGAGGGGTGATCAGGACCATGGATGGAACCCCGATTACGCTGGATGCACCCTGCTCCATACTGGCAGGCAGCCCTTTGGTATGGAGTGAAAGTATGGATTTATGGAGTACTGGTACAATCGTCAGGTGATTTTATTTTCAAATGCTGCCAGCTGGTGCTGACCGGCACTGTGTATGCCAGCGGGAAAGGAGCGCGTATGAGAAACCATGAAGTTACTGCATGTCAACCACTTTTAAAGAAGGACGGCAGCCTTACGGAACCAGGGTGGTCCAGAAGTCTGGTTCAGGTCTATGACAGAAGTAAGATTAAGGCGCCGAAATTTAGAATCAAAGAATGGGATTATTATCTGGTTGTGAATCGGGATTTTGCTGCGGCATTTACGATTTCCGATGATGGGTATATTGGGCTTGAATCAGCATCCATACTGGATTTTACCAGGCCTTGGGAGCATACGGAGACGATTTTGAAGCCGTTTACCATGGGAAGGATGCACCTGCCCTCCAATTCTATGGAGGGAAATACCAGTTACCATGATAAAAAGATGCATATGCGTTTTGAAGCACAGAATGGAAAGCGGAGAATCCGCTGTAAGTGGCCGCGCTTTTTTGAGGGAAAAGAATTTTCCTGTGATATTATACTGGAAGAAACCCAGCGTGATTCTATGGTTATTGCTACGCCTTGGAAAGAAAAGAAAACGGCATTTTATTATAATCAGAAGATTAACTGTATGCGTGCAAAAGGCAGGATGAGACTGGGAGACCGGGAATTTTTCTTCTCCCCGGATACGGACTTTGGTACCCTGGACTGGGGACGCGGCGTCTGGACCTATGATAATAACTGGTATTGGGGATCTGGAAATGGAATTGTTGGCGGAAAGCCATTTGGATTCAATATCGGATATGGATTCGGAGATACCAGTGCGGCATCGGAGAATATTCTCTTTTACGATGGAAGGGGCCATAAGCTGGATGATGTTATTTTTCATATTCCTTCTGACAGTTACATGAAAACCTGGACCTTTACTTCCAGTGACGGGCGGTTTGAAATGGAATTCCAACCGGTGATTGACCGGGCGGCAAAAATGGATGTACTTGTGGTGGGTACTGACCAGCATCAGGTATTTGGAAAAATGAAAGGGCGGGCGGTATTAGATGACGGCACTGCACTTGAGATAAAAGAGTTTATGTGTTTTGCAGAGTATGTGCACAACCGGTATTAGTACTGCGGTGTGTAATTAACGGTGATATAATACCCGATATCCGTGCCAGAGCGGTGCCTGTAAATCTAGTCGTAGTCCGCTACGCCGTCGTTTTACAGTAACACTTCTGAAACAGAAATCAGGCACTCTATTCACAGTTAATTACACAATGCAAACTGGATTGTCTGTCAGATAGTAATTTAAAGACAGGATTAGGGAGGAAGATATGAAGATTTTAGTGGACGCTGATGCATGCCCTGTAGTGAAAATCGCAGAGAAAGTGGCTAAGGAGAAGGACATTTCGCTGGTTTTGATTTGTGATACTTCACATGTAATGAGTTCGGATTATGCGCAGGTAATTATAGTTGACAAAGGGGCAGATTCAGCAGATTTTGCCCTGATTGGAAAGTCCGCCAGAGGGGACATTGTGGTAACACAGGATTACGGTGTTGCGGCAATGGCCCTTGGCAAAGGGGTGTATGTGATGCACCAGAGTGGTAAAGAATATACCAATGAGAATATAGACCAGATGTTGTTCGAACGGCATATGTCTAAGAAGGCCCGGAGAAGTTCATCCAAATTCCATGGGAAAGGACCGAGGAAGAGGACTGAGGAAGACGATATTCGTTTTGAAGAGGCTTTTCGAAGGCTTGTGGAGAGAGCTATTGCCAAAGAATGAAGCTTTGGCATGGATACTAATAATGCTGTAAGGGAAAGATCCTTTGTATAGTTGCATAAAATTATCCGGGGTATTAGATAAATTACATACAGCATAACACTTGACAAAGATTGTATACAATTATACAATAATTTGGTATCTGATAATGTAGTCATGTGCGGCGTTTTCTAAGCAGCCATTGGAATTGCTGGCTTTTTAGAAATTGCTGTACCAGCCGGCGTATGAAAGTGCGCAAATCATTGTTTGTAAGAACATGGTATCACGTATGAAAAGGAGAGATTATGCAATTACTGGGTCAATTTGGGATTATTTTGATTGTTACCTTTTTAGGGGAAATGATGCATCATTTTATTCCCCTTCCGATACCGGCGAGTATTTATGGTTTGGTATTGATGCTTTTTTGCCTGTCAACGAAAATAATTAAACTTCACAGGGTGATCAATGCAGCACATTTTCTGCTTGATATTATGCCACCCATGTTTATTCCAGCCGCGGTAGGCCTGATTGTGGTCTGGGGGGATCTGCAGAAGATTTTACTTCCAATCGTAGTTATTACATTTGTGACAACGATTATTGTTATGGTGGTAACAGGAAAGTCATCTCAGAAGATTATTCAAAAACAGCGAAAGGACAGGGAAAACAGTGAAAGAATTTCTATGTGAATCCGTTTATTTTGGCGTTGCAGTATGTATTTTAGGATATGTATTAGGGATATTGATACGGAAAAAATTTAAGAAGGCAGTTTTTAATCCGTTGCTGATATCGATTATATTTGTTATTTTGGTGATTAAACTCCTGGGTGTGGATTATGACAGTTTTAATGAATCTGCAAAATATCTCAGTTATCTGCTGACTCCTGCGACGGTCTGTCTGGCGATACCGCTATATCAGCAGTTGGAGCTTTTGAAAAAGAATATGGTGGCGGTCACTTTTGGAATCGTGTCCGGAGTACTGTCCAGTTTAGTCAGCGTGCTGGCGCTGGCATATTTGTTTGGACTTGAACATCAATATTATGTTACACTATTACCAAAGTCTATCACGACTGCGATTGGAGTGGGAGTGTCGGATGAATTAGGCGGAGTTACGACAATTACGGTGGCTGTTATTATTGTAACCGGCGTACTTGGAAATATTGTTGGGGAGCTGGTGTGTAAATTATTCCGCATCTATGAACCAATAGCGGTAGGGCTGGCACTGGGCACCTCTTCACACGCAATCGGAACATCAAAAGCGCTGGAACTTGGAGAGGTAGAAGGAGCAATGAGCAGTTTGTCAATTGCGGTTTCCGGTATATTAACCGTAGTGGGAGCCTCGATTTTTGCTAACTTTCTGTAAAGTATGATTCTCAGCTGATACGCCTTTAATAATACAGAGATAGGGGGCAGTTATGCGAAATTATAATACGATTATTATTTTGAATCCTGAAAAGGACCGGGTACTGTTTTGTAAAAGAATGAATGATCCATATGAGGGTCTGTTTAATTTTGTAGGAGGAAAAATAGAACCGGGAGAAACCTCAGAGGATGCGGCCTACCGTGAGCTGGAGGAAGAGACCGGTATCGGCAGGGAGGATGTAAAGTTGTATTACTTTATGGACTTTTGCTGGCACCTGCAGGATATGAGAATGGAAGTATATGCTGGAGTGTTAAAACATGATGTCACACTCAAGCCGGAAAAGCATCCGCTGCATTGGCTGGGATTTGAAGAGAATTTCTTCAACATGAAAAAGTTTGCCGGGGAAGGCAATATCGGCCATATGCTGGAGATTCTGAAAATGTCTAAGGAGATATTCGGACCGGTGCCTATGACGGTGGAAGAGTTAATAAATAAGGGCTGTATCTGTATGCAGAATATAGATGAGGGATTTCGGGATTATGACTGGGTGTATTTAGAAGGATCCAAAGATGATCTGTATCAGTATCTTCAGGATAAAATCATAGAAAATGGTATGGAGAATTCTTATCTGGACTTTTATTATGGCAGTTTAAAACAGGATGAAAGAGATCGTATTCAGACAGTGTTAAAACCCGAGGAAATAGAATATCTGGAGAAATTGTGCTTAAAGGAGGATCAGATCTATTTTACCATGACACAGGAATTGTTTGAACTGGCATTTCGGCTTTCCGAATCGGAGGCGCTCTTTAGCAGTTTTTATTTTGCAAAGGAGCCATGTACTGTCTGGAGTAATTACGGTCACAAATTTGTGGTATTTACAAGAAAGAAATGATATGAGAACATAAGTGCCCTGGCCGCAGTTTTGCGTCAGGGCACTTATGCTGTCTATTATACTGTTTTGGCAATATTCAGGTGGAAACGCTGAACACAAGTATTCTGTGAAAAGGGATTTTTAAATTTGTACATATAAGATTTGAATATTGTACATGTACAATTTTGAAGGATTCCTATAAGGTAATAATTGTAGTAAAAAAAAGAATGGGAGGAAAAAGATGAAATCAAAACAATTTATTTATGGTACTTTGACATTTGCAATGGTTTTCTGTTCTGCGGGGTTTTTGGGAATGGCAAAGGAAAACGGGAAAAGCAATGATTACCAGCAGGAAGTGGATGCAGGAGAAATGAGTGTTACGGCAAACAGTGAGCACAGAGGGGCTGAAATTGCAAAAGCATTTGACCGGGACCGGAACACTTTTTGGGACGCCGCATGGGAAACGGAGTTTACCTTTTATGAAACCGTTAAAAAGGCTGGTATCAGCCAGCAGACTATGGCGTTGACAGAAGGAGAGAGTAAAACACTTCAGTTAACGGAATATACCGGACAGAGCATCACATGGAACAGCAGCAATCCCGGGGCAGTAACGGTTGGAGAAGACGGTACGGTAACGGGGAAAAAAGAAGGGACCGGAACGATAACCGGTTATACGGAAGCTGGAGAATCAGCATTCTGTGAAGTGAGTGTATCGTCAGCAACAGCACCTGAAATTCCCGGAAAGGTTCTTATATTTGAAGATAACTTCAGTGGTGATGCGTTGGATCTTACAAAATGGAATAACTGGTGTGTAGACTTAAAAGAGTCGGGATTATTCCGTTACGGAAATTCACCGGAGATTGCGGTTCATCCTGATAATGCATATGTAAGGGAAGGAACCTTACGGCTGCTTGGAAGTAAAGAAGATACGTTTTTTGACGGACAGACAAGCCATTATCGTTCTGCGATGGTGCAGACAAGAGATAAATTAGAAGAAAAATATGGATATGTAGAGGCAATGGTTAAAATCCCGGATGTACCGGGAAGCAATCCGGCAGTGTGGACAATGCCTCAGGCAGATGAAGTAAATGGCGGCTGGCTCTGGGGAGATGAAAAGAATTTTGGTGCCGAGATTGATATTCTGGAAAGGCCTCATCCGAAAGGAGCACCGGAATATGCAGGACTTGCTGAAAAATACTGGATTACCATGCATTATGACAACTATACATATGATCCACATGAGAAATACCATACACAGCCAACTATAAAGAATCCATATAAGTGGCATAAGTTTGGGATGGAATGGACACCTGAGTACATTCATTTTATGCTGGACGGAGAGGTAGTGGCAACACAGGAAAATAATGTGCCCAATACGCCGGAAATCTTTATTTTAAGCTATGGACTTGGAGGCTGGATTGGTACTATTGCAGATGAGTTTCTTCCGGCTGAAATGGAAGTGGATTATGTCAGATGGTATAAATAGTAAAAAGTTTAAAAAAAGGACATGCAGCATTTTAAAATATGGCATGTACGAAAACCTAAAATTGTATTATTTTATAAATATAAATCAGAGAGAGGAGTATTATAAATGAAAAAGAAAAAAGCAGCAGCAGTTCTGTTATCGGCAGCAATGGTTCTTTCACTTGCAGCATGCGGTACGGGCAATAATAGTTCGGATAAGGCGGCTACATCAGGCAAAGAGGTTACCGAGGCTCAGGCAGATTCAGAAACGAAGGGGGCCGAAGAAAGTAAGACAGGTGAAACACAGAAGATCACCGCACTTGTACAGCAGTCCAGGAATTTCCCGGGTCTGCAGAATATGATTAAAAAGTTAGAGAAAGAAGAGAATATTAAAGTGGATGTTCAGGTGGTTCCGGATGATGAGTCATTGAACATGATTAAAATGAAACTGAATTCCGGTGAGTGTCCGGACTTAATCGATTACAATGTGCCTGCTATTTATGACATCGTGGATCCGGCTGCTAATTTTGCAGATATGTCCGGTGAAGAATGGGTAAGCAAATTAAAGATACCGGAAAATGTAACCGCAGATGATGGTAAAATTTATGGATTTCCGTTCCTGTCCGTACCAGGGGTACATGGATTTACTTATAACGAAGATGTATTTCAGAAGTGCGGCGTGACTGTTCCAAATACCTGGGAGGAATTCCTGGATGTATGCCAGAAGATCAAGGACAGCGGAGTAACACCTATTTTTATGCCAAAGGACACTTGGGTTCCCCAGGTTCTTATGACCGATAATTTTGCGAAGACCCTTGGTGATGAGAAAGTGAAAGAGTTCAGCGAAAAGATAATGAAAAATGAAGCAAAATGGACGGATGTTCCTGAGTTTGCAGAAGTAATTGATAAATACTTAAGCCTTTATGAAAAAGGATTTATTAATGATAATTTTGCTTCCGCTACTTATGACGATGCTATTCTAGCGGTTGCCGAAGGTAAAGCAGCCATGCATTTTAACGGTGATTTCTTTGCAGCCTCAGTGCTGGAGGCTAATCCGGAAGCTAAGATAGGAATGTTCGCAATGTCTATGAAAGACGGCGTGGATGTAATGACAGAGAATATGTCATCTGCTGGTTTTGTAGTTTATAAAAATTCTAAGAATATGGATACCGTTAAGAAGGTGCTGAATCTCTGGTCAACTCCTGAATATGCCGATTTGTATTTCGAAGAAAGACCGGCATTCCCGGCTTTCCAGGATGTAAATGGCGGAGAAGTACCGGAATACCTGAAAGCTGTAAATGAAAAATATATTGAAGCCGGAAAGGTTATCCCGGAGTTTAACTACTCAGTGATGGATTTAAATCCGTTGTTTGAAAGTACTTTATATGTATATTACGTGGATGCTCCTGCAAAAGGTAATATGGATGGAAAACAGATCATGGAGAAATTCCAGGGCGACTTTGAACAGTATATGATTGATCAGGGTGCAGAAGGATTCTAAGATACAGAAAATAGAGGAGCTGCAATAGCAGCTCCTTTTGATTGAGAAAGAGGTGGTTGCTATTAATAAGAAACAGTTATCAAAAATTTATCCCATGTGGCTGGGAGCGCCGGCGGCACTGGTTTATACCATATTTTTTATTGTACCAATTATTACTGCATTTTTTTACTCCTTTACGGATTGGAACATGGACCGGATGGACAATGCCAAATTTATCGGACTGCGAAACGTGATAAATTTATTCCAGGATGAAGTATTTCTGCGTTCCCTTTGGAATACAATGCTCTTTGCACTGAGCACGACTGTATTTAAAACAGTGGTTGGGCTGCTGCTGGCACTGCTGGTGGTGCAGAAGTTCAAAGGCAACAGTATTTTCAGAACCTTGTTCTATCTGCCTTGCGTTCTCAGCTGTATGATTGTCGGGCTTTTGTTTACAGGAGTACTTAAGCAGGACGGACTGATCAATAACTTTCTGACGGCAATCGGTCAGGCGGATCTTACCAGAGACTGGCTTGGAAGCTATGGTACTGCAATGCTCTGGATTATTATTATTGAAGTATGGATGTGGGCGGGATTTACCATGTTCCTGTTTATCTCGGGGCTGCAGGCAATTCCGGGTGAGTATTATGAAAGCGCTCAGATAGACGGAGCAACAAAATGGCAGCAGTTTAAGAGGATTACGCTTCCTCTGCTGGCACCGTCTTTTACGGTTGTGGTAACCTTGAACATTACGGGGGGACTGAAAGTATTTGATCTGGTTTACTCCCTTACCGGAGGGGGGCCCGGATTCGATACCCAGGTGCTGAGCACCTATACTTTCCGGGCGTTTGGAATGGGATTGCTTGGAAAATCCAGCGCAAGTGCCTTAATCCTTTCATTTTTCATAGTGGGAATTACGTTTGCATTGAATAAATACTTAAGATCCAGGGAGGTGGATACCTAGTGAAAAAGAAAAAGATAGGAAAAATGGTGACAATTCTGATTTTGCTTCTCATTTCCAGCGTGTATATTATACCGATTGTTATGATGGTATTCGGTTCCTTTAAAACACAGGGAGAAGCGCTTCAAATGAATCTCAGCCTGCCAAAACAGCTGCAGTTTGAAAATTATAAGCATGTAATTGAAACCGGAGGGATTTTACGCGGGTATGCCAACAGTCTGATCATTACAGTTACGGCGGTGGCAGTGATTATTATCTTTGGCGCAATGACCGGGATTATTATCTCCAGGCGGGATGATAATAAGGGAAGAGGCCTGTATTACTATTTTGTATTTGGGCTTACCGCTACAATGCAGATGGTTACTACATATGCATTAGTGTTGAAGTTACATTTATATGGAACCTACTTCAGCGTTATTCTGGTTCTGGCTGCAGTAAACCTTCCTTTTGCCGTAATGACATTTTCAAGTTATGTAAAAGGAATTCCAAGAGAGATAGATGAAGCTGCCGTCATGGACGGATGCCATGCTTTTCAGCTGATTTTTAAAATACTGCTTCCGATTATGAAACCGATAACCATTACAAACCTGATTATTGCAGCTATTGGAATATGGAATAACTTCCAGGTGCCGCTGTACCTGATGAGCAGTTCAGAACGGACAACCATACCGATGATGATTTTTAATTTCTACGGGCTTTATTCCAGAGACTGGAATTATGTATTTGCAGCACTTGTGATAACAGTGTTGCCCATTGTTATTTTATATCTCTGTCTGCAGAAATATATTGTGGAAGGCATGACATCGGGAGCCGTCAAAGGATAATAGGTATTTGATGAGGTTGATGACAGATTCTGGTACTTCAAAATTTATTACAGATAAGGTATGATAAAATAGAGTATGCAAAATTACGCATCAGAGCATGCTTGAATGAATTTTGGGAGAAAAATATGAAAAAGTTAAAATACCAGACTAAATTTTTTCTGTATCATACCGTGATAATGATTTTGATCATATTAGGACTTGTGGGATATTTTTACAGAATGGTTGTAGGCGAGATGAAGGAGAAGGAAGAACAGGACTTCCGGATTATAACAGAAAAGACGGCAACGCAGCTGGACATTTTGTTTTACGATATGGACAGGGCGGCGCTTCAGATTGCGGCAAATCCGGATATTGTCAGGGTCTTTCAATCCTTGCCTGCAAAAGCGGATGAGAATTATTTTACAAGCCATCCGATTACCACAGGAGAAGTAAAGAAGCTTCTGGAATCCTATAATTTTAAAAACGACGGGCATTCCAGAATCTGCCTTTATAACCGGTACGATGATTGGGTTTGCACGTCCAACCGGGCGATTACGGAGAGTGGAGTCAGACAGTTTTTTTCCGGAGAAGCATTTGAGGATGTGCAGGAATATTTTCAGGAGGCGGACAGGTTTGTATTTTACAGGGAACCGGGGACGGATGTCCTGGCATCCGGAGAGGCACAGCGGACGGATTATCTGGCTGTCGTGAGGGAAATAAAGGATTACTACTCCAACAGTTCCAGATGCGGCTTTGTAGAAGTGCAGGAATCAACGGAGAAACTGGATGATATTTTGGCTGATTTTGGTCCGGACATTCAGGCGGAGATTTTGAACCAGGAGGGGCAAAGCATTTACCGGGCGGCAGGGGACATGGATTTGGATGGGAAGGATATCTACAGAATGGAAGTCCCACTGGAAAATGCTCCATACACTGTGAAGCTATACAAAAATCCCATAGAATTTAACAATGCGATGAATCAATTTTACCTGGTTCTGGCTGCAACAGTGGGAATTGTAATGCTGGCGGCCATCATGCTGGAACAGATCTTAGTAAAACATTTGTCGAAACCGCTGGTGAATCTGAATCATTCTCTGAAATCTATTACCATGGACAATCTCCATGTGGCAATTGCGGATGAAGATTCTGCAGATATCGTGCTTCGTCTTGAGGATTCTTTTAACTCTATGCTGAAAAAATTAAATGACAGTATGCAGAATCAGATAACAGCCAAGACAAATGAAGTGAAATCCCATTTCTTTGCGCTTCAGTCCCAAATGAATCCGCATTTTTTACATAATATGCTTGCGATTATTTCTATTGAATCCCAGATGGACGGCAATGAAAAAGTACCGGATATCTGCCGCAGGCTGGGAGAAATACTCCGGTATAATACTCAGATGGGGGATGGATTCAGTACGATAGAGAAGGAATGTGCAATCGCAGAAGATTACATGCTGCTTATGAAAGTGAGATACGAAGAACTGTTTGAATTCCAGATACAGACAGAGGAAGATGCAGGATATATCTGTATTCCTAAGCTGATTGTACAGCCCCTTTGTGAAAATTGTTTCCAGCATGGGCTTAAAAATGTGAATCCGGTCTGGAAGATTTCCATACATGCTTGGACAGAAGAGGATAAATGGTATATTACCGTGAAAGATAATGGAAGTGGATTTACCGAAGAGTTCCTGGAAAAGTTCCGAAGGCAGAAAGAAGAACTGGACCGGAGTGATGTAAAATACATATTGGAAAATATAGGTATTGGAGGATTGTGCCTGCCGAATATCTATACCAGGATGAAAATTATCTATGGTGAATCTTTTGTTTTTCAGTTGTATAACAGAGAAAAAGGTGCCGTGGTATTATTGGGGGGAGAAATAAATGATAAAAGTACTTATTGCGGAAGATGAGATTCCTCTTTTAAGGGGAATTAAGAATATGATAGAAAAACTAAATCCTGAATTTTCAGTGGTTATGTGTGCCCGCAATGGAAAAGAAGCAATTAAGTATTTGACCGATAATCAGGTGGATGCAATTTTTACAGATATCAATATGCCACTGGCAGACGGTATTGAAGTGATGGATTTTGCTAATCAAAAATACCCCGGGGCAGAAAAAGTCGTTATCAGCGGATACAGTGATTTTAGTTATGCACAGCAGGCAATCCGCTGCGGGGTTACGGAATATCTGTTAAAGCCTATCGTAAAAGAAGAATTAGAGAAAACTCTTAGCAATATCTCACAGAGATATTTAAGTATGCTTCAGGAAAAGCAGAAAGCGAGACTGGCTGAGGCAGTCTATACCGGGAAACCCGCGAACCCTGGGGAAAAACTTCAGATGGTTTACTTTTGTGCGGGTCCCCTGATCCGGGACGGTATGGAGGAGAATATCGCAGAATGTGATTTCTGGCGGGGAATTGATATAGAGTCAGCTGCGGCAGACCTGCTTCCGGAAGCGACCTGTGTATATTCTTTTGAAAAGAACCAGGCAAATGAAAAAATACTGCTGATTGTTCCGGAGAATGAAGCAGATTTAAAAGTATTTTCTAAGAAGCTGCTGGAAGAGATAAAGGGAAGAGGAGTTCAGATTACGGCGGCCTTCCATGAGGGTTTGATTGAAACCCATGAAATCTCCATGATCAGCCACCAGCTGCGCAGGAAGCTTCAGGAGAATATTCTTTTTGGCGAAAGTTCAGTGGTTGAGGACGATGCAGACACCACCTTGACGGCATACCCTGCCGGAGATGATACCTTTTATTCCCTGGGTAAAGAGATGTCTGACACCAGAAAGGAAGTATTTCTGAAAGAAGCAGAGGCATTTTTTAATGCAAGGAAAATTCGCCAAAAAGAATGCCAGCAGATAATCAGCAGGATTTTGCAGAGCATGGAGGATCAGACAGTACCGTCATATGGAAGCGAGGAAGACCGGGAAGAAACCATATGGAATCTGATCCTGTATTCGTCGGATGCCAGGCAGTTATTTCTTAATTTAAGGCAGATGCTGGATGAAAAGAAGCTATACAGAAAAGCGGAGTCTTCAGAAAATCTCATGAAAAAAGTAGAGTGCTACATCATAGAAAATATGGCGGAGCCTATAACCGCGGCCGTACTGGCGTCTGAATTCGGACTTGTGGCACCGTATCTAAGCACTTTATTTAAAGAATACAGCGGTTATACACTGTCTCAGTATATTCAGAAAATACGTCTGGACCGGGCAAAAAATCTGCTGGAGATGGATGAGGAAATTCTGGCAAAGGATGTGGCGGAGATGGTGGGATATCCCAATCCGCTGTATTTTTCAAAGGTATTTAAAAAGAAAATAGGTGTTTACCCATCGGAATACCGAAAAAATAAAATGGAGAGTAAGGGAGATGGCAGCAGGTGATGAAATTTTATTTATCAGGAATTGACGGAAACAGAAAAGAAATGACAGAAATGTTCTTAACGTATCAGGGGTATGAATGTGTCGAAAAAGATATGGACATTATAATTGAATTTACAGAGGGAGATGTGCTGAAAGCCGAGTTTGACGGAAAGAAGCTGAACTTGTATGGTAAGGAAGATGTACATTTTTACCGTGCCCTGCATCTGTTTCTCCAGAGAATCAAATATGGAAATACAGAACCATTTGTAAAGGAAGAGAAAATCTGTTTTAAAGAAACTGGTATTATGATCGACTGTTCCAGAAACGGGACGGTAAATAAGCCAATGCTGAAAGAGTTTATACGGCTCTGTGCGGCATCCGGAATGAATCAGCTTTACCTTTATATGGAGGATGTATATGAAGTTCCAGGTGATCCATATTTTGGAGCCTATCGCGGCAAGTATACTTATGGGGATCTGAAAGAGCTGGATGAATACGGGAATAAGGCCGGAGTGGAATTGATTCCTGCAATTCAGACTTTGGCACATCTCCATACATACCTTCGCTGGCCGAAGACTAAAAAACTGCGGGACACAGAAGATATCCTGATGGTGGGAACGAAGGATACGGAGGAATTCGTAAGGAAAATGATACAAAGCGCATCCGGACCTTTTACGTCAAAGAAAATTCACGTGGGCATGGATGAAGCAGACCTTTTAGGGCTGGGGCAGTATCTGCGCAATAATGGATTTGAGGAACGGTACGGGATTATGACAAAGCATCTTCAGATGGTGTCACAGATCTGCGCGGAAGAGGGGCTGGAAATGATGCTGTGGAGTGATATGTTTTTCCGCCTGAAGTCCCCGGACGGAGAATATTACGATTTGCCGGAGGATACGGATTTTGATCTTTCGAAGCCGCTGCCAAAGGATCTGACGCTGGTATACTGGGACTATTACCATCATGATAAAGGGATGTATGACAAGAATATCCGGCTTCATCGTAAGCTGACGGATAAGATACGGTTTGCAGGGGGCGGCTGGACCTGGAATGGAATTGCACCAAATTACAGTAAAGCGGAGAAAACACTGCGTGAAGGACTGGCATCCTGCAGGGATCAGAGCATTGACAAGGTAATGTGTACCTTCTGGTTTGACAATGGTACAGAGACACCTGTACGGACTGCATTCTATTCCGCATTGTATTTTGCAGAGCTTTGTTACAGCGAAGAAATGGATACAGAACAGCTTGACCGCTGGCTTATGCAACTGACGGGATATACTTCTGATGCCTATCATCTGCTGGATGCTTTCGACAATACCCCTGGCGTAAAGAAAGACAATGAAAATGCAGATAACCCGTCCAAATACCTGTTGTATCAGGATGTGCTTACCGGTTTGTTTGACGGCCAGATAGCAGGTCTGGGACTGGATATGGGTCAATATTACAAGAAACTGGCTAAACGGCTGGAAGATCTTCTGAATGAAAAAAGCAAATGTTATATGGACATAGAAAATAAATACTCTATGGATATAGAAAATAAATATTCTATGGATATAGAAAATAAAGTTCCAATGGATGCAGTTTTCCGCTATTATAATATGCTTGCTGAAATTCTGTCACAAAAAGCGATGTCAGGGATAGAAATTCGAAAAGCATACCGCGCCGGTGACAGAGAGACGCTTGTTTTGCTGGCAGACAGGATACAAAGACTCTTGCCGATGGTATCACGCCTAAAAGCGATGAGAGAGGAATTATGGTTTTCGGAATGCAGACCCTTTGGGTTTGAAGTATTGGATATTCGAATCGGGGGTGTCATGGTGCGCCTGGAAAGTGCAGAAAAAAGGCTGCGTAATTATCTGGAGGGCAAGGCAGACATTCTGGAGGAACTGGAGGAACCTATGATTGTGTATCAGGATGACCCGGCAGATGACAGCCATAAGATGTGTATGGGGGGATTTTGGCAGGGCATGGTTTCTGCGGGGAATATTGCAGGGATTTGAGAGTATTCGGTAAGGCCTAAGGCCAGCGTAAGGAGTGGAATCCTGACGCTGGCTTTTTTAATTCGTTATCTGACGCCATTCAGGGGGTTATGAGGAGCTTTATGTCAAATGTGTCATTATTGAGAAAGATTTCAGAAAGAATTATTTGGTATGTTAGTATTGCAGTGAAGAATTTTACAAACCCTAAATTTATTTGTAGCATAAGCCCTTCCCATATCGTTCACTGTAGTATTAGAGAGTCACAGCTGTCAGAAAGCAATTTTAAAACACGTTTTATGAATACAGCCATTGTAATAATCACCCATTATAAAAAAGCAATGAATGGAAAGTATTATTTTTCAGAAGAAAGGCAAGTTCAGAAAGAATGCAATAGGAAAACACGCTCTGGTAAAGGTGGTAACGAATATGTTGAAAGTGAAGAATAAAAAAGTTGTATCAAAGTTAGCTAAGAAAACCTATAAAGCAAATAAAAAGAAAAATATGTTAACGATACTGGCTATTTTTCTGACCACTTTTTTAATTGCAGTAGTAATTGCCATTGGCATTGGATACTGGAATACCATATCGCTTCGTCAGGTACGGATGGATGGGATGGATTATGATATTGAATTATTTGAACCGAAAGAAGAACAGGTTGAAATGATCCGTTCCATGGATTCTGTGAAATATGCAGGGGTTGCTGTAAAATGTGCCATAATTGAACAGTATAAAGATATCATCCTGGATAAGACAAAATTATTCTGGGTGGATCATACATGCTGGGAAAAACAGGTCATACCCGCATTAGAAAAAATAGAAGGCGCATATCCTAATCAAGAAAAGGAAATTATGCTGTCGGAATCCACATTAAAGGCGATGGGAATAACCAGACCGAAAATCGGAATGAGCCTTCCTGTGGATTATTATACTTTGCAAGAAGGATCAAATGGAGAAATATTTAAAAAAGATTTTATCCTCAGTGGATGGTTTAAAGATTATAGTGGAGATAACAGAGGGTATGTATCCAGGAAGTTTTTTCAGGATACTGGGGTTACGCAGGTAGACTTTACCCAGGGGAGTTTAAAGATTACATTGAAAACTCCCCTGTATACGGAAGAGGACATTGTGGATATGCAGCAGAAAGTCTCCATAAGCGGAAATCAGATTATATCTGCAGATTATGATACCATTCAAAACTTTTGTAGAATAATTGCAGGATTGGCAGCTATGCTGTGCATGATATTTGTCAGTGGGTACTTATTTATTTTTAATACGCTGTATATCTCCATTTCTAAAGATATCCGGTATTATGGACAGCTTAAGACACTGGGAATGACATCTGTCCAGCTCAAGGGGATGATATACCGCCAGGCAATATGGAATTCGCTGCCCGGTATTCTGGCAGGACTTTTAGCCGCGGCAGCTGCTGCCAGGATCATCATTCCCAGGATAATACATATTGCAAATCCCTCTTTGGACAGTAAGGATATTGTGCCGGTACAATTATGGGTATTCGGCGTTGCCGGCATTTTTTCATTTGCCACCAATATGATCAGCAGCAGAAAGCCGGCTAAAATAGCAGCAAATTGTGAGTCGGTAGAAGCCATGCGGTATATTGGCAGTGTAGGAAAAAGAAAAATTAAAAAGCGCAAAAGGGGAGGCATATTTCCGATGGCTATGCAAAATATGTTCCGGGATAAGAAACAGGCAGTGACGATATTTCTGTCATTTCTGATAGCCGTATCATTATTTCTGATCATCAATGTTGTAATCAGGGAAAATGATGCAAAAAGTATTTTAAATCAAATCTATGAATATGATATGGAATTTAAAGATATGACCACACTGGATGAGCATGGACAACAGCTTATCACAGACGATAAAATAGCGCAGGTAAAGTCTGTGGATGGGGTGAAGTGTGTCAGAAAGGTTACTTCCACACCAGCCGTCATTCCCTATCAGGAAAAGGTATACGGAGATTATTTCCAGGAGGTTTACCAGACAAGATATTCTCCAGGCAATTACGAGGACGATATGAAATTATATAAAGCAGAGCCAGATTATTACAAGTTTACTACCAGATTTATAGGAATTGACAGGGCAGGATTTGATAAGATAAACAAGAATTTAAAAGATCCTCTGGAGTGGAAGGATTTTGAAAAGGGAAAGATTGCGATAGCCGCTAAGATGTTTACGGAAGGTGATAATGGTCTTCCGGGAAAAACGGTAAAGTTTTTATTACCGGAAGGTTTACAGCCTGAAAAGGAACAGTCTATTCAAATTGCTGCTGTTACTGAGAATAATCCTGCCTACTTCGCCGGAGGTTATACACCGGATTTGATTGTAAGCGAAAAGTATGCACAGCAGCTAATGGGCAGTACATTTACGGAGCTGGCAGCGGTTGAATATGAAGAAGCGTTTCAGCAGGAAACGGAGCAAAGGGTAAAGAATGTATTTGCAGGCGAAAAACAGATATCCGCAGATTCTAAACTAGACCAGTATGCTGAAATGAAGAATTCCGAAACACAGGTTAAAGTACTTGGTAACAGCATTGGATTTATTATTGCAATGCTGGCAATGTTAAATTATCTCAATGTGATGACCGCCGGTATACAAAACAGAACCAGGGAATTTGCCACGCTGGAAAGTATTGGAATGACATCGAATCAGCTTTGGAAAATGCAGGTGATGGAGGGGGCAGGTTATGGGATTATTTCTATTATAATGGCGTTGGCTGCTGGAATTCCCATCAGTTATGGGGTATTTAACAGCTTGAATATTTATGGGGTTCCCTTTGAGATACCATGGCTGAGTAATATAATTTTGATAGGCGTTGTAATTGTGGTCTGTGTGGCTGCGCCGGTTTTGGTTTTTCAAAAGACACAGCGGGGAAGCATTTTGGTAAGGCTTAGGGAGTATGTGGAGTAGGCGGAATTATATAGTGGGTATGGATATTAAGGGTTAGAGCAAGTGGAGGGGGATAGTAGAAGAATTATAAAAAAATAATAAAATTAGCACTCGGCGGTTGACAGTGCTAATTTTTTATGTTATAACACATATATAACAAATAAAACAGTTACAACAAACCAATTACAACAACCATTTTCAAATAAGAAACCAAGGAGGTATGACTTATGTTACTTAGAAACAGAGCTTATGATTTATTTGATGAGATGTTTAAGGACGCATTTTTTAATCCGTCTTATGGGGACAGCAGAACTACCCAGGTGATGAAGACAGATATCCAGGAGAAGGAAAAGCACTATCTGGTGGATATTGAGCTGCCGGGCTATGCGAAAGAAGATATTAAAGCAGAATTGAAAGACGGCAATCTGACAATTACGGCGTCCAGGAATGAAAATAAGGAAGAAAAAGACGAGGCGGGAAAATATATCAGAAGAGAACGTTACAGCGGTTCCTGCAAGCGGACCTTCTATGTGGGGGATCAGGTAAGACAGGAAGATATTCAGGCTGGATTCCAGGATGGTATTTTGAGGCTCAGCATTCCAAAGGAGCCGGTTTTAAAAGATGATCAGCCAAAGCTGATTTCAATTCAGTAATCTGTCGGAGGGGATGTTTCCCTCTGTTACAGTTTATCATATAGAAACAAATAGAAACAAATAGTATTGCGGCTGAGGCCGCAAGTCAGTTATTTTCAAGGAGGTATGACTTATGTTACTTTCAAACAGAGCTTTTGATTTATTTGATGAATTGTTCCGTGACCCGTTCTTTAGCAAACCATTTTCAGACAACACGTCCCAGATTATGAAGACTGATGTTCAGGAAAAAGATAATCACTATCTGGTTGATATGGAGCTGCCGGGATATGCGAAAGAAGATGTAAGGGCAGAGCTGAAGGATGGATATCTGACAATTATCGCGAACAAGAATGAAAACAAAGATGAAAAGGATAAGAATGGTAATTATATCCGAAGAGAACGCTTTACGGGAACCTGCAAGCGATCCTTTTACGTGGGAGAAAGCGTTCGCCAGGAAGATATTCAGGCAGGATTTCAGGATGGTATTCTGCGTCTGATGATTCCCAAAGAAGCTGCGCAGAAAATTGAGGAGCAGCCGAAACTCATTACGATACAATAAAAAGTAGATACTTAGATGTGATACGGGATGTCCTGCTGAATATTCAGCGGGACATCATTTTTTTAACCATTTTTATAAAATCCAGGGCATAAAGAGGCATATAGGAGCCCTTGCAGTATGCAATGCTAAGAGTGGTACATATCCGAGGTTTACCTACAGAAAAGCAGACTGGAGCAGACTGGAAATGCATATTTTTAATATAGCTCTCCGGTGCAAAACATACGCCCAGATCCTGCAGTACCAGAAGAACTGCCGCCTGGGTATTTCTGGTGTGAAGTGAAACGGTGGGGCTGATTTTGTGCTTTCGGAATAGATCAAGAGCAATTCTGCCAGTAGTCTGTTCCGGGAAATGAAGGATGAAATTATCGCTTGCAAAAAGAGCAAGATCTATATATGGATAGGGACTGTCCGGTCCGTTAACGCCCAGAGATGCAAACGGGTGACGGGGGGAAACCACAAGGACAATTTCTTCCTCGCCAAGGGATTCATAAGTGAGCTTGGGATGGGGAGATGATTCATTAAATATGGCAAAATCGATCTGGTCATCCAGCAGCAGTTTCTCCTGTATAGCGTAAGTTTCTTCCAGGCAATTAATACGGATATGGGGATATTTTTGATAAAAAGCTGGAAGGATTGCAGGAATCATGCAGGAACTCCGCATCAGGGGAAAGGCAATATTCAGTTCGCCTTCGTTGCATTGTGTAATATCCTTTAATTCTTTTTCCCAATCCTGATTTAAAGCCATCATTTTTTTTGCATATGCGAGATAGCGCTTTCCCGCATGGGTGGGAATATAGCGGTTATCAACCCTGCCGAAAAGTTTACAGCCTAACTGGCGTTCCAGTTTCTGCAGGTGTTTGCTTAGTGTGGGCTGGGAAATATACAGTTCCTGTGCAGCCTTTGTGATATTCTGGTGTTTTGCAATGCATAATATATAGTCAAATTCTTTGATATTCATGGGATACCTCGTTTTTGAAAGACATAGGCAGTTATTCACTTTTGGAATAATGATTATGGTAAATAGGAATTGGACATGCTTTTATCCTTATCATACAATAGATGTAGAAAAGAAGCAAATAAAAGCACATTAAAGGAGAGAAGAAAATGAAACAGTGGTTGGAGAAACAGTTTCAGTTGTCAAAGTACCACACGAATATGAAAACAGAGTTGATTGCAGGTGTTACAACTTTTGTTACAATGGCGTATGTCTTGGCGACGGTACCGAATATGTTAAGCTCTGCGGGACTGGATAAGCATGTGATGCTTACCGCAATGGTATTGTTAATTATTTTGACAAGCGTGGCAATGGCAATTTTTACAAACCGTCCGTTTGCCCTGGCACCGGGACTTGGCAGTGTGGGAATTGTTACGGCAATGATCCAGAACGACGGAATTTCCCCGGAGATCACAGCAGGCGTTATTTTTCTGAGCGGTGTATTGTTTATATTAGTTACATTTTTGGGACTTAGAGAAGCAGTTGTGAAAGTAATACCTATGAGTCTTAAACATGCGGTAAGTGCCGGAATCGGTCTGTTTATTGCACTCTTAGGCGCAAAAAGCTGTGGGTTAATCATTGCAAATGAAAGCAAGAAAAGCCTTGCATTCGGGGATCTTGCATCTCCGGAAGTCATTGTAACTGTAATTGGATTTATTATTCTTCTGGTGATGAAGGTACGAAATATTGCAGGAGGAATGATTCTGACCATATTAATTACAACAATCATGGGAATCCCGTTCGGGGTCACAAAGCTGCCGGGAAGTATCATATCGATGCCTGCAAATATCGGAAGCCAGTTTTTAAACATTGATATTGCCGGAGCATTAAACTTTGCTTATATTCCATTTTTAATTGCACTTTTTGTTCCGGACTTCTTCTCTACTTTTGGAACAGTACTGGGTGTTGGGGCAAAAGCCGGATATCTGGATAAGGATGGAAACCTGCCTGGAATAGACCGTTGTTTTAAAGTGGATGCAATCGCAACCAGTTTTGGAGCACTATTTGGTATGCCAAGCATGACAACCTATCTGGAATCTTCTGCAGGAGTAGAGGCGGGTGGAAAAACCGGACTTACGGTAGTAGCAACTGCAGCCTGTTTCGCCCTTGCACTATTCTTTGCGCCGGTTGCATTAATGATACCGTCAGCAGCAACCGCACCGGTATTAATATATATTGGAATCGGAATGTTAAGTGCTATGAAAAATATTAAATACGAAGAAATTACAGAAAGTATACCTGCATTTGTCTGCGTGACATTTACTATTTTTGCCAATAACATTGCAAATGGTATCTGCGCTGCAATTCCTACGTATTTTATTATGAAAATTGCATCAGGCAAGATCAGGGAAATATCCAAGGTAATGTATATTCTGGTAATTGTCTGCCTTTTATATTTTTATACCATTGTATAGGGGACATATATGGAAAATGTGGATTTAGTAATTCGTAATGCGAAAGTTTTTAACAGTTATCTGAAGTGTTTTCGGAAAGCAGATGTGTATGTTCTGGATGGAAAAATTTATTATGTTGATGTGAAAGATAATGAGAATACCATCCCATTAATTGCTGCAAAAGAAGAGCTGGACGCTTCCGGCTATTATATGATTCCAGGATTGATTGACATCCATATGCATATCGAAAGCTCCATGATGACGCCTCAGACGTTTGCCGGATATGCAGGAAAGTGCGGTGTCACTACCGTGGTCTCAGAACCCCATGAAATGGCTAACATAAAAGGGTTATCGGGAATTTATGAAATGATCGCGGATGGGGAAAATGCACCAATTGATATCTTCTATGGAATACCAAGCAGTGTACCATCTACGAATGAGGAGCTGGAGACTACAGGAGGCATAATTGACTGCCGGGCAATGAAAGAATTGTATGAGAAAAAAGAGGTAGTCTGCGTCGGTGAAATTATGAACTACAGGCAGATCATTCGGGAAAATGATCTGGAAATTACAAAATTTTTAAACTACCTTCGTGAAGTTGATCCGAATTTTGTTATAGAAGGCCATTGCCCATCACTTACGGGATTAGACCTGGCAAAATTTCTTTATCTTGGCATTGACGGAGATCATACGGAGCATACGCTGGAAGAAATACGCCAGAGATTTGAAAATGGAATGTTTGTGGAATTGCAGGAGAAGATGTTAAGGCCGGAGATTCTGGATTATATCAGGGAAAACAGGCTATATGAACATTGCGGATTTGTAACAGATGATACTATGGCGGACAAACTGTATGAAGAAGGGCAGCTGAATAAGGTGATTGAGGAAGCAATCCGTATGGGCTTTCCCACAGAAGAAGCAATCTACTGCGGGACATATACCAATGCAAGACGCATGAATCTGAGAGACAGAGGGGTGATAGCACCAGGTAAAACAGCAGATTTTGCCCTGATTACCGGATTTCACAGTTTAGAACCGGATTATGTATATAAAGACGGACAGCTTATTGCATCCAAAGATCAGGAAAATGAAAATCATCCCGGAAAAGAACTGACTTCAGAGAACCGCCATTTTTTCCCGGAGGATTATTATCACAGCGTTCATATACCAGTACTTAGACCGGAAGATTTTTGGATTTGTGCTAAGCAGGAATCCGGAAATGTGTCTGTCAGAGTAATTGAAGTTTCAAACGGAAGAACGCAGACCAGTGAAAAAATAGTATCCATGCCTGTCAAAGATTATAAAATCTGTTGGGAAGGAACAGGATGCCTCCTGGCAATGGTAGTGGAGCGGTACGGTAAAAATAAAAATATCGGTTATGGCTTTGTTACAGGGGATTGTCTAAAAGAGGGAGCAGCGGCAACAACCTATTTCCATGATCATCATAACTTATTTGTAGTTGGAGAAAATGTTGGGGATATGCAGGCTGCTGTGGAGAGAATCCAGTCGCTGCAGGGAGGGATTCTGACCGTTTATCAGGGAGAAATCAAAGCAGAGCTGCCGTTGCCGGTGGCAGGAATTCTATCGGATCAGCCAATTGAAGAAATCGGACCGGCTCTTAAGAAAGTACGTAACAGCTTGTTTCAGCTGGGTTATCGCCACTATAATCCGGTAATGTCCCTCTGTACATTGGGACTTCCCGTGAGCCCGGCACTGAAACTGACAGACAGAGGGCTGGTGGATGTGATAAAGGGAGAGATTGTCGATCTGGTGTGCAGTTAAAAAACAGGGATCAAAGAGTAGAAAGTGAATAGAGAAGTAAAAAAGTACTCACAGTGAAGGTCTGGTGGATCTTTTCCGTGAGTATTTTTATATGTTCTAAGAGCATGGGAAACTGAGAACAGGAGGAGCTGAATTGGCTAAAAATGAATGCGAAATAAAATTGATTTAAACAATTAGTTGCATATTAATAAAAAATATATGATTAAATTATAAAATGTTATAAAAGTAATTGACATTTGCACTAATTATGTTATACTACACATAAGTTAAATTTCTTCAGATACTTCAATTAATTAAGCAGATTCCTGCTGAATTTCCACCTTTAATAAATTTAACATCTTATGCAGTGTTTTGGAAGCTATTATAGAGAATAAATTTTTGAGTATACACATAGGCAGTGGTATACTATATTAATTAATTATAAAAAGGGGTGATATGGTGACAGATCATGAATTATTGTTGGCAATTTCAGATATTATTGATAAAAAAATACTCCCGTTAAAAAATGATATTAAAACCATAAAAATTGATCTGCTGGAAAATAAGGTTTTGCCAAGAGTATCAAGTATGGAAGAGCATTATGTATCTACGGCAAATCGATATATCGAGAGTGTTGACAAGACTGAGGCTATGGGTTCTGATATTGATACAATGAAAAAAGTATTGCGTGAACATAGCAGAATATTACATAAATATCATAAAATTAGCCTTTAAGATATTGAAAACCGGAAGGGGCACGGAATAATAAAAAATGCATATGATTCTATATAACGAATATTATATGGGTGGTGACTTTGTTTTATGCATTTTTTATCTGCATTTTTATTTGCAATTTCCGCTAATCTGGATAATCTGACGATTGGCGTTGCATATGGTATAAAGCGTATTAAGATTGAACCGGAAAGTAATCTGGTAATAGCGTGTATCACTGCGATTGGTACATTTTTGTCCATGTCTCTGGGCTCGCTGTTTACAGAAATAATAAGCACAGAGACAGCGAATCTGATTGGATCATCTATTCTGGTTTTTGTGGGTGGGCTGTTTATAGCTGAATTTGTCTGGAAAGAGTTGATTTTGAAACGGGTTAAAGCTGAGGCAGAAGAAAAAAAGGAAAAGGATAAGACGTGGCTGAAGAAGAGCATGGAAGAAGGGGATAAGGACGGATCCGGCAATATTGATATGCGCGAGGCAGTTACATTGGCGTTTGCGCTGACAGTAAATAATATAGGGCTTGGAATCGCAGGGAGCATTACCGGACTATCCGTATTCTGGACGTCAGTGTTTACCCTTTTAGTCAGCTATATTTTTATATCTGCAGGGCAGCGTTTTGGCAGGGGATGCTTGTCGAGATTATTTGGTAAATATGCAACGGTTGTCTCTGGTCTGATTATTTTTGGTATGGGTTTATATGAAATGTTTGTCTAGTACTACAGCGAACGTTTTGTAATGTTCTATTTAAATGTATTATATTGGGGTTTAGTTAAGAAATACGCTTTGTATATGATAGGTAGTGTACAGAAAGAGAAGGGGGCGAGCCAGGACATTGATTTGGAAGGCTT
>OATB01000473.1_pt1 | contig 28569 bp, 7 predicted proteins | sample 1494941 | NCBI WGS metagenome assembly OATB01 (sample SAMEA2579931, study PRJEB22360) | human gut metagenome | reverse complement strand
TGAAAGCTGATGACGCGCAGCACGCCATCACGGTGGCGCAGACGGATATTGATGCCAATAAAGCCGCCATCGCCGACACCCGTAATGATGTCTCCGCAGTGCAGTCAGACGTCACCAACATAAAAGGCGATGTCGCACATGCCCAGTCAACGGCTGACCATGCCAACGCTAACGCCAACACCGCTCTGATTAACGGCGTCAAACTTTCCGGTGCTGTGACAGAAAACAAAAATAATATCGAACAGAACCGCAGCGATATTGCTGACCAGCAGAAACTGTTGGCATCAAACGAGCAAAAACAGATCGTCCGCGACAACGGGCAGGATACCGCCATTCAGGACGCACAACATGCCGCCAACTGGGCTTCAATGAAAGCTGATGACGCGCAGCACGCCATCACGGTGGCGCAGACGGATATTGATGCCAATAAAGCCGCCATCGCCGACACCCGTAATGATGTCTCCGCAGTGCAGTCAGACGTCACCAACATAAAAGGCGATGTCGCACATGCCCAGTCAACGGCTGACCATGCCAACGCTAACGCCAACACCGCTCTGATTAACGGCGTCAAACTTTCCGGTGCTGTGACAGAAAACAAAAATAATATCGAACAGAACCGCAGCGATATTGCTGACCAACAGCAACAACTCGACGAAACCCGGAAAATCGTTGCCGCCACCGGGGATGTGCAGACTGCCGCCCGATATCAGAGCATGATTGACGCCAGACAGACAGCCGCTGCCAATGCGCAACAGGCACAAGCTGACACCCAGCAGCAACAAATGGACGATCAGCAGAAACAAATCGACGCGACGCAAAAAACGGTTTCCGCACTTGGCGATGCCCAGACCAACGCACATTATCAAGAGATGGTTAACGCCGGACTGAGAGCACAAAATGATGCGAATGCGCGTACTGCAGCAGAACAAAAACAAAAAATAGATACTCTGGCGACTAACCAGGCAACGCAACAGCATATCAATAGTGTGCAGTACGGGGAACAAATTCAGCGTCTGGCGCAAGACTCAACACAAACGCATGAACAAATTGACAGCCTGACACAAGACGTAACCCAAACGCATCAGCAGTTAAACAACACGCAAAAACGAGTAGCGGATAATAGCCAGCAGATTACTACGCTCAATAACCATTTCAGTTCGCTGAAAAACGAAGTTGAGGACAACCGTAAAGAAGCCAATGCGGGAACTGCATCAGCCATCGCTATCGCCTCACAACCACAGGTGAAAGCCGGTGACTTTATGATGATGTCAGCGGGAGCGGGAACCTTCAACGGTGAATCTGCGGTGTCTGTCGGAACATCTTTTAATGCCGGAACGCATACCGTGATTAAAGCCGGTGTCTCTGCGGATACGCAATCTGATTTCGGCGCGGGTGTCGGCGTGGGATATTCTTTCTAATATTCCAATCCTCAATATAAATAAGAGCAAGGAAGCTTGCCGGGTTTCACCTCTTCATTAATTTGTACATTATTTAAGGTTAACAATGATGAATAGTTCCATTAAATCGTTTTCCCTGCTGGCGGTTATATTACTGGCTGGCTGTAGTTCACCCACTTCCCGCATCGCAGATTGCCAGGCGCAGGGCGTCAGCCATGACACCTGTTATCTCGCAGAACAACAGCGTCAGACGGCTATTTTAAGTGCATCCGAGGCGCAGGCATTTAAAAATGCAGAAGCCGCACAACATGCCCAGGCCGCTAAAAAATCTATTTATAAAGGATTTGGCATGACCTTTAGAATGAGCAGTAAGAACTTTGCTTATCTCAATGATTCATTATGTGCAATTGATGAAGACAATAAAGATGCCACTGTTTATCAGTCAGGTCTTTATAACGTCATTGTTTATCACCACACGGGAAAAGTCGCCTTAATGAAGGAAGGTCAGTTTGTGGGTTATTTAAAATGAAGGAGCAAAGGAAAATCCCCCTGACGCATATTATGATTATCGGTGCGTTTATTTTTGCCTTCTTGCAAGTGGTGTTATTAGCCTCCCTGGTTCACGCTGTGAATGTTAACAACGAAATCCAGGAAGGCTTATTTCAATCGGGGCGCATAATGGTAGAAAGTTTGCAGCATATTCTTTCGGTGCAAACGGGGATTAACTGATTTTCACCCCGCCCGATGATGACAGCAGCCGGAGAGATTTTCGATAATCGGGCAGTCGGCGCTGTCATCACCAGGGCAGGCATTCGCCAGCGCCAGTAGCTGGTCGCGCATGGATTGCAGCTCCTCAATGTGCCGTTCGATCTCCGCTACCTTCTCCAGCGTGCGCCGTTTTACATCGGCGCTGTGACGCTGTGGGTCGTTAAACAGATTCACCAGTTCGCCGCTCTCTTCCAGGTTAAAGCCCACCTGGCGCGCCTGGCGCAGTAAGGTCAGTTCGTTGAGATGCTGCTGCGTGTAGGTTCGATAACCATTTTCGCTGCGCATCGGCGGCGTCACCAGCCCCTTCTCTTCATAGAAGCGAATGGCTTTGCTGGTCAGGCCGGTAATTTTTGCTACATCGCTAATGTTCATCGTTCGCGCAACGCCTCCTGTGCTTTATTAAAGGGTTTCAACAGATAATCCAGCACGCTTTTTTTGCCGGTGCGGATATCGACCGTCGCCACCATGCCGGGAAATATCGGAAACTGCTGTTTATGTTTATTTTCCAGATGGTTGCTGAAAGTGCGAATGTACACCCGATAGTAATAAACATCGCGCCGCACTTCATCCTGCACGGTGTCTGGTGATATCACCGCCACTTCTCCCGGCAGGCCGCCGTAGATGGAGTAATCGTAGGCAGTTATTTTCACCAGCGATTTTTGCCCCGGGTGGATAAACGCCACATCGCGCGGGGAGATTTTTGCCTCAATCAGCAGTTGCTCATCCAGCGGCACGATGGTCATCAGTTTACCACCGGGGGCAATGACGCCGCCAACCGTGGTGACGTCAATGTCCTGAACAATGCCACGTACCGGCGCGGTAAAGTTGAGCCGGGTGAGAGAATCTTCCCGCCCGCGGATCACCGAACGCTGGGTTTCCACTTCCGCATTGGCTTTCGCTAACTCTTCGCGCGCCTGAACGTAATATTGCGTGCGCACGTCGCTGAGTTTGTTTTCCAGTTCATTGGCCTGGCGTTGCAGGCGCAGCACTTCAACGCTGCTCGCCGCCCCCTGTTTTACCAGCGGCTGGGTCATCGCCAGTTCGCGGTTGACCAGGCTAATCCCCTGCGTCAGCCCGGTGGTGGCTTTGTTCAACCCGTCGCGGCGAGTGTTGTACAACGCCGTTTCCGACTCGATAAGTTCGGGGAATTTATTCAGTTCGTCAGGGAAGACCAACGGTTTATTGCTCACTTCCGCCCGCAGCCGCGCCGAGGTTGCCAGCGCCGCATACAACCGCGACATCGCTTCCTGAACGTCGGATTCCGTTTTGGTGCGATTAAGCTGCGCCAGCGGCTGGCCCTGTTCAACAATATCGCCAACCTTGACGTCGAGATGATACAGAATTCCGCCTTCCAGCGACTGCACCACCTGTTCGCGCCCGGAAGGTTCTACCGTGCCGCTGCCGGTGGTGACTTCATCAAGCTGGAAGTACCACGCCCAGCCGAGAAAACAGAGCAGCATCACAGCGGTAACGCGTACCGCCAGCGCCGAACGCGGCAGGCGGGGTTCAGTCAGGCCACGGTTGTATTGCAGTTGTCCATTCATGCGGCAGACCCCTTATTCTTCTCCTGCAACACCACCCGTCGCGTCGTGGGTTCTCCCTGTTCACGCAAAATGGCCTCTTTCGCGCCATCCATCACAATCCGCCCCTGATCCATCACGATGATCCTGTCCACCAGTTGCAGCATCGCCGTGCGGTGAGTAGCGATGACCAGCGTGCGATGCCCAACCCATTGTTTTAGTTGTTCAATTAAATACGCTTCTGCCATTTCATCCAGCGAGGCGCTGGGTTCATCGAGCAGCACGATATTGGGTTGAGAGATAAGTAGCCGCGCCAGCAGCAGCGTTTGCCGCTGACCACCAGAGAGGCCAAATCCCCCTTCCTGAATCATGTAGTTGAGGCCGTTTTTCTGCTTCTGCACAAAGGGCAGCGCGCCACTTAGCGTTAACGCGCGTTCGATATCTTCATCGCTGGCTTCCGGCATCCCCATGGTGAGGTTTTCCCGCAGCGAACCGAAGAACAGTCGCCCGGTCTGGCTCAGCAGCCCCATGTCGCGGCGCAGATCCGCCGGATCAAGCTGCCCGATACTGATGTTATCCAGCAGCACCTGCCCCTGCTGTGCGATACGCATTCCGGCGAGCATTTGCAGTAGCGTTGATTTACCCGCGCCGTTGCGCCCAAGAATGGCGATTTTCTCTCCGGCCTGAATGTTGAGTTTGCCAATCGCCACATCGGCAATTTTCTCTTCTTCGTCGTAATAAAAGATAGCGTTGCTGAACTGATAATTGCCGTGTAGCACCGCTTTATGCACCAGTTTGCCGTGTTCCGGCTGATCCACCGGGCGCTTCATCAGTTCATCAAGTCCGTTGCGCGCCACTTTCGCCTGCTGCCAGCGCGAGAGCACGCCGGATATCTGCGACAGCGGCGCGATGGTGCGCGAAGCCAGGATCGTCGTCCCGACCAGCGCGCCGGTGGTCATGTCACCGTTCATTACCATAAAGCAGCCCACCAACAGCACCACCACGTAGACGATGGATTGCACTTCCTGGGTCCAGGTGAGCAGTAGCCCGGTGAGAAAACGTTGCTTCATGCTGATGGACGAGGCCACATCGTTGGTGTGGTTCCACTGATTCTGAAAACGCTGTTCGGCGCGCAGCAGTTTAATATCTTCAATCGACTGCACTGCTTCCACCAGCGTAGCGTTGCGTACCGCTGACTCGCGCATTCCTTCGTTCGCCAGCCGCGCCAGCGGGCGTTGCACCAGCAGGCCGGGGATCACCAGCAAGGGCAACGCCAGCAAAACCACCAGCACCAACCAGCCGCCGATCATCCACAGAATAAAGACAAACAGCAGGAAGAACGGCAGATCCGCCACCGCGCCGATGGTAGTGGAAGTAATCAGCTCCCGCACCGATTCCAGCTCGCGGATCTGCGAGATAAACGATCCGGTAGATTTCGATCGCACGTTATTTTTCAGCCGTAATGCGTGACCAAAAACGCGATCCGAAATGCGCAGATCCGCCCGCTTACCGATCACATCGGAAAGGTGCGTGCGCACCATACGCATACAAAACTCAAACAGGATCGCCATCATCACCCCGGCGAACAGTACCCACAGCGTCGGGTAGGACTGCGCCGGAACCACCCGGTCGTAAACCTGCATCGAGAAAATCATCGCCGCCAGCGCCAGCACGTTCGCCACCAGTGACGCCAGCATAATATCGCCATAGCGCCGCCAGTCTTTTAGGGAAAGGCTCCAGAACCAGTTCGCCTGATACGGGCGAATGTAGTCATCCACCCGCGCGTCAGGGATGGCGCTGAGCGGGCGCAGTAGCGCCAGTTCAACGATTTTATCCTCAACATCCGCGACGTTAAGCGTAGTTTCCAGCCCTTCGTCACCGCTGAACTGAATGCTGATATTGTCGTGATTGTCACGGCGGGTGATCACGCCAACCTGCTGATTATCAAATACCGCGATCAGCGGCAGCCGCCAGGGGTTAAGCGAATCAGCGGAAAACTCCACCAGCCGCAGCCCCATTCCCAGTTGCCGCGCCATGTCGGTGAGCAACTCCTCCCGCTTGCTGTCGCGCTCCCAGTTGACGGTCGCGCGCACGTTCTCCTGAGAAAAATCAAGGCGGTAATAACGCGCCACGGCGATCATCGCCTCCAGCCAGGCTTCCACGGACTGGGCATTTTTTTTCATTCTCTACACCACCATCAACTGATGATTCGCCAGCAAAGTGGCGAGGTCGGTATGCACGCCCGTCAGCGTGACCACGTTAGTTGCCGCAAAAGTGCCGCCCGTGCCGTCGCGGTCGATCTGCACGATGGTGTCGCTGCCGCTCTGGGTGACTTTGACAAAATCACCGATGTTTCCGGCCTGCGCATCCAGCGTTGCCACGCCGTTGACGTAGCTGGCTTTGCCGTTGCCGGTGTAGCCGCTGCCCTGTAACAGTTCACGAATATCAATGCGATCGGTGTCGGCGGTGCCTTCCCATGTCCCTACCGTAAAGCCATTCACCACATCCGAGCCGTTGCCGCCAGTGGCGTCACTGGCGTTGAGCAGTTTATAGAGCAAGGTGTCGTGACCGCCGTTGCCGATGTTGAGCGTGTCGTTGCCGCCGCGCCCTTCCAGTTGGTTATCGCCGCTGCTGCCGGTCAGAGTGTCGTTAAAATTCGAGCCGGAAATGCCTTCGATATTGGTAAATGTCGAGGTGTTAAAGCCAGTAGCCTGCGCGGTGGTGCTGCTTAAGTTCGCGGTCACGCCCACCGTCGAGAGGCGGAAATCAACCACGTCCATCCCGCCATTCGCCAGCCACGTTCCGGTGCCGGAGCTGTACACCCAGCCGCCGGAGCCATCGTAAGTATCGGTGCCTGCGGTGGCGAAGAAGGTGTCGTTATAGCCCGTGCCGACGAACTTGCCGTTGTTGCTTGCGGTGCCTGCTTCGGCGCTGAGATCGTAAGCGTGAGTGGCATCGGTGGCCTGTAAGCCGCCCCAGGTGGTGTTTACCGTCTGGTCGATATTGCTGGCGGTGGTGCCGGTGGATTTGATCAGCACCGCGTTGTAGGTTTCCCCGGCGTTCAGCCCGTAGAAGTTGACCAGCGCCGAGGTGTCGTTAACCCCCATCCCCGACTGCGGGTTAATGATTTGCGTGGCGACCAGCACCCCCGCCGAGTTGTACAGCTTCACGGTATTGCCGTAATAGACGTTAATGCCGTTGGGATCGGTGATGCGCAGGTGCAGCGAAGTGCCGTAGCTCACCGTGTTGGTGTTGCGAATAAGATAGACGCTGCCCGACTGTTTAGTCACCAGCACATCCACCGCGCCGTCCCAGTCGTAGTCCATTGCCGCCACGCCGCTGGTCGTACCGCTCTGACTGCTTCCGAGGGCCGATTGTGTCCAGTTGCTGGCGTTGCTGACGTTGGTATAAAGATACGATTGTCCGGTCTGGGCGATACGGGCGATATCCATCAGACCGTCATGGTTCCAGTCCACCGCCACGCTAAACTGGCTGGCGTAGGTGGTTGCCGTTGCCCCCACCGCCACCGGACTACCCAGCACGCCGTTGGTGTTGAATAACAGGGAGCCGTAGTTAGCTCTTCCCTGGCTGGCAGGCAGGAAGAGATCCATATCGCCGTCACCATCGAAATCCGCCCAGGTCATGGAAACGCTGCTGCTCATAGCGCCACTGCCCGCCCCGCTCAGGAAGGTATTGGTGGTGTTCTGCCCCCAGACAAACGTCCCATTCCCCTGGTTGATGAGCGAAGATAGCGTGTAATAGTTGTTCAGGTTGTAGGTGTGCTGAACCAGGTCGATCCTGCCGTCATTGTTCAGATCGACGCCAGAACCTTCGTTGAGCGAAAGATACCCCGTCACCGCCCCGCCCACCGTGGCGCTACCGCCGCTGTTCGACGTGGTGGAGTTACCTACCAGCGTACCTGCGTTGTTCCACAGGAAGGTGTTGGAGTCCGGCCCGCCCGCGTCGCCAATCCAGAAGTCGAGATAGCCGTCGCCCTCTTTATCAAATGCCACAATCGAGCCGTACCACGTCAGGGTGCCGACGGTGACCTGAATAGCGCTGGAAAAGGTGCCATCGCCGTTATTGGTAAAGCCGTTGATATAGCCTGTACCGTAGTCATCACGGGTGATAAACAGATCGCCCGTACCGTTACGGTCGTAATCGGCGATGGAGCTGGTGGCATAGTTGTTGCCGCTCTGATACAGCGTCAGCGCGGTCTTCGACCAGGTGAGTGGGTCAGTCGATTGCATTACCTGCTGGTTTGCCAGCACCGTCCACATCCCGTGCGAGTCGAGGCCGTAGGTCAGCCCCCAGGCGGTGGTTTTGCTGGTGGTGGTCCAGGTCGGTGTATAATCAATCGTTGCGTTAACCGTCACCGTGCCGTTACTAATATTGGCGTTATTGCCGTTTCCCGCCGAGCTTTTTACCTGCGCAGTAACGGTATAGGCGGTCGCGGAAACTGTCAGCGCATCGGTATCCGGCAGTTGCACATACCAGGTGTTGTGCGCCGGATCGACTACCACCGCACCGCCCGGTTCAGAGGTGTAGGTTTTGCCATTGATCACCACTTCAACATACTGCCCGCTGGCGAGTGCCGCCGTGATCACCCCGCTGATAATCGGCGTGGTATCGCGCGTGGTCTGGCTGGTAATTTGCGCCAGCGTGGTCGGAATAGAGGTATCGACCGTCAGGACAAAATCACTGGAGGAGGTGATATTCCCCGCCAGATCCACCACTCGCGCGCTGTAGGTGTAGGCACCGCTCACCAGCCCGCTGTCGCTGTAGGTCCAGTTCAGTGCGCCTACCATCGTTACCGCGCCTAACAGCAGGCCGTTACGGTAGAGGTAAACCACTTCACCGCTGGCAAGCGGGCCGGAGAGCACGCCGTTCAGCAACGGCGTAGTGTCGTCGGTGGCCTGCGAACTGCTTAATGTCCCCTGCCGCTGCCCGACGTCATCAGTGTACGACACAATGGTCGGCGTCGCGGTGGGGTTAATCGTATCGACCACCACCGTTTTCGACACCACCGGACCGGTATTTCCCGCCAGATCCAGCACCCGCACCTGATAAACGTAGCTGCCGTCGGTCAGCGTGCGGCCGTCGGTGTAGGTCCACTGCGTGCCGTTGGTGGTGAGCGTGATCCAGGTCGCGCCGCCGTCGAGGCTAATCTGCGCCACTTCGCCGCTGGCAAGCCCCGCCCCCAGCGAACCGGTCAGCGTGAGCGAGGTATCGCTGGTGATAAAGTCAGTTGCCGAACTCCCCGTGTCGGTGCTGATGCTGGCGATGGTGAGCACCTGCGCCGGGTTCACGGTGTCAATCTGCGCCGACTGGCTGCCGGTTGCGCCAACGTTGCCCGCCAGATCGACCACCCGCACCTGCCAGGTGGTGGTGCCGTTGGTGAGCGTGCGTCCGTCAACGTAACTCCAGTTAAGGCCGTCTGCGGCGACGGTCACGTTCACCCAGGTTGCGCCGTTGTCGGTACTGATTTGCGCGAACTCGTTAGCGCCGAGCGCCGCCCCCAATACGCCGCGCACGGTAAGCGAGGTGTCGCTGGTAATAAAATCGCTGCTGCTGGCTCCGGTGTCATCGCTGATACCGGTAATGGTGATACTTTTCGCCGCTTCCGGGCTGGTGGTGTCGACCACCACATTTTGCGTTGCGGTCTGCCCAACGTTCCCCGCCAGATCCACCACCCGCACCGTGTAGTTCCAGGTGCCGTCGGTCAGTGTGCGACCATCGGCATAGCTCCAGCTGGTGCCGATAACGGTTAACGTGGTCCAGGTGACACCGCCGTCGAGGCTGATTTGCGCCCGTTCATCGGCGGCAAGCGCCGCGCCGAGCGTGCCGCGCACGGTCAGCGTGGTGTCGCGAGTAACAAAATCGCTGCTACTTAACCCAGTGTCATCGCTGATGCCAGCAATGGCGATGGTTTTGCTCGCCAGCGGCGCGGTGGTGTCCACAGTGACTATCTGGCTGGCGGTCGCGCCGATATTTCCGGCGGTGTCGATAACCCGCACCTGATAGTTGTAGTTGCCATCGGTCAGCGTCCGCCCGTCAAGCCAGGTCCAGGTCAAACCGCTTACCGAAAGATTCTGCCAGGTGGTGCCGCCATCAATGCTGATTTGCGCGAACTCACCGGCAGAAAGCGCCGCGCCCAGCGTGCCGCTTACCGCAAGCGTCGTGTCGCTGGTGACAAAATCGTTAGTGATCAGGCCCGTATCGGTAGTGATCGCGCTGATGGCGATGGTTTTCACCGCGGGATCTGGCGCGATGGTGTCGATCACCACATTCTGGCTGTCGGTGGCACCGACGTTGCCCGCAGCGTCAATCACCCGCACCTGATAGAGATAGTTGCCATCGGTCAGCGTGCGGCTGTCGTTATAGCGCCAGGTCGTGCCGGTAACGGTGAGCGTGGTCCAGGTTACGCCGCCGTCGATACTGATTTGTGCCGTCTCGTTACTGGCAAGCGCGGCGGTGAGCGAGCCGTTGACCACCACCGGGCTGACGCTGGTGATAAAGTCGCTGGCGCTAAGCCCGGTGTCGGCTTGCAGGGAATCGATATTAATACCCATCGCCGGGGCGCTGAGATCGACAGTAATGGTGTGATTGCTGCTGCCGGTGTTGCCAATGGCGTTGCTCACCGAGGCGTTAATCACGTAGGCATTGCCGTCCGCCAGCGAAGTGACATCGGCGCTGCCGAGGGTGTAGCTCCAGCTACCGCCGGTCTGTACCGTGGTGGTGTAGGTTTTGCCGTTTAAGGTCAGGGTCAGCGTCTGTCCGACCGGCGCGGTGGTGGTGCCGCTGATCACCAGCGATGTGCCGTGTTCCGCCGCGTTCACCACATCATCGCCCGCAAAGGTGTTGATGGTGACGGTGGGCACATCGCCGTTCAGCGTCACGCCACGGCTGGCGCTGCCGGGGTTTCCGGCCTGATCGCTAACCGTCGCGCTAATGGTGTAGCTGCCGTCGCTTAATCCGGCAAACTGCTGCGCCGGAATAAACACCGACCAGCTTCCGCCGCTGCCGACCGTTGCAGTCCAGCTCTGACCGTTAAAGGTGACGGTCACCGTCTGGCCCACTTCAGCGGTGGTGGTGCCGCTGATGGTCTGCCCGGCAAGCTGCTCGGCGTTGTTGATAATATCGTCACCCGCCACCGTGGCGATGGTGACCGTTGGCGCAACGGTATCGACGGTCAGGGCGTGCGTGGTTTGACCGGGGTTACCGGCGCGATCGTTCACGCTGGCGGTAATGGTCTGTGCGCCCTGCCCGAGCGCTGCCAGATCTGCCGCAGGCACGTTCAGCGCCCAGGTGCCATTGGCGGCCACCGTGGCGGTATAAGTTTTGCCTCCAAAGGTGACGGTTACCGTCTTACCGTCTGCCCTACTTCCGCGCTGGTCGAGCCGTTAAGGGTTAACGGCTGCTGCTGTTCGGCGGCGTTGAGTCGGTCGTCCGTTGAAACCGTGTTTATGCTGATAACCGGCGCGGTGAGATCCACCGCCACACTGCGCGAGGCCGTGGCGCTGTTTCCGGCGCTGTCCTGGGCGGAGGCGCTAACCGTGTAGCTGGTGCCATCCGCCAGTGCCGCGACGTCTGCCGCCGGCACGTTCACACTCCAGCTCCCGTTGTTCTGAATGGTAGCGCTGTAGCCTTTGCCGTTAAGCAACACGGTCACCACTGTACCTGCGGCAAAGTTCGTTCCGGTGCCGCTCAGGGTCAGCGCACTGCCCGCTTCGGCGGCGTTAATAATATTATCGCCGCTGATGGTGCTGACCGAGAGCGACACTGCCGCCGTGTTTACCTGCACGTTGTGCGTCTGCGTACTGCTGTTGCCTGCGCTATCGGTAATGGTGGCGCTGATGGTCACCGTGCCGTCCGCAAGGCCGGAAATCACGCTGGCAGGCACGCCGACGCTCCAGTTGCCGCTGGCATCGGTGCTGGTGACATACTGCTGCCCGGCGATGGTCACCACCAGGCGGTCGCCCGCGACCGCGCCCGTGGCGGTGCCGCTGATAATCTGCGCCTGAGTGTGTTCGACGTTGTTAATCACATCATCGCCCGCCACGGTGTTAAAGCTGATGACGGGCGCGGTGGTATCGACGGTCACACCTTTGCTGGCGCTGCCAGGGTTACCCGCCAAATCGCTGACCGAGGCGGTCAGGGTGTAGCCGTTATTGGCAAGTGCGGTTAAGTCGCTGGCGGGCAGCGTTAAACTCCAGCTGCCGTCTGCCTGCACCGTGGTCTGGTAGTTAGTGCCGTTAAGCGTGACGGTCAGCGTCTGCCCCGTCTCCGCCGTGCTGGTGCCGGATACCGTCACGCCCGCCGCCGCTTCGCTGGCGTTGATGATGTTATCACTGGCAATGGTGTTGATGGTCACCGTTGGCGCGGCGCTATCGACGCTGTATTCATGCGTTGCCGTGGCGCTGTTGCCATTGACGTTAGTCACCCGCACCTGGGCGCTGGCATTGCCGTCACGCAGGGTCGCCATATCCACAGCCGGAACGGTGGTGCTCCAGCTACCGTTAGCCGCCACCGTGGTGGTGTAGGTTTTGCCGCCAAAAGTAATGGTAACTGTTTGCCCCGCTTCGACGCCGGACGTGCTGCCGGAGAGCGTTAGCGCCGCACCTTTTTCGGCGGCGTTAATCACATCATCGCTGGTGATGCTGTTTATGCTGACGGCGACAGTGCTGAGATCAACTGTCAGCGGATGGGTAATGCTGGTTTGCGTTCCGGCACTGTTCGCGCCGCTAACGGTAATGTTCAGCGTTCCCGCAGGCCAGTTGCTGACATCCGCCGCCGGAACGCCGACGCTCCAGCTGCCGTTTGCCAGCACCGTGGCGGCGTAAGTTTGGTTATTAATCACCACCGTCAACGCCGTACCTGCGGCAAAACCGGAACTGCTGCCAGTAATCACCTGCGCCTGGGCGTGTTCGATAATATTCACCACATCATCGCCCGCGACGGTATCCACCCGCAGGCCGGGTAGACTGGCATCGATGGTGATATCGCGCGTGCCGCTACCGGTGTTGCCAACGGCGTTGGTTACCGAGACGTTAACGGTTAACTCACCGTTACCCAGCGCCTGCCAGTCGGCGGCAGGTACGCTCACATTCCAACTTAAATCAGCCTGGACGGTGGCGGTGTAAGTTTTACCGCCCAGTTCAACGGTGACGGTGCTGCCCGCCGCCGCCCCGGTGACCTGGCCGCTGATAGTTTGCGCGCTGCCTGCTTCTGCGGCGTTAATAATATCGTCCGTCGTTACCGGATTAATGGTGACGCCCGGTAGCGCGGTATTGACCTGCACGTTATGGCTGGCGGTGCTGCTGTTACCCTGAGCATTGCTGACGCTCGCCGTCACGCTGTAGGTGGCTTCGCCCAGCGCGCTGACAGCAGAGGCAGGCACGGTAACGCTCCAGTTGCCGGAGGCGTCGGTGGTGGCGCTGTAGTTTTGTCCGTTCAGCGTCACGGTGATCGCCGTACCCGCAGGCTGATCGCTGGTGCCGGAAAGCGCCAGATTCGATCCTTTTTCCGTCGCGTTGATCACATCATCGCCCGCGATGGTGTTGATGCTAATCACTGGCGCGCTGAGGCTGACGGTCACGGTGCGGCTGGCGTCGTCGCTATTACCTGCCCGATCGCTGACGCTGGCGGTGATGGTCTGCGCACCGCTACCGAGTGCCGCAACATCCGCCGCTGGAACGCCAACGCTCCAGTTGCCGGAGGCATCCAGGGTGGTGGTGTAGGTTTTGCCGTTGAGCACAACGCTCACCACATCGCCCGCTTCCCCGCCCGTGCTGGTGCCGGAGATCACCAGCGCCTGCGCATGTTCGGCATCGTTGATAATGTCATCGCCCGCCACAGTGTTAATGGTGAGAACCGGCGCGGTGGTGTCTACCGCCAGATTATGGCTGGCGCTGCCGGGGTTGCCCGCTTTGTCGTTGACCGTGGCGCTGACGGTGTAATTGCTTGCGCTCAGCGCGCCTAAGGCTGAAGGGGGAACGCTGACGCTCCAGCTACCGTCTGCCTGCACATTACCGCTGTAGGTTGCGCCGTTAAGGGTGACGGTGACCGTCTGCCCGGTTTCGGCGGTGCTGGTGCCGCTGATGGTGAGCGGGCTTCCCGCCTCCGTGGCGTTAAGAATATCGTCGCTGGCAATGGTGTTAATGGTGAGCGTCGGCGCGCTGGCGTCAACGCTGTACGCATGGATCGCCGAGGCGCTGTTACCGCTCGCGCTGCTAACGCTGGCCTGCACGTTCGCCGCGCCGTCTGGCAGGGTTGCTAAATCCCCCGCCGGAACGTTCACACTCCAGCTACCGTTGGCGGCGACGCTTGCAGTGTAGGTTTTGCCGCCCAAAGTGACGGTGACGGTTTGCCCGCTTTCAATTCCGCTGGTGCTGCCGGAAAGGGTCAGACCAGTGCCTTTCTCGGCGGCGTTAATTACGTCGTCGCTGGCAACGGTGTTGATGCTGATCGCCACCGCCGTTAAATCGACGGTGAACGGATGGCTGACGCTGACCGGATTTCCGGCGCTGCTCTGTCCTGTCGCTTCGACGATTAACTCCCCCGCAGGCCAGGCGCTGACGTTTGCCGCCGGAATGCCAACGCTCCAGCTCCCGTCCGCCTGTACCGTGGCGGAATAAGCCGTACCGTTAATCGTGATCGTCAATGGCACACCGGCATTCAGACCACTGCTGCCGCCGGTGATCACCAGCGCCTGCCCGTGTTCGATGCTGTTGACGATATCATCGCCCGCCACGGTATCCACGCGCAGACCCGGCAGGTTGGCATCAATGGTGATATCCCGCGAGCCGCTGCCAGTGTTGCCATTCGCGTTGGTGACCGAGGCGGTAATGGTCAAATCGCCATTGCCCAACGCCTGGAGATCGGCTGTCGGAACGGTGACGCTCCAGCTTAAGTTGCTCTGTACCGTGGTGGTGTAAGTGTTGCCGCCCAGCGTCACGGTGACCGTATCGCCTGCCGCCGCGCCCGTCACCTGCCCACTGATGGTCTGGCCCGCACCCGCTTCGGCGGCGTTGATAATATCGTCGCCCGCCACGGTGTTAATGGTGACACCCGGCAGGCCGCTGTCGACCAGTAAATTCGCCTGGCTGCTGGCGGTGTTGCCTGCCGCACTGGTGGCGCTGGCGCTGACGATATAGTTGGCCTGGCCTAAAGCCGCCAGATCGCTCACCGGCACGGTTAACGTCCAGTTGCCCGCCGCGTCGGTGGTAGCGCTGTAGTTATGACCGTTGAGTGTGACGGTAACCTGTGCGCCGGTCGCCAACCCCGTACTGCTACCGCTAATGGTCAACGGCTGGCCTTTTTCATCGGCGTTGAGGACGTTATCGCCGCTGATGGCGTTAAAGGTAATGGTCGGCAGCCCGGTATTGACCGTCACCTGATGGGTGGCGCTGCCGCTGTTTCCTCCGGCATCGGTGACGCTGGCGTTGATGGTCACCGTGCCGTTCGCCAGTGCCGAGACAACGCTTGCCGGAACGCCGACGCTCCAGTTGCCGCTGGCATCCAGCACCGTGGTGAAAGTATTTGTGCCGATAGTCACCGTCACGGTGCTACCGGTTGCCGCACCCGTGGCGGAGCCGCTGATAATCTGCGCCTGTGCGTGTTCCGTCGCGTTGATCACATCATCGCCTGCCACCGTGTTGATGGTGACGACCGGAACAGACGTATCCACCGTCAGGTTGTGATTAACCGAGGCCGGGTTTCCGGCTTTGTCGCTCACCGCCGCGCTAACGGTGTAGTTGCTGGCGGTCAGGGCGCTTACGTCGGCTTGAGGCACACTGACGCTCCAGCTACCGTCCGTTTGAACCGTGCCGGTATAGTTTTCGCCATTGAGGGTGACGGTCACCGTCTGCCCCGCTTCCGCAGTGCTGCTGCCGGTGATGGTCAGCGCAGCTCCGGCTTCGGCAGCGTTAAGAATATCGTCACCCGCAATGGTGTTAATGGTCACCGTTGGCACGCTGGCATCGACGCTGTAAGCGTGAGTCGTGGTGGCGCTGTTGCCGTTAACATTGCTGACGCTGGCCTGTGCGCTGGCATCGCCATTACGCAGGGCCGCCATATCCGCCGCCGGAACCGTGGTACTCCAGGAACCGTTCGCAGCCACCGTGGCGCTGTAAGTTTTGCCGCCAAAGGTCACGGTGACCGTTTGTCCGGCCTCCACACCAGAAGTGCTGCCGGAGAGCGTTAACGCCGCGCCTTTTTCGGCAGCGTTAATCACGTCATCGGCAGTAATGGCGTTGATGCTGACCGCCACCGCAGTGAGATCGACAGTCACCGGATGCGTAACGCTCACCGGATTTCCGGCGGTGGTGTTGCCGCTCGCCGTAATTGTGACCGTCCCCGCAGGCCAGGCGCTGACATCTGCCGCCGGAACGCCGACGCTCCATGAGCCATCCGCCAGTACCGCCGCAACATAGGTTTGCCCGTTAATGGTCAGCGTGACGTTGCTGCCCGCTGCCAGATCGGAGCTGCTGCCGGTAATCACCAGCGCCTGTCCGTGCTCGATAATATTGACCACGTCATCGCCCGCCACGGTGTCAATCCGCAGACCGGGCAGATTCGCGTCGATGGTGATTTCACGCGTGCCGTTACCGGTATTGCCTACGCTGTTCGTTACCGAAGCCGAAATGGTCAGCTCGCCGTTGCCCAGCGCCTGTAAAGCGGCTGCCGGAACATTAATACTCCAGCTTAAATTCGCCTGCACCGTGGCAGTGTAAGTCGCCCCGCCGAGCGTCGAGCACGGAGGGGGGGACGGTTACCGTGTCGCCCGCTGCCGCGCCCGTCACTTGCCCGCTGATGCTCTGGCCCGCGCCCGCTTCGGCAGCGTTAATAATATCGTCGCTCGCGACAACGTTAATGGTGACGCCCGGCAGCGCGGTATTAACCTGCACGTTATGGCTGGCGGAACCGCTGTTGCCATCGGCGTCAGTGGCGGCGGCAGTCACCGTATAAGTGGCTTCACCGAGGGCGCTCACCCGTGACGCCGGAACGGTCACGCTCCAGTTCCCGGAAGCATCGGCAGTGGTGGTGTAATTTTGCCCGTTGAGCGTAACGGTTATCTGCGTACCCGCAGGCTGGTTGCTGCTGCCGGAAATCGCCAGATCCGCGCCTTTCTCCGTGGCATTAATGATGTCGTCGACGGCAATGGTGTTAATGCCGAGTATCGGCGCGCCGAGCGCCACGGTGACAGTGTGCGAGGCCGTGCCGCTGTTGCCTGCGGAGTCGGTGACCGTGGCGGTAATGGTCACATCGCCCTGCGCCAGCGCGGAAATGACGCTGGCAGGCACGCCGATGCTCCAGTTGCCGTTGGCGTCCAGCACGGTGGTGTAAGTGGTCGTGCCAATCGTCACGGAAACCGTGTTACCCGTCGTCGCGCCCGTTGCCGAGCCGCTGATAATCTGCGCCTGTCCGTGTTCTGTGGCGTTAATGATGTCATCGCCCGCCACCGTGTTAATGGTGACAACCGGAGCGGCAAGGTCCACCGTCAGGTTATGCGTCGCCGAGGCCGGATTTCCGGCTTTGTCGCTGACCGCTGCGCTCACCGTATAGGGGCTGGCAGTGAGGTTAGCTAAATCGCCGGTCGGGACGCTGACGCTCCAGCTTCCGTCTGCCTGCACGTTACCGCTGTAATTGACGCCGTTAAGCGTCACGGTCACCGTCTGCCCGGCTTCTGCCGTGCTGGTGCCGCTGATGGTCAGCGCCGATCCCGCTTCGGCGGCGTTAAGAATATCGTCCGTGGCGATGGTGTTGATGGTGACGGAGGGTGCAGTGGCATCAACGCTGTATGCATGCGTTGCCTGGGCGCTGTTGCCAGCGACATTGCTGACGCTGGCCTGGACGTTTGCTGCGCCGTCTGGCAAGGTTGCGAGATCGGCGGCTGGGATCGTCAGCCCCCAGCTATTATCCGCGGCAACCGTGGTGGTGTAGCTTTTGCCACCGAAGATAACGGTGATGGTCTGCCCCGCTTCCACGCCGGAGGTGGTGCCGGAGAGCTGCAAATCGCTGCCTTTTTCGGCGGCGTTAATCACATCGTCAGTGGAAAGGGTGTTAATGGTAATCGCCACGGCCGCGAGATCGACCGTGACCGGATGGCTAATGCTGGTTGTGGTTCCGGCGGTATTGGTGCCAGAAACGGCAATATTGACCGTCCCCGCAGGCCAGTTTGTGACATCTGCCGCCGGAACACCGACGCTCCAGGTGCCATCGACGAGTACCGTTGCGCCATAGGTGACGCCGTTGATCACTACCGTCAACGCCGCCCCCATCGCCAGTCCGGTACTGCTACCGGTGACTACCAACGCCTGACCGTGCTCGATAATATTGACCACATCATCGCCTGCTACGGTATCGACGCGCAGACCTGGCAGGTTGGCATCTATCACGATATCGTGCGTTGCGGTGCCGGTATTACCCCCGTTATTAGTCACCGAGGCGCTGATGGTCAGCTCACCGTTGCCCAGCGCCTGCAAAACGTTCGCAGGTACGCTGACGCTCCAGCTTAAATCTGACTGCACGGTGGCGTTATATTGATTGCCACCAATGGTGACAATCACCGTATTCCCCGCAACCGCCGTTCCCGTGACCTGACCGCTGATGGTCTGCGCCACAACGATTTCAGCGGCGTTGATAATGTCATCGCCCGCCACGGTATTAATGATTACCCCTGGCAGGAGCGATTCGACATTCACCGTATGGGTGGTGCTGCCGCTGTTGCCCGCGCTGTCGGTGGCGCTGGCGCTAATCTGGTACACCGCCTCGCCCAGTGCGCCGACCGCCGAAGCAGGCACGGTAACGCTCCAGTTACCGGAACCGTCGGTGGTGGCACTGTACGCCAGGCCGTTCAACATCACGGTGACCGTGGTGCCAGTCGCCAGACCGCTGGAGCCGCCGCTGATGGTCAGATCCTGGGTTTTCTCCGCATTATTAATGATGTCATCGCCGGAGACGGTACTGATGGTCAGCATCGGGCCGCTAAGATCAACGGTCACATTATGGGTAGTGCTGTCGCTGTTGCCCGCGCGATCGCTCAGGCTGGCGGTAATGGTCTGGCTTCCCGTTGCCAGCGCCGTGACATCCACCGCCGGAATGCCGACGCTCCAGTTACCGGAAGCGTCCAGCGTGGTGGTGTAGTTTTTACCGTTCAGGTTAACCGTGACCACATCGCCCGCCGCCGCGCCCGTGCTGGTTCCGCTGATGACAAGCGCCTGACCATGTTCGATGGCGTTGATAATGTCATCGCCTGCGACGGTATTAATGGTGAGATCCGGCGCAGTGACGTCCACCGCCAGCGCGTGGTCGGCGCTTGCCGGGTTACCCGCTTTGTCGCTCACCGTCGCAGTCACGGTATAGCTGCTGGCGGTTAATCCGCTTAAATCTGTTGCCGGAACATTCACGCTCCAGGTGCCATCCGCCTGAACGGTGGTCTGGTACGTGTTGTTATTCAGCGTGACGGTCAGCGTCTGCCCGGCCTGCGCCGTGGTGGTGCCGCTGATGGTGATCCCCGCGCCCGCTTCGCTCACGTTGAGAATATCGTCACTGGCGATGGTGTTGATGGTAATAAGCGGCGCGGTGGCATCGACGCTATACGCGCGATCGGCCTGGGCGCTGTTGCCGTTAATATTGCTGACGCTCGCCTGCACGTTGCCCGCGCCGTCCGGTAGCGCAGCGAGATCGGCAGGCGGCACATTCACCGTCCAGCTGCCGTTGGCTTCCACAGTGGTGGTGTAATTTTTACCGCCAAAGGTGACGGTCACCGTCTGCCCAGCTTCCACACCGCTGGTGCTGCCGCTTACGACCAGCGTTTCGCCTTTCTCCACGGCGTTGATCACATCATCGCCGGAAAGGGTGTTAATGGTGATGGCGACCGCCGCCAGATCGACGGTAACCGGATGGGTAATGGTAGAGGTTGTTCCGGCGCTGTTGGTGCCGCTTACCGTAATATCCACCGTACCCGCAGGCCAGTTGCTGACGTCTGCCGCCGGAATACCGAGGCTCCACGTGCCGTCGGCTAATACCGTCGCGCCATAAGTAACGTTGTTAATCTCGACCGTTAACGCCGTTCCCGCCGTTAATCCGCTGCTGCTGCCGGTGATCACCAGCGCCTGATTGTGCTCAATGCTGTTAATAACATCATCGCCCGCCACGGTATCGACCCGCAGGCCAGGCAGATTGGCATCGATAGTGATGTCTCGCGAACCGTTGCCGGTGTTGCCGACGACGTTGGTCACCGAGGCGTTTACGGTGAGAGAGCCGTTGCCGATGGCCTGAATATCTGCCGCCGGAACGCTGACACTCCAGCTTAAATTAGCCTGCACCGTGGCGGTGTAGGTGTTGCCGCCCAGCGTAACGGTGACCGTATCGCCCGCCGCCGCGCCCGTGACCTGGCCGCTGATGGTTTGCGCGTTTCCGGATTCAGCAGCGTTAATAATATCGTCGGTCGCCACCGCGTTAATGGTGACGGCAGGCAGCGCGCTGTTGACCAGCACGTTATGGCTGGCGGAATTGCTGTTGCCTGCACTATCGGTGACGTTCGCGGTTACCGTGTAGTTGGCTTCCCCCAGCGCGCTAACCGCCGAGGCTGGCACCGTGGCGCTCCAGTTGCCGGAGGAATCGGTCGTCGCGGTGTAATTTTGCCCGTTCAGCGTCACCGTTATTGTGGTGCCTGCGGGTTGATTACTGGTGCCGGTGATTTGCAGATCCGCGCTTTTTTCCGTGGCGTTAATCACGTCATCGCTGGCGATAGTGTTGATACCAATGGTTGGCGCGGTCAGATTCACGGTGACCGTGCGGCTGGCATCATCGCTGTTGCCTGCCGCGTCGGTAATGGTAGCTGTGATGGTTTGCGGGCCGCTGCCCAGCGCAGTGACATCTGACAGCGGAACGCCGACGCTCCAGTTGCCGGAAGCGTCCAGCGTGGTGGTATAGGTTTTACTGTTTAACGTAACGGTGATGACATCGCCCGCTTCGCCGCCAGCGCTGGAACCGGAGATCACCAGCGCCTGTCCGTGTTCGGCGGCGTTAATAATGTCATCTCCGGAGACGGTGTTGATGGTTAATACGGGAACGGTGAGATCCACCGCCAGCCCGTGAGTGGCGGTTGCCGGGTTACCCGCTTTATCGCTTACCGAGGCGCTGACCGTGTACTGGCTGGCGGTCAGATTGCTGAGATCCGCCGTCGGCACGCTGACGCTCCAGCTCCCGTCCGCCAGGACGGTGCCGGTGTAAGTCACGCCATTAAGCGTGACAGTTAACACGGACAGGGTTCCCGTCTGCCCCGCTTCGGCGGTGCTACTGCCGCTGATGGTTAGCGGATTGCCCGCCTCGGCGGCGTTCAGAATATCGTCAGTGGCGATGGTGTTAATGGCAAGCGTCGGTGCCGTGGCATCGACGCTGTAGGCGTGGGTCGCCGAAGCCGTGTTGCCGTTAATATTGCTGACGCTGGCCTGTACCGTGGCGTCGCCGTCGCGTAACGCGCTGAGATCGGCGGCGGGTACGGTGGTTGTCCAGCTACCATCGCCCGCTACGGTGGCGGTGTAGGTTTTACCGCCAAAGGTGACGGTGACGGTTTGCCCCGCTTCCACGCCGGAAGTGCTGCCGGAAAGGGTTAAATCTGCCCCTTTTTCGGCGGCGTTAATCACATCGTCGCCGGAAACGGTGTTAATGGAGATCGCCACCGCCGCCAGATCGACGGTGACCGGATGGGTGATAGTGACCGGGTTTCCTGCGCTAGTGGCACCTGAAACCGTGATATTCACCGTACCCGCAGGCCAGTTGCCCACATCTGCCGCCGGAACGCCAACGCTCCATGTACCATCGGCTAATACCGTCGCGCCGTAGGTGACGTTATTGATCACCACCGTCAGCGCCGCGCCCGCCGCCAGCCCGCTGCTGCTACCGGTTATCACCAGTGCCTGACCGTGCTCGATGCTGTTGACCACATCATCGCCCGCCACGGTATCGACGCGCAGACCTGGCAGGTTGGCGTCTATCACAATATCGCGCGAACCGCTGCCGGTATTACCAACGCCGTTGGTCACCGAAGCGTTAACCGTCAGATCGCCATTACCGATGGCCTGAATATCCGCCGCCGGAACGTCCACGCTCCAGCTTAAATTGCCCTGCACGGTAGCGGTGTAGGTTTTCCCGCCAAGCGTTACGGTAACCGTATCGCCCGCCGCCGCACCCGTCACCTGCCCGCTGATGGTCTGCGCCACGCCCGATTCGGCGGCGTTAATAATATCGTCGCTCGCCACCGGATTAATGGTGACGCCAGGCAGCGCGGTATTGACCTGCACGTTATGGCTGGCGGAATTGCTGTTGCCCGCGCTATCGGTGACGTTCGCCGTCACCGTGTAACTGGCTTCGCCCAGCGCACCGACAGCGGAGGCTGGCACCGTGGTGCTCCAGTTGCCAGAAGCATCGGTCGTCGCGGTGTAATTTTGCCCGTTCAGCGTCACCGTAATTGTAGTGCCTGCGGGCTGATTACTGGTGCCGGAAATTTGCAGATCCGCGCCTTTTTCGGTGGCGTTAATCACGTCATCGGTGGCGATGGTGTTAATGCCAATGGTCGGTGCGGTAAGGTTAACGGTGACCGTGTGCGTCTCACTATCGCTGTTACCGGCGGCATCGGTAACGGTCGCAGTCACGGTTTGCGGGCCGCTGCCAAGTGCGGTGACATCTGCCGCCGGAACGCCGACGCTCCAGTTGCCGGAGGCATCCAGCGTCGTGGTGTAGGTTTTACTGTTTAGCGTAACGGTGACGACATCCCCCGCCTCCCCGCCGGTGCTGGAGCCGGAAATCACCAGCGCCTGCCCGTGTTCGGCAGCGTTAATAATGTCATCGCCCGCAATGGTGTTGATGGTAAGTACCGGAACGGTGAGATCCACCGCCAGATTATGCGTGGTGCTCGCCGGGTTGCCCGCTTTGTCATTGACCATGGCGGTCAGGGTGTGGCTGCCATCGGTCAATGCCTCAAGATCTGCCGCCGGAATATTAATGCTCCAGCTGCCGTCGGCCTGTACCGTTGCCTGATAGGTCTGCACGGTCGGGCTATTGAGCGTTACCGTAACAATCTGCCCCGCTTCAGCGGTGGTGCTGCCGCTCACCGTCACACCCGCATCGGCTTCGCTGGCGTTGACGATATTGTCGCTGGCAACGGTATTGATAATGATGGTCGGGGCACTGCTATCGACGCTGTAGTTATGCACCGCCGAGGCGCTATTGCCATTAATATTGCTGACGCTGGCCTGCGCGGAGGCGCTGCCATCGGTTAATAACGCTAAATCGGCAGCGGGAACGGTGGCACTCCAGCTACCATCGCTCGCCACGCTGGCAGTGTAATTTTTCCCGCCAAAGGTGACGGTGACCGTTTGCCCGGCTTCTACATTTGTGGTGGTGCCGGAAAGGGTTAAATCAGCGCCTTTTTCTGCGCCGTTAATCACATCGTCCGTGGCGATAGTGTTGATGGTAATAGCCGCCGGAGTGAGATCCACCGTTACCGGATGCGTAATGCTTATCGGATTTCCGGCGCTACTTTCCCCGGACACGGCAATATTAATCGTCCCCGCAGGCCAGGCGCTAACCTGCGCCGCCGTGACGCCCACGCTCCAGCTACCATCGGCCTGCACCGCAGTGGTGTATTCCACATTATTAATTGTGACGGTAAGCGGCGTGCCTTCAGCCAGCCCCGAGCTGCTGCCGCTGACCACCAGCGCCTGCCCGTGCTCGATGATATTGACCACATCATCGCCTGCCACCGTATCGATCCGCAGACCGGGCAGATTGGCGTCGATGGTGATATCCCGCGTGCCGCTGCCGGTGTTGCCGTTTTGATTGGTGACCGAGGCGCTCACCGTTAAATCGCCATTACCCAGCGCCTGAATATCTGCCGCCGGAACGCTCACGCTCCAGGTGAGATTGCTGCCCACCGTCGCCGTATAAGTATTACCGCCCAACGTAATAGTTACCGTGTCGCCATCTTCCGCTCCAGTAACCTGCCCGCTGATGGTTTGCGCGACGCCCGCTTCGGCGGCGTTAATAATATCGTCGGTTGCCACCGGGTTAATGGTCACGCCGGGCAGCGCGCTGTCAACCAGCACGTTATGGCTGGCGGTGTTGCTGTTGCCGATACTGCTGGTTACCGCCGCCGTTACCGTGTAGTTGGCCTGGCCCAGTGCGGTTACCGCCGATGCCGGAACGGTGACGCTCCAGTTGCCGGAGGCGTCGGTCGTGGTGGTGTAATTTTGCCCGTTCAGCGTCACGGTGATGGCGGTATTAACAGGCTGATCGCTGGTGCCGGTAATCTGGACATCGGTTCCTTTTTCGCTGGCGTTAATCACATCATCGCCCGCAATGCTGTTAATGCCGATAAGGGGCGCTGCGGTATTGACCGTGACCTACACGGTAGCGTTTTTGCCGGTGCGGGTCAATGCCTGGCTGCCGCTGTTTCCTGCGCGGTCGGTTACCGAGACGCTGACAGGATAACTGCCGTCCACCAGTCCGCTGACAACGGAAGCCGGAACACCCAGACTCCAGTTGCCGGAACCATCCACCACCGTGGTGTAATCGGAATTATTTAACGTAACGGTGACAATATCGCCCGCCTGCGCGCCAGTAACCGTGCCACTGATGATTTGCGCCTGGGTGTGTTCCGGCGTGTTGATGACGTTATCGGTCGCCACCGGATTAATGGTCACCACCGGAGGCGTGGCATCGACCAGCGCCACCCGTGAAACGCTGGTCGGGTTACCGGCGACATCGTTCACGCTGGCGGTGACCGTGGCGTTGCCGTCAGCCAGTGCGTCAACATTGGCGGCGGGAACGGTCACGCTCCAGGTGCCGTCGGACTGCACGATGCCCTGATAGGTTTGCCCATTCAACGTAACGGTCACCGTCTGCCCCGGCTGAGCGTCGGTGGTGCCGGTGATGGGCAAATCCTGCCCGCTTTCGGCGGCGTTAATGATGTTATCAGCGGTCAGTGGATCGATGCTCAACGCCGGGGCCTGGCTGTCGACGGTAATGGTGCGGGAGGTGTTGCCGGTATTGCCGCTGAGATCCGTCACAGAAGCGGTAATCGCCACCGCGCCGTCAGGCAGATTTCCCATCGCGGCGGCAGGTACCGTCAGACTCCAGGAGCCATCAGCCTGCACGGTAGTGGTAAAACTCTGTCCAGCCAGGGTTACTGTGACGGTTTGTCCTGTCTCGGCCTGTTGAGTGCTACCGGTAAGGGTCAGTGGCGCACCTTTTTCTGCGCCACTGATAATGTCATCGCCGGAGACGGTGTTAATGGTGATCAACGGAGAAACACCGACCAGCGTGATTGCTCGAGACGCCGCGCCAGTATTTCCTGCAGCATCTGTCACGGTGACGAAAATCGTATTGGCTCCGCGATCCAGCGTGCGGGTTACCGCCGGGTCCAGCGCCACATTCCAGCTGCCATCTGCCAGCACGATGCCCGTCAGGACATGAGTGCCCAATTTCACCGTTACCGTATCGCCAGGAGAAGCACCGCTGACTTGTCCGGAGATGATCTGCGCGACGGCCTGCTCGGCATTATTAAGAATATCGTCGCCCGCCACGGTGTTAACGCTGACCACGGGTGCTGAGGTGTCTACCGTGAAATTCGCGCTGTGGCTGGTGGTGTTTCCTGCCCGATCGCTGACACTGGCATTGACAGCATAATTACCCTCCGCCAGTGCCTGGACTTCCGTGGCAGGCAGCGTCACTTGCCAGGTTCCGTCGCTACCGACGGTTGCTGTATGGCTTTTCCCGTTGACGGTCAGTGTTACGGTTTGCCCCGCTTCTGCATTCGACGTGCCGCTCAGTACCAGCGCGACGTTATGTTCCGCAGCACTGATGATGTTGTCCTGAGCGATGGTGTTGATGGCAAGCGTTGGCGGTTGGGTATCGACCGTTAGCAGCTGCGCGCCGGTGACCGTATTGCCTGTGGCGTCTTTCCCACTGACCAGCACCGCCTGATTCCCTTCGCCTAACGCCTGTGCATCGGCGGTCGGCACCTGCACGCTCCAGGCACCGTTAGCGCCTACGCTGGTGGTGTAGGTTTTGCCGTTTAGCGTAACGGTGAGTTCTGTTCCCTGCGCCAGATGGCTACTGGTGCCAGAAAGCGTAAACCCGGCGGCCTGTTCGCTGGCGTTAATAATGTTATCGCCTGCGGTGGTGGCAACCTGCACGCTGGCCTGACTATTGTCGATGGTTAACGTTATCGAACCGGCGTCAGTGATGGTACTGCCGACAATTTGCACCACTGACCAGGTATGTTCACCTGCACTTTGCGTGGGTAACGAGACACTCCAGTGACCGTTGTTGTCTACCTGAGTACTGGCAATAGTATTGCCGTTACTGTCTTTAATCTGAATAGTCGCCCCCGCCTGCCCGCTGCCGCTAAAGGTTGGCGTGGTATCATCGGTGATGTCATTGGTGGCGAGAATGCCGCGCTGATCGCCCTGATTATCGGTAACTAAAAATGATGGAGTGGCGTTGCCAGGCTCAGCGGGTGGCGTAGGGTTACTAATCACTTCCGTTTTCGAGTCGCCATCGCCACCGCTTGCCAGCAGTGCACCAAGCGCGCCACCGCCTACCGCCGCCCCCGCCAGCCATCCCCACGGGAAGGTGCTGGTCTGAGCAACGGTATCAAGAAATGGCGCAATGCTTTCAATCGCGGTGGTCTGGGCAGTCAGTTCTACGGGGGCTAATCCACCCGCAGCAGTATCGGCAAAGGTGACGTGGGTGAGCTGTTGTCCATCGGCAAACACCAGTTCCGATTGTTCAGCGGTATTCGCCGCTTGCAGGAAATAACCGTTGCAGCGGATCACCGTGCCGTCCTGCATATAGATCAGCAGGTCATTTCCTTCACGGACGTAACGCGCAACGGCAGAGGCCTGAGCATGAACCTGCACCACGGAAGGCTCATAAATAACAACCGTGACGTCGCCAGGATTAATCAGCGTTTGTTTGACGGATGTTTTACGCGAAATAACATCAATAATCAGGCTCATAATGGCATTCCTGATAAATGGCGCATATCCTTAGCGAGTCCATTTATCTAAATAAGACAAAGGTAATCACTTAACAACGAGGCATACCTGATATTAATAATGGCAGGATTATTTCAAGTCGGGTAAGTCGTTGTATAAGCCCTGTTTAATTCCCGCTAATGGAATAAGGTTATTCACCGCAGCGGCATAATTTACGGCGGCGACCCAGCCATCATAATTGGCATTTATTTCAGCCGATTGCGCCTGAAAGACATCTTGCTCGACGGTTAATAGATCATTCAGACTGCGTTTGCCCAATTTATATTCATTTTGGTACACATCTCGCGTTTTGTGCGCACTTTCGGATTGTGCTAAACCGGCTTCTTCGCGACCCCGTGCGCCGGTCCAGTTGGCATATGCCACAGACGCTCGTTGCAGCACATCCAGTTTTGCCTGTTCGACCTGCGAGGCAGAGATTTTTTGTTGCCCTTCGGCCTGTTGCACCTGGGCAGAAACCGCGCCGCCCTGATACAGCGGCGCGTTAACGTTCAGTTGTAGCTGATCATCCCAATACGAGCGGTCGCTGGTCTGGTAGCGCGTTTTCCCCCCCTGAATACTGAGCGTTGGCCAGTATTGCGCTTTCGTTTTTTCCACGCCGTACTGTGCTGACTGGCGTAAGTTTTCTGCCGCCAGCACCAGCGGGATGGACTGGTAATCAATATTTTTCAGCGATACCGGCTGCTCGGCTAATTCAGCAGGTGGCGCGGCTATCGCCTCCGGCTGTACGCCAGTGAGCACCGCCAGTTGCGCTTTGGCGCTTGCCATCTGCGCCTGATATTGCTCCAGCGTTGAGCGCATTCCGGCAATGCGCGTCTGTGCCTGTAATTCATCCGACGACGAGTTCAGGCCAGCGTTAGCACGCAATGCCGCCATGTTGTAAACGTTTTCCAGCGAGTGAATATTGCGTTGAGCCGCATCGCACAAAGCCTGATAACGACTGACTTCCATATAGGCAGTCGCCGTTTTCTCTGCAACATCGGTTAATGTTGCCATCAATTTAAAGCGGTAGCTGTCACGGGCGGCAGTTTGCAGTTTGATATCGTTGTTAGTTTTACCAAAGTCATACACCAGCTGTGTCAGGGTTATGCCATACGAAACGTTGTTATCAAGCCTGCCACTGGAGTCCGTTTGTCGGGACGGTCCCGCATTGCCGGTTAATCCAACGTGCGGGTACCAGGCACTTTTGGCTTCATCAATTTGCGCTTCGCCAATACCTATCTGCGCCGCCTGTTGAGTGACGTCGGGATTTCGCGCAAAGGCGCGTAATATACTTTCCTGTAAAGATAATTGGGCAACTGGCGTTACCGCTGGGGCATTCGCCCATTGTGGCAGCGGTGCAGCAATTGCAGCTTCTCCCATCACCATAAAACTTATAAAAAAAATAAGTCCATTATTTTTACGGTTTTTAAACTGGAATCGCGCCATAGATAAGTCACTTCCTTCCAGGTCATTATTTTAACTGGTTTTTATAACCAGTCTCATTTTATTAAGAAGGGTAATAACTTGTGCATCTCTTTTGTCGATCATTGATATTGGCAAAGAAATGCAGCTAAAAAGCTTATACGTTATTTATTTAGAATACACTACGACTTTTAGATTACCATCATACACATTAAGAATAATCCACGGTAATAAGTGATTAGCATCACAGATTTATCGCGTATATATCATTTTTATGTGACTTATTTATTAAAGGAATAAGAAAGGAAATTTGAATTAAAGACAAAGGCGCAGTACAGGCTGTACTGCGCGCAGAGAGGTGTTATACGGTTTTATTGCGCTTCATGACCATTGCCACAATAAGGCTGAGTAAGA
>OATB01000472.1_pt1 | contig 28657 bp, 22 predicted proteins | sample 1494941 | NCBI WGS metagenome assembly OATB01 (sample SAMEA2579931, study PRJEB22360) | human gut metagenome | reverse complement strand
TGTCAGGCGGATTCTTTATGTTCCTGTGTCATGCAGTTATGGAGAAAGATTGTGGGGATCCATAATGCATGATAAGGAAAAATCAGGATGTAGTTCTTTTCAAATACTCCGTAGTTTTCACAAGCCGCATCATATGTCCGTCAATCTTTCTGCTCACTTCCAACAGCTCTTTACCCGTTAATGGTTTCCCCTCTCCCACCAAACGGTCTAATTTCTTACCTTCTGCAGCTAATGCACATTTATACCAGTTCTTTTGAATATTACATAACATTCTTCTCATATGTTTTTTTCTCCTTTATTCGCTCTATTAGTGTGTAACTGACTCTGTTAGACACAGTATAACACAGTCCGATTGTCGAAGTCAGTCGAAACCCGTAGCAAATATAAGAAATTTTCAATTTTTATGAAAATTTTATCTTTTCGGGAGTAAAACAGTCGAAAACATAGGAAAGATAGCGGGTTATGGGTATTTATGTTCTATTAACCGATCTGATAATAATTTTCCAGATATTTTTCCAGAACCGGAAATGGGGCAGGTCCGATTGTCAAAATCTGTTCGTGGAATTCTTTCAGATTAAATTTATCCCCTAATTCTTTTTTGAATTTATCACGGATATCCATGAAGCTCAGGCAGCCTACATAATATTTCAGATAGTTTGCAGGAGCTTCAATAATAATGTCATACATGTTGTTGGCGATCTCTGGATCTGAAAAGCCGATCTGGTTTAAGTAGGCAGCAGTTGCGTTCCTATCGTAGCCATGATAGTGGATGGCGATATCCAGCAGAGAAGATATCCCAAGCATTATAGAACGGTTCAAACGATAAAGGGATGCCACATCCTGATCTACATCTGCGTATTGGTATGACTGGAATTCCACATAAGTTGCCCAGCCTTCGCTGTAACCGCCAAAGTTCAGGAGGCTTCTGACCGGGTCGGCGCTGGTACTTCCGGAATAGATGGTCTGGTATAAATGCCCCGGATAACCTTCGTGTGCCAGGGTGGTATAAAGCTCAAGCCCCGAATAATCAGATGCCTGGTTGATATAAATGACATTGTCTATGAGATTATCAATTGGTGGAGACAGGTAAAACGCAGGGCTTAAATATTTCTCCAGGGAGCTGTGGACGTATTTCACGTTTACATTTACCTGGGGAGAATCAGGAAAATCGTCCGCCATTTTTTTCTGAAGGTCATTTAAGATTGCTTCCGGTGTGGAGGCTGCCATGCCGGATATAGAGGAAAGGAGGGCGGGGTTTTTCGCCAGGAGGGTCTGTAATTCCGTAAAGTCTGCCTGCACCTGATCCATCAGGCGCTTTTGGATCTGGTCAATGGACGCAGTGGAGCCGGTTGTATCCTTTACCAGATATTCATAATATTTTTTTCCATCCGGGAAGTTGCATAGGCCGGCATTATTTTTTCCGGTTCCTTTTAAAGCAGTCAGGCTGGTGATCATATTTTCATAAGCGGGAATTACTTTCTTCAAAATAATATCTTTATGCCGGACTTTGAAGTTGGCACATTCTTCCGGTGTGAGATCCGGAAAGGAATCTACCTTATCATTAAATATTTCAATTAAGAGGTTGTTATCGGGGTCAGCTATAAAGGACTGGCACTGGGCTATAATCGCATCTGTATTGGCATCGCTCATAAATAAGCCGGCAGCGGATTTGGCTTTTTCAAATTCCAGTAGGGATGCATAGTATGTATCCAGCTGTGAAAGCAGAGACAGATATTCATCGATGTCTGTCTTTTTATGAAAGGTATATTCAGCAAGCAGGACAGGAAGCTGTGCCTGAGTGCCGATAGTGGGTCCGAGAGGTTCTGCGTACAGGGAATAATCTTTTCCGCTGTTCTGATTTTTCAGATAGTACGCAAGTATGTCATAAGTTAGCTGGTTGTTTTTCGAAAGTTTTTTATAAGAAATCTGATTCAGTGCCTCCTGATAGTTTTCCAGGACGGCGGTAGAGGTGGCGAGGGATTCTTCATCTGCGGCTCCAAGTGTTACCATATAATCATCAATCCCGAAAGACTTAGGGTCCGACAGGGTGTAATGAAGATTCAACGTGTTGGAGGTGACTTCATCCACAAACATGTTGTGGGTAAAATCTGTGAATTTGCGGTTTTCCTGATAATGGAAAGAACTGTTGATGTAGATGCCGATGGATATCAGCAGTAACAGGGAAGCCGGAATCAGCAGGAAGCGAAGAAGAGACGCGGGGTTGATTTTACGCATAGGGTTCACCTGACAATAGGGTCTTTAGTGTAAAGATATGCTGAAAGACATGCAAAAATTACCATCAGGGACAGGAAAAAAGAAGGAGATGATAAAGATATACGTATATTACTGGGTAAGCCGAAGTAAGACCGTTCACACGCAATAAGGAGGTATTTATGAAAAAATATGGTTATGTAAGAGTTTCTACAAAAGAACAAAATGAGGACAGGCAGATGATTGCACTGTGCAGGTGGGGAGTTTTGGAAGATGACATCTATATGGATAAGCTGAGTGGAAAGGATTTCAACAGACCGCAGTACAGAAAACTGTTAAGGAGAATCAAACCGGGTGACCTGATTGTAATCAAGTCCATAGACAGGCTTGGAAGAAACTATCAGGAGATCATTGACCAGTGGCGGGTGATAACGAAAAATAAAGGAGCAGATGTTATCGTTTTGGATATGCCGCTGCTAGATACGAGAAAAGGCAAAGATCTGCTTGGGACATTTATAGCGGATATGGTACTTCAGCTCTTATCATATGTTGCCCAGACTGAGCGGGAAAATATCAGACAGAGGCAGGCAGAGGGAATTGAAGCCGCTAAAATCCGGGGTGTGCAGTTTGGAAGGCCCTGTAAAGACATTCCACCGGAATTTGACACAATTCGGACCAGGTGGGAGACAGGGGAGATCAGCGGGAGGGAAGCAGCAAGACAGCTTGCAGTCTCACATAATACGTTCTTTAAGTGGATTAATTCGGGACAATTATAATTTTGGCGAAAAATGTAGACTTTTTTATCCAGTTAATTTTGAAATATACATAGATAGTAATTTTAGCGGTAATTGCATTTTAGACATCATTACGGGCATGGACTGTGTATTAAACTTCATTTCTGCAGCCAGCTCCCGTCCAGAAAAATTTTACCACGGTTGGTAAAAAAAGTCTGATTATTTATCCGGGAAGTTAGAATAAAGAAAAATAAAGGATGGGTATGAAATGATGGAAGGTAGAAAAATGCCATATGATGATGTTATAATGGAAAAATTGGATATTTCGGCGCTATGTATGGAGACAATAGAAAGATATCGCAGCTGCATGAAGGGCCAGACACCGGATGCACCCTGCCTGAAGCTTCTGATGCCGGAATTCCTGGTTAGGCTGTCCGTATTAAAAAGAGGGAATAAGGATAAGCCTTCCCCAACCATAGCAGGACTTCTGATGTTTGGAAAAGAATCCTTTATCCGGGAGGAGTTCCCCAATTACTTTCTGGATTACAGAGAGGAACTGCAAGGGGGTAAGCTGGGTTGGACATACCGAATGACTTCCGATGACGGCACTTTCAATGGAAATATATATGAATATTATAATAACGTTATGGGCAGACTAGTTGCGCATGGGAATCATGAATTTGCGGTTAACAAAATGAAAAATGAGGACGGCAGGGATATGGTTGTTAATGCCCTTAAGGAGGCGGTGAGCAATGCCGTAATCCATGCTGATTATTACGGCCGACAGGGTGTGGTGATCAGGAAAAAGGAAAATCTCCTTACCATATCTAATCCGGGAAGGCTTCTGATACCAAAAGAAGAAATACTTGCAGGCGGAATCAGCGATCCGAGAAATCCAACTATATTTAAGCTGTTCAACATGATTGGAGTGGGAGACAGGGCAGGAAGCGGCATGTGCAGGATATACGAAGCCTGGAAAAGCCAGAGCTGGCCAAAACCGGTATTTGAAGCAAGTGCTGACCCTTATAGAGTGTCTTTAAGGCTGGAAGTATATTAAATATATGATATGGGCATAAAATAGTTTGCCAGTTTTTCTTTCATACTTGACATCCCACATTCATTGTGATAGCCTAACTACATATAGAAAAACGCAATGACGAAGAGAGTACATCTGATGCAGGCATTACAGAGAATTCCCGGCAGCTGAGAGGGAAGTGTGAGTATAGATGGAAGATGGCTTCTGAGTGGTGCACCGAACACGGAAAAGGCATTTGTTTGTGAATATGGCCCTAAATATGGCCCGAACTGCCGGATTTGTGCAAGGCTGCAACGGGAACCGCCTGTTACAGCGGTGTAGTGTATGATGAAGAGATGGTATATTTGTACCCAACTCAGGAAAGTGCACTTACAGAGATTTGTTTCGCGAGAAATGAATGAAGTGAAGTGGTAACACGGGATAATTACACCCGTCTTCTCAAATGGGAAGGCGGGTTTTTTGTCGTCTCTATGCAAACCGGAACGTACAGATGTGAGAAAGCAATATTCAGGCACTCTGGAATGTATTGGAGGGCAGGACAGATTTCCGACACGCTTGTGGCATTCAAAAGAATAAGAAAGGGATTAATCATGGGAAAAGAAAAATTTTATATGACAACAGCGATTGCCTATACTTCAGGCAAACCGCATATTGGCAACACTTACGAGGTAGTGCTGGCTGACAGCATTGCAAGATTTAAAAGAGCACAGGGATATGATGTATTCTTCCAGACGGGAACTGATGAGCATGGACAGAAAATTGAATTAAAAGCTGAGGAGGCGGGGATCACCTGCAAAGAATTTGTGGACCAGACAGCCGGAGTGATCAAACAAATCTGGGATATGATGAATACTTCCTATGACAAGTTTATCCGTACTACAGACGAACACCATGAAAAACAGGTACAGAAAATATTTAAGAAACTGTACGATAAAGGCGATATTTATAAAGGCCACTACGAAGGAATGTACTGTACCCCATGTGAGTCATTTTTTACGGAATCCCAGCTTACGGACGGGAAATGTCCGGACTGCGGAAGAGATGTACAGCCGGCAAAGGAAGAGGCATATTTCTTCAAAATGAGCAAATATGCAGACCGTTTAATTGAGCACATCAACACTCATCCGGAATTTATACAGCCGGTTTCCAGAAAAAATGAAATGATGAACAATTTCCTTCTTCCGGGACTTCAGGACCTTTGTGTATCCAGAACTTCTTTTAAATGGGGAATCCCGGTTGACTTTGATCCGAAGCATGTCGTATATGTATGGCTCGATGCCCTTACAAACTATATTACCGGGATTGGTTATGACTGTGACGGAGAGAGCACGGAACAGTTTAAAAAGGACTGGCCTGCAGACCTGCATCTCATCGGAAAAGACATTATCCGTTTCCATACTATCTACTGGCCGATATTCCTGATGGCGCTGGATCTGCCCCTTCCTAAGCAGATCTTCGGACATCCGTGGCTGCTTCAGGGTGATGGCAAGATGAGTAAGTCCAAAGGAAATGTGCTTTATGCAGATGAACTGGTGGATTTCTTTGGTGTGGATGCAGTCCGCTATTTTGTTCTCCATGAAATGCCCTTTGAAAATGACGGCGTCATCTCCTGGGAGCTTATGGTGGAGAGAATGAACTCTGATCTGGCTAATACCCTAGGTAACCTGGTAAACAGAACAATATCCATGTCTAATAAATATTTTGACGGTGTTGTGGCAGACAAAGGGGAAGCAGAACCGGTTGATGAAGAATTAAAAGCAATTGCTCTGGAAGTGCCGAAAAAGGCAGCTGAGAAAATGGAAGAACTCCGTGTGGCTGATGCTATTTCAGAAATCTTCACGCTGTTTAAACGCTGCAATAAATATATAGATGAAACGATGCCATGGGCACTTGCAAAGGATGAGGCAAAACAGGATCGTCTGGCAACCGTGCTTTACAATCTGGTAGAATGTATCAGCATAGGTGCTTCCTTGCTGGATTCCTTTATGCCGGAAACCTCCGGTAAAATTCTGGCACAGTTAAACGCAGAAAAAAGAAGTCTGGCTGATATGGAACAGTACGGCATTTATAAATCCGGCAGCAAAGTAACAGAGAAGCCGGAAATCTTATTTGCACGTCTGGACATCAAAGAGGTATTGGCAAAAGTAGAAGAGCTTCATGCATCTGAGAAAGAAGCAGAAGTACCTGCAGAGCCGGTAATGGATATAGAAGCGAAAGAAGAAATATCTTATGAGGATTTTATGAAAATGCAGTTCCAGGTTGGTGAGATTATTTCCTGTGAAGCGGTAAAAAAATCCAAAAAACTGCTCTGCTCCCAGGTGCGTGTGGGAAGCCAGATAAAACAAATCGTTTCCGGAATTAAAGCCAACTACAGTGCAGAAGAAATGGTGGGCAAAAAGGTCATGGTACTGGTGAACTTAAAACCTGCTAAACTTGCCGGTGTAATGTCTGAAGGTATGCTTCTGTGTGCTGAAGATGAAAATGGCGAACTGGCGCTGATGATACCGGAAAAGAAAATGCCTTCCGGTGCAGAAATCTGTTAGAACGTGTTATAAAATTCATTTCAAACAGGCTATGGAAATTTAGTTTAGATAATTTCTTGAAATTAAGAAAGGGCTGTCCCGGACAGCCCCTTTCTTTTTGTAAGACGGTATACAAATATGCCTACCTATAAGAATCTTTCCATTCGTATTCAGTCATTGGCATAGGCCTGCTGAAAAGAAAGCCCTGTACTGTTTTTACACCGCAATTTTCAAGTACTTCAAGCTGGGCTTCATTTTCTACACCTTCAGCTACTAGCTGGATATGCAGCCTTTGGCAGACATTTACAATTGCTGCTACAATTGTCTGTGCATTTTCATTTGAAATAATATCTTTCACAAATCCCCTGTCAATTTTTAAAATATCAAATTTTGCCGTTGCCAAGAGTGCCAGGTTAGAGCTTTCTGCGCCGAAGTCGTCAACAGATACACGGAATCCTGCTCTGCGGATCTCACTGATTTTGTTCTTCAGATTTCTGAAGTCAGTAGCACAGGTGCTCTCTGTAATTTCAATTTCCAGGAACTCCTTGGAGATATTGTATACCCGGACAATGGATTCCAGCCTTTTTAAGAAGGAGTCCTCCATAAAAGTACTGCGGGAAAAATTACTGGAGATGGGGAATATTATTTTCCCCTGGCTTTGCCACTTTTTCTGCTGGGCACAAACCATCTCAAAAACAAAGAAATCTATTTTACTGATCTGATAGGAACGTTCCAGTATGGTAATGAATTTATCGGGAGACTGGATAACTCCATCATCATCAATGTAACGGACCAGTGCTTCCGCTCCCACTACACTGCGGGTTTCCAGCTCAATTTTAGCCTGCAGGTACACCTGGAATTGCCTGTTCTCTATTTTAGCGCTTAATACTTCCGGATCAGTCAGGAAATCCAATACATCATTACGGTGCCGGTAACGGCTGGTCTCCTGATGGTTATGATAAAATTCTTTCTTATCTGCATACATATTTTCGTCAGCCGTTTTAATAATGGCACGGATATTATGGCAGTTTTCCGCCCACTTGTAACCTATGGCTGCCTTGCACTCATCATGGGCAAAGCTGTATTTCAGCTTATGTACGTTTTCGCTGAAGTTTTCCTGGGTGATATCGGTACAAATGATTAAAAATTCATCTCCGCCGATGCGGTAGAAGGACCCTATATCAAAACTATGCTGCATTAATTCTGCACATTTTTTCAGCAGATTGTCTCCGCTGTCATGTCCATAATGATCATTCACCTCTTTTAATCCATTTACATCCAGATAGACAACTCCGATTGGAATATTCTGATCCTCCAGGCTGTTCAGATCCTGGATATATCGGTTACGGTTATAAAAATCAGTTAATGGGTCCCGGTAGCTTAACCGGAAAAGGGCTTCTTCGTCTTCGTTTCTGCGTATTGCAAGCATAATAAAATAGCGAAGAGTCTCGAGGAAAGGAACTGCATTATCCATTACGCTGGTGGAGGGATTATCCAGACCGATGCAGCCGTCTAGTTTACCTTCACGCTCTAAAGGTACCAGAATGACGCTCTTGATATCCTGCAGTGCCAAAAACTCATATTCCGGTTTCATGGAGGCTTTAATACTTTCCAGATCATTGATAACGATGTTTTCCTGGTTTTTAAACATGCCGATCCATACGGCAAAGTCTGACTGGGGCAGATTCTGGAGATTGTCAATCTGGGGAGCAACGTCTTCTCTGCACCATTCTGCAATATTTGTCAAGCGGTCATCGTGGAATAAAAAGACATAACTGCGCTCTGCCAGAAACAACTTCCCAACCTGTTCCAATACATAGGAAGTGGCTTCTAATGCATCGTGATTGCGGTATAGCTCCCTGATACAGTCCACAAGAATATTATCCCGTTCCAGACGGTTTTTCAGTTCTTTTTTTTCATTGGCTGCATCCGTAATATCAAATGCGATTTCCATCCGTGCAGCATGTCCTTCCCACTCCATCAAACGGTCTTTCAGTAAATAATGCCGGTTGGTAATGGGGTTTGTGTGCTCCCAGGTATAGGTCTCATCTTTCTTCAAAGACGAATTTGTACAAAATGTGCAGGGAGAGTCAAATCCCTGTAGTACTTTATAACACTTCTGATTCCCTTTTTCATTGACTTGGAACGTCTTTTTCCCGGCTTCATTGATAAAGAGCAATTCATAGGTATTGATGTCCGACACATACATCAGCTCAGATATTTCGTTCATGGGAACGAGAAGCTCTTCGAAACGTTTTGACAGCTGTTCGCTTTTCAACCGGTTCTCATTTTCAGCCTCAACCAGCTTTTTGCGTCGTTTATTCTGTAGATAAGTAAAGATTGCGCATAATGCTGTCAATATTATAAAAAGCAGATTCATAATAAATAAAGTATTCCGGGAATACAGCACAATTTTCTCGGTATATACTTCGGCAGCCTGTACAGTCTGATCCGCTAAGTAAAAATAGTCTTCACTCATCTCAAATAACTTATCACCGGATTCACCGCCTTCCCGGTAAAGGTAAATCTCGGCCTTCAGCGCTTCCCATTCAGCTTTCAGTTCTTTCAGTAAATCCTGATAGCTGCTGTCATCCAGCCGGATCAGATTATATTCAGTGCTTCCCTGGCACAATCCGGTCAGTATATCATCCAGATGGGAGATTAATTTATCATCGGTTACATGATAAAGCTCTTTCTTAATCAGTCTTTGTGTAGCGCCCCGGATAATTCCGGTATAATTAATAATCCGTGCATCTCCTTGAAGATTAGTGATAGAGCGGATAGACTGAAACCCGGACACTATTAGAGCGACACTTAGTATAAGCGGTACGGCACCGCTGCGTAATTTAACAAAAATAGTCTTCACGTTGAATCCTTTCCCTGTGTCTCAACTTTTATTTTTCCTGTAACTATTTAAATATTTTCCCCTGTTTATCAGAGCCGGTTAAAAATGAAGTAATTTCAATACACGCTCTATAGTAAAAACTTTATTGGGATAGAAATGCCAGTTTATTTCTAAAATCTATGTAAGGGTGTATGGGAGCAGTTATAACTCGTTTAATGCTTTAAACAGGTATAATCATAACCACCTCGAATGTTTCACCTAAATCTTTGAATTCTATTTCGCCTCTATATTTTGCCACGATTTCTTTTACATTTGAGATGCCAAAACCATGTCGTTTTTTATCTGTTTTATCCGTCAGGAATTTACCGTTCTTTGTTATCAGCTCATTTGCCTTGCTGTTGGTAAGGGCATAGCTGAAATATCCGTTTTTAATTCTTGCTTTTATTTCAATGCGGCGTTTGGATTTATCTGATATTTTCTCACATGCCTCCAGCGCATTGTCCAGCGTATTGGAAAAGATACAGCACAGATCCATATCCTGAAAGCTATCCAGTTTTTCCAGGCTTATTTTCGTATCAACCGAGATATGGTTCTCTTCCATGGACATAATCTTCTGGTTTAAAACCAGGTTGATCACAGGGTCCGCCGTATAGTTCTTCAGCACGGAGTGGTTCAGGGATGAAAAGACAGATTCGATGTAAGCGTGGGCTTTTTCATACTGGCTTTCCTTCAGTAAACCATCCACAACCTGCATATGATTGTTCATGTCATGGCGTATTTTTCTTGTATGCCGGTGTTCCTGATCTAAGATATCATAATACGTTGCCTGCATTTGCAGCTGTTTCAAATCGGATTGTTCCTTTAAAGATTTGATCAGGGTGGTGATCAGAAAAAGAACGCCGATATTTGTAATGATGGTGGTACAGGAACCAAGCACGATGACAGCCACTTCATCGGTTTCCATCTTAAGCACCACCAGAAAAGTCATAAAAAATGCAGCGGTACAAATGATATCCATTAATAGCCACATCCGGGATGTTAGCTGGTTCAGGCTGTTTGCCAGCCTGTTTTTAAATAAAAGATATACCCCCAGCCAAAATAAAAAGGTGACGGGAATGCTAAAACGTGTTTTCAGACCTTCTGTACATATAATGCATACCGCGGTCACGATGGGATAAAACAAAATGACAACGGATACCCGGCTGATAACGGAGCCCTTAAAGCAGACCAGAGTTACCAGAAGAAAAGCCGCCAGACCATAGGAGATATTAATTAAATCCTCAAGAAAAATGACATTAAAACATATATATCCCAGGATCAGCATAGCGGGTATTTGAATGATCCATTGAGTTCTTGGCTGAATGAATAAATGGATCAAATGGAATACGAAATATCCAACTACAAGTGATGAAATGGAACCGATAATTACCAGCAGCATAGACCCTCCTGATTGATGCTTAAAGCATTGATTTTGCGAAAGTGATCATAACTTCTTTCGTCCTCTGGCGGCTGATGGGAAGGCGTATGGCCTTCAGCAGAAGTTCCTGTCCTTCAATACCCGCTGCATGGGTCAGATTCGCCAGATAGCGCTGATGGATGCGCATAAAGGTATCTGGTACCTGGACCTCCAGATCATTTAATTTTCCATAAAACTCATAGTTATCGGTCCTGGTAAATGCCGTAACTTTGCGTTTATCACTGGCAAAGTACAGAAGATTCTCCCAGGGAATTTTAAAAGTTCCCTGTTCACATTCCAGGAGGAAAAATGTATCCTCTGATTCATTCATGTTTGCCAGGGCGATATCCAATACTGCTTTAATTTTTTCTTCTTTAAAAGGCTTCATAATATAATTTAATGCCTGGACTTCATATCCGTCAAATACATAATCCGTAAAGCCGGTAACAAATACCAGATTTACCAGTTTGTTTTCTCTTCGGATTGCCCTTGCAGTATCAACACCATTTAATTCTTTCATTTCCACATCCAGAAAGATAATGTCATAACTGCAGATATCACTTTTCAGCAGAGATTCTCCACTGCCATACTCGTAAATATGGTAAGCAACGTTTTTGGATTTAAGAATTTTCCCCACTGCCAGTTCCAGCAGATATCTCTGCTTAATTTCATCGTCACAGATTGCAATATGTATCATTGTAATACTTCTCCCTTGTAAATGCCGGTATTTGAGTTAGAAATCCGTCTTCCAGTCAGAGCCGAATGTAATACCGGGAAATAAAATGATTACTCTAATTTTAGCATAAGATTGTGATTTTGGGAATAGGTGGTAGCGGGTTTCGTCAAGTCTGTATTTATAAAATATTTATGTACAAAATGCACAATAAAAACCAAAAGTTACAAATGGAATACCAAAGATTACATTGAAAAAATCTTGGAATTGAACCCTCCTGGGTTCCGTGATATTGTGAGTTCAGAAAGAGGAACAGAAAAAACAAAATAAATATAATTAAAAATAAAATGATAGAAGAGAAGGAGAATTGCCATGTTAGAAATTAAAGAATTACACAAATCATACGTAACCGGAAAAACGAAATACCAGGTGCTAAAAGGAGTTGACCTGAATGTAGAGGAAGGAGAATTTGTGGCTGTAATGGGACCGTCAGGAAGCGGCAAGACGACACTGCTCAACTGTATCTCCTGCTTTATTCCTTACGACAGCGGAGAAATTTTACTGGATGGAGAAAAGTTAGCAGCCCTGAAGGAAGAGAAGATGGCTAAGATACGCAATGAAAAACTGGGATTTGTATTTCAGGATTTTATGCTTCTGGATGGTTTGACCGTTTTTGAAAATGTGTGTATTCCCAAGGTAATTAAAGATGAACCTTACCTTTCCATGGAGAAGAAAGCGAAAAGTCTGTTAACCCTTTTTGGGATTGAGGATATCGGACATAAGTATCCGGTGGAGATATCAGGCGGGCAGAAGCAGAGAACGGCAGTGGCAAGGGCGCTGATGAATGACCCGCTTATGATTCTGGCGGATGAACCCACAGGCAACCTGGACAGCCGGTCCAGTGAGGCAGTAATACATGCTTTTAAGCAGGCACAGAAATCACTGGGGGCAACGATCTTCATGGTGACCCACGACAGCTTTGCGGCAAGTTATTGCGATCGCGTGATTGTCATGAAAGATGGAAATGTGTTTACAGAATTAAGAAGAAACAGCAGCCGGAGAGAATTCCTGGATGAATTGCTGGTTGTATTAAAAGAAATGGGCGGTGACGATGATGACAATGAATAAGATATTCAGTAAACTTAGAAAATACAATAAAAAGAATTATGTGCAGATGGTATTTTGTGTTACTCTTTCTGTTATGCTGATTACTTCCTATGGGATTATGATGTTCAGCCCTACGGTTATGCAGGTGCTCCCGGAAGGGGGAGATTCCAGAAAGCAGGCTTATATGATCTTTGCCATAGCTTTAATCGGATGCTTTATATTTACCATATATGCTGCCGGGTTATTCTTTAAATACAAAAGCAGGGAAGCAGGCGTATTCCTGGCATTGGGGACGAAAAAAAGCCAGCTTCGCAATGCCTTATTCGCCGAAATCAGTATTATCCTTTCTGCATGTACTGCTGCAGGACTGGCGTTAGGGGCTGTTGTATCATACTTTGTATGGCAGATGTTCTGCATTCTGGTTGTTGATAATGCTCAGATGAAGTATCAGGCAGACGTCACAGGATTTATCATCGGATTTGCATTTGCAGTTGTCATGTCCCTATGCATCATGGGAATGGCGGTTCGTTTTATTAAAAGGACAAATCTTATGGATGTGCTGAATGACCATAGAAAAAGTGAACCATTAAGAGATGTGAATAAATTATACGGGATACTTGGAATTGTATTTAGCATTATGGGTTTTGTGCTGGGATATGTAGTTCCGGGAATTGTGGGAGACATGGGAGTTCTTTTACCCTCTGTATGGAGTGCAACCTATCTGTTGTCACTTGCAGGAATATATATGGTAATCACCTACGCTATAGTACATCATGAAAGAGGAAAACGGCCTCAGAAATATTACCGGAATATCATTTCCGTAAACATGATGAAATTCCAGGGAAAACAGACTGTTCGAAATATGTGCATTATTTCACTGTTAGTGGCAGCCAGCCTTTATGCCTGTTTTTATGCACCGGGAATACTTTCCGGCATCAGTGAGATTGACAACAATCCGGTGGACTTTTCCATCCCGTCAAAGGTATCATTTGAGGAAGTAAACAAAGAGGATATTGAGAAGCTGGCAGAAGACTACCAGATAGAAATTACCGATTACCGTGAGGGAACCTTTGCAGAGCTTCTGGCAAGCGGTGTATCAAGAGACTGGGATGACAATAACAAAATGATCGAAGATTACATGGAAAAGTATGTGTACAGCAAGTATATGAGTGCCAGCGATTACCGTGAAATGACAGGAGAAGATATTAAAGTGGATCAGGGAACTTTCTTCCGGATTACATTCCCGCAGCAGCAAAACGGGTTCTGGGATAAGTTCGAGGATATGGATTTAATTACTAATCCCGTAACAGAAGAACAGATGAAAGTTACACTGGCAGGTACAGTTGCATATGAACCGTTATTGATAAACGGAGTCAACAGCTACATTCTGAATGATGAAGATTACAGGAAAATGACAGAAGAACTCCCGGATAACAGGCTGTATCATCAAATCTTATTCAATATCCAGGATTCAGACGCAGCCTTTGATTTCTCCATAGCATTGTATGATGAGATTCTGAAACGTGCGCCAAGAGAGATGCAGGTGCAGTCCGGATATGATGAATATCAGGAACAGGTGGCAATAGAAGCAGGAGAAGAATACGGTGCGGGCCAGCAGATGGTAATGTCTTCCGATAATCCCGACCTTATGGGGTACTGGAAATTCTATCCGAATATGAAAGTTATGAAGGAAAAGACATTTTTCCAGACAAATGCTGTATTTTTCATGTTGTTTATTTACGTAGCTATTATCTGCCTGGCAGCTGTGGGGATTATAGCCTATACCAGAAGCGTTACCATAGGAATGAATAACAGGCAGCTCTTTGATGATTTGAAAAAACTGGGCGGCAATCACAGATATCTGAAGAAATGTATTACAAGCCAGCTTATGAAAATATATGCTTTGCCGGTGGTCATCGGAAGCATCTTAATCTATATCTTTACTGCCATGACCTATAAAGGAAATGACGGGGTGGTATCGTCAACGGAGATTTGGGCCTTAAGTGTGGATTTCCTGCTGGTTCTGGGGGTTAGTGTGTATATGTATGTGGTTTACAGAGCGTCACTTAAGAAGATTGAGGGATTCATTGGCAATAAAAAAAATTAAGAAGAAAGCCGTCAGCAAAAAATAATTTAAGCAGTTTGAATCTTGTGAATATTATGCTATTATAGTACTAATACCTCCCATAAAGCGATATTTAGAAAACCATGAAGGGTGAGAAAGGAGGAACTATGGCGGGCATAAAGGACGTGGCAAAGCGTGCCGGAGTATCCATATCCACAGTTTCAAACGTATTAAACAATTCAAAATTTGTCAGCCCTGATCTGCAGAGAAAAGTGGAAATCGCTGCAAAAGAGCTTTCTTACAGACCGAATCCGGTAGCGAGAAGCATGAAGAAGAAAAAGTCAGGAACCATAGGGGTCATAACAGCCGATATGTGCGGGTTATTCTATCCGTATATTGTAAAGGGGATCTATTCTGTAGCCAATGAAAAAGGGTATCAGATTATGATCTGTGATACACAGGGAGTTTATGGTGAGGCAGCGGCGATTGAACGGGAACTGGAGAAGTTTAAAAGCCTGATTACCAACCGGGTGGACGGGATTATATTTGCATCCGTAGTACCACAGAGCGGGCAGGCGAATTATCTGAAGAAGTTGAAAAATCTGGCGGAACATGACAAGAAAATTCCGCTGGTCAGTATAGAGCGTGATTTTTCAGAGTTCGGTATAGATTCCGTGTTTTTCGATGGGGTAACGGGAGCTAAGATGGCAGTCAGACACCTGATAGATGAAGGCTGTAAACGGATTGGACATATATCGGGACCACTTTTTATGAGCATTGCCACAGACCGTGCACTGGGATACCGGGAGGCTATGGGTGAAGCAGGGCTGAAAGTAGATGATTCAATGATAACGGAAGGAGATTATTCCCATCAGAGCGGCTATGCAGCAATGAAAGAACTGCTTAAGTCCATGCCGGATATAGACGGTGTATTCAGCGGGAATGATCAGATGGCTGTAGGTGCATTAAAAGCACTCCGGGAACACCACATAAAGGTTCCGGATGAAATTAAAATTATCGGGTATGACGATGTATTCATATCAAGTGTAGTAGAACCGGCACTGTCTACCATCCATATCCGCAAAAAGCATGCCGGGATAGAAACTGCAAAAATACTGTTTGACAGAATTGAAAATGAAAATAAAACAGAAGTAACCAGAATGAAGATGGAATCACGTCTTGTTGTACGCAAGTCTACGGTGAAAGCTGCACCGGAAGACTGGATATTGTCGGACTGGTAAAAAGATGAGTAAGAGCGCCTGTATGAAGGTGCTCTTTTTTTGCCGATCTACAGAAAAACGTTTTGCTGTATTATTCAAAACAAACGTAAATATTTCTGGAATTAACCAAAACAGATAAAACTCCAGCTTAAAATTTTGAGCGAATGGGGTTAAAACATGTGAAATAATACTAAAAATCGAAATAAAAGTTTGAATATATTGTATAAAAAAATATTTATCGAAAAAAATACATTGACAGAAAAACGTTTTTCTGATATTCTTGTGTCAAGTTAAACATACAAAAATTAAAACACAACAGAAAACTATAACAAATGTACAAATAATGGAAGGGGCTTTCGAAAATGGACATTAAAAAAGTAGTGGAACGGGCACTTGAGGAGGGAAAAGGAGTTTTGCGGCTGGCGCCAACCTGGGTTCCCAGGTCATTTTGCAGGCCAGGTAAACGAATAAAACTGCATCCTGATGATTATTTTATTCTGGGGCAGAGGGGCGGCATTGATGAGCGGTGGTTTGCTTCAACAACCTGGGCAGAAAACGGGCCGGGTACACCTGAGGATGAGGGTTTAAGTTATATTGTTGCAGATGAAGACGGGAAAGAAAAAGTACTTCTTAAAGATGCAATAGAACTGGCTGGACCGGTGATTATCGGTGAGGCATTGTGGAATAAGTATCACGGCTGGGCGATGTTCTCCAAGTTTTTTGACAATGCGGGGCCGCTTCCCCACCATATTCATCATCGCATGGAACATGCGAAGCGGGTAGGGGCATCCGGCAAGCCGGAGATGTATTTCTTCCCATCCCAGCTCAATAACCACGGCGGAGAATTTCCATTTACTTTTTTTGGCTTCAATCCTGAGACAACCAGGGAAGAAGTGCTGGAAGCCTTGAAGAACTTTACAAAAAGAGATAATAATATCCTGGCATTATCCAGAGCATATAAACTGGAGCCGGATACAGGGTTTGATGTACCGCCGGGAGTCATGCATGCACCCGGAAGCCTTTGTACTTATGAACCGCAGTTTGCTTCGGATGTTTACGCTATGTATCAGTCCGTGTTATTAAACGGGCAGATCGTGGGAGAGGATCTTCTCTGGAAAAATACGCCTCCCGAAGAAATTGGAAATTATGATTATCTGCTGGATGTGATCGACTGGGAAGCAAATGTGGATCCCGATTTTCATGAAAAACGATATATGAGGCCGATTCCCGTAAAGCCTGTGGAAGAAATGCTGGCACAGGGATATATAGAGGAATGGATCTGCTATAAATGTGAGACCGTCTCCGCAAAGCGGCTCACGGTATTGCCGGGGCAGACCGTAACAATCAGAGACGGTGCACCATACGGAATTATCTGCCTGGAGGGGCATGGAAAGTTTGGAATATGGGAGATTGAGTCACCTGCGTTAATCCGTTATGGAGAATTGACCCATGATGAATATTTTGTAACAGAAAAAGCTGCATTAGAAGGAATTACCATTACCAATCCTTCTGAAACAGATCCGATTGTGATTTTAAAGCATTTTTCCGATAATCCGGACCTGAAATTAAACCAGAGTCCTGAGCGTGTTTAAATAGTAAGAAAGGAGGATGTGTTTTGCAGAGTGAAAAATATATCCTGGAAGCAAAAGGAATCAGTAAATCTTTTGCAGGCGTAAATGTATTAAATAATGTAGAGCTGTGTATTGTTCCTGGTGAACTCCATGCATTGATGGGGGAAAATGGTGCCGGGAAGTCAACGCTTATGAAAATTATTATGGGGATTTATACAAAGGACAGCGGAGAGATTATTTTCCAGGGACAGCGGGTTGATTTTAAAAATGCGAGGGATGCTCTGGATATGGGGATATCCATGATACATCAGGAACTAAGCCCGATACCGGAGATGACAGTTGCTGAAAATGTCTTTTTAGGAAGAGAGAATAAGAAAATCAAAGGACTTCCTTTTGTGGATGCAAAGGAATTAAATAAAAAAACAGAAAAGATATTAGAAGAATACGGATTAGAGGAACTGATAAAACCAAATATGAAAATGAAACATCTGAACATTGCACAGATTCAGATGATGGAAATCATAAAAGCAGTTTCCTATGATTCAAAAGTCATTATTATGGACGAACCTACTTCATCTTTATCGGAGACGGAAACGGAGATTCTGTTTAAGATTATAGATAATCTGAAAGCGAAAAATGTAGGAATTGTTTATATTTCCCACAGAATGGATGAAGTATTCCAGCTGGCTGACCGGGTATCGGTACTGCGGGACGGAAGCTTTATCGGATGTGTAAGAGTATCCGAGGCATCGCCGGAAGAATTGATCAATATGATGGTGGGCAGGGAGCTGGAAGGCGGATATCCTGTGAATGATACGCCAAAAGGAGAAGTTGTTCTGGAACTTAAAAACTTTACCAGAAAGGGCGTATTCCAGGACGTTAACATGAAGGTCTATGCAGGAGAGATTCTGGGGCTGGCAGGTCTGGTGGGAGCAGGACGAAGCGAAGTAATGCGTGCCCTTGTCGGATATGACAGGCTGGACAGCGGTGAAATTATAATGGAGGGCAAGGCCATTACCATAAGCCATCCAAAGGATGCTAACAAATACCACATCATTATGGCATCTGAAGATAGAAAGGATCTGGGGCTGGTACTCTGCCGGGATATTAAGGAGAATATCACACTCCAGAATGCAGATAAGTACAGCCGTGCAAGCTTTATCAACAAAGTAAAAGAAAAAAAGGTATGCGATGAAATGGCACGGAAGATGACAACGAAGATGAATGGCATTCATGATCTGGTGAGCAGCCTGTCAGGAGGGAACCAGCAGAAGGTGGTTCTGGCTAAATGCCTTTTGGCGGATCCAAAAGTATTAATCATGGATGAACCAACCAGAGGAATAGATGTGGGCGCAAAAGCAGCTATTTACCGTATGATGGTTGATCTGGCAAAAGAGGGGATGGCGATTATTATGATTTCTTCTGAAATGCCGGAGCTGATAGGTATGAGCAACCGCGTTATTGTAATGTCCAGAGGCAAGATTACAGGAGAACTTCAGGGTGAGGAAACAAAATCCCAGCAGACCATTTTAAAATTAGCACTGGGATCTGTTTAAAAATTATTTTCGACAGCTGTACGCATTATTTTGCGGCATATTAGTTCCAATTTCAAAGCAGCTGTCAGAAAGCAATTTTCCAACATATTCCGGGCGGAGACAAGATTGAAAGGAGAAAGCAGCATTTCAGGCAAGCCTGCAATCTGCAATGGTATAAGAATGAATAATAAGAAGAATTGGGGAAAGGTACTTCGGGAATTTGGCCTGGTATTCGTAATCATATTTATCGTAGTATTGATGACTATAGTAAAACCTGTATTTTTATCCAGCGGAAATATATTGAATATTCTTCGCCAGGTTTCCATAAACGGTATTCTGGCAGTGGGAATGACCTTCATTATCCTGACGGGAGGAATCGACCTGTCAGTAGGGTCTCTGGTAGCGGTTACCAGTGTAATCAGCGGTTCTCTGCTGATGAATGACGGAAACGTATTTCTGGCATGTGTGGTGGGCGTTCTGGCGGCAGTGGCATTTGGCGTATTAAACGGATATTTGGTAGCCTATATCGGTTTCCAGCCGTTTATTGCAACTCTGGCGAGCACAACAATCGGGCGTGGATTTGCAATGGTTTATTCCAACGGAAAACCATATACCATTACAAATGAATCCTTCCTTGCAATTGGCCAGGGCAATGTTCTGGGAGTCCCCACACCGATTATCATACTGGTCATCGTGTGCATCATTGGTTTAGTTGTTTTAAAATGCACGACCTTCGGAAGATATGTATTTGCGATCGGAGGGAATAAAAACGCAGCGAAACTCTCAGGCGTGAAGACGCGTAAAGTAGAAATGATGGTTTACATATTATCAGGAGTCTGCTGTGGTATTGTAGGACTGATTTTATCAGCCCGCATCAGCTCCGGACAGCCAACGGCGGCAGAAGGATTTGAGCTGGATGCAATTGCGGCAACGGCAATCGGGGGTACCAGTATGAGCGGCGGTATCGGCGGTCTGCGCGGAACAATATTTGGTTTTATCATTATTGGATTAATCAGTAACTCATTAAACCTGGTAAATGTCAATTCTTTTTGGCAGCAGATCGTAAAAGGCTTCATTATTTTACTGGCTGTGCTGATGGATATGAAGACAAAGAGCAGGGAATGACAACCAAGATACCTATTTATTAAAATATAAGGAGGATATAAGGTATGAAGAAGAAAATGATCAGTGGTTTACTCGCAGTGGCAATGGTAGCATCAGTTCTGGCAGGATGTGGACAGGGAGGCGGCAAGACAACAGAAGCAGCTAAGACGACCGAGGCGGCAAAGGCAGAGACAAAGGCGGAAACATCAGCAGATACAAAAGCAGAGACGTCAGCAGATACGAAAGCAGAAGATGCAGGCACAGAGGCTGTGGAGAAAGCCACTCAGGCAGCAGCCGCTTCGGCAGATAATGGCGATTATACCATTGGCGTTATTATGAAAGACAATTCCGATACATTTGTTAAGAGAATTGCAGACGCCATTGAGGCAAGAGGAAAAGAGCTGGGTGTAAAATTACTCATGAATGATGCGGAAGGAGACGTAAACAAGCAGATAGAGATAACAGAGAACCTGATTACGCAGCAGGTAGATGCAATTATATTAAATGCCCAGGATATGGATGGCAGCAGCCCCTGTATTACAAAGGCAAATGAAGCTAAGATTCCGATTGTAAACTGTAACTGTGATACGGTAAATAAAGATTACCAGTCCTTTGTAGGCTGTGAGGATAAAGAATCCGGTCTGATCGAAGCAAACTATGTATTAGAGAATCTTCCGGAAGGCTCTAAAATCTGTGTGATCCAGGGACCGATGGGACAGGCCGGGCAGGTAGGACGCTGGGCAGGATACGAAGAGGCAGGCCTGTTTGACAAGTATGAACTGCTTGCAGAGCAGACTGCTAACTGGAAGAGAGAAGAAGCCCTGGCACTTGCTGAAGACTGGATTACCACCTATGGTGAAGAATTAAAGGGAATCATCTGTGAAAATGATGACATGGCCCTCGGTGCGTTATCGGCATGTAAAGCAGCAGGCAGAACAGATATTATGATCACCGGTGTTGACGCTATCTCGGATGCCCTGACAGCAGTGAAAAGCGGAGAAATGGCGTGTACCGTTTTCCAGGATGCCGAGGGACAGGGTGCAACAGCTGTAGATACAGCTCTTGCACTGGCTAAGGGAGAAAAAGTGGAATATGATATCCGGATTCCGTTCCAGTTAGTAACCAAAGATAATGTAGACGAATTTATCAAATAAGAAAAGCAGGATTGTATCCGCCGCCACAGAGTGTGTATAAAAATTTATGCCGGCAGACTGTGCACCCCACAGATGTCAGCGCAATTCCTAACACACTCCCAACCGGCGGAGGCATCCGTAGAAATGAGGGAGCAGTATGCTGAGAACTATACCGAAGATTATTTCACCGGAACTTATGAAAGTAATGATGGAAATGGGACATAGTGATGTTCTGATTATAGCCGATGCCAATTATCCGGCTGCTGCACATGCAAAACGCCTGATCAGATTAGAAGGAGTGGAAGTTCCGGAGCTTTTGGAAGCCATTCTGCCATTTTTCCCGCTGGATAATTTTATAGAGTATCCGGTCAGGCTCATGCGCAACCTGCCTGAAGAGCCGGTGCCTGAAATATGGGAAATCTATGACCGCATATTAAAAAAACATGATACAGACCGGGCATTTCAGGAATTTAAATTTATAGACCGCCTTCCTTTTTATGAAGAATCCGAGAAGGCATATCTGATTGTACAGACCGGGACAACGGCACGTTACGCCAACATTGTTCTGCAAAAAGGTGTTTGTTAATGAGGTGATAGCATGAATTTTAACGAAGAAAAAAAGTATGTTGGTAATATTGACCAGCTGTTTCAGATAAAGAAAGTAAAATTGCAGGAGGGAAAAGCCAGAGGCGTTACCATGCTCGAAGTGGCTAACCGGTCAGGAATGCAGTTTGACGTAAATGCAGACAGGGGCATGGATATTCCCTATTTGAATTTTAATGGGGAAAATATTGGCTATATTTCGCCCTGCGGTGTGGTAGCACCGGAATATTTTGATGACCGGGAACTGGGATTCCTAAAAAGCTTTACGGCAGGATTTCTGACCACCTGCGGCTTGAAAATTGCAGGAGCACCCTGTGAATATGAGGGAAAAGAATATGGACTGCATGGGAATGTATCCCATACTCCGGCAAAAGGATTCCGGTATGAATTAGTGGAGACGGACGGCAGCCCATACATTGAGATACAGGGCAGCATGCAGGATGCGGTGATCTTCCAGGATAAGCTGGCATTAAAGAGAAATATAAAATGCCGATACCGTGAAAAAGAATTTACCGTTACAGATAAGGTAACAAATGAGGGGTATAAAAAAGCAAGACATATGATTCTGTATCACTGTAATATCGGATATCCCATCTTAAGCCCCGCAAGCGAAGTGTATATCCCCTCATCAAAAGTTACCCCCAGGACAGACCATTCAAGGGAGGGATTAAAAGAGTGGCACAAGACGCAGCAGGCAGACCCGGACTATGAGGAAATGTGCTATTACCACAAGCTGATTCCGGACCGGAACAACCTGGGACATGCGGCAATATATAACCCGGAACTGGAACTTGGAATTGAACTGGAAATAGGTCTGGATACTCTGGACCACTTTGTACAATGGAAAATGATGGGCGCAGGAGATTACGTCATGGGGCTGGAGCCTTCTAATGCCACAATTGACGGCATTGGAAATGCAATAGACAATGGCAGCATGAAATATCTGGAACCCGGAGAATCCGCAGAGTACCGGCTGACCGTTCGGATACTGGAGGGAAGAGAAGCCCTCGAAAATTTAAAAAGACGATACCAGAAAGGAACAGAATTCATATGGCAAACCAAACATTAATAGAAAAAGTATTTAAAGAAGGAGGCGGGATATTTCGCTTAAATCCCACCTTTGTACCAAGAAGATTTGGAAAGGCAGGACACCGTTTAAAATTACATCCGGATGATTACTACGCACTGGGAATTGAGAGAGGGTCTATCAAAGAGCGATGGTTTTCTTCCACGATACCTGCAAACAACGGGCCTCTTGCTGCACCGGATGAAGGAATGAGCTATGTAGCCGTATCCTATGAAAACAATGAAAAATTCACATTAAAAGAAGCCATAGATACAATGGGTGAAAAAATTGTGGGAAAAGAGCTCATGGAGAAATATGGCGGCTGGCCCATGTATTCAAAATTCTTTGATTTTGAAAATCCTCTTTTCCATCATGTACACCTTACGTTTGAGGACGCAGCCAGAGTTGGGAAGCTTGGCAAACCGGAATGCTATTATTTTCCCAAACAGCTGAATAATTATCAGGGAGAATGCAATGCCACTTACTTTGGCTTCGACCCGGATACAGATCCGGAAGAGGTGAAGAGAAGGCTGCGTAATTATAATGATGATGACACCAGAATTACAGAGCTGTCCAGGGCTTATCGGGTACAGCTTGGAACAGGCTGGTATACACCGGCAGGCGTTATCCATGCTCCGGCATCTTATCTCACTTATGAGCCTCAGTGGAATTCAGATGTAAACTCAGTAGAAGAAAATGTAGTTTCCGGTGAAATATATCCGAGAGACATGCTGGTGGAGGAATGTCCGGATGATAAAAAGGATGACATAGACTATATCTTTAGCCTGCTGGACTGGGAAAAGAACACGGATCCCCATTACAAACAGACCTATTTTAGGCCGCCGGTTACGGCAAGTGAGACAGAACAGTACATAGAAAAATGGGTGACTTATGCAAATGATTACGTTGCGGCAAAAGAACTGACCATTTATCCCGGACAGACAGTAACCATAAAAGATGGTGCAGCTTATGGGTGTATCTTTATCCAGGGACATGGAAAAATTGGTGTATATGATGCCGAGGCGGTGACACTGCTGCGTTTTGGCCAGCAAAGCTCAGATGAATTCTTTGTATCGGAAGGAACCGCAAAAGAAGGTGTTGTAATTACCAATCAGAGTAAGGTAGAGCCATTGGTGTTATTAAAACATTTCGGTCCAAATCATCCTGATGTACCAAAAGAAGTACCTGCAGCTCGGTAAAATACCCGGAAGCAGGCAGCCGGTAGAGCCAGAGTGTATGATATACAATCCCGGCAGTAGTATGCCTGCACGTTTTATAAGGCAGATCCACGTCCCCGAATGCAGGAAAAAGTGCCTCATTCGGGGGCTTTCATTTGAAAGGAGAAGAGAGCGGATGAAATATTTGATGGGGATTGACAATGGGGGGACATTTTCAAAAGCGGCAATCTTTGACCAGGAAGGGAAACAGGTTTCAGTAGCAAGTGTCCCAACAGTGACAATTACGCCAAAGCCCGGGTATACGGAACGGGATATGGAGGATTTGTGGGAAGTTAATGCAGCGGCTATCCGCACAGCGATAGAAAAAAGCGGAATAAATCCCGAAGATATTGCCGGAGTATCATTTTCCGGGCATGGAAAAGGGCTGTATATGGTGGGCTACGATGACAAGCCATCCTATAATGGAATTCTGTCCACAGATGCCAGAGCATGGGAGTATGTAGAAAAATGGAATCATGACGGTACCAGGGAAAAGGTATTCGAAAAATCATACCAGGAAATACTGGCATGCCAGCCGGTGAGTATTCTGGCGTGGCTAAAGGATCATCATCCTGAAGTGATTGCAAATACAAAGTTTGTTTTCGCAGTGAAAGACTATATCCGGTATCGGCTGACGGGGGAAGCATTTGCAGAATTATCCGACTTTACAGGAGCCAATCTGGTGAATTTAAGCACCGGTAACTATGACAGAGAGCATCTTAAGCTCTTTGGCTTAGAAGAAATATATGAAAAGCTGCCGCCTCTTCGCGGTTCTGCTGATATCTGCGGTTACGTAACGGCAGAAGCCGGTAAAAAAACTTCTTTGCCACAGGGGATTCCCGTTGCAGCAGGAATGTTTGATGTGGATGCCTGCGGGATTGCTTCGGGTCTGTCAGATGAAGAGCAGATGTGCATGATCGCAGGAACCTGGAGTATCAATGAATTCATTGGAAAAGCTCCGGTAACCAATAAAACCGTGGCATTAAACTCTATGTTCTGCATTCCGGGATATTTTCTAATTGAAGAAAGCAGTCCCACATCGGCAGGAAATATGGAATGGTTTATCCGAAATCTTTTGAGTTACGAAAAAGAAGAAGCAAAAGATGACGATCAGTCCATTTATGATATTACAAATAAATGGGTGGATGAGATCAAGCCGGAAGAATCTAACGTGATCTTCCTGCCATTTTTAAACGGATCCAATGAGGATCCCCTGGCAAAGGGAACTTTTGTAGGACTTACCGGATACCATAATAAGAAGCACATGTTAAGAGCTGTATACGAAGGAATTGTATTTTCCCATCTGACCCATGTGAAAAAATTATTACAGAACCGTTGTGTGCCGGCAAGCATCAGGCTGTCCGGAGGTGCGGCAAACTCAGATGTATGGGTGCAGATTTTTGCAGATGCACTTCAGATTCCGGTGGATGTGATCGAAGATAAAGAACTGGGTGCACAGGGAGCTGCTATGGCAGCCGGAATAGCAGCCGGAATTTACACCGATTACCAGGATGCTATCCGCCAAACGGTAACAATCACGAAAACAGTAATGCCCCGTTTGGAATACAGAGAAATATACGAAGAGAAGTTCGCAGCATATCGTGCAGTGATAGAAGGACTGAGCGGTGCATGGAAACATTTTAAAAATTAGATGAATGGAGCAGTATTGCAGGCAACCATGCAATACGCAATGGGAATAAAAGATGAAAGCATATACCCTTGGATTATATGAAAAAGCAATGCCGCCGGATCTTTCATGGAAAGATAAGCTTAAGGCTGCAAAATCCGCCGGATTTGATTTTCTGGAAATCAGCATTGATGAGACAGCAGAAAAGCTAGCCAGGCTTGACTGGTCAAAACAAGAGCGTTTAGAGCTCATTGACACCATGTTTGCCACGGGCCTCCCAATCAGAACCATGTGTCTGAGCGGACACCGCAAATATCCCCTTGGCAGCAGTGATCCCCAAATTGCAGACCGGGGAATGGAAATCATGGAAAAAGCGATATGTCTGGCAGATGACCTGGGAATCCGGATTATCCAATTGGCCGGCTATGACGTATACTATGAACAATCTACCCCGGAAACGATAGAACGTTTTGAAAAAAATCTCAAAAAGGCAGTTATGATGGCTGCAAGCCTGGGCATTACATTAGGGTTTGAAACGATGGAAACAGAGTTTATGAATACCGTGGAAAAGGCAATGAATTATGTAAACCATATTAATTCTACTTATCTGGCGGTATATCCAGACAGCGGAAATATTAAGAATGCTTCGGTCAGTTACGACACGGATGTTCAAAAAGACTTAAAAGCAGGCGCCGGACATATTGCATCTGTTCATTTAAAAGAGACAGTGCCAGGAAAATTCCGTGAAGTTCCTTTTGGGACAGGTCATGTGAATTTTGAAGAAATGATTGCTTCAGCCTGGGAAATGGGAGTGCGTAAATTTGTTACGGAGTTCTGGTATACAGGAAGTGAGAACTGGAGAGATGACCTGAAGGATGCCCGGATCAGAATGGGCAAAATCTTAGATTCGATGGAGGCGTGATATGTTAGAAGAACTAAAGAGGCTGGTATACCAGGCAAATATGGAATTGCCGGCAAGAGGATTAATCACCTACACCTGGGGCAATGTCAGTGGAATAGACCGGGAAAAGGGCTTGTTTGTAATAAAACCATCTGGTGTGGACTATGACGATCTTCAACCGGAGGACATGGTGGTTATGGACCTGGATGGCAATAAGGCTGAGGGGAATTTAAAACCTTCTTCCGATACCCCCACTCACCTGGAATTATATAGGGCTTTTCCGGAAATAGGAGGGGTGGTGCATACCCATTCTCCGTGGGCCGCGTCCTGGGCACAGGCCTGCAGAAGCATACCCTGTTATGGGACAACCCATGCAGACTACTTTTACGGAGAGATTCCCTGTACAAGAAACCTCACTGATGAGGAAATTGAAGCGGGCTATGAGAAAAACACAGGGAAGGTCATTATTGAGTGTTTTCAGGAGAAGAAACCTTCTTACGTGCCAGGTGTTCTCTGTGCAAACCACGGACCCTTTACCTGGGGAAAGGATGCGGCAGAAGCGGTTCACAATGCGGTAGTATTAGAAGAAGTAGCCAAAATGGCGTGCCGTACTGAAATGATCAGACCAGGCGTCCTGTCAGCGCCCCAGGTAATCCAGGATAAACATTTCATGCGCAAACATGGACCAAATGCATACTATGGACAATAAAATTGCGAAAGGGGAAAAAATGGAGAAAAGAATGAAAATGGCAATTCTGGGAGCCGGGCAAATCGCCCATAAGATGGCAGCTACAATTACACAAATGGATACAGTAGAGCCATATGCAATTGCAGCAAGAGATGCAAAAAGGGCGCAGGAATTTGGAGAACAATACGGATTTGCGAAAGCCTATGGTAACTATGAGGAAATGCTATCCGATGAAGAAGTAGATCTGGTATATATAGCAACCCCCCATTCCCATCATTACGCCCATATCAAAATGTGCCTGGAACATCATAAACATGTTCTCTGCGAAAAATCTTTTACAGTTAACGCAAAACAGGCGAGAGAAGTTCTAGAAATGGCAGAAGAAAAAGGACTCCTTCTCACAGAGGCAATCTGGACAAGATATATGCCGTCCCGGAAAATGGTTCAGGATATCATAGACAGCGGAGTAATTGGGAAGGTTACTTCCCTTACAGGAAATCTGGGCTATGCCCTGGGAGATGTCACCCGGATGGTGGAACCGTCCCTGGCAGGCGGAGCTTTGCTGGATGTGGGGGTATATATGGTAAACTTTGCAATGATGGTATTTGGAAATAAAATCAGCAAGGTTACCTCCAGTGCGGTTCTGTCCGAAAAAGGTGTTGACTATACAGACAGCATCACCATGATATTTGAGGGCGGGGAAATGGCTGTAATGCATAGCAGTATGCTTGGGGCACTGAACCGCCGGGCAAGTATCTTCGGGGATAAAGGCTATATAGAAATCACAAATGTCAATAACATCGAAGAAATAAAAATTTTTGACGAGAATTACCGGGAACTGTCTGCCTGCACACCGCCCAAACAGATTACGGGATACGAATATGAGGTAGAGGCGTGCCGCAGGGCGATTCTTGAGGGGAAGACCCAGTGCAGTGAGATGCCGCATGAAGAAACCATCCGGGTGATGGAGATTATGGACGGGATGAGGCGGTCATGGGGGTATGTGATACCCTCAACCGTGTGAGAACGGTTGTGAGGTTTGGTTATTGAATTTATTTGACATTTTTATTTAGAATATAACATTACAATGTTACATTCTGGTACTACGGCGAACGTTTTATAGGGTTTTATGAAATGACTTATATTTGGGTTTAGCTGAGGAAATTACGCTTTGTAGATGGAGGTAGTGTACGGAAAGATGGGGGTGGGAAACTGATATGGACTCCGTCAGCTTGCCGCAGAACTGGTATTTTCTAACCTTTCCGAAGCGCTTTTTGGCGGCACGCGGGCATTCACCGAGAAATCCTGATGCATTTCTCGGTTCAGTGCCCGCTTAGTATCCG
>OATB01000470.1_pt1 | contig 28810 bp, 24 predicted proteins | sample 1494941 | NCBI WGS metagenome assembly OATB01 (sample SAMEA2579931, study PRJEB22360) | human gut metagenome | reverse complement strand
CGACATCGGCGGCGGCGCCTCCATCATGGGCACCCTGTCCGGCGGCGGCAAGCTCAAGAACTCCATCGGCGAGCACTCCCTGCTCGGCGCCAACGCCGGCATCGGCATCTCCCTGGGAGACAACTGCGTGGTCGAAGCGGGCCTGTACGTCACCGCCGGCACCAAGGTCACCATCTACGACAAGGCCAAGGTCGCCGCCGGCGAACCGCTCGAAACCGTCAAGGGCGCCGAACTGTCCGGCAAGGACAACATCCTGTTCATCCGCAACTCCGTGTCCGGCCGCATCGAGGCGCGCTACCGCAAGACCGGCATCGAGCTCAACGAGAAACTCCACAAGAACTGAAAACGGAATGGCGGAGAGCGTCATCCGCGCTCTCCGCAAGAGGAAACTCGTGAAAATCACACTGATCACCGTCGGCAAGGTCAAAGAGAAGTATCTGCGCGACGCCATCGCGGAATATTCGAAACGACTGGGCCGGTATTGCAAGCTCGACATCGTCGAAGTGGCCGACGAGAAGACACCGGAGCACGCCAGCGACGGACTCGAACGGCAGATCAAGGCCAAAGAGGGCGAACGCATCGCCAAACATATTCGTGACGATGCGTTCGTCATCGCCCTCGCCATCGAAGGCAAGCAGCTCACCAGCGAACAGCTCGCCGCGAAAATCAACGACCTCGGACTCCACGGCACCAGCCATATCCAACTCATCATCGGCGGCTCATTGGGACTCGACCCCGCGATTCTCAAACGAGCCGACTACCTGCTGAGCTTTTCCAAAATGACGTTCCCGCACCAGCTGATGCGGGTGATTCTGCTGGAGCAGATCTATCGCGCATACAAAATCAACGCCGGAGAACCTTACCACAAGTGATTTTCGAGGCGTTTCGCAAGAAACGCTAAGTAGGGGCGAGCCGGTATAGTGGCGCGTATGAGTGACTACAGGGACGAACGCGAGCAGCGAGAACGCCGTCGCCGCACCATGGTGCGCACGGTGTGCATCGTCATCGCCGCGGCGATGCTGCTGAGTCTGGTCATTCCTGCGATCTACGCGGGGCTTTGACGCCTTCGGGCCCGTATGATCCGAAACGGGCCCCGGTTTCCCGTATGCGTGCGGACAGGTTCGCGGTCCGTCCATGTGGGAAATGGATGTGGGCACGTGGAAAAACCTTATGGATTGTGCGGGAGCCGTGGACGGCTCCATGTCAGAATAGTCAGGAACGTAATAGAAATGTATGGTGTAAACGATGGCAGAATTTGATTACTCCGAGGCGATCAGCGAAGCGCGCGCCAAATACGAGTCCATTTCCAAGGCCCTCGACGTCGATCGACTGACCGCCGAGGCCAAGGACCTTGAAGTGAAAGCGGCCGAACCCGGATTGTGGGACGATCCGGAAAACGCACAGAAAGTGACCAGCAAGCTGTCCGCGGTGCAGTCGCAGCTCAAGCGTCTGGCATCCGCCGACCAGCGCATCGAGGACGTGGAGACCCTGGTCGAGCTTGGCCAGGAGGAAGAGGACGCCGACACGTTGGCCGAGGCGAAGGCCGAAGTCGAAAGCATCCAAAAGGATCTCGACGATATGGAGATCCAGACGCTGCTTGACGGCGAATACGACGAACGTTCCGCCGTGGTGACGATCCGTTCCGGCGCCGGCGGCGTGGATGCGGCCGATTTCGCGCAGATGCTGCTGCGCATGTACCTGCGTTGGGCGGAACGCAACGGATACAAGGCCAAGGTCATGGACACCTCCTACGCGGAAGAAGCCGGCATCAAGTCGGCCACGTTCCAGGTGGACGCCCCGTACGCATACGGGCGACTGAGCGTGGAGGGTGGCACCCACCGTCTGGTGCGTATCTCCCCGTTCGACAACCAGGGCCGCCGTCAGACCAGCTTCGCCGCCGTGGAAGTGGTTCCGCTGGTCGAAGCGACCGATCACATCGACGTGCCGGATTCCGAAATCCGCGTCGACACCTACTGCTCGTCCGGTCCTGGCGGACAGGGCGTGAACACCACGTATTCCGCGGTGCGCATCACCCACATTCCGACCGGCATCGTGGTGACCATGCAGGACGAACGCTCTCAGATTCAGAACCGTGCCGCCGCCATGGCCGTGCTGCAGTCCCGACTGCTGGTGCTGCGCCACGAGGAGGAAGCCAAGAAGAAGAAGGAGCTCGCCGGAGACATCAAGGCCAGCTGGGGCGACCAGATGCGCTCGTATGTGCTGCATCCGTACCAGATGGTCAAGGACCTGCGCACGGGGTATGAGACCTCGCAGACCCAGGCTGTCTTCGACGGCGACATCGACGAGTTCATCGAAGCCGGCATCCGCTGGCGTCACGAACAGCGTCGCGCGGCAGCCGAGGAACAAGAAGCCTAAGCGATAGGCGGAGGGAAAACACGATGGCGCTGATCTCGCTTGAACATGTGAGCAAAGTCTATCCAAAGGGCACGCGTCCCGCATTGGATGACATCAATCTTGACATCGATCGAGGTGATTTCGTCTTTCTTGTGGGCGCGTCCGGTTCCGGCAAGACCACCTTGCTGAGCCTGCTGCTTCGCGAGGAGGAAGCCACGGATGGCGAGATCCGCGTCGCCGGCAACGATCTGCGACGCCTGTCCGCACGACAGGTGCCGCATTATCGCCGGCAGATCGGCTTTATCTTCCAGGATTACAAGCTGCTCAACAACAAGACGGTATGGGAGAACGTCGCCTTCGCACTTGAAGTGATCGGCACAAGCCGTTCCACCATCAAATCGCTGGTGCCCAAAGTACTGCAGACGGTGGGGCTCACGGGCAAGGAAAACAACTACCCCCATGAGCTGTCCGGCGGCGAAGCGCAACGCGTCGCCATCGCAAGGGCGTATGTGAACCATCCTCAGATCCTGCTCGCCGACGAGCCTACGGGCAACCTCGACCCAACCACATCGCTGGGCATCATGGAAGTGTTGGACGCCATCAACCGTACCGGCACCACCATCGTCATGGCCACACACAACGAGGAGATCGTCAACTCCATGCGCAAACGCGTGGTCGAATTGCACACCGGCAAGATCGTGCGCGACGAGCAGCAGGGATCCTACGATTCCGCGTTGTATTTCCCGGATGCCGAAGTCGAGTCGAAATCGCACCAGGCATTGGGCACTTCCGACCCGAACGCGAAATACCGTCGACAGAACGCCATCGATTCAACGAACGCTCCTGACGACACCGTCGACGTGGAAGGCGCGACGCGCGCCGAAACCGTGGTGAACGCCGTGGATGTGGTCGCCGCTGCCGTCCATGACGGACAGGGGAACGACGGCATCGCCCGTCTTGCCAAATCCGTGCATTCCGGACGCACCGGCCGTTACGGCGAGGCCTTCGCGTCAGTGGAGACCACCTTGACCTGGGGCAAGGGACTGAGCCTCGAACAGATGGCCGACCAGGAACAGGCCGAGCAAACCGAACGGAACGAACAGGCCAAGACCTCCGCTGAAAATGATGCCTCCGAGACTGGTGCCGACGAAGCATCGGCGCTGTCCGCTCCGCCTGCACCGCCCGTTCCACCGACCCAAACCGAGCCTCCGACACCGCCCGAACCGCCCGTCCCGCCGGCACCGTCCGATGAAAACCCTGAGGACACCAAGGAGCACGACTGATGCGTTTTCGTTTCATCCTTTCCGAAACATGGAACAGCCTCAAGCGCAATGTTTCAATGATTATCTCCGTCATGCTGGTCACATTCATCTCCTTCCTGTTCATCGGCGTATCCGGCCTGATGCAGGCACAGATCACCGCCGCGAAGGGCGAATGGTACGACAAGGTCGAAGTGGTCGTATGGCTGTGCCCGGACGGTGCCAGCCAGGCGGCGTCCTGCTCGTCGGGCAAGGCGCCTTCCAATCAGGAGATCGTCGATCTGGAGAACGTGATCAACGAGGAAGCCGGCAACATCGTCTCCAAAATCACATATGTGAGCCGTGAGGACTTCTACAAGAACACCTTCCTCAAGCAGTATCCGAACGGCGAATACCAAGGACGCGTGCTCACCGCCGCCGACATGCAGGGGTCGCTGCGTCTGAAACTGAAGGACCCGACCAAATACCAAGTGGTATCCGAAGTGTTGAGCGGCCGCACCGGTGTCGAGGAAGTGCAGGATCAACGCAAGATCTTCGACCCGGTCTTCTCGGTGCTGAACCGTGCGACGGCGGTCACCGTGGCGCTCGCCGGCGTGATGATCCTGGTGGCCATCATGCTGACCGGCACGACGATTCGCATGAGTGCCGCCTCGCGTAAGAACGAGACCGAGATCATGCGACTGGTGGGAGCCTCGAACTGGACCATCCGCCTGCCGTTCGTGTTGGAAGGCGTGTTCGCGTCGCTGATTGGTTCGCTGCTCGCCTGCGGAACGTTGAGCGCCATGGTGAAGCTGTTCATCACGGATTGGCTGTCGAAGAGCGTGCAGTGGATGCCTCTGATCAACCAGAAGACGGTATGGCTGCTTGCACCGGCCCTTGTGGTGGGAGCCGTCGTGCTGTCGATCGTCGCGTCCAGCATCTCGCTGAGGAAGTACCTGAAGGCGTAAACCGGCGGAGTGCTGAACGAGATGTTCAGCATATTTGAAGTTTGCTGGATACAATGTCGAAATAGGTGGATTTCGGGAAGGGAATACATGTCTAGGAAAATGACGAGACAGGTGCGGCCCATCGTTGGACTGATGCTTGCTTCGGCTATGTTCTGCGCCGGCGGCGTCGCGGTCGTCGCCGCGCCGGCTCCGCAGGCGCATGCCGTGAGCATGTCGGAATACCAGGCGAAGGTGTCGAACCACGCCAAGCTGAAGTCGCAGCTTGTCGGCGTGAGCAGCGATCTCGCCGACACGATTCTGCAGTTGGCCGATTTGAACGACAACCAGATTCCTGCGGCGGTCGAGGCCGCGGAATCTGCCCAGCAGGCGGCAGAACAGGCGCAGAGCCTGGCGGAAGCGACCACGCAGCGGTTGCAAGCGGCCCAGCAGGACAAGGCGAACCTTGAGGAGCAGATCAAACAGACCGGCTCCGACTATGATGACGCCAAGGCCGCCGTCGCGCAGCTCGCCCGCGAAAGCTTCCACGGCTCCAGTACGTCGGATGTGCTGGATTTTGTCACCGATTCGACGACCGCCGACGATTTCGTCAACAAGATGCAGTCGCAGGCCGCGGTCACGCGAAGCGAATCCAACGCGGCAACCGACGCGGCGAACGAGCTGAACACGTCGATGAACCGCAAGGACCGTCTGGGCGCCATCGAACAGAAGATCACCCAGCTCAAGGAGCAGGCCGACCAGCAGGCGGCAAGCGCCCAGCAGGCGGCAAGCGAGGCCAGCGCCAAGCAGACCGCCCTGCAGAAGCTGCGTGACGAGGGCACGGCGAAACGTGAGAAGCTCGAATCGCAGAAGAGCCAGCTGACAACGCAGAGCGCCAAGGAAGCGGCGGACATCGTCGCCATGAAATCGCAGATCGATTCATGGAACAACCAGTACAACAATTCCAACAACGCCGCTGTCAACCCCAATAACAACCAGCAGCAGTCGCGTCCGAACAACAACACGAACTACAATCCCGCTCCCGCGCCTGCACCTGCGCCGGCTCCGACGCCCAATAACAACAATTCCGGCGGCGCCAGCGGCATGAACTATGCGGTGCCCGGCAATTGCCCGGCCGGTTCCGGATACTGCTACGGACACAACACCGGCAACACGGTCGGCGGTGCCGCGTATCCGTCCCGCCAGTGCACGCTGTGGGCATACCTGAGGCGTTCCCAGCTGAGCCTTCCGGTCGGCTCCTACATGGGCAACGGCGCCGATTGGGCCAATACCGCTCGTGGACTCGGATACCTGGTGAACAACACCCCGCATGTCGGCGCGGCGATGGTGTTCGCGCGCGGCCAAAGCGTAGGCGGACATTGGACCGCCGACTGGCAGTACGGCCACGTGGCCGTCGTGGAACGCGTGAACGCCGACGGTTCGGTCCTGATCTCCGAAGGCGGCACCGGCTTCGCGACGTTCCCGGCTTGGGAGACGATCTCCAACGCCGGAGCCTACCAGTACGTCCACTACTGACGGTTCCGTTCCAGACATGAAACCACGGCAAGCGCGCCGTCCGCATCGTCGGGCGACGCGCTTTCGTGATATGGTCGACGGAGTCGCGTTGCATACACTGATCGAAAGAACCGGGAAGGAGGTCCGACATGGCCAAGGAACAGGGAACCAAACCGATCGCGCAGAACAAGAAGGCGCGTCACGACTACGCCATCGAAGACAAGTATGAGGCCGGTCTCGTGTTGACCGGCACCGAAGTGAAGTCGCTTCGTGAAGGACGGGCGTCGCTGGCCGAATCGTTCATCACCATCGACCGTCGTGGGGAGATGTGGCTTGAGGGAGCCAACATTCCCGAATATCTCAACGGCACGTGGAACAACCACGCACCCAAACGCAAGCGCAAGCTGCTGCTGCATGCGGCGCAGATCGACAAGCTGGCCCGCCAAACCCAGGCCAAGGGATTCACCATCATTCCGCTGAGCCTGTATTTCAAAGACGGCCGTGTCAAGGTCGAGATCGCGCTCGCCCGAGGCAAGAAGGAATTCGACAAGCGCCAGTCGCTTCGCGAGGAGCAGGACAAGCGTGAGGCGCTGCGAGCCATGCGATACGCCAACAAGCAGGTGCGATAAATCGGAAAAATTCCGGTTTCACATAGTGAAAGAACGCCGATTCAGGAAAATTTTTGTAACACACCCTCTTTACGCTAGGATACGGTTCGGCTGAACAGGCCGATATGAATCCATAGGAGAGGGAACATGCAAGCAGGAAAAGCCCTGAAAACCGCCGCCGCGTTCATGTTGAGCGTGGCCATGCTCGCCACCGGCGCGGCATGCGGCACCAGCGACGACAGCGACGCCTCGGCGTCGAAATCCAGTTCGAAGTCCAGCGAACTGACCGGTTACGATGTTTCCGGCGTGAAGAAGGACGACGCGATCGCCAAAATGCTGCCGGATTATGTGACCAAGGACGGCAAGCTCACCATCGGCATGGATACGTCGTACGCGCCGGCCGAATTCCTGGCCGCGGACGGCAAGACGCCGGTCGGCTTCGACGTGGACATCGCCAAGGCGCTGGCCGGAGTGTTCGGTCTTGAGGCCGATCCGGAAACCGCGAACTTCGATTCGATTATTCCGGCCGTCGGCGCCAAGTACGACATCGGCATCTCGTCGTTCACCGTCACCAAGGAACGCCTCGAGGCGGTCGACTTCGTCAGCCACTTCAACGCCGGCTCCGCATGGGCCGTGAAGAAGGGCAACCCGAACAAGGTCGACACGTCCGATCTGTGCGGCAAGAAGGTGGCCGTGCAGACCGCCACCATGCAGGAGACCGCCGCCAACAAGATGGCCAAGCAATGCAAGGCCGACGGCAAGGCGGAGATGGACGTCATCTCCAGCAAGCTGCAGACCGATGTGACCACCAACGTCGTCACCGGCAAGGCCGACGTGTTCTACGCCGATTCGCCGGTCGCCGGCTACGCGATCGCGCAGACCGACGGCGAACTCGAAACGCTTGGCAAGACCGAAGGCATCGCCCCGGAAGGCATCGTCGTCAAGAAGGGCGACCAGCAGATGGACGAGGCCCTGCAGAAGGCCCTGCAGAAGCTCATCGACGACGGCACCTACATGAAGATCCTCAAGTACTGGGGTGTTCAGGACGGTGCCATCAGCAAGCCGGAGATCAACACCCCCGGCACCAACGAGTGAATGTTTCGGAACTTTTGCGTCCGTTAATACGCTCGTAGCAATCCGCTCTTAGGTTATGCCATAGCCACGTTTGGCTGGTTGATTTGGCTGGGTTGAAGAGAGGACTTGCCATGATGAGGAATCTGAAAGGTTGGGCGGCGCTCGCGTTGAGCGCGGCGATGGTCGTCTCGATGGGAGCCTGCGGAACCTCCGACAAAACGGATTCCCAAGCTTCCGTCGATTCGAATTCGTCGTCGACCACCGGTTACGACGTGTCCGGCGTGAAGAAGGACGAGAAGATCGCCAAGATGCTGCCGTCTTCCGTCACCAAGGACGGCAAGCTGACCGTCGGCATGGATACGTCGTACGCGCCGGCCGAGTTCCTGGCCGCGGACGGCAAGACGCCGGTCGGCTTCGACGTGGACATCGTCAAGGCGTTGGCGAAAACGTTCGGCCTCGAGGCGGATCCGCAGACGTCGAATTTCGATTCGATCATTCCATCAATCGGTTCGAAGCACGATATCGGCGTCTCGTCGTTCACCATTACCCCGGAACGCATGAAGGCCGTCGACTTCGTCAGCATGTTCAAGGCCGGTTCCACGTGGGTGGTCAAGAAGGGCAACCCAGGCAAGATCGACACGTCCGACCTGTGCGGATTGAAGATCGCGGTGCAGACCGGCACCACACAGGAGGAGGAAGTCAACAAGGGCGCCGAACAGTGCAAGGCGGACAACAAGCTTGACATCCAGATCCTATCCAACAAGCTGCAGACCGATGTGACCACCAACGTCATCACCGGCAAGGCCGATGTGTTCTACGCCGATTCGCCGGTCGCCGGCTATGCGATCTCGCAGACCGATGACCAGCTCGAGGCCCTTGGCGAGGATGTGGGCGTGACCAAGGAGGCCGTGGCCATCAAGAAGGGTGATTCCGACACGGCCAAGGCGGTTCAGGCGGCCATGCAGAAGCTGATGGATGACGGCACGTACATGAAGATCCTCAAGCATTGGGGCGTCGAATCCGGCGCCGTCGACAAGGCCGAGATCAACCCGACCGATTTGGGCTGATCGGCGCACTGACGCTGCGGGCGTAGGGGCATCGGATGTATATAGATCGATGCCCCTACGCTTTTTGCCGATTAACGTCAGCGTAGCATTGCGGTTTTATCGTGTGCCTTTGGAATACTGGACGTCTGATTGGCAAATGGACGATTACCGTTCAGTGGATGGGAAGAGAATAGAAGGAGAACCCACTATGTCGTTGAAATTCAAATCGTTTGCCGCTCTCGCGCTGAGCGCGGCCATGATGTTCTCCGTCGCCGCATGCGGCACCACGGATTCCGGTGACGCCAAAAGCGACTCGAAGGCGAAGAACACCACCGTTGGTTACGATGTGAGCACCATCAAGAAGGATGACGAGCTGGCCAAGCTGGCCGCCTCTGCGAAGACCGTCAAGGACGGCGAGCTGTCCGTCGGCATGGAACTGTCCTATGCTCCGGCCGAATTCTACGCCGAAGACGGCAAGACCCCGGTCGGCTACGATGTGGACATGTCCAAGGCCATCGCCCAGACGCTGGGCCTGAAGCCGAAGATCGTCTCCTCCATGTTCGACACCATCGTCCCGTCCATCGGCTCCAAGTACGATCTGGGCATCACCGCCATGACCATCACCGAAGAGCGTCTGCAGTCCGTCGACTTCGTGAGCTACTACCGCGCCGGCTCCACGTGGGCCGTGCAGAAGGGCAACCCGAAGAAGCTCGACACCTCCGACATGTGCGGCGCGAAGATCGCAGTGCAGACCGGCACCGTCCAGGAGGACGAGGCCAACAAGATCGCCAAGGGCTGCAAGGCCGACAAGAAGGCCGAAGTGATGTCCTACAAGCGTCAGGCCGAAGCCGCCACCGCAGTGGCCACCGGTAAGGCCGACGTGTTCTACGCCGATTCGCCGGTCGCCGGCTACGCGATCTCCCAGACCGACGGCCAGCTTGAGGCGCTCGGCGACGTTGAAGGCGTGGCCAAGCAGGGCATCGCCATCAAGAAGGGCGACCAGCAGCTCGACGAGGCCGTGCAGAAGGCCGTGCAGAAGCTGATGGATGACGGCACGTACATGAAGATCCTCAAGCATTGGGGCGTCGAGTCCGGCGCTCTCGACAAGGCTGAGATCAATCCGACCGACCTCAACTGATCTCATCAGATAGATAGAAAAAGGAAACAGCATCATGGCGAAGAAACAAGTCGACGGCGACGGCCTCGATATTCCCAATCGCATTAAAGCCTTGCCTGTCAAGCGTACGGGTCCGATCGTGGCGGCCATCATCGTCGCGCTCTTCGCCGCGATGCTGGTGCAGGCTTTGGTCACCAATCCGCGTTTCGAATGGAATGTGGTCTGGAAATACCTGTTCAACGAGAACGTACTGGAAGGCATCAAGTACACGCTGCTGCTGACCGTCATCTCGATGGTCATCGCCATCATTCTGGCGGTCGTTCTGGCGGTCATGCGCAAATCCATCAACCCGGTGCTGCGCGGCGTGAGCTGGTTCTACATCTGGTTCTTCCGTGGAACCCCTGTGTACACGCAGCTGGTCTTCTGGGGTCTGTTCGCGGTGCTGGTGCCGCGTATCGGCGTGGGCATCCCGTTCACCTCAATCGAATTCTGGAGCATTGACTCCCAGTCGGTCATCACCGCGTTCAACGCCGCATGGCTGGGTTTGGCCCTGAACGAAGCCGCCTACCTGGCCGAAATCGTGCGCGCCGGACTTGAGGCGGTCGACCCGGGACAGACGGAGGCCGCGAAGGCGCTCGGCATGAAGCGCACGCTCATCATGAGGCGCACGCTCATCATGCGCCGCATCGTGCTGCCGCAGGCCATGCGCATCATCATCCCGCCGACCGGCAACGAGTTCATCGGCATGCTGAAGACCACGTCGCTCGTCAACGCCGTGCCGTTCACGCTGGAACTGCAGTTCGCCACCACGGCGATCGCGACCCGTCTGTACAAGCCGATCCCGCTGCTGATCGTGGCCTGCATCTGGTATCTGGTCATCACGTCCATCCTGATGGTCATCCAGTCCCGACTCGAAAAGCACTTCGGCAAGGGCTTCGACGCCCGTCCGGCCGGCGCCCGCGGCAAGCGCACGCCGTTGCCAGGCAAGACCTTCGGCGAACCCAAGGATGACATCGACAAGCAGAACGAAGCCACGTTCGCGGGAATGACCGCGTGAGGGGAATGACCATGAGCGAAATCACAACCAACGAAATCGTTCCTGCAGTCAAGGCGACGCAGGTTCATAAGGCCTTCGGCAATCTGCATGTGCTCAAAGGCATCGACATGACCGTCATGCCCGGAACCGTCACCGTGATCCTCGGTCCGTCCGGCTCCGGCAAATCCACGTTCCTGCGTCTGATCAACCAGCTGGAAACGCTGACCGGCGGCGAAATCGACGTCGACGGCGAGATGATCGGCTACAAGTACGTCGACAAGGGCGGCGAACGCGTGCTGCAGACCCTGAACGACAAGGAAGTGGCCGAACAGCGTTCCAAACTGGGCATGGTGTTCCAGCGCTTCAACCTGTTCCCGCACATGACGGCTCTTGAAAACGTCATGGAGGCTCCGGTCCACGTCAAGCACATGGACAAGAAGGAAGCCCGCGAACTCGCCATCGAGGAGCTGAACCGCGTCGGCATGGGGGAGCGCCTCGATTATTATCCGGCGCAGCTTTCCGGCGGTCAGCAGCAGCGCGTGGCCATCGCACGCGCGCTTGCCATGAAGCCGGAGATCATGCTGTTTGACGAGCCGACATCCGCGCTTGATCCGGAACTGGTCGGCGAAGTGCTTAACGTCATGCTCGACCTTGCCAAGGAGGGCATGACCATGGTGGTCGTCACCCATGAGATCGGTTTCGCGCGCGAGGTCGCCGACCAGATCGTCTTCATGGACGGTGGTGTGGTCGTCGAACAAGGCGGACCGGAGATCATCGACCATCCGAAGGAGTCGAGGTTTAAGGACTTCTTGCAGCACGTCCTGTAGCAAGTAAGGCTGTCGTACTGCCGTAAATTCCCAATCCACTGACGTCAAGCGTCCGCAGACGTCCGGTGGGTTGGGTTTTCTTTTTGCTGCCGACGATGGGCGCGTTGCGTGTGCCACTGGTTCGCACGATTTCCCTGGGGGAGTGGGATTTCGCATATATGGCAAAGATTTGTAAGGACGCGCGGCTTGGTTTCATGATTGACATCCTTACCCGATAGGCTAAGGAGCTATGTGTGGAATCGTAGGATATGCAGGAAATGTTCGGACCGCGTGCGGCAAACCCTTGGAGGTCTGCCTCCAGGGTCTTCAGCGATTGGAATACCGTGGATATGATTCGGCCGGCGTGGCGTTGACCGCGCCCGGCATGGACCATGTGGCGGTGCGTAAGAAGGCCGGCCGTCTCGCCAACCTGGTGCAGGACATCGAACGCGATCCGATGCCGGAAGCCACCGTGGGCATCGGCCATACCCGTTGGGCCACCAACGGCGTGCCGAACGACACCAACGCGCATCCGCACACCTCGCGTGACGGCAAAGTGGCCATCATCCACAACGGCATCATCGAAAACGCGTCCCAGCTGCGTCTCGACCTGCAGACGGAAGGCTACCATTTCGTTTCCGAAACCGATACGGAGGTCGCGGCGAAGCTGCTGGGCAAGATCAGCGACAAGATCATCGAAGAGACCGGCAAGCCTGACCTGTTCAAGGCCGTCCGCCGTCTCGCACGCATGCTGGAAGGCGCGTTCACCATCCTCGCCACCGATGTGCGCCAGCCGGACATCGTGGTCGGCGCCCGTCACGATTCGCCGCTGGTGGTCGGTCTTGGCGAAGGCGAGAACTTCCTCGGCTCCGACGTGGCCGCGTTCGTGGCCTACACCAAGCGCGCCATGGAAATCGACCAGGACCAGGCCGTGATGGTGTCCGCAGACAAGGTCGTCGTCTCCGACTTCATGGGCAACATCGTGCCCGATCCGAAGACCTACACCGTGGACTGGGATGCGTCCGCCGCCGAAAAGGGCGGTTGGGACTCCTTCATGGACAAGGAGATCCATGAGGATCCGGCCGCCGTGCAGCGCACTCTGCTGGGGCGTCTCGACGAGAACGGCAACATCAACCTCGATGAGGTGCGCATCGACGAGCATGATTTCAAAGCCATCGATAAGATCATCGTCATCGCCTGCGGCACGGCCGCGTATGCGGGCATGGTGGCCAAATACGCCATCGAGCATTGGGTGCGCATTCCGGTAGAAGTGGAACTCGCCCACGAATTCCGCTACCGTGACCCGATCCTCACCCCCCGAACGTTGGTGGTGGCCATTTCGCAGTCCGGCGAGACCATGGACACGCTGATGGCGTTGCGCCACGCGCGTGAACAGGGCTCCAAGGTATTGGCCATCTGCAACACGCAGGGCGCATCCATCCCACGCGAATCCGACGCGGTGCTCTACACCCACGCCGGTCCGGAAGTGGCGGTCGCCTCCACCAAGGCGTTCGTGGCGCAGATCACCGCCGCATACGTGCTCGGCCTGTATCTGGCCCAAGTCAAGGGTGCCATGTATCGAGACGAAATCGCCCAGACTTTGGAATCTCTGAAGGACATGCCCCGCAAGATCCAGTGGATTCTCGACACCCAGACCAAGATCGTGCAGGAAGCCGCCGAACAGATGGTGGATGCGAAATCGTTCCTGTTCCTCGGCCGCCATGTGGGCTATCCGGTGGCCATGGAAGGCGCGTTGAAGCTCAAGGAAATCGCCTACACGTTCACCGAAGGCTTCGCCGCGGGCGAACTGAAACATGGTCCGATCGCTTTGGTGGACGAAGGCGAACCGGTCGTATTCATCGTGCCGCCGGCGCGCGGCCGCAACGTGCTGCACTCCAAAGTCATCTCCGGCATCGAAGAGGTCAAGGCCCGTGGCGCCTACATCATCGCCGTGGCCGAGGAACACGATCCGGACGTGGAACGTTACGCCGACGTGGTCTTCTGGCGTCCCGCATGCCCGACGCTGATGAGCCCGCTGGTGGACGTGGTGCCGCTGCAGCTGTTCGCCATGGACATGGCCAAGCTCAAGAACTACGACGTCGACAAGCCGCGCAATCTCGCCAAGTCCGTCACCGTTGAGTAACGAACGCAGGCACCGGTACGTGCTCGAGGAACCTCATATTCCCTTCGAATATGAGGTTCTGTACGAGGACGAGAACATCATCGTCATCGACAAGCCGCATTTCCTCGCCACCACGCCACGCGGCATGTGGTATCGCGAAACCGCGCTGGTCCGGTTGTGCGAGCGGTACGACGAGCCGAACATCACGCCGGCGCACCGTTTGGACCGACTGACCGCAGGCGTCGTCGTGTTCGTACGTAATCCGTCTGCGCGAGGCGCGTACCAGATGCTGTTCCAAAATCGCAAAACCGTCAAAACCTACGAATGCCTGGCACCGCTCGCCCCGACGCAGCGGCCGCGATATGGAACGGCGGTGCGCATCGACCGGCACCTGCCGTTTCCGCTGGTACGCAGGTCGCATATCAACAAGGATCGCGGACGATTGCAGGCGTACGAAAGCGCCGACGTGCCCAACGCGGAAACGCTGATCGAACGGGGAAGCGGCATCCGCTTCGTTGCCGGCAGACCGTACGTGAATTACACGCTGCATCCGAAAACCGGCAAGACGCACCAGTTGCGCGTGCATATGAATTCGCTCGGACTGGCGATATTGGGCGACGATTTCTACCCGGACATCGTGCAGCGCGCGTACGACGACTTCTCGCAACCCTTGGAATTGGTGGCGCGCGAACTGCGATTCGATGACCCGCTCAACGGCGAGCCACGTCGATTCGTATCGCACGTGCCGTTGGGCGCGGGCTTATAGAAACCCACGATTTTGGACATTCCCCTATCTCGCCCGACACGCCCGATTATCATGGCGTTCTGTTGACTTGCCGGAGCGTTTCCGGCATCACGAGAGTAAGAGAGAACCATGGGTAAAATCTCGAAAGCCGTCCGCGGCGTCGCCGACATCTACAACGGCGCATCGCTGATCGTCCGTATCATCGTCGGCCTGATCATCGGCACCGTGCTGGCATTGACCATGCCCCACGTGACCTGGATCGGCGAATTCGGCACCCTGTTCGTGGCCGCGTTGAAGGCCGCGGCACCGATTCTGGTGTTCGTACTGGTGGCCAGCGCCCTTGCGCAGGGCACGTCGAAACTCGACCGCCGTTTCGGCACCGTGCTGTTCCTGTACCTGTTCACCACGTTCCTGGCAGCGGTCGTGGCCGTGCTAACCTCCCGTCTATTCCCGCAGACCCTGTCCTTGGGCAAGGCCGCCAAAGCCGACGTGGTGCCGCAAGGCCTTTCCGAAGTCATCCAGACGCTGCTGACCAACATCGTGGCCAATCCGATCCAGGCCATCATCGATGGCAACTACATCTGCATCCTGATGTGGGCCTGCCTGTTCGGACTCGCCATGAAGTCCATCGCCAACGAAAGCTCCAAAGCGTTCATGGCCAACGTGGCCGACGCCGTGTCCCAGGTGATCCGCTGGGTCATCAACCTCGCCCCGTTCGGCATCATGGGCCTCGTGTTCACCAACGTGGCCGACAACGGCCTGTCCGCATTCACCAAGTACGGCAGCCTGCTGCTCCTGCTCGTCGGCACCATGCTGCTCATGGTGCTCGTGTTCGGCCCGCTCGTCATCTTCATCTTCCTGCGCCGCAACCCGTACCCGCTGGTCTACCGCTGCTTCAAGGAATCCGGTCTGACCGCGTTCTTCACCCGCTCCTCCGCTGCGAACATCCCCGTCAACATGCAGCTGTGCGAGAAGCTCGGGCTTGACAAGGACATGTACTCCGTGTCCATTCCGCTGGGCGCCACCATCAACATGAACGGCGCGGCCATCACCATCACCATCATGGCCATGGCTGCCGCCAACACGCTCGGCATCCAGATCTCCCTGCCGGCGGCCATCCTGCTGTCCGTGGTCTCCGCGCTCGGCGCATGCGGCGCGTCCGGCGTGGCAGGCGGCTCGCTGCTGCTCATCCCGATGGCCTGCTCGCTGTTCGGCATCAGCAACGACATCGCCATGCAGGTGGTGGGCGTCGGCTTCATCATCGGCGTCATCCAGGATTCCGTGGAAACCTGCCTGAACTCCGCGTCCGATGTGGAGTTCGCGGCCACCGCCGAATACCATGCCTGGCTCAAGCAGGGCCGTCAGCTGCCGGCCTTCATGTATTCCAAGAAGGAACGCGCCAAGCTCGGCATCGAAGCTTGATTGCGTACCGGCTTAGCCGCCGATGCGATATCGCAGGGAACCGCTTTGGAAGTTCGCTTCCGGAGCGGTTCTTCCGCATTCGGCGTATTTGGATGGATATGGGGAGTCTTTCCAGGCTTGTGCGTGGCTTCCGCATGACCCGTATAATCTTATGGTGGTAATCGCAGGCGAAATACAAAACGGAGGTCCGTGGGCGTGGTGCTGAAATCGGCGAAACTGGTGAAGCAGCTCACCGCCATCTGCTGCGCGGGCGTCATGGCGGCCAGCGCCGCCGCATGCGGGGCCAATACGGACACACGCACACAGATCACCGTATGGTCGTGGGAGCCGAGCATGAAACAGGTCATCGCCGGCTTCGAAAAAGACAATCCCGACATCCACGTGGTTTGGAAGAACACCAGCGGTTACGACAAACTCAACAACGCCATCCAAGACGGTTACGGCATTCCCGACGTGGTGCAGCTGGAATATTACGCATTGCGCCAGTACGCGGTCAGCAGCCAGCTCGTGCCCATCACCGGCAGAACCGAAGGCTATGCCGATTTCTACACGCCCGGCACCTGGGCGTCGGTGCAGCTCAACGGACGGGTGTACGGGCTTCCCATGGACTCCGGCCCGATGGCCTTCTTCTATAACAACAGCGTGTTCGAACAGGTTGGCGTGGACGCGTCCAAGATCCGCACATGGGACGACTACTACGAGGCCGCCAAAAAACTCAAGAAAATCGGCGTGTACATCACCGCCGATTCCGGCGACGCCAGCTTCTACGACACGATGATCTGGCTCGCCGGCGGACGCCCGTTCTCCACGTCCAACGATGGCAAGAACGTGACCATCAGACTCACCGAAGATAAAGGCACCCGCGAATTCACCGAATTCTGGCAGAAGATGATCGATGAGGGTTTGGTGGCAACAAACCTCACGTCATGGTCGGATCGATGGAAATCGGCTGTGGGACAAGGCAAAGTCGCCTCGCTGTTCTCCGGCGCATGGCTGCCTTCGCTGCTCATGTCCGACATTCCCGGCGCGGCCGGCCTGTGGCGCGTGGCCCAGATGCCGACGCCCGACGGCAAGGCCACCACATCGGAAAACGGCGGTTCGGCCCTTGCCGTGCTGCAACGTTCCCGCAAACCCGAAGCCTCATACCGTTTCATCGAATACGCCTGCCACAATGCCAAAGGCATCACAACCCGCGTGGATGGCGGCGCGTTCCCAGCCGACAAAAACACCCTATCCGACTCGAAATTCCTCAGCAAGACCACGGTGACCGACGACCGTGGCATCGAAGTGCCCTATTTCGGCGGGCAGGAATACAACCGCGTGCTGTCCCAGGCCGCGGAGAACGTGTCGACCGGATACCAGTATCTGCCGTTCGAAGTGTATGCGCGCAGCGACTTCCGGTCCACGGTGGGCAAGGCCTACAAATGGTCGAGCCTGCTGCGCAAAGAGCAGAACAGGCTCAACATCATCGCCGCAGGCGGTCAGGTCTCCGACACCTCCAACATCGGCGATGCGTTGAAGAACACCGAATCGTCCGACCGCATCAAACTTAAGGGCGGCATAGCCCTATGGCAGAAGGACCTGAAAGAATACGGAGCCAACCAGGGCTTCACCATCCAATAGCGTCTGTGTAATTGGTTTAATCGATTGCGGCCTGCGGATAGCGCATTATCCGCAGGCCGTCGGTTTTCAGATTGCCGGGCTATGATCGCCGGTTCCCGTCGCTGGCTCTTGAATCAGCGGACGTTGCGGTCGTAGATGTGCCGCATGCCCTTGAAAATCAGGTCCGGATCGTAAATGTCGATCATGTTCGTGTCGTCGGCGAACACGCGGCTCAATCCGCCCGTCGCCACCACACGGAAATCCTCGTCGATCTCCTTATGGAACTGCCGGATCGTGCGTTCGATCCCGCCGAGGAAGTTGTAGTACAGGCCCGCCTGCATGGCCGGTTTCGTGGACTTCGCCAGAATCGACTTCGGACGGGTGATCTCCACTTCCGGCAGCTGCGCGGTTCCCTCCCACAACGCGGCCGCCGCGGTACGTATGCCGGTGGTGATCAGTCCCGAAATCACCGCCGCGTCCCCGGTGACGTAATTGAACGTGGTGGCCGTGCCGAAATCAGCCACCAGAATCGGCCCGCCATACTCGTAATACGCGCCCGCGCAGTCGGCGATGCAGTCCGCGCCCATGTTCTGCGGATTGTCCATGCGGATGTTGAGTCCCGTTTTGATGCCCGGTCCCACGATCATCGGATCGATGTCGAGGAACTTCACGATGCTCGCACGGAACGAATGCATGACCTTCGGCACCACGGACGAAATGATCACATCATCGACATCCGCCGGCTTGTAGCCGCTCAAAGCCAGGAACTGCGTGATCATCAGCCCGTATTCGTCGGACGTGTGGTTCGCCTTCGTGGTGATGCGGTACGTGCCCGCGATGCGCCCATCGTCGATGAAACCGATCACGACGTTCGTGTTGCCGATATCCACAGCCATCAGAAGCATGTTGCGTTCTCCTTCGCGTTTTGCGGAAGTTCCGTTGAAATATTGCGATTATTGCGATCGATACGGTTATTGCGATTCGAAAATGCTGCGGTTAGCGCCGTTCGCCGTCCGCACGCATGGCTGCGAGCTTGACAAGAATACGTTTCGCAAGTGCGTCCTTGCCCATCTTGCTCCATCGTTCGATGCTTGGCCTGTCTGCGGTTTCGCCCGGCGTCAGCACCGTCACCACGTTCGTGTCCGCTGCGAAACCGGCGCCGGGGGTGCGCAGGTTGTTGGCCACCAGCATGTCGCAATGCTTGGCTGCAAGCTTCTTCGCGGCGTTGGTCTCAAGGTCGCGCGTCTCCATGGCGAATCCGCACAATGTCTGGTCCGGCCGCTTATGCTCGCCGGCCCAAGCCAGAATGTCCGGATTCGACGTGAGCTCGAGCTCGATGCCGCTGCGCCCGTTCTTCTTGATCTTGTCCCGGGCCTGCTCGACCGGGCGGAAATCGCCGACGGCCGCGGCCATGACGGTGATGTCCGTGTCCGAGAAACGGCTCGTCACCGCGTCGAACATATCCCGTGCGGTCGTGACATCGACCACATCCACGCCATACGGGGCGTCCAACGCCACCGGACCGGACACAAGCGTCACCTGCGCGCCCAGATCGCGTGCCTGTTCGGCCAAGGCATACCCCATCTTGCCGGTGGAATGGTTGGTGAGGAACCGCACCGGATCAAGCGGCTCCTGCGTCGGGCCGGCGGTGACGAGCACGGCAAGTCCCTTAAGCGGCAGCTCACCGTCCGGACGATTCGCAAGCAGCAGCGCTTTCACCGCCGTTTCGATGCGTGCCGGCTCCTCCATACGCCCTTTGCCGGCGTCGCCGCAGGCCAGCATGCCGCTTTCCGGCTCCACAATCGTCCAACCGAGCTCACGGCAGGTATTGAGATTGCGTTGCGTCACGGCGTTTTCATACATATGCACGTTCATGGCGGGGCACAGGATCTTCGGTCCCTTGTCGTACGCGAGTATGGTGCTGGTCAGCTGGTCATCGGCGATGCCGCAGGCGATTTTCGCGATGATATCGGCGCTCGCCGGAGCGACTGCCAGCAGATCCGCCCACTTCGCGTCGGCCACGTGGCTGATCTGCAGCGGACCGTCCGGTCCGGGCGTCACGTCGGCCGTAGCGCCGGGACGATGTCCGGCGGCGAACATGGACGTGCGTGTCGGCGTGTGGGTGAGGGAACTGAACGTCAGGGGAGTGACGAACTCCTGTGCGGCGGCGGTCATCACCACACGCACCTCATGCCCCTGCTTGCTCCAATCGGAGGCGAGATGGCAGGCCTTGAACGCGGCGATGCTGCCGGTGACCCCCAAAAGAATATGCGCCATGGATCAACCGTCCTTCTCGTTGTGACCTGCCGCGACTGCGTCAAGTATATAACCGGGCCGAAGCCTCCGCGCGCTTTGCAGGCGAATCCGAACGGGCCGCGGGTATGGCGGACAGTAGAATCAGGCCGTGGTGATCGACCTCACGCAGGCGGTCAACCGCAATCACAACACATAATCGAAAATACGAAGAGGAGAAATCCCATGTCGTCACCTACCGGTGCGCACGGCGAAGCCGACGCAACCAAACAGGAGAACGAACAGCAGCCGCAGTCCACGGCAAGCACCGACGCCACGCTGAACGCGCGTGCGAAATCGTCGAACGGCGCGAAATCGCAAGGCCCGAAGAAGTGGCTTATCGCGTTGATCGCCATCATCGCCGCCGTCGCGGTGATTGTCGCCATTGCAGTGACGTGCGGCAAAAACGATGACGCGAACACTTCCGGCGTAACTAAAGCCGACACCGTCACCATCGGGCTCAAACTCGCCCCGGTCAGCCTCGACATCCGCCACCAGTCCGGATCGGCCATCGAACAGGTGCTGATCGGCAACGTCTACGAAGCGCTGCTGTCGCGCGACTCCGACAACAAAGTGCAGCCGGGCCTCGCGAAATCCTGGGACATCTCCAAGGACGGCAAGACCTACGCCTTCCATCTCAACCAGAACATGACCTTCTCCAACGGCGACAAGCTCGACGCTGACGACGTGGCCTGGTCCATCAACCAGCTCAAGGAGAAGCAGTACTACAACGCCAACCAGGTGGCCAGCCTCGACAAGGCCGAAGCGGTGGACGCCAACACGGTCAAGCTCACCCTTTCCACCCCCGACTCCAACCTGCTGTGGTATCTGACCGGACGTCCTGGCCTCGTGTTCGACAAAAACGCCAAATACAACGCGAAAACCGAAGCGGTCGGCTCCGGCCCGTATACCGTCGAATCCTTCGACTCGGCCAGCAAAATGGTGCTCAAAGCCAATGCGAAATATTGGGGAACCGCGCACAAGCCCGCCACCCAGAACGTGGTGATCCGCTTCCTCACCGACGACAACGCAGCCGTCAACGCGCTGAAAAGCGGTGACGTCGACGTGCTTTCCCCGGTGAACGCCACGCTCGCCAAATCATTGGATGCCAGCACATACACGGTGTCCGCGGCCGACGGCAGCGACAAGTTCGTGCTTGCGTTCAACTGCACGAACGACAAACTCAAAGACAAGCGTGTCCGTCAGGCCATTCGATACGGCATCAACCACAAGGAGATCATCGCCTCACGTGGAAATGTGGATTACGCGCTCGGCGGTCCGATCCCGTCCGTCGACCCCGGTTACGAGGACCTGACCGGCCTGTACCCGTACAACGTGGACAAGGCCAAGAAACTTAAGAAGGAAGCCGGGTTATACCACCGACAAGCCGTTGCGGCTCACCCTCACCTACGCCAACACGTACGGCACCGAACTGGGCGACCAGCTCAAGAGCCAGCTCGCCAAAATCGGCATCGATTTGAAGATCGACTATGTGGAATTCTCCACATGGCTGCAGAACGTGCACGCCAACGGCGACTACGAGCTGTCATTGGTGGACCACGCCGAAAGCCACGACTTCTACAAGTGGACCACGCCGGACTACTACTACCATTACGACAACAGGAACGTGCAGGCGCTGTACGCCAAGGCGCTCGCCGCCACCGACGAGAAGGAAAGCGACGAATACCTCAAGCAGGCGGCGAAAACCGTCAGCGAAGACGCACCGGCCGACTGGCTGTTCGGCTACCGTGTGACCGTGGCGTACAACAAGGGCATCAAGGGATTCCCCGACAAGCTCAGCCAGACGGTACTGCCGCTATGGCAGATTTCCAAGGCGGAATGATATGAGATTCGTGGCCAAACGGCTGCTGCTGTTCATAGCGGCATTGGTGGGATTGTCGATACTGGTGTTTCTGGCATTGCGTGTACTCCCCGGTGACGTTGCAGCCGTAATGGCCGGAACGAACGCGACCGCGGCCCGTATCGCCGCACTGCGGACGCAGATGGGACTCGACAGGCCGCTGCCCGTACAATACGCCGACTGGCTTGGCGGACTGCTGCATGGCGATCTTGGCATATCCGCCATCAGCGGCAGATCGGTCGTCTCGCAGGTCGGCGCCCGGGCGGCGGTCACGTTCCCTCTTATCATGCTCAGCCTTGCCGTAGCCCTGCTGATCGGATTGCCGCTTGGCTGTGCTGCCGTCATCACCAGGAACAGGCGGTGGCGGGGGCTGTTCCATGTGCTTGCCATTGTCGGAGGTGCTGTTCCGGCGTTATGGAGCGGACTGCTGCTGATTCTGCTGTTCTCGCACGGCTCGGGACTGCTGGGGCTGTTCCCCTCGCAGGGTTTTCCGAACGATGGCTGGAAGGATTGCGGGCGGGCCATGGCGTCGCTCGTGCTTCCGGCATTGGCCACCGGTATCACCGCCGGTGCGGGGATCATGCGCTATACACGTGCCGCGTTGGGCGATGCCGCGCAATCCCAGGCCGTAAGCATGGCCATGGCATGCGGCATGACGCGCAGGCAGGCGCTGCTGCGCGTAGGCCTGCGACTGTCGATGCCGCAGCTGGTGTCGGTTATCGGATTGACCTTCGCCCAGATGATAACGGGTGTGATGGTGGTCGAGAACCTGTTTGCCCTGCCGGGGCTGGGCTCGATGCTCATCACCGATGTGGGCAATCGTGATCTGATCGCGGTGCAGAGCGAACTGTTCCTGCTGGCAGCGTTCTTCCTGCTATTGGGATTGGCGGTCGATATGGCGCATCATGCGCTCGATCCGAGACTGAACACCGCTTCCGACGACGTGCAGGAGGTGCTGTGATGTCGGCCGCTCGTGTGGTTATGCGTTCGATGTGGCGCAAGGCCAGTGGAAAATATGCGTTGATCGTGCTCGGCCTGTGGGTGCTGGTTTCGCTGATTTCGCTGGTGTGGACGCCTTATGCGCTACTTGAGACGGACGGATTCCACGCATGGGCTTCGCCCACGGCCGCGCATCCGTTGGGAACCGATGGCGTTGGCGCCGACGTGCTGAGCTGGCTGATGGCCGGTTCGCGCACGAATCTTGCAATCGCATCGCTTACCGTAGTCGTGGCCGGAATATTCGGATTGGCGTTGGTGGCCGCCATGGTGTCACGCCATACCGCGCTGCGATCCACGTCGGTGGTGGTGGTCGATGCGCTGATCTCGATACCGACGGTGCTGATCGCATTGATGTTGTCGGTGCCGTTCGGCGCTTCCGCGGCGGTGATCGTGGCCGCATGCGGATTCGCCTACGGATTGAATCTGGCACGCATCGTAAGACCTGCGGCCATACTCGCCGCGCGTTCGCAGTATGTGGAGTCGGCGGTATGGTCCGGCGCTTCGGGGGCGCGCGTGTTCGTCAGGCATATTATGCCGAACGTGATGCCGGTGCTGCTGGTGCAGTTGTCGATGAGCGCAGGGACGTCGATACTGGCTGAGGCTGGCCTGACCTATCTTGGCGTCGGCGTGGGTGCCGGCGTACCCAGTTGGGGGCATTCCCTCGCCACATCCGTACGATTCATCAGCATCTACCCGCTGACCGTGCTATGGCCGGGACTGATCGTCACGATGACGGTGATCGCGCTGCATCTGTTCGGCGACGCACTGCGCGACGCCATCGACCCGTTGGCCAATCCTGAGCTGAGGGAGGCGGCATGAGCATCGAGATTCGTGGGCTGACCATCACCATCGGCGACAAACCCATCGTGCGCGATGCGTGCATGGACATCGCCGACGGTGAGCGCATCGGTCTGGTCGGTTCCTCCGGCTCGGGCAAATCCATGATCGCCAAAGCCCTGATGGGGTTGCTGCCCGACACGGCGCGGGTGAGCGGTTCCATCATGGCTGGTGGCAGGCAACTGATCGGGTTGGACGATACCGCCATGGCCGATCTGCGCGGGCGTTATATGGGCATGGTGTTCCAGAATCCGGCGGCAGCGCTCAATCCCGTGATGACGGTTGCACAGCAGATCGGTCTGCCGCTGTACCTGCACTACGATCTGTCGCTTGACGAGCGTCTTGATCGTGTCAAGGCGATGCTTGACAAAGTGGGGCTTTCCCAGGATGCACTGCTGAAATACCCACATCAGCTTTCCGGCGGGCAGCAGCAGCGCGTCGGCATCGCCACCGCGTTGATCACCTCGCCGCGATTCATCATCGCCGACGAGCCGACCACGGCATTGGATTCGATCACGCAACGTCAGATCGTCGACCTGCTGACGTCGCTGGTCGACGATGCCGGCGCGTCCATGCTGTTCATCACCCATGATTTCGCGGTGCTCGCACGCGCCACTACGCGCTGCTATGTGCTGGACGGCGGTTCGATCGCCGAAACAGGCACGACCGCAAGCCTATTGCGGGAACCGGCAAGCGAGCCTGCGCAGCGCCTTGTCGCCGCGGCCAGGCAACTTACGCTGTCACGTGACGGCGGCATCGGCGACGGTGACGTCGGAAGTCGGGAATCCACGGGAGTGGAATCCGGTGATAGGACGATCGTGAGGAAAGACGGCGGCGATGAATGAAATCGTGTTGCAGGGACGTGGCATCTGCAAAAGCTATGGGTCGAAGCGGAATCGCAGGCAGGTGCTGTTCGACGTGGACATCGAGGTGCGCAGCGGGGAGTGCCTGGCGATCATCGGTGCTTCCGGCTCGGGCAAATCGACGTTGACGCGAGTGCTGTTCGGCCTGGAATCCGCGGATTGCGGTGAGATCGCATACCGTGGCCAGGCGATGGGGGAGCGGAACGATGCCGTGCGCCATATGCTGCGCGGTGAGACCGGACTGGTGTTCCAGGATCCCTTCGCCTCGCTCGACCCACGCTGGCGCGTTGCGCGTTCCGTAGAGGAGCCGTTGCGGTTGCACCATAGGGGCATGGGCGATGACGAGGCCGCTGCGCGGATCGGGCGAGCATTACGACTGGTCGGACTCGACCCGGCGGTATTCGCCGCACGGTACCCCATGGATCTATCCGGCGGGCAGGCGCAACGTGTCGCCATTGCACGTGCCATAGTGGACGATCCGGGCGTCATTCTTGCCGACGAGCCGATGAGCGCCATCGATGTGGCCGCGCGTGTACGGATCCTTGAGACCTTCCACTCCATCCGCGAGGCGAACCCGAATATGTCGCTGGTCATGGTCTCGCACGATCTTGGCGTGGTGCAGCATATCGCCGATCGTATCGTCGTTCTGCATGACGGGCACGTCGAGGAAAGCGGTACGACCACGGAAATACTGAATCATCCCTGTTCCGCGTACACGCGCTCGCTTATCGAAGCCGCGTCCATGTAGGCCTGATCGCAGGTCGGATTGATGCAAGGTAGGCGGCTGGGCCGGCTGAACCGACTGGATCGCCTGAATCGGCTGAACCGACTAGAACGTGAACAGTCTGCGCAACCAGTCATACAGGGCGGGATTCGAAATGTTCCAGCTTTCGCTCCGCCCCGGGGTCATAAGCCATAGCAGCTGCAAGCCGATGCCGACGATAAGCAGGGCGACGATCACGACGGTCAGCCACCGGCGCCCGTTTTCACGCGCATCCGTGTTCCACATGAACAGCAGGCACATGGTGCCGATGAGCATCAGCCATGTCATATCGCACAGGTAACGCGCGTTCACGCCGAACGGTCCGTCGATGCACGCGATGAGGACGGCGAGAACGAGGAACGTGAGTCCTATCGCACCGCACTGTGTTGCGTGGGAGTTTTGGCTGCGCCGCAGTCGAATGAAATACCGGATGGCCGCGGGCAATGCGAGCAGGCAGATCGGCGACAGCGCGACGAGTCCGCCGGCGAACTGTTCCGGAATGATGTTCCGGTTACGGAACAGGAACCCCCATGGGTTTGCCTCATCCAGTGAGAACACGTCCATGGTGTAGGGGAATTCCCTCGTGAAACCGATTGGGGTGAGGAACAGCAGGAGGACGGAATACAGGCGTGCTTTCAGACTGACATGCCGTTGCGTCAGATCGCAGCCGGTGAGATTGTAGGCTGCGCCGAAGTCGAACGGGTCGTCGAAACGGGCTGTGTTGTATGCCATCATCGCGCAGCCGATGATGAGGAACGGCAGAATCGCCGCGATGGTGGAGAGGATGGCGTGTCTGGAACGGATGGACAGGATATCGTGGGCTCGGATTTGCGGCCATAGGAGGATGATGCCGAATACCGCGGTGAGGATGAACGCCGGTCTGCAGGCGATGGTGAGCGCGACAAGCGTCGAACCGATGGCGATGAACGGAGTGCGCGGGGTGTGATGGCCATCGCCGGAAGAGCGTGCCCACAATGCGATGCCGGCGGGCGCGAGTGCTAGCGATGCGAGGATGGGAATCGAATAGAACCATGGGACGAGCACCAGATACGTCAATCCGGATGCCGCCACGATTGCGGTGCAGGCGAGGACCGCGAGCCATCTGGGGGTGCCATGCCAATAGCGCTTCCACAGTGTTTCGATGAGGAATATGAGCGAAGCGCATGCCAGTATCGCAAGGAACGCGCATCCTGCGGCGGTCGGCAGATCGGTTCCGGTCAGTGCTTTGAACGGCGCGAAGAGCAGGAGCGCCGGCAGCGGGCCGAAATAGCAGTAGTATCGGCCATGGTAGAAAGCCCAATCCCAGCGTGACGGATCGCCGGTTTGCGCGCCGAGGGTTCCTCTGGCCTGCTCGTCGTACGGATTATCCATGGCCGCAAGCCAATCGGGGACATGCGCGTCGATCCAGGTTCTGCCATGCAGGAACGCGTCGGCGAGCTGCTGGTACTGCGAACGGTCCACGAGGAAGGTGCCACCTTGGTATTGCAGGGTGTACACGCTATCGGAAGGATGCGTGGACACCGTCAGCAGTACGAGAATCGTCGACATCACCGCCCAGAGAACCACGAAAGGCGTCCATGCGCGATGGCGTTTGCGGTTGGTGTGATCGGTGCGGTCGATGCAATCGGTGCAATCGGCTTCCGGCGTGAGGTGGGGACGGTCGTTGTTCCCCGTCGACGGTCGTACTCGATGTGCGGGGAATATGAAAGAGGTTCCTCTATACATAATTGCACTGTATATCACGTAGACGCGATGATATCCGGTGGGGTGTTGGGCGCTGCGAAGGCTGTTATATCGCAGGTTATTGGGGGCGGAGCGAGCCCGTTCCAGGAAGCTGATACGGTTCGGATGTCCGCATGATGAACGCGGGTGACATGCCGATGTCCGGGGGAGTGGTAATGTAAGCCACATGTTCAATCGCTCTTGTTGTTGCTGTCGCTAACCAACCGCCCGAGGGGCGCGTGGTTCATCGACGCATAACTTGAGATAGGACATTCCAGAACGTTCGGCGTGGTCGCCAGAACTTCGATTTTCCGGATTCCCGTAACGTATCGGCATGATCGCCAATCTTCGGCATACGGCATACCGTAACCGTATACGGTGATCCCCGCACAAGCGCGAAAATCCCAACAGGTCCTGTTTCAACCGCTGCACATGACGACGCGGCTTCCCGGGAGCGCATCCCAACCGAATCCCCGAAACCGCAAAGCCCCAAAGGAAACGTCATGACCATCCACAACAGCACCGCAGAACTCATCGGCAACACCCCGCTCATCCGCCTCAACCATGTGGCCGAAGGCATCAAGGCCACCATCGCGGCCAAAGTCGAATACTTCAACCCGGGAGGCTCCTCCAAAGACCGCATCGCCGAACGCATCATCGACGCCGCCGAGAAGAGCGGCGAACTCAAGCCCGGCGGCGTGATCGTGGAACCGACCTCCGGCAACACCGGTGTCGGACTCGCGCTCGTGGCTTTGCAGCGCGGATACCGTGCGATCTTCACCCTGCCGGACAAGGTTTCCGAAGCCAAGCGTGCGGTGCTGCGCGCATACGGCGCCGAAGTGGTCGTAACCCCCACCGACGCCGGTCCGGACGATCCTCGCTCCTACTACCAGGTCGCCGAACGCCTCGCCAAGACGATTCCCGGCGGCTACCGTCCCAACCAGTACGACAATCCGAACGGTCCCGAAAGCCACTATCACACCACTGGTCCGGAAATCTGGGAGGCCACCGACCACAAGGTCACGCATTTCGTGGCGGGCATCGGCACCGGCGGCACCATCTCCGGCACCGGACACTATCTGAAGGACGTGTCCAACGGCGCGGTGCAGGTCATCGGCGCCGATCCGGAAGGCTCCATCTACTCCGACCCGAACGACGTGCACCAATACCAGATCGAAGGCGTCGGCGAGGACTTCTATCCGAAGGCCTTTGATCGGAGCCTTCCCGACGAGATCGTGCAGGTCACCGACGCGGAAGCCTTCGAAATGACCCGACGCCTCGCCAACGAGGAAGGACTGCTCGTCGGCGGCTCATCCGGCATGGCCGTGTTCTCCGCGCTGAAATACGCCCGCGAGCACGACCTCGACGAAAACCAGCTCGTCGTGGTGCTGATGCCCGATTCCGGCCGCAGCTACATGGAGAAGATCTTCAACGACGACTGGATGCGCGCCAACGGATTCGCCGACGTCGTGGAACGCACCACCAAGCCCAGCCTCGCCGAACAGTACCTGTAAAAGACCGTCAAACGACTGTCCGGCAGCCCGATCGCACCTTTGAAACCAATGCCAATCATCCGAACAACCCAAACCATCCGATACTTCCAAGGAGTTCCCATCATGACCATCTCGACCAACACCGAAGCCCTCAACGCCACCGCTCTCGCCACCCGTGCCATCCACGCAGGTCAGGAACCCGACCCGACCACCGGAGCCGTGGTCACCCCCATCTACATGACCTCCACCTTCAAGCAGGATGGTGTCGGCGGCCTGCGCAACGGCTACGACTACAGCCGTTCCATCAACCCGACCCGCAACAGCTTCGACGAGCAGCTCCTTCCACCCAG
>OATB01000465.1_pt1 | contig 29388 bp, 14 predicted proteins | sample 1494941 | NCBI WGS metagenome assembly OATB01 (sample SAMEA2579931, study PRJEB22360) | human gut metagenome | reverse complement strand
ACTACCTCCATCTACAAAGCGTCATTTACTCAGCTAAACCCAAATATAAGTCATTTAATAGAACCCTATACAATGTTCGCTCTAGTATAAACCATTCGCTGAAGTACTAAAAATGAATAAAAAATATTAATAAATAGTTGGTGGGACTTGACAATCATGATTAATTGCACTATTCTATATATAGAAATGCTAAATATGTATATGCATAGTTGCACAAAGAAATCCTCCGCAGGCTGTTGCGGGGGATTTTCTGGTTAGTGGCTGGTGTTTTTTTTTCTAACCATTTGCAAATATCGCAGCATATAATACCTGCTATTACTGACATAAGAATGCTCAATATTTATTGCATAGAAGCCCCTCTTTCAGCTGGAAAGAGTCAACAGCAACTAGTTTTCAAATCCAAATGTAATATTATCATACCCACATGAACAAATTCTTTCTTTTCCCTATAACTTCCCCTATTCCACCCCTATAGATTAGCTAAAAAATCTTAGTTTCTTGATAAGAACCTCCGTTTTATTAAAAAGTGTATCTGCTATACTCAAATGTATAAAGTTGAATACTACGCCTATTCAACTTTATGGAAAAAACAATTTAAAATATGAGGGAGGAAAAACATGAAGAAAAAAATAATGGCATTTCTACTGAGTTTCAGCATGGTGTTGTCCGTGATTCCGGCAATGGGAGTTTCAGCGGAAGATATTGTTGCGGAGCAGACAGAAGAAAGAGTATTGGTTGCGTCTTACGACATGGAACATGCAGATGGTAAACTTACGGATTCCAGTGGATATCAGAATGATGCACAGTTAGTAGGATTTGTGGATGGTGATTTTGCAGTTGAGGATGAGCAGGATGAGGTTTTGCATTTTACAGGTGACAAGGGTAAATATGTGGAGATACCGTCCGGTCTGATTCAAAAGGAGTCTTTTGCCATAGAGGCAACGTTTAAGACATCCGCAAAAGCAGGCCAATGGCTCTGGTGCCTGGGTACAAAGGAAGAGAAATGGCCAAATGTAAGAAATTATGTCTTTATAAATCCAATGCAGGGAGATGGAACCATCCGTGCCGGTATAAAAGATGCAAGCAATGAAATCCTGTTTAAGCAAAATCAGAGGATTGTGGCTGACAGCTATACTACTGTGCGGCTGGATTTTGACAATGGGTCATTGAAGATGATTGTGGATGGAGAGGAAAAAGAAGTACTGGAAACAGGGTACTCCATTCAGAAGATATTAAAAGAGGGTACGGCAGAAGAATTATGCGGATATATCGGAAAATCGCTGTATATACCGGATGATGCATTTAAAGGTACATTAACACAATTTGATGTCTATTCCACACTTCGTGATACCTCTGAGGAAGGATTGGCGAAAGAGGATTTGGATGCAATAACTTTACCAGAAGCTGTAAGGGGGGATCTGACACTGCCGGATACAGGAAGTGTGAATGGAAGCAGGATTACATGGACGTCTTCCGATGAGACGCTGATCAGTAATGATGGAAAGCTTGTATCAGTTCCAGGTGAGGACAGCCAGGTAATCTTAAATGCTGTGGCAGTTTACGGCGGTGGAACTGTCCAAAGGGAGTTTGGCGTCACTGTAAAAGGAGCAGATTCCATTTTTCCGGAAGCATATGAATCCCTTCAACTTCCATACACAGAAGTTTATGGAAATATTACGCTGCCGTCACAGACAGAAAACGGATGCAAGATAAGCTGGACTGCGGATGCAGAATCCAGGAAGATAGTAGGCGTAGAGGAAGGAAAAGCAGCTGATGGGAGTGTAATACCGGCAGGTGTTGTAACCAGACCGGAAAAACAGGATAAATCAGTTACCCTGACAGCCAAATTTTCTTATAATGGGTTAACTTATGGGGAAACAAAGAATTTCACTTTTACTGTAAAAAAACAGCCGGAAGCGAGAGGAAAGGATACCTCTTATCTCTTTGCTCATTTTACCGGTTCTGAGAGCAGCACCAGTGATGAGCAGATCTATTTTGCAGCAAGTAAGGATGGAAGCCATTGGAGAGATCTGAATAACAGAAAACCGGTTCTGACTTCAAACGTTGGGGATAAGGGTGTACGAGACCCATATTTATTACGGTCAGCCGAAGGTGACAGGTTCTTTTTACTGGCTACAGACCTGAGTATAAAAAACAGGGGCGGCTGGGGAAATGCGACTACACAGGGCAGTACCAAACTGGTAATATGGGAGTCCACCGATTTGGTAAACTGGAGTGAACCAAGGCTTGCAGATGTGGCATCCGGGATACCGGGAGCAGGATGCGCATGGGCTCCGGAAGCGATCTATGATGAAAATACGGGAGAGTATATCGTATACTGGGCAACGGCATCATCGGATATGGCAGCTGAGGTTGGCGGTGATCCTATGAAAATGTACTATGCCAAGACCAGAGACTTTTATACCTTTACAGAGCCGCAGTTGTGGATCAGCAGAGATAAGAATTCAATTATTGATACTACCATGATTAAAGATGGTGATACATATTATCGTGCTTCCGGTGATGGTCAGATTACCATTGAAAAAAGTAAGTCTATTTACGATGGTTGGGAGATTATCGGAACCTTAAAAGACATTTTCCAGAATAACAATTACAGCGGTGCAAAATTAGAGGGACCGGAATTTTTTAAATACTGTGATGATGACCGCCTGACAGATGCAGACGGCAATCCGGTAGAGACATGGGGATTAATGTGTGACCAGTATGCTGAGGGAAAGGGATACCTTCCATTTCGTACTACGAGTCTCGGAGATATGAGCACCGGGAGCTGGTCAGCTGCAACCGATGTAAATTTTGACAGTTTAAAGAAACGCCATGGCACAATCCTCACCGTAACAGATGAAGAATATGCGGCGTTGATGAAGGCCTATACGGACGATCCCGAGGAGAATGGGGAAGCAGAACAGGCTGATCCAATTTTACAGTACACATTCGAGGAGAAAAATGACCTTGTGTATGGAAGTGGAGCAACGGTAAAATCTTATGCAGATCCCAAGGAAGGAAATCAGAATTATCTGTATCTGGACGGGGGAACAAATGCATGGGCACAGCTGCCAGATGGAGTTTTTGACGGCAGAAATAAGATGACAATTTCCATGGATGTTATGACGGAGCTGACCGATGGCAATTTCTTTACTTTCACCTTTGGCCAGGATACAGACCGTTATTATTTCCTGAGATTGAGAGGCAATACAATCAGAAGTGCAATTACACGTTCTTCTTATACAAATGAATCCGCAGTATCGCCAACACTGAGTGGGGCAGCGACAAAACAGTGGCATAATGTTAAGGTAGTGATAGACAAGAGTACGATGCGCGTCTATGTTGACGGCATTCTGGCTGGGGAAAATAAAAACGTCACAGCTTCTGTTTCCGAATTAGGGAAAAACCTGAAGAGCTATCTGGGAAAATCTTTCTATAGTGCAGATCGTAATTTTAAAGGCGGATTTGACAATATAGCCATATACAACAGAGCCTTGTCCTCTGATGAAATAGCAGAAGAGGCAGGTGTGGGACTTGTGGCAGACGGTCTGGTAGGAACTGCACCGGATCGGGATACAGCACTTACTTACCGGGGAACGGATGACCACAGTGCAGTTCGTACAGAAGTAGACGGTGAAAATAAAGTAGTTACTTCCTATATAAGGAAAGGATGCGATCTTACGAAAGTACCGGTAACACTGTCATTTACCAGGGACGATGTTACAATTTTAAATGGCAGTCAGGAATGGAAAAACGGCAGCACCCTGGACTTAAGCCGGGATTGCACTTTAACAGTTAAAAAAGGAGATAAGGAAGAGGTTTGGACCATTAAGACTCCCGTTGTATCCAATAACCCGGTATTGCCCGGACAGTATGCAGACCCGGATATTGATTATATGGACGGAAAGTTCTGGATTTTCCCTACAACAGACGGATATCCCTCCTGGAGCGGAACAGTCTTCCATGCATTTTCTTCAACGGATATGGTGGATTGGGTAGATGAAGGAATTATCATGGATGTGGAAAATGATAACCCCGGAATCAATGATAAAGGAGTGCAGATTGCAGCATCCCCATGGTCAGTGGGAAGTGCATGGGCGCCAACTATTGAAGAAAAAAATGGGAAATATTACTTTTATTACTGCGCGAAATTCCCAAATGGACAGTCTGCAATTGGCGTTGCACAGGCAGATCAGCCACAGGGACCTTATACCGACAAAGGTGAAGCCCTGGTGACGGTACAGATGTGTAAAGATGCAGGCGTAAGCATGGGACAGGCAATTGATCCTTCTATTTTTACAGATGATGACGGTAAATCCTATATGACATTCGGTAACGGAAATGCCGCAATTGTGGAACTGAATGAGGATATGATGAGCCTGAAAGAAGGAACCTTAAAGCAGATTAATAACCTCAAAGATTTCAGGGAGTCGGTAGTAATTACAAAAGCAGGCGGAAAATATCACTGGACTTGGTCCTGTGATGATGCAAACAGCCCGAATTATCACGTGAATTATGGCGTTTCAGATTCCCTTAACGGTGCGATCAGCCTGCGTGGAACCCTGCTGCAAAAAGATACGGAAAAAGGAATACTGGGCAGTGCCCACCAATCTGTAGTACATGTAACTGACGCAAAAGGCCAGGACCGCTATTTCATGTCATATCATCGTTTTTACACGCCGCTGGATATTTTTCTGGATTCGGATGGACTTGGAAAGCACAGGGAGACCTGTATTGATGAAATCTTCTTTGATGAAAACGGATATATGACAATCACTCCGACACAAGAAGGAGTGGCACCGGTTCAAATGAAAGCGGAAGAGCCGGAAATAGTAAATAAAGATGAATTGAAGACTGAAATAAATCAGGCAATTGGGGAAAGCCAGAAAGACAGCTATACGAAAGACAGCTGGGAGAAGTATGCAGATGCGTTATCTTATGCAAAAGAAGTTCTGGGATCAGAAAGCGCTGACCAGGATACAGTGAATACCGCGCTTTTAAATCTCCTTTCCGCCCGTGCAGCCCTGGTAAAAGTTCCGGAAGTAAAACCGGATCCGGATCCAAAGCCAGATCCAAAACCAGATCCAAAGCCTGTTGCAGTTACAGGCGTGACGCTGAATAAACAGTCTGTAACCATGAATCTTAAGGAAAATATGGTTCTTACCGCAAGCGTTTCACCGGCAAATGCAGCAAATAAAAAGGTGACATGGAGTACCTCAGACAGTGGAAAAGTAACGGTGGACCAGAATGGAAAAATTACAGCCAAAAAGGCGGGTACGGCTTATATTACCGTGACTACCGCAGACGGCGGCAAGAAAGCAGTATGTAAAGTAGCGGTGAAAAAGCCTGTGATTAAACTTACTTACACCAAACTATTGCTCCAGGCAAAGAAATCTACCACAGCTGTCCGCATCAAATCAGCAGTTCCTTCCGGTGAGAAGATCAAATCTGCAAAGAGCAGTAAGAAAAATATTGCAACCGTATCTGTTAAGGGCGGAAAGCTTACCATTAAAGGGAAAAAGCCGGGAGTCACTTATGTAACGGTTACTTCCACAAATGGTGCTGCGGCTAAAGTGAAAATACAGGTAAAGAAAACAGTAAACGTATCAAAATTAAATATGGTAAAAAAAGCCAGTGTCCGAAATGGTAAGACTCTGACGCTGAAATTGGTGAAAACTCCGGTTACCGCAACCAGTAAAATCACATGGACAAGTTCCAACAATAAAATTGCAACGGTGAATTCCAAAGGAGTAGTAAAGGCAAAGAAGAAAGGGGATGTAATCATTACCGCAATCAGCAGCAATGGTAAGAAAGCAAAATGCAGGGTTCATGTGAAATAGAATGAGGAGAGAATTGTGTATGAAAAAGAGGAAAATATTTAGCAGGCTGGTAGCAGGGGCAATGGCTGGCATTATGGCGGTGACTGCATTGCCGCAGCTTAGCATGCCGGATGTAAAGGCACCGTTGCAATTCCGGGCGGATCAGGAGTTAATCGCCCACTATCCATTGGAGACAGATGCTCTCGATGTGTCCGGGAATGAATATCACGGAGAAGTACTGGGGGAGGGGGTGACATTTTCAGGGGATTCTCTGAATTTGCCCGGAGGCAAGTCAGACAGTACTGATTATGTTGCTCTGCCACAGGGGATCTTCGACAATCAAAACCAATTGACGATTTCCATGTGGATTAAAAATAAAGATACAAAAGGAAATTATGCAGCCTTTTTCTTTGGAACAAAGGCCAGAGGTGTACTTCCCGTTAATTATTTTTTGCTGAATCCCTGTAATCCAAAAGGGACTTATAAGTCAGTATTTACAGATTCTGTCAATGAATCCGCACCTTACAATACTGAGGCCGGAATCACCAATACGGTTTCCACTACTGAATATATGAATCAGTGGGCATATTATACCGTTGTTCTCAATACAGCGAGAGAAAATGAAGGTGCATCTGGCGGCAAAACAGTGACGGCATATCTGAATGGACAGAATATCGGTACTCAGAATCTGTCGAGAAGTGTATCTGATTTTGGAGAAGGACTGGTATCTTTAATAGGCAAGTCAGAGTATCTGGAGGATCCGTTGTTTAAAGGATCCTTCCGTGACCTGCGTATCTACGGAAAATGTCTGGATGATACGCAGGTAAACGGGTTGTATGAAACCGCATTTAACAGAAATGAACTGCTGGAAGCAAAGGAAGGGCTGTCTCTTTTGGATACCTCAAAAGTGATTGCCAATCTGGAACTTCCGGAAACAGTGGGAAATGATGTTTCCGTAACCTGGGAATCATCAAATCCCGCCGTGATTGACAATACCGGAAAAGTGACGATGTCCGACTTAGAACAGAACGTAACCCTTACGGCTACGCTTATGCGAAATGGGGAAACGGTTACGAAAGAATTTTCGGTAACTGTAATAGCTGCTGACGGAGTATTGGCGGAGGCCATGAGCCGGGTAACTGTACCATATGCCATTACGGATAACACGATACTGCCAACAAGTCTGGGAGACGGAATTACCGTGAAATGGGAATGCAGCGATCCATCCGTAATAGCAGCCGACGGTACCATTACAGCTCAAGATGAGAACATGCAGTTAGAGCTGAAAGCGGCTATTGCAAAAGATGACCAGCTGGCTTATAAAGAATTTGTAGTTCTGGTAATGGAAAAATCCGCAAGCTACGTTATGGGCTATACCCGTAACGGTAATACAGAGCTGACAGACAGCATGCATCTGGCATACAGCACGGATGGAGATAAGTATACCTCTCTGAATTACAATACTGGTATCCTTTATCCAAAAGCTGATCTGGAAGAAAATGCATCCAACACAATTGCAGGAACCACAAAGCGTCTGCTCAGTCCCTATCTGTTCCGTATGGCAGACGGGAAAATAGGTGTTGCCGCTGTACGAAACGATGCGGCAGGGGATAAAAATGCAAAGGGAAAGATTTTATTTTATACAACGGATGATCTCATGGAATATGAAGATTGCGGGCTGCTTCCCTTACATACCGAACTTGCAGTTACGGAGCCCAGATGTGAATATGACGGTGTAAATGAGGTCTATAAGATCACATGGAAAGGCTCTGACGGAAAGCTGTATTGCAACACCACTACAGACTTTTCTGAGATCAGTACGCCGGAAGAAATTACAGGCAGAGAAAATATATCCGTATCCTCAGGGATCACGGGAGCCGTTTTGGGCAATGTGCTTCCGATAACGAAGGCTGAGGCACAGGGCATCACCGGCAAACTGCTTCCCATAGAAAATACGGGAGTCGAGGAACAGGCATATACGTTCTCAACAAAGGCAGGGCAGGAGCTGGCCCAGTCAGATCTGGATTCCGTCATAAAAGCAAATTATAGTGACGGTACTAAAAAGGATATAAAGGTGAACTGGGATGCCGGCAGCTTAAAGGCAATTAACTTTAACAAGGAAGGAACTTATCAGATTAGCGGCAAGGCTAAGCTGACCCGGTATCCGGTATTGAATGGAAGGGCTGACCCGGACATTTATTTTTACAATGGAAAGTATTATTTTATCGCTACCGGTGAGACAGCAAACCAGTCTCAGATCAATATCCGGGAAGCAGATATCCCCCTGGGCGTGTTCAGTGCAGCGGATCATGAGCTGATCCCCAATGTGAAAAAACCCAGATGGGCACCGGAACTCCACGAAATAGACGGGAAATTATATATCTTTCTGGCAGTTGGCGATGACTGGAAACAGGTACAATCCAGCATTATGGAATTGAAAGAGGGCGGAAACCCGCTTAATAAAAATGACTGGAAAGAGGCAGTCAGAGTCCGTAAACAGGATGGAAGCTATCTCTATGAATATGGCATTACGCTGGATATGACTTATTTTGAAGTTAATGGAATTTCCTATGTATGCTGGGCACAGCGTGAGATGACAACTGACAGGGGATTTGGGACATCGGATCTCTATATTGCAACCATTGATAAAGAAAATCCTTATCAGCTGACCAGCGATCCAATGTGTATTCTCCGTCCCCAATATGGTTGGGACCGTTTTGATGCCACCGTTGATGAAGGTCCTTACGTCATTCAAAGGGATGGAACCGTGTATATGACGTTCTCGGGTTCCAGCGTCAGCAATACCTATTGTGTGGGTCTGTTAACTGCAAATGAGAAGAGTGATCTGCTGGATGCAGCTAGCTGGAGAGAGACTGGATATCCTATCTTGCAGGCGGAAAGCGTGTCAGGAGAAGGGGGACCCGGACACAGTGCCTTTACCGTAGACGAGGATGGAAATGATTTATTCGTATACCATATGAAACCGGGCGGTGGAACCAGGAGTGCAAGTGCAAGACGGGTCCACTGGGCAGCTGATGGCACCCCGGTACTGGATATGACTGTTGACAGAGAGTTAAAGGAAGAGTACCGTACGGTTACAGGAACCATTATTGTAGAAGAGGGGGATGTGCCGGAGGAGGAAAGGATCGTTACTGCCGATAAGGAGGCACTGGTCCTGAACGGTGTTACTGAAAATATAGTAAAAGGCAATCTTACGCTGCCCGCTGAAGGGAAAAATGGATCTGAGATTACCTGGTTCTCTGATAAAGAGGAAGTGATATCCACAGCATCTTCGGCAAATAAGGATTACGCGGCGACACCAGCGGGAACCGTGACAAGAGGAAGCAAAGATCAGAAAGTGACCTTACGTGCTGTTATCCGGTACGGGACATTTGAGGATTCCAAGACCTTCTCCGTAACAGTGAAAGCAAAAGAAACGGAGAAAGATTATGTAGGATATCTGTACGCATATTTCAGCGGGGACGAATCCAGGCTGGATGATCAGGAGATTTACTTTGCACTGAGCAAGGATGGAATTACCTGGAGCGACCTAAACGAAAATGATCCGGTCTTAACCTCTGAACTGGGAGATAAAAGTGTCCGTGATCCATACATTATCCGTTCTGCAGAAGGAGACCGCTTTTATCTGATTGCAACCGACCTGGATATCCGCAACAGCAAATACGGAAACCAGTGGTGGACGTCAAGGGATGGAAGTAAAGACCTGATTATCTGGGAATCAACAGATCTGGTAAACTGGACAAACCACCGGGCGGTGGATGTGGGCAGTTCTATCCAGGCAGACCATGTATGGGCACCAGAGGCTATTTATGATGAAGTGACCGGGGAATATCTGGTATACTGGTCCAGTTCGGTGAAGACGGATCAGTATGAAAAGAGCAGAATCTATGTTGCGAAGACCCGGGATTTCTATACATTTACCGAACCCGAAGTCTATTCGGATGACCCAAATGGCAATATAGATGCCTCTATTTTGAAAGTGGATCAGAAATATTACCGACTGATTAAAGATGACAGGGAAGCATATGTTACCCTGGAATCAGCAGACCGGTTATTAAGCTATGAACAAGGAGAAAAGAACAGAGGATCGGTATTTAAAAAAGTAAAGAACACGGAACTGGAAAGCTATAAAGGCTATTATGAAGGGCCTACCATGTTCCGGTTTATAAATGAAAATAAGTGGTGTGCTCTGGTAGATGAATATGGAGGGGCAAAAAGAGGCTATATTCCTTTTGTCTCAGAGAATATAGGGGCCCAAAACAGCCTGCATCTCATGAAGGATGACACCTATCTGATGCCTACCGGCGCAAAGCACGGTACTGTAATTCCGGTAACGCAGGAAGAATACGATGCCTTGCAGGAAAAGTGGATTGTAAAATCAAACATGGAACAGCAGGAAGAGCCAGTTTTGGAATATAACTTTGAAGAAAAATCAGCGGGCACAATGACTGATGTATCCGGAAATGGTAACCACGGCAAGACATATGGCAATGCGGTATTCAAAAAGGATACTGAAAAAGGGCAGGTATTATATCTGAATGGCAGCAGCGGAACCTATGCAGAATTCCCCAGGGGATTTTTTGACGGCTGCGATGAGATGACATTAGTAATGGATGTAAAGCCCGAGATAACAAGCAATTTCTTCTTTACATTTGGAGTTGGACAGGACAGCAGCAAGTATATGTTCCTTCGTACCAAACCTGGGAATATCCGAAATGCTATAACCACTCAGGGCAACGGGAAAGAGCGGGATGTTCAGATCAATGGTTCTTACCAGAACAAGTGGAGTAAAGTTGCAATCGTAATGAATGGTCACAGCATGTCACTGTATATCGATGGCGTTCTGGCAGACAAACGGGATTATGTACGCTCCATCCGTGATCTGGGATCGGATCTGCTGGCATATCTGGGAAAATCTTTCTACAGTAACGATCCGTATTTTAAGGGATCTTTTGACAATATAAAGGTTTATAACCGGGTTTTAAGTGCCAAAGAGTTAGGCGGGGATGGTCCGGAGCCTGACATCAGTAAAGATTTACTGGCACATTACAAACTGGAAGCGGATGGGAAAGAAGCTGGCGGAAGGCAAAAGGATGCCGTGTTGGGCGGCAAAGGAACACATTTTACAGACGGAATCCTGCGTCTTGACGGGGGATCTAAGTCTGATAAAAACTATGTAACATTACCCGAAGGACTTTTTGACGGACAAAACAGCACCACGATTTCCATGTGGATCAAAAATAAAGATACAAAAATGAATACGGCTGCGTTTTCCTTTAGTGGGAAAAAGAAAACGGGAAGTTATCCCGCAGACTACTTTATTTTAAATCCCTGTAATTTAGATGGTTATTATAAGGCGGTATTTACAGACCCGGCTGCCGGCAGCACTGCTAATCCATGGACAACCGAAGTGGGAATCAATAATTCCAGCCAGAACAGTATCAGTACAGTGGATTATATGAACCAGTGGGCTTATTATACGGTGACAATCACAAAAGACCGGATAACCGGATATCTAAATGGAAAGAAAGTAGGAACATCAGAAATCCATAACAAGACAGTAGCGGATTTTGGAGAAAAACTGACGGCATACATTGGAGCTTCGGAGTATGCGGATGATACCTTCGCAGGAGATTTCTGCGACCTGAGAATCTACAGCAGAGAATTCAATTTGACAGAAGTTTCTGACTTATATCAGAAATCCCTGCCGGTTATTAAGGTAAAAGAGGCAAGGGCATCATTGAAAATAGGGGATGGATTATCTGTAATTGAGGATTTGAATCTGCCGGCAATGGCAGGAGAGTGCTCCGTTAAATGGAAATCAAGCAAACCTGCTGTCGTAGAAGAAAACGGTACGGTTCACTTCCCAAAAGAAGAAACCAAAGTGACCCTGACCGCAGTGATCAGCAGCGGTGCATACGCAGAAGAGGCCGTGTATGAACTGACCATAGCGTCTGAGGCAGATGCAGCTGCGGGACGTTACCGGACAGCCCTGAATATTCCAAAGTATATCACCGGCAATATGCAAAGCACAGTAAATGGAGAAACTGTAATCTGGTCAAGTGAACCAAAGGGTGTAATCGATGCAGACGGTACCGTCCATCGCCCAGCAGGAGATCAGGAAAACCAGCAAGTGGTTGTAAAAGCTGTGATTGGAAATACGGTGATCACAAAACAGGCAGAAGTGCTGGCAGCCGGCGGTCAGATTCTAAGTTACGTAACAGAGGGCGGGAACCTTTATACAGGCGAGGGAGATCTTCTGGCGGCATCCGACAGCAGACGGTCAGATGCATTATTCCTGGCAGCGAAAGAAAGCCAGTCCGGATCATTTGTACCGTTAAATAAAGGTAAAGCTATCTTATATGTAAAATGGGATAAAGACCAGAAAACAAATCCGGATAATCAGATGGGCTCTCCCGTATTATTCCGTTATAAAGACGGAAGCCTTGGTGCAGCAGCATCAGGAAATAATAAGAAGGACGGCATTTATATCTGGGATTCCAGTGAAAACATAAACTTTAAAAACGAAAGATATCTGGTTCTGAATACGGATGGCAAGAAAGTACAGGATCCGGATATTGTCTATGATTCCCTGGCTGAATGTTATAAAGTCTTCTGGACGGATGAAAAAGGAACTTCCTATGTAAGTATGCTGAATAACTTAAACGCAGGAGCGGCACCTGTAATAACAATAGAAACAGATTATGAAAAGACGCTGGTATCTGCAGGGATTCCGGAAAATGCAGTGAAGGAACAGGCCTCCGTATTTGAGGCAGACAAGGAAGAGTACGAGGCATTAACGAGAAAATACGCAACAGTTCATAACACAGGAATGGAATCCGTCGTTATCCGTGCAAATGCCGGTGACAAAGTAACGCTGCCGGAAACCGTAACTGCGGACTACAGCGATGGAAGCACCAAGAACCTGGGTGTAAAATGGAACCAGCAGGATTTGGATAAGATTGCATCCGGACAGGCCGGGACCTATGAAATATCCGGTGAAGTGCAGCAGGATTCCTATGCATATCCATTTATAGAGGAACGTGCAGATCCCCATATCTTTTATAATGAAGATGATGGTTATTACTACGCTACCGGTTCCTATTATGAGAAAAACAGTAACTGGAACAATGAGAATGAAGCACGTAATAATTCCTACAGAAAGCTGGATATCCGCCGTGCCAGAACCATAGAAGGATTGAAAACAGCCGATGAGCATTACATTATGGAGTCAAAAATTGGTGACCGCTGGGGGTCCTTTATCTGGGCACCTGAATTCCATAAAATCAATGGAAAGTGGTATTGTATCGTTGGTGCTCATGATTTTGGTTCCGCTGGAATTAAAAGTGATACAGACTGGGGATGGTGCAGCAGGTCAATACTCATTCCTTACGAGGGAAGTGAAGAGCAGATGAAGAATGGCGGCATGCTGGATGCCGGACAGTGGGGGACGCCAATCGAAATGAATCTCCCGGCTCCGGCAAATGCATCCTTTGATGTCTCTTATTATGAAGATGATGGTGGACAGGGATACTATATTGTTCCAAGTGCTGCGAATCTTTATGTGGTAAAGGCAAAGGGAGGCGAGGGTGTTGTTCCTCAGCCAGAGGGAAGCCCGCAGTTAATCAAATCCGGTCAGTGGCCATGGGAGTACGGCGTTTATGAGGGCTCCATTACAGCAAATAATCCGGAGGGAAATGACCAGTTAGTCGTAGAAGGCCCTTATCTGTTCTCATACGGCGATAAGGTGTATATCAGTTATTCAGCGGCTACCGTGGATAAATTCTACACTCTTGGTCTGATGATGGCAGATAAAGGCAGTGATATCATGAACCCGGACAGCTGGACCAATATTAATTATCCGGTACTCAGTTCTTATGATACGGTGGATGGATCCATCGGAGGAGGAGAACATGTTGGAGGCGGACATAATTCAGTGGTTCTTGATGAATATGGGAACCTGGCACTTGTCTATCATGCGCGTCCGTATCCGGACCCACATGAAGGGAAAGTCGGTGCTGGAGGACTCTTTGATCCCTGCCGCCATACCGTAGTTAAAAGTATAAACGTGGCATATGATGGAACGCTGATCTTTAATATGACTGCTGAAGAGGAACTAGATCCTGCCAACAAGAATATAAAAGCGGTAGTCTATATCAGCGGCAAAGAACATGCAGATAAAACTGCCCTGGAAGTACTGATTCAGAATGCAAAGAAAACGGACACCGCAAAATATACAGAAGCTTCTGTAAAAGCTATGCTGGATGCGCTGTCTAAAGCAGAAGAGGTTAAGAACAGAGCAGATGCTTCTCAAAGTGAGGTAGCCCAGGCAGCCGCGGCCCTTAAAAATGCAATGGCGAAACTGGAACCCAGGAAGGATGTTCCGGTACCGGAGAAAATAGCGGTGCAGGGAGTGAAGCTTAACAGAACTTCAGTTACCATGAAAGTAAAATCCAAAGTGACACTGACAGCAAGTATCAGCCCGTCTAATGCGGCAAACAAAGGAGTGTCCTTTACGTCCTCCAATAAGTCTGTAGCTTCCGTAAACGGAAATGGCACAATTACGGCAGGCAGGAGCGGAACGGCAGTCATTACGGTAGTTACCGCAGACGGAGGGAAGAAAGCAACCTGTAAAATAACGGTTAAGGCGCCTGTCATTAAACTAAACGCTTCATCCATTACCTTACAGGTGAAAAAAACAACAACAACAGTAAAAATAAAAACATCATCCCCGGCGGGTGAGAAGATAAGCGCAGCTAAGTCCGGTAATAAAAAACTGGTATCCGTAAAGGTCAAAAAGGGTAAAATGACGATCACCGGCAAGAAGAAGGGGCGTACTTATATCACCGTTACAAGTACTTTAGGCGGTAAAGTGAAGCTGAAAGTTAAGGTACAGACCGGGAAAGTGGCAACAAAGAGCATTAAGCTTGATAAGAAGCTGTCAATCAAAAAAGGAAAATCCCTCTCACTGAATGTCGTAAGAAATCCAATTACGGCGACGGAGAAGCTGGAGTGGACCAGTTCCAACAAAAAGGTAGCCAAAGTCACTTCTAAGGGGCTGGTAAGGGCAAAAAAGAAAGGAACAACAACAATTACCGTAAAGAGCAGCAATGGCAAGAGTGCGAAATGTAAAATTAAGGTAGAGTAATAGAATCGAATCTAAAACAGAGGGTTGACAAATCCATTTATCTGGGCTATGATAAAACCAGTTAAAAAGCTAATATGTATGTGCATAGTTGCACAAGAATTTCCCCCGCAGATTGGACCTGCGGGGGATTTTTTGTTAGCTGTTGATGTCATTCTCATCTAACCATTTACAAATATAGTAGCAAATAATACCTGCTATCAACGATATTAAAAAGCTTATTATGTATTGCATAGAAGCACCTCCTTCCTGCTGGAAAGAGTCAACAGCATTTATATTATAACTTATAAAAGATAATATGTATAGTAAAAGTTATGAAAAATATAAAATATAATTTTAATGCAACATAATATATAAGATATGATGATGTTCGCTGGTTTAACAATCAGATTATCTTTATTCAAAGTCATTCGAATATAAATTCAATCAAATGAAATTAATACTTATGTAGATATAGAAAAGATTAAAAGTAGATTTGTACATAAATCCAAAGATAGTGCAAGAATTTTGAAACATGTTACAAGCAATTATCCATCCGTTTTGTTATGCTAAGAAAAAACAGGAGGGTCGGAACATGGATCATATATTTACAATGGGAGTCTTAGGATTGGGAGAAGGCAGAAGTGTCATATCAGCAGTATTAAACAGTAAGATGTGGGAGCTTGGAAATATCTGTGATTTAAATGAAGAGTTGTGCAAAGAGCGCTGTCAGGAATTTGGATTAGATAAATACACGACCAGCTACGAAGAGATGCTAAGCGACCCGAAAATTGATGTTATCGGAATCTATACGCCGGACCAGCTTCATGCCAGACATATTAAAATGGCTTTGACAGCCGGAAAGCATGTAATTTGTACCAAGCCTTTGATGATCAATCTGGATGAAGCAAAAGAACTGATACGGGTGCAAAAAGAGACAAATAAGGCTGTATTTGTAGGGCAGAGTTCCAGATATTTTGAGCCGGCACTGCGCCAGAGAAGAGACTTTGAAGCCGGAAAACACGGAGAATTGGAGACGATAGAAACCCACTATATCAGCGATTCTAGATGGTTTTTGGAACGTGCCTGGAGCCATCAGCAGGGATTCTCATGGATGTATAATTTTATGATACACGCAGTGGATCTGGCGGTGTGGTATCTGCCTGAGATTGAAGAGGTGTATGGTTTGGGCGTAGTCAGTGAGAATACCAGGGCTTATGGACTTGAGGTGCCGGATACCTTAAAGTTTATCTTGAAAAATAAAGACGGAAGATTTGCCAGCGTCACCGGTGCTTATGCCACTCCAACTCTTGGAAGTGCCGTTGAGCAATCCATCAGCTGTACGATCCGGGGTTCTAAAGGAATCAGCCGTGCAGGTTATCCAAAGCTTCAATATTATACGAATTTTGAGCCGGTTCAAAAAACAGCCCAATTACAGGAGTTCGCAGACACACATGGGTATTACTTCCGGTTTGAGAATGAAAGCCATCATGCGGGAGAGTATCAGAATTACATGGAACATTTTGCTTCCGATATGAATCGGGGGGTTACTCCTAAGCCGGATTTACAGGAAGGAATACATACACTGGCGGTTATGGCGGCTATGGAAGAGGCGATGAAGACCGGAAAACCAGTTAAAGTGTCGGATATTATGGAGCGAATCAGCTAGATGAATACAGCAATGATAAAACAGGTGGAAGCATATGTAATGGAGCATCTCTCTGAAGATTTCAAAAGAGATGATGTGGCAGCTGCCCTCTATTTTAATCCTTCTTATCTATCCCATATATTTAAACGGGAGAATGGCGTATCCCTGAATCAGTATATTAATATGCTGCGTTTAAAGGAGGCAAAGAGGCTGTTTGACAGTACGAATCTTCCGGTTGGGGCAGTGGCTGCGGAAACAGGATATTACAATTTTTCCTATTTTTCCAAACAATTTAAAGAGGCTTACCGGGTATCGCCTAGTATGTATAAGAATCACATACAAAAGGCTTGTCCGGTAAGCGGATAGAGTCTGCCGGATTTCTGGCTTAGATATATTCCCGGATACAGACGTGTTTACAGTGGGAGGGAAATTCCATACAGGCAGAAATGTCAGTCCAGTGTTCAAAGTCGCTGCTTTTCATGCCACGATAGCATTGATCCCCAAATGAATCATAGAACATATAAAAAACGGATTCATGCTGAATCAGGATCGGGCCTTCGCTGCGCCAGGGAGTCAGCAGTGGTGATATGCTGTAATAGGGGCCGTTAGCTTTTGTGGAAATAGCAGTCCGTATGGCACAATAGGGTGAATCGGGACTGTTATGTCCCCGCTCATCTTTGAAAGCCATATAATAGATACCGTCTCTGTAAGTAACCGTAGCATCGATGACCTGATGCCCGGGGTCAAAGAATTTACGGGGCTGGCTGAAATTTTTAAAATCCACTGTCCGGCAGCTGTAAATCCGGTTAGAGATCCGTTTGTCAGTATTCCTGGAATAAAAACTGGAGGACCAGATCAACACGTATTCATTGGTTTCGTGGTCTATGAATACTTCCGGTGCCCAGCAATTGGCAACATCGCTGTTATCGCCCATGACTGGAATATAGTTAATCGTTTGGAATTGATGCAGGTCATGTGACACGGCATGCCCGATGGTAGTACTGTTCCAATTGTCTGTGAACAGGACATGAAACAAACCCTGACTGTCGGTAAACCAGTAGGGGTCACGGATAATTTTGCCCTGGTCTCGCAGATCCAGGACCGGGGCTTCGTTATTTAAGCTTTTCCAGTGAAGCATATCTTCGCTGGATGCCAGATAGAGAGCTTGCGTCTCGTCTTTTGAGTAACTCATAATATACATAGCAGCCTCCTATGCCGCAAAGTGGGGCGTACAGATAGCGGGAATGAATTTTCCAACACGCTCTGAAACGGACCGCGGCAGATCAGTTGTATTTTTCTTATCAGTACAATAAGTATAACGGAAACGGAGGCTGAACACTAACAAAATTATTAGAACATTAGAAATATATCTGATATACTTTTATGCAGATGGATACAATGTAAAAATTGAAGAAGCGGGAGAAATGGAATGTTTAATAAATCGAAACCTTGGGAAAATGGTGCCTTATGTGTCAGCAGTAATGGAAGATATCTTGTAAATGGCGAGACGCCGTTCTTCTGGCTGGGAGATACAGCCTGGCTGATGTTCAGCCATTTAACGGAGAAAGAAGCATGGGAATATCTGCGAAACCGTAAAGAAAAGGGATATAATGTAATTCAGTCCACGCTGATCCATGAATGGCCTCAGAAGAATACAGAAGGCTGCAATGCCCTCTTAAATGAAGACTTTGCAGCCTGTGATCTGGAAGGCAATTATTGGTCTAAAACGGAAGCAATGGTTGATATGGCGGAAAAACTGGGGCTGTATATGGCACTGCTGCCTGCATGGGGCGGAAATGTGGCAAAAGGATATCTGAACCTGGAAAATGCAGATGCCTACCTGGACTTTTTGATTGAGCGGTTTGGCAGCAGGCCGAATATTATCTGGCTGGTGGGAGGCGATGTGAAAGGTGAGGCAGCACCGGAAGTATTCTGCCGGATTGGTTCCAGGCTGAAACAGGGATGTAAGGGGCAGCTAGTCGGGTTTCATCCCTTTGGAAGGACCTCATCCTCCATCTGGTTCCATAATGAAGAATGGCTGGATTTCAATATGTTCCAGTCAGGACACCGCAGGTATGACCAGTTGGTGATGCATTCCTGGGATGATAATGGCAAGAACCCGGAGAATTACGGGGAAGACAATTGGAAATATGTAAAACGTGACCACAGCCGGCTTCCTCAAAAGCCAACAATTGACGGAGAGCCGTCTTATGAGCAGGTATTGCAGGGGTTACATGATAAGACACAGGGATATTGGCAGTCCTGGGATGTCCGCCGGTATGCCTACTGGTCTGTGTTAGAGGGCGCGATGGGACATACTTACGGGGATAACAGCATAATGCAGTTCTATACCAAAAAAGATGGTGAAGGCGCATTTGGAGTAAAACAGGAGTGGAAAGAAGCAATACATAACGCAGGTTCCTCCCAGATGATGCATTTGAGAAATCTGATGGAGCAGGTAGACTTTCAAAATGGTGTTCCTTCGGATCAGCTTCTGGTATCTGTTCAGGGTGAAAAATACGAAAGAGTAAGCGTATTTGCCGGAAAGGATTTTATAATCTGTTATACTTATCTGGGGAAACCTTTTATGCTAGACCTCTTAGACTATCCCCAAATTCTGGATACTTACTGGATGGACCCGGAAACCGGGGTATATAGTTTTGCAGGACAACTGATGAATCAAAAGGAAATAAAATTTCATCCTCCGTTTAAAGGAGAGGGGCATGGAGATTGGGTTTTGGTGTTGACAGAACCCAAATCCTATGATATTGTGTAAGAGACAAGAGCCATTGCGAATTATATTATTATATTTCGCAATGGCTTTTTTTCGTTGTAAATTCATATTATTTCCGGGGGCAATGAGAGGTTGGCGCTGCAAAATCCAGGGTCCGGGGAATACAAAATAAAGGAGGGTTTCTGAAATGAGAGAGAAAATATTCAAAAAATCAACATTCAAAACGATAGGAATTGAACTTTTGGGAAGTCTTTTGATCGCGATAGGCATCTACAATTTTGCGCTGCATGCGAACTTTCCCATGACCGGATTTTCCGGGATATCTATCATATTATACCGCTTGTTTGACCTGCCGGTGGGAGCTACAACTATAGTGCTGAATATTCCTGTGGCACTGATTTGTTACCGATTGCTGGGAAAGGGGTTTTTCTTCCGGTCTCTGCGCTGTATGGTCATATCTTCGCTGATGATTGATTTCATAGGACCGCTGCTACCGGTGTATCAGGGCAGCCGGCTTTTGGCAGCTATTTGTACCGGTGTTTTCGGAGGATTTGGTTATGCCATTATTTATATGGCGAATTCGTCTACGGGAGGGGCGGATTTCATTATTATGGCGGTGAAGGCTTTGAAACCATATCTGCCCCTTGGTAGAATTGCATTTTTAACAGATGTAGGAATTATTCTCGCAGGAGGTATTATTTTCAAAGATGTAGACGGGATAATCTATGGAATGATCATTAACTTTATTTTTGCACTGGCTGTTGATAAGGTAATGTATGGAATCAATGCAGGAAAACTGGCAATTGTGGTGACAGATCATGGAAAAGAAGTAACGGAAGTGATCGAAGAGTGCTGCGGCAGAGGATCCACCATTATGAATGCGTTAGGCGGATACAAACAGGATGAACGCCAGGTTGTCTTATGTGCCTGCAATAATAAAGAAATGTACTTTGTGCAAAAGGCAGTAAAAGCTGCAGATCCCAAGTCTTTCTTAATTGTTATGGAATCCAATGAGGTTCATGGAGAAGGATTTACCACCAGGCAGATCGGAGAAGCCATGGAACGGGTAAACAGAGAGTTGCAATCAGCATAAAAATGAGTTAATCTAATAGCATAACATATCCGAAGCGTGTCTTTTATGAAAGAGGTGTAATGCTATGCGATGTATGAATTGCAATAAAAAAATACCCGGAGGAATCGAGAGCGCTGTTGTTGAAAAAATAGACGGCCTTACCTGCAGCTTTTGCAGTGAAGACTGCAAAGAGGACTGCGGGAAATTCTTAAATTATGCCAGGAAATACGAAAAGCTTTTTCTGGCACTGGTTATTATCCCCATGATCATTTGTACTTTTGCATCACTGATTTTGGGAGAGTGGGTGGTATGCCTGATGCTTGTAATTCTGGGCGCAACCCTTACCCTGTTTCCGTTCTGTACGCCTCAGACGATACAACTCATAGGTGTAAAGAAAAGTGTTCTGATTGGCAGAATACTTGGGATTGCACTGATTGGATGGGGGATTTTCTGGTGGATAACGTGATGTTTGATATAGTAAAAGCGCTGTTTTCTTACGAAGACGGCGCTTTTATCATCATTTACTTCAACTCAATTAATTCATAATCCTGGTTGCCAAGTCCGATTTTAACCGCGTGCTCAATACCTACCTTCCAGTCAGTATCCGGGCTGACTGCATGAAAGTGGTCATGGGAGTGGTCGGTGCTTTTTTCAAGCAGGCTTCCAGGGATCATTGGCTGCTTATTGACTGCATCTGCACAGGCAACATCCAGTGCCACCGGATCAAAAGAAGCGAACATACCCACATCCGGAACGATAGGAATATCATTTTCACCATGGCAGTCGCAGTAGGGGGATACATCCATTACGAGGCTGATGTGGAACTGTGGTCTTCCGCTTACAACAGCTTTACTGTATTCTGCAATTTTACGGTTTAAAATATCGTTGGATTCGTCTGAGGCTGCTTTTACAGCATCCTGGGGACAGACGCCGATACACCTGCCGCAGCCCACACATTTGTCATGGTTGATAGAAGCCTTTTTATCCGTGACAACAGCTGCATCGTGTGCACAGATCTTGCTGCACATGCCGCAGCCAATACATTCGGATGGTTTAATAAACGGCTTGCCTGCGCTGTGCATTTCCATTTTGCCGGCTCTGGAACCGCATCCCATTCCGATATTTTTCAAAGTACCGCCAAAGCCGGTAGCTTCATGGCCTTTAAAATGTGTCAGAGTGATAAAGATATCCGCATCCATAATTGCGTGTCCGATCTTCGCTTCCTTCACATATTCCCCGCCTTCTACCGGAACCAGAGTCTCATCGGTTCCTTTTAAACCATCCCCGATTATAATATGGCATCCTGTGGAAAATGGAGAAAAACCGTTTTCGTAAGCGCTTTGGATATGGTCCAGGGCATTTTTACGTCCTCCCACATAAAGAGTGTTGCAATCGGTGAGAAACGGCTTTCCGCCCAGTTCCTTAATTACATCTACTACGGTTTTAGCATAATTAGGACGCAGATATGCCAGATTGCCCGGTTCACCAAAGTGAATTTTAATAGCAGCGTATTTTTTGTTAAAGTCAATATCTCCAATGCCTGCTTTCTTTATCAACCGAGCCAGTTTCTGCTGTAGATTGTCGTTGTTTCTGGTATGTAAGTTTGTGAAATATACCTTAGATGTTCCCATAAATAACCTCCTGATAACGTTATTTCTTCCTTGTCCCGCGGCTGCGAAGGTTAATGCGGTGCGGAATTAGAAGCTGTATTAGTTAAATTATAATACTTAAAGGGCACTTTAAGTCAAATGATTTAATACGCCTTTTCCTAAAATGTAATATTAAATTGTTAAATGCTATAGTAAATTCTACTTTGCAAGACTAAATTCATTTTGAAAAAGTAAATTCTTTGTAGATGAATTTAGTTCTGCACGACTTTATGATATACTAAATTTGTCATGGATTCCTCCCGCAGACAGGAGGTCCATATGTCAGATAAAAAATATAACCAAAAGCACCTTACCATGACAGAGCGTATCTGGATTGAAAAAGGGTTGAACGATGGTGAAACCTTTGCTTCTATTGCCAGACGAATTGAAAAACATCCAACCACCATCGCTAAGGAGGTGATTCTTACAGATAATGGAACCGAATTTCAGTTTCCAGCACGAATAGAGTGTGATGAAATGGGTGAAATCCAAACGAAGTTTTTTTTCTGCAATCCGAATTGTTCCTGGCAAAAAGGAATGATTGAAAAGAATCACGAGTACATAAGATATATCATTCCAAAAGGCCAGAGTCTTGATGCTTATTCTTGGGAAGATGCTGTTCTTTTAATGAATCATATCAACAGTGAAGCAAGAGACAGACTAAATGGCTGCAATCCATTTAAGCTGTCTCTTATGCTTCTCAATAATAAACTGCACAAACTACTTGGTCTAAAAGAAATACCTCCCGACGAGGTTTGTTTAAGACCCACGTTGCTTAAAAAATAAAGCTGTAATTTTACCATGGAATCCATGACAAGAATTTACTTCTGCACTTTTTGGCATGTGGAATTTAGTCTTGCACTTATTTTCAGATGCCTGTTTGCCATGCTTGCAATCATGGAAACAGACCTCTATAAGTGTATTATAACGCTATTTAAGCAACTCGTAAACCAGTAAAGCGTGATTTTAGTCCTGCAAAATCAATACTTTCCTGAAATCATGAATTTACCTTTTCACTTAACGTAATATTATTGTAATATTAAATTCGTGTTTCACCATTTAAATTCGCGTTTGACGATTTTAGTATTAGTAAAATAAAAAGTGAATTCTACATTACAAGACGAGAAGCCAGAGACAGCCTGAAGGGTTTACCCCATTCAGGCTGTTGAATTTTAAATAATAAGGTATTACCGGCTGAAATGCTGCAATATCCTGTCAATCAATTTATATCATTCAAATTCTATAAATCATACACTAATAATCAAATCCTATAAATCAAACCCAAAGTACCGTACAGCATTTTCATAGGATATGCCCTTCACAATCTCACCTAATGCCTGGTAATCTTCCGGATATTCTCCATTTTCTACCCAACCGCCAATCAGGTCGCAAAGAATGCGGCGGAAGTATTCATGCCTTGTATAGGACAGAAAGCTGCGGGAATCAGTAAGCATTCCGATAAAGTTACTTAACATGCCAAGGTTTGCCAGGGAAACCATCTGATCCGTCATTCCCTGCTTGTGGTCATTGAACCACCATGCGCTGCCATGCTGTATTTTGCCAATGGCGGAGGAATCCTGGAAGCATCCCAGGATAGCGTCAATATAGGCATTATCATTTGGATTCAGGGAATAGAGCACCGTTTTTGGCAGCTGGTCAGTACAGATCAGCGAGTTCAGAAAATCTGCAGCCAGAGAGGATGGTGCATAGTTATTGATGCAGTCATATCCGGTATCCGGACCCAGCTTCCGGTAACTTAAGGAATTGTTATCCCTTTTGCATCCAAAATGTAATTGCATAGCCCATCCGAGGCGGTGATATTCCCGTCCTGCGAATAGCATAAATGCCGTTTTAAACTTTAATTCATCTTCTCTTGTAACAGCATTTCCCGAAAGCCTTTTTTTCAGGATGGCGTCTATCTCTGTATCGTCAGCAGGGCTGTAGTACACAAATTCCAGTGCGTGGTCTGATACCAGACAGCCATTATTATGGAAGAAGTCCATTCGGTTTTTCAGTGCGTCTTTCAGGGAGGAAAAGTCGTTAACCTGGATGCCGCTGGCTGCTGAGAGCTTCCCCAGGTATTCCGTAAAGTCAGCTTTTTCGATATTCATTGCTTTATCGGGGCGCCATGCAGGAAGCACTGCCACGTCGAAGCTGTCATCTTCTTTAATCATCTTGTGCCATTCTAAGGTATCAATGGGATCATCGGTGGTACAGATCAGGGTAACATTTGACATTTTAATAATATTGCGCACAGACATGGACGGATCCTGTAATTTCCCATTGCAGAGATTCCATACCTCTTCAGCCGTATTCCTGTTTAAAGTGCCGGCATAGCCGAAATAGCGCTGAAGCTCCAGATGACTCCAGTGGTAAAGGGGATTGCCAATTGCTTTTTCCAATGTTTCCGCCCATTTCTGGAATTTTTCCCGTGGCGATGCATCCCCGGTTATAAAGTATTCATCTATTCCATTGGAACGCATCAGGCGCCATTTATAATGATCTCCGCCCAGCCATACTTCCGTTATGTCGGAAAATTGTTTATCCTCTGCAATTTCCCTGGGGTTAATGTGGCAGTGGTAATCCAGCACAGGGCAGGTATCGGCATATTCATGAAATAGCCGGCTGGCTGCAGGGGTTGAAAGTAAAAATTCTTTGTCCATAAATTGTTTCATCGTAAAAATCCTCCTTAATGGTATGGTTTAAAAGTGTACATCTGTGGATTGCCGTAAAATGATTTCAGCGGTAATGACCGTTTTGGCAGGTACCTTTTTTCCGTTTAAAACACTCATTAAAATAGACACCGCGTGACTGCATGAAAACTCAAGTTTATTGTCAATAGTTGTCAGTTCCGGATCACAGCAGATTCCAATTTTGGAATTATTATATCCGATGACAGACAAATCACCGGGAATGGAAAGACCGGAAGCTTTTGCGAATTTCAGTACGCCGATAGCAAGTTCATCATCTGAGGTTATGACCCCGTCAAACGGGAAACCTTCCTTATAATCATGGAGCAGCCGTTCTCTGGTATCCTGAATCGAACCGTTACAGCAGATAATCTGTTCTTTTTCAACGGATATCTTTCGATTGGCATGTGCCTTCAGAAATCCCTCCAGCTTTCGTCTGCCGCTGTATGACTGGGAGCGGTAGAGGAAGAGCAGTTTTTTTCTTGTTTCTGAAAGAAGGCGGTCAGCAGCCTCTAAAACGGCGGCGGTATCATCACAGAGGGAACTGTAAATTCCCGGTGCATCTAAATGTCCATTCAGTACAATAAGAGGAACCTTCCCGGCTGCCAGGAAGAGGTATTCATTGTTCTTATCGGACTGTTCTATGAAAGTAGATCCTGCTAAAATAATGGCATCTACCCGCTTTGAAAGCAGAATTTCAAGATATTTCTGCTTCTGTTCCAATTCATATCCGGTGCAGCACAACAGTGCATCGTAGCCGTATCGCCGAAGCTCCTGCTCCAGATAATAAACGGCGCTGGCAAGATAAGAATCCGAAGAATCGGCACATAAGATACCGATGGTTTTCATGGTGTTAAGCCCCAGCCCTCTGGCAAAGGCATTAGGGCTATAGCTTTCTTCCTCCATGACTCTCAGGACCTTCTGACGCGTCTTTTCACTGACTTTCTCATTGCCATTCAGCACACGGGAGACAGTGGCAATGGAGACACCGGCTTTTTTGGAAATATCATAGATGTTCATAAATGCCACCTCTATTTCTGGAATTAATGTAAATGCTTACAAAATGGAATTATAGCTATTATAACGGTAATATATTATAAAATCAAGATATATTTATAAAAATAAAAAATATTATTGACACAAATGAATAATTGATGTAAGTTAAATGTAAGTACTTACAAAAAAGGAAAACACCTTAAGCCGATATTCAACAATGGTAATCATCATGCTGAAACTGAGAACTACTGTACACTGAACTCTATTAGGCAAGATAGATAAGAGGAATAAAGAAACCAGAAACGTAAAGAGGAAAGGAAGGTATTATGCAGGATTATATCAGGATTCATCAGAGCGACACGGTAGCCGTTGCCTTAAAGCCCTTGCAGAAAGGGAAAGCCTGTAATCTAGAAGGGACAGAAGTAATTCTAAAGGAAGATATTATGCAGGGCCACAAATTTGCACTGAAAGATATGGATGAAGGCAGTCAGATAATAAAATATGGATGCCCAATCGGGCTAGCGAAGGAAGAAATAAAGACAGGTGACTGGGTACATACCCATAATATTCGAACAGGACTTGGCGAACTGCTGGATTATACCTATGAAAAAGTACCGACGGATATGCCTGGCGGAGAACCAGCTTATTTTGAGGGCTATAAACGGGAAAACGGCAAGGTTGGAATCAGAAATGAAATCTGGATTGTTCCCACAGTAGGGTGTGTAAATAATGTTGCAATTGCCATTGAACGAAAAGCACAGAAATATGTTCGCGGGAGCATTGATGCCATAGCTGCATTTCCCCATCCTTACGGTTGTTCCCAGATGGGGGAAGATCAGGAAAATACCAGAAAGATTCTGGCTGATCTTGTGAATCATCCAAACGCCGGAGGGGTACTGGTTCTGGGTCTGGGATGTGAAAACTCCAACATTGATGAATTGAAGAAATATATTGGGAGTTACAATGCAGACCGTGTACGGTTCCTGGCAGCCCAGGACTGTAAAGACGAAATAGAGGAATCTCTGGTATTGATCGAAGAATTAGCAGAATATGTAGGACGTGCCAGGAGAGAAAAGACCGATGTCCGGGAACTGGTTATAGGCATGAAATGCGGAGGCTCGGATGGCCTGTCCGGAATTACAGCCAATCCGGTCGTAGGAGCCTTTTCTGATATGCTTATAGCAAAAGGGGGAACTACAATTTTAACTGAGGTGCCGGAGATGTTCGGTGCAGAAACTCTTTTGATGAACCGCTGCAAGAGCCGGCAGTTATTTGACCGCACTGTAGATCTAATTAATGACTTTAAAGGCTATTTTACCAGCCATAATCAGACAATTTATGAAAATCCATCGCCGGGAAATAAAGCGGGGGGGATTTCCACATTAGAAGATAAATCCCTCGGTTGTACGCAGAAGAGTGGGAAAGCTGCGATTACAGGAGTCCTGTCATATGGGGAAAGGGTAGAAAAGAAAGGACTGAACCTGCTCAGTGCGCCGGGAAATGATCTGGTTGCATCTACTGCTCTGGCGGCAAGCGGCGCCCACATCGTATTGTTCACTACCGGAAGAGGAACTCCGTTCGCATCTCCTGTGCCAACGGTTAAAATTTCAAGTAACACGAATCTGAGCATTAGAAAGGACAACTGGATAGATTTTAACTGTGGGGAACTGGCGGAAGGAAAGACATTGGATGAGATGGCGGAAGCACTATTTGGCTATGTACTGGATGTGGCTTCGGGAAATCAGGTCAAGGCAGAGAAAGCAGGATTTCATGATATGGCAATCTTTAAACAGGGAGTGACCCTGTAAGCAGAATTAAATGAAAAATAAAAACAGAAAATAAAGATTTTGAGAAACAGGAAATAAATGATTGGGATATGTAAGGCAGAATATAAACCGGGCAATTAAAATATGAAAGGATGGATTAAAATGCAAAAATTAAGTTATGAGGTACTAAAAGAGCAAGGTTATGAGGGCTATCTGCTGGAGCAGGCGCCTGAAAGAGTGCTGCAATTTGGTGAGGGCAATTTTATGCGTGCCTTTGTAGATTACTGGATTGATATGATGAATGAAAAAGCGGGATTTAATTCAAAAGTTGTACTTTGCCAGCCCATTTCTTCCCCGTGGCTTTCAGACAGAATTAATGAACAGCAAGGATTATACACCTTGTTTTTACGGGGATTTGAAAATGGACAAAAAGTGAATGATAAGAGAGTGATCTCCTGTGTGAGCAGATGCCTGAACTCATATGAAGAGTTTGAAAAGGTTCTGGAATGTGCCCTAAATCCGGATCTGCGCTTTATTTCATGCAATACCACAGAGGCCGGAATCGTCTATGATCCTGCGTGCCAGTTTACCGATTGCCCGGCATCCAGCTATCCCGGAAAGCTGACGCAGTTCCTTTACCAGCGTTTTCTTAATTTTGGAACGGAGAAAGGAAAAGGCTTCATCATCCTGTCCTGCGAATTGATTGATAATAACGGAAAAGAACTGGAGAAATGTGTACTTCAGTATGCAGGCCAGTGGAACCTGGGAGATCCTTTCATTCAGTGGATCAAGTCTGAAAATATCTTCTGCTCCACACTGGTTGACCGCATTGTTACCGGTTATCCCAGAAATGAGGCACAGGCGTTGTGTGAGGAATTGGGCTATGAAGATAATTTAATCGACACGGGAGAAGTATTTGGATTTTGGGTAATAGAGGGTCCTCAAAGCTTAAAAGAAGAACTTCCATTTGAAAAGGCAGGTCTTCCTGTGATTATCTGCGATGACCACAAACCATACAAACAGCGTAAAGTGCGTATCTTAAACGGTGCCCATACTTCGATGGTTCTGGGAGCTTATCTGGCTGGACAGAATATTGTGCGGGATTGTATGAATGATCAGACCATCTGTAAATATATGAACCAGACTATTTATGAAGAAATTATTCCAACCTTATCACTTCCACAGCAAGAGCTGGAGGAATTTGCCGCGGCGGTAACAGAAAGATTTAATAATCCTTTTGTAGACCATGCACTGCTTGATATTTCCCTGAATTCTACATCCAAGTGGAAAGCACGGGTTATGCCGTCCCTGAAGGGCTATCTGGAGAAATTCAAGAAGCTGCCGGCATGCATTACAGCATCCTTTGCATTTTATATCGCTTTCTACCGTGGAATGAATCTGACCGGCAATGGTCTGGAAGCAGTCAGAGGAGAGGACAAATATCTGATCAGGGACGACAGGGAAGTACTGGAATTCTTTTATGAACACCGTAACGATGATGTCAAAACACTTGTAAATGCAGTTTGTAAAAATAAAAAATTCTGGGGCGAGGATCTGACTGAAATGGAAGGATTTGAAGTTGCTGTGGCAGGATATCTGGATAAAACTCTGCGTAATGGAAGCTACGACGTGATGAAAGAGTGTATCTAGTACAGCGAACGTTTTATAGGGTTCTATTAAAGGACTTATATTTGGGTTTAGCTGAGTAAGGACGCTTTGTAGATGGAGGTAGTGTACGGAAAGAGAAGGGGGCGAGCCAGGACATTGATTTGGAAGGCTTACCGCAGAACTGGTATTTTCTAACCTTCCCAGAGCACTTTTTGGCGGCACGCGGGCATTCGCTCCGAAATCCTGATGCATTTCGCA
>OATB01000458.1_pt1 | contig 29717 bp, 19 predicted proteins | sample 1494941 | NCBI WGS metagenome assembly OATB01 (sample SAMEA2579931, study PRJEB22360) | human gut metagenome | reverse complement strand
GCGATACCGTCAAGATCAAGATCGACCCGTCCAAGATGCACCTGTTCGCTCCGTCCACCGAGCTGCGTCTGAACTGAGACGATAACGAGTAACCAACCGTCGGGCGTTCCTTATGGAACGCTTGGCGGGTGGTTGAACCAATACTTGGCGGATGTGCAAACGTCCGTCAACCATTAAACGAGACATTCTCTTTCCTCTCTTATTGTCTCGTTGGAAAAGCCCCGCGTTGGTGCGGGGCTTTTCTTTTCCCGCTGTTCTCATCGTGACACTCGTAGTCCCTTTGCCGCCTGCCGTGGGTAGGTCAGCGGGTAAATTGAAGAGCTATGGAATCACATGAATTGCCACAGATGGATCCCCGTGTGCTTAAGGCCACTTCCGTGAAGGCCGAGGACCCCGCAGCGCAGAGCCCGGAGCCGCAGGCGTTGAAGATCACCGCCGCGAGTTCGAATCCGAAGATGTTCACGCTGCCGTGGGAGAAGCCGCTGGCAACATGGCCTGAGGACCTGCTGGTCAACCTGCCGCGAGGCATCTCCAGGCACGTGGTGCGTTTCGTGCACGTGGGCGACGAAGTCTACGCCATGAAGGAAATCACACGCAACGTGGCGGAACGCGAATACGAGCTGCTGCGCCGACTGCAGAAGCTGGAACTGCCTACCGTGCAGCCGATCGCCGTGGTCACCGGCCGCCATAATGCGCAAGGTGAGCCGCTGGAAGCCATCCTGGTCACCAAGCATCTGAAATTCTCGCTGCCGTACCGCGCGCTGTTCGCCCGCAACCTGCGTCCCGACACCGCCGAACGACTCATCGACGCGCTTGCCGTGCTGATGGTGCGTCTGCACCTGGCCGGCTTCTATTGGGGCGATGTGTCCCTGTCTAACGTGCTGTTCCTGCGTGACGCCGACGCTTTCTCCGCGTTCCTGGTGGACGCCGAAACCGGCGATCTGCAGGTGAACCTCACCGAAGGCCAGCGTGAATACGATGTGGATTTGGCCCGTACGAACATCATCGGCGAACTGATGGATCTGTCTTCCGGCGCATTGCTGCCGAGCAACGTGGACGAAATCGAAATCGGAAACCGCCTGGTGGACCGCTACCATTCGCTGTGGAGCGCGCTGACCGACACCGACAAGTTCAGCCCGGACGAGATGTGGAAGATCGAAAAGCGCGTCAATAAGCTCAACGAACTGGGCTTCGACGTGGACGAGCTGGAAATGAAGACCGCCGAGGACGGCAAGCGCGTGCTGGTGCGTCCGCGCGTGGTGGACGCCGGCTACGCCAACCGCAAGCTGCTGCGACTGACCGGTCTTGACGTGCAGGAGAACCAGGCCCGCCGTCTGCTCAACGATCTGGACGCCTACCGCACCTCCACGTGGCGTGATGGCGAGGATCTCGAAATCGTGGCCACCGACTGGATGCGCGAGGTGTTCGAGCCGACCGTGCGCATGATTCCGCGCGAATACCGCTCCCAGATCGAGCCGGCGCAGTTCTTCCATGAGGTACTCGACCATCGTTGGTTCCTTGCGGAGAAGGCCGGCCACGACGTGTCCATGACCGAAGCCGTGAAGAGCTATGTGGAGAACGTGCTGCCGCAGTACAAGCTCGATTCGAAGGATGTCGACGCGCTGAACGCCGAGGCCGATTCCGGCGTGATCGATGACGAATACACTTACGGCACCGACGAGGACGGCTACAACCCGGACGATGATCCGGACGCTGCGGTGTGGAGCCATTAGCCGTTAATGGCATATGAAAACGATGGTCCTTTAAATGAAAAAAAAAAAACAAAAAGCCATAAGGCTTGAGCTTTTTCATAAATATCGTAATAAACGATTACTTGGCTGCTGCGGCCTCGCGACGGGCGCGTGCCACGGCATACAACGTGATGCCGGCCGCGACGGACGCGTTCAGCGACTCGACCATATTCGACATCGGAATGCCGGCGATCGAATCGCACGCCTCGCGTACCAGACGGCTCAGGCCGTTGCCTTCCGAGCCGAGCACAACCACCAGCGGATCGGTTTCGAAGCCGGTTTCGCCGACGAGCGCGTCGCCGCCGCCGTCAAGACCGACGCTGTAGTAGCCGCGTTCCTTCAGGCTTTCGATCGCCTTGGTCAGGTTCACCACGCGAGCCACCGGCATATGCGCTGCGGCGCCCGCGGACACCTTCCATGCGGCGGCGGTGACCGAAGCGGAACGACGTTCCGGCAGAATCACACCATTCGCGCCGAATGCGGCCGCGGAACGGATGACCGCGCCGAGGTTCTGCGGATCGGTGACGCCGTCGAGCGCGATGAACAGCGGACGTGCCGCGATGCGCGCGCTTTCCGAATCGGCCGCTTCCATGGCACGCGCCTTCTTATCGGCGCGGTCCACGAGCTCTGCCAGCGAGGAATACTGGAACGGTTGCGCCTTCAGCACCACGCCCTGATGGTTCGACGAGCGTGCGATACGGTCCATTTCGAGCCTGTCGGCTTCCAGCAGATGCAGTCCGTGGATGCCGGCGAGACGCACGATTTCGCGCGTGCGATCGTCATGCTCGATACGTGCCGCCACATACAGCGTGGTTGCCGGCACGCCACAACGCAGCGCCTCAAGCACCGCGTTACGACCGATGACCAGATCGTCGGATTCCGACGTGAACTTCGCCGCTCGACGGCGTGCGGCCAGTCGTGGATCGGCCATCTTGCGGCGATCCGCCGCCTTCTTCGCCTTGTAAGCCTTGTGATATACGCGATCTTCGGCCTTGGGGGTCGGCCCCTTGCCCTTCAGCGCGTTACGATGCTTTCCGCCCGACCCCTTGGTCGGTCCTTTTTTCATTGCTCCCATAACCGTCTATTGTCCCAGCACCCCGGGAAAAGTGCCTCGGGAAAAGCGCTTCAGAAAAGCGGCTCGGCTGCAGGCGGTCGGCCAAGTATGATGAAAAGAATGGAAAAGAAGAGAGAGTTTTTCGGACTGCCCATCATGTTCTGGGGCCTGTGGGTCACGCTGCTTATTTTGTGGATGGGCCGTTTCGTCACCTCGTTTCTTTCCATGTATCTCGTGTCCGACATGCACGTGAGTGCGGGCGTTGCCGGCACGATCGTCTCCATGTATGGCTTCGGCGGCATTTTCGGCTGCCTGTACGGGGGTGCGCTGTCCGATCGGTTCGGCCGGCCGGCGATGATCGTCATCGGCAACCTCGGTTCCGCCGTGATGCTGGTGTTGCTGGCGTTTATCGGCAATCCATGGATTATGGCGATTGCGCTGCTGATTTACGGCGCGATTTCCTCCATGCCAACGCCCGCGGTCGCGGCCTACGTTTCCGACGTGGTGCCGTTCCGCAAGCAAAAGCGCGCGTATTCGCTGCAGACGTGGGCCGCGAATTTTGGTTTTGCGATCGGCCCGATCATCGCCAACCAGCTGGTCAAAATCTCCTATTCGCTGATGTTTTATGCGGAAGCGGCGGTGCTGGTGTTCGCGACGTTGCTGATGATTGTGTTTTTCAAGGAAGCTGGAATTGGCGGGCGTGCTGCGAAATCGTCTGTGAAACAAGTTGTGGAACAGCCTGCGGAAGCGGCGGAATCGCAGCGATCGCAACAATTCTCCATCTGGCGTAGCTACCGTCGCGCCTGCACCGACAAAGCGCTCATGTCGATGGTGGTGCTGATGTTCCTGTACACGCTGGCGTATTACCAGATTGTCAGCGGCTTGCCGATTTCCATGACGCAGATCGGTCTCGGCACGGACGAATATTCCAGCCTGCTGACCATTAACGGCGGCATTCTGTGCCTGCTGCAGATTCCTGCGATCGCACTGTTCCAGCGCATGAGCAACACCCGTGTGCTGGTGCTGGGCATGTCCATTACCGCGGTTGGCTACGCGTTCCAGATTGGTGCGAATTCGTGGGCGACGTTCGCGATTGCGACCGTGCTATGGACGCTCGGCGAGCTAGGCACATTCCCGATTGCCGCTACGACGGTGGCGAACATCGCGCCGAAGGATGTACGCGGCACGTATCAGGGCTTGTACAACCTGGTGTGGTCGCTATCCAACGCGTTTTCGCCGCTTGTCGGAGGCTGGATTTTGAACGCGTTCGGCAGTCACGTGCTGTGGACCTGCTGCACGGTGATGTTCGTAATTGTGGCGATCGGCTTCTACGTGACGCGCGGCCCCCGCGAACGCGCCGCAGCCCGCAATCTTGCGATGGAGGAACTGTAGCGGTTGCGCTGCGCAGGTGGCGTGCGGTAGATACGCCACCGAACTTGCCAGACAACTTAACATAACTTAACGGCAACTTCGCATCTGTTAAGTTCGCTGGTAAGTTGCTGTTAAGTTCGTGCGAAGTTGACGGAAAGCGATGTATTGGCGTGATTGTGTGGCACAAATAATGGACATTGCCGGCAAGACAGGGGTGCATGTGCGCGTATGAAAAAGCGGGAGGCCGCGATTCGGTTGGAATCGCGGCCTCCCGCTATGCGATTTAAAAAATCGGAAAGAAGAGAATCGGTGCCGCAGCGTTCGCTGCGGCGGTGCCTTGCCTCACGCGGTCTGTTTCAAAGAGATGGCCTGACGCGGTTCGGCTTGCCTTCCTGCTTGAAGGTCTTACTTGTTGAGGACCTTCTTCATCAGATCAGCGGAAGCCTTGGCAAGTGCGAACTGGCCGAAGCCCGGATCGATGGAAGCGAGGTTGGAGTTGAGGATCTGGTTGAAAGTGTCGTTGTTCTTCATGATGTTTCCTTTCGGACGACCGCCTGGTTTCTTGCTTCTTTTTTTCTTCTCTACATCGTGCGGTGCGTCGCTATTGTGTTGTTTTTCTTGTTCTTCTGTTGTTTTTCTGTTGTGCCTTTACTATACGCACGTCGGTATGCGTCTGGCATGCCGCAATCGTCATTTCTATTGTAAAATCATCGGGTTATCTTGAAGAAAATGTGATTACTGTGCCCGCATAACAACACAATCGCCGTATCGTACGCTGACACGAGACGGAACATATCCATTCCCATGTCAACGCACGATACGGCGATATCGGCGTAAATCAGCGGAATAATCGTAAATCAGCGGGGCTGACGGAAGTGACGGTCACCGATTGGATCGAACGGCGTGTGCGGTTCAAGCTGGTACCAGTATGCCACCGACGCGACGTCATCCTGCCGCTCGAAATTGCCGGCTTCCTCGGTGCCGATCTGCTGCCAGGTGACGCGCAGGTCAGAATCGAAATAAATCGGATCCGGAATGTGCCAGCGGTACAGGCCGCGCATGACGGGTGTGGCCACATCCCAGTAGTCGCTTTCGCGGTGCGCGGCAAGACGCTGCGAATAGAACGGGAATCCCAGGTACGGTCCGGTGAACGTGTTCTCGCGCATGCGGCCATGCTCGTCGAAGTCGGCGAAGCTCCACGCGCCGCCGAAGTAGTCTTCCGCTCCGGTGCTGCACCACGTCGGGTACTGTTCATCGCCGTCGATGTACATCTTGACTTCGCCTTCGCCCCACCAGCGGCTTTCCAGCGCGGTCAGCGCAAGGTAGGTGCCGATGTACGCGCCATGGCCGTGCACATTGTCGAGAATCGTGTAGTCACGGGCAATTTCGGTGACGCGTTCGCGGCGCCACTGCGCATGGAAGCGCATCGCATCGGCTGGCAGCGCGTCGTATTCCGTGTAGTCGATTTGGTAGAAGAAGGCCGGCACGTCCTCGTTGTGATCGTTGCGCAGCACAATGCGCGCGTGCTCGAACGGCATGGCGAAATAGCAGTTGAAACCTCGATTTGGCACCACCATGATCGGGATGGAATTGATACGGCAGGCCTGTGCGTGACCGCAGCAGAAGAAATCGCCGATCGGGCACTGCACGGACGGCGTCTCCTCGCCATCCCAATAGAATTCGAGGATGAGATTGCGCAGTACGTTCGGACCGGTCGGGGAAGTGCGGTCGGTGACCGTCATCCAAATGTGGCGAATCACGCCCGGGCCATCGACGTCCATCAGCGTGACCGAATCGCCCGCCTTGATCGTCTGGATGCAAGGGCTGCCCTTACGTGACGGGCCGAGCGCGCTGGCGGCGGTGGCTGCAGTGCCCTTGCCGCCGGTCGGGTTTTCGGCGTTGACGCAACGTGTACGGCCGTGGTCCGTCGCGATTGCTAGCGAATCGAGGGCACCGTTGCCGAAACCGGAAGTCGCCATAGTATTCATTGTTCTCTCCTTTGTTAAACAGCTTGGGAAACGCGGAAATGGGTGCGCCGCCTACCACTGCCGACTATCGTAGATCCCCCTTGCAGTGGGCGCGTCGATAATGCCGGCCACGGTGCTGAAAGCCGCCGCGGCCGGTTGTATCTGTTTTTGCGTTATTTCACAACATCCCAGCGTTGTTGGGTCGCGTTACTTCACTGCACCGGCGGTGATACCCTGCGACAGCTTGCGCTGGAAGATGATGAAGAAGATGATGGTCGGGATGATGCTCAGCAGCGAAGCCGATGCCAGCGTGGTCGCTTCCATGGTGCGCTGGCCCTGCAGGGTGGCGAGTGCCAGCGGAATGGTCTGTACGTCATCGCTCATGAGGAACGCCATCGGAATCATGTATTCGTTCCACGTCCACACGAAGAAGAACACGAACAGCACGCTGATGGTCGGCCAGGAAATCGGCAGCACCACCTTACGCAGAATCTGCCAGCGCGAGGCGCCGTCAATGGCTGCCGCTTCGAGAATGGCCGCGGGAACGTACCGTATACGGACGACAGCAGATACGTGCCATACGCACTTTGAATGATGGTGAAGATGATGATGATCGCCAGTTTGGTGTTGTACAGTCCGACCTGCTTGAACATGGTGTACAGCGGGTAGAGCAGCGCTTCCTGCGGCATCATGTTGGCGAGCATGATGCCGAGCACGATCCAGGTGTTGCCCTTGACCTTGCCGATGCCGAGCGCGAAGGAGTTGAGCACCGACAGCACGACCGCCGCGACAGCCACCACTAGGGAGATGATGAAGCTGTTCCAGAACTTCAGCGGGAAGTTGGTGGTAGTCCAGAAGGAGATGATGCCCTCCATGGTGAAGTGCTTCGGCAGGGAGAGCGGGCCGGTGGCGTTGTAATCGGCGGAGGTCTTGAACGCGTTGACGGTCAGGACGAGCAGCGGGAACAGGACGAGCAGAGCTCCGGCGACGAGCAGGATCAGGGTGATCCAGTCACCTGCGGAACGCACGTGCTGCGTTTTCTTCGAGGCCTTGCGCGCGGCGGCCGTGGACATGGAATAAGTCATGATGGCACCTTTGCTTTTCGGATTTTTAGTATGTTCTTGCGATTGTTTTTCGGGTTTTCTCTCAGACGAGTTCCTTCTCGACGTGCTTCTGCACGAGGGTGAACACGATGGAGAAGACGATGATTACCACAGTCAGCGCTGTGGAGATTGCGGCACCGTAGCCCACCTGCTGCACCTGGAAGAACTGGTTGTAGGAGTAGTACGACGGAACCGTGGTGGAGGTGCCCGGACCGCCCTTGGTGAGCAGGTAGACCGGAGCGAAGGTCTTCAGTGCGCCGATGGTTGCGGTGAGGATGACCACCAGCAGTTCAGGGATGATGGACGGCAGGGTGACCACGCGGAACTTCTGCCACCAGTTGGCGCCGTCAAGACCTGCGGCCTCGTAGAGTTCCGGATCGACGCGCTGCAGGCCCGACATGAAGATGACGATCGGGTAGCCGAGCTGGATCCACACCAGGATGAACATGAGGATCGGCAGTGCGCTGTCAGGGCTGCCCAGCCAGTTGTGCTGCAATGCACCCAAGCCGATCTTGGCGAGCAGCGCGTTGACGGCACCGTCCTCCGGGCGGAAGATCCAGCCCATGATGATTGCGGCGACGGCCACCGGAAGCAGCTGCGGCAAATAGAACAGCGCGCGCAGGAAGGAAGCGGTTTTGCCGCCGAACTTCTTTTGGATCACGTCGGTGAGCAGAGACGAGATGAACAGGCCGAGGATGGTAGGGATGACCACGATAGCCACGATGATCCAGAACGAGTTAGCGAAGGAAATCCAGAACGTCGAATCGGAGAACAGGCGTTTCCAGTTTTTCAGGCCGACCCACTTGACGGGACCGACGCCACGCCAGCGGGTGAAGCTCAGGTAGATGTTCCAGATGAACGGAACAACAACTACCGCGAACAGGCCGATGAGGCCGGGGATGAGGTATGGAACGAATTTCGCGGAGCGGTTGCCGGGAAGTCTCGACATGGAGGCTTCGTGCTTGGTCTTTTGAGACATTGCAAGTCCTTTGAAATGTTGATGATCCGAGGGATTTCCGATGGATTGTTCTGTGATGACGCACGATTTGGCGCGATGCGACGTGCGGAATGTATGGGGGAGGAAAGGGTTGGTGCGGTCCGCCCGAAGGCGGGCCGCACCATTATTGGAGTTGGAATGGAAAGGAAGGATCGGTTGTTTTTAGTTGTTCTTGACGCCCATATCCTCGACGCCGGTGTCGTACTTCTCGTGGATGTTCTTGAGCACGTCTGCCGGCTTCTTGGTGCCGTTGACCAGCTCCTGGAACTCCGCTGGAACCGCGTCGGTGAGGTTGGAGGCCGCGTAATCCGGGTAGTAGCTGAGCTTGCCGTCCTTGGCGTAGGAATCGTATTCCTCGATCATGGCCTTGCTCTTCGCGTCGGTGATCTTGCTGGTGTCTGCCGCTACCGGAATGCCGCCTGCGTTGCCGAGGAAGTTCTGCACATCATCGGAGAGGACGTAGTCGATGAACTTGGCGGACAGATCCTTGTGGTGCGACTTCTCGGGAATCACCAGCAGGTTGCCTGCGCAGCCGACTGCGTAGTTGGATTCCGGCATGACGGCCGCGTCCCAATCGAACGACTTGATCTGCTTGACGAAACGGCCCTGGTTCCAAGTACCAGTCTGGTAGATCGGATATTCGCCCTTGATGAAGGCCTGCGTGGTGTCCTCGGCCTTCATGCCAGTGGCGTTGCGGGAGATGAAGCCCTTGTCAAGCCACTCGTTGATGGTCTTGACGGAGTTGGTCAGCACTTTGGAATTCCAGTCGACGTCACCCCTGTACAGCTGCCAGTTGTCGATGAACTTGGAGTCGGCATTCTTGGAAACGAGCTGCCACCACAGCCACATCACGCCGTATTCCTGCGCGTCGGCTGCAATCGGGGTCACGCCGGCGTCCACGAACTTCTGGCAGGCGTCCACGAACTCGTCGTAGGTGGTCGGAATCTTGATGTTGTACTTGGCGAACAGGTCCTTGTTGTAGTAGACGCGCTGGAATTCAGCGTAGCTGGTCATACCGTACCAGGTATCGCCGTCCATGATGCCGTTCTCGTCGTACTTGGCGACTGCTGCGTTTGCGCCGGTCACCTTCTTGTCCCAGCCGTACTGCTTGACATAGTCGCCGAGGTCGGTGAGCAGGCCCATGGTGGAGAGCACGCCGGCGGAGCCGTTGCCGCGGTTGGATTCCATGAGGTCTGGCGCTTCGTCGGAGTTCAGGAATTGGCTGCCGTTCTGCGCGATCTGGGTGAAGGACTTGCGCTCGAAGTTGATCTTGACGCCGGTCTCTTTTTCGAAGGCCTTGGCCGCGCGACGCCAAGCCTGAGTCTGGCCTGCGTCGTCCTCTTCGTAATACCAGAACGACAGGCTGTCCGGCTTTTCCTCGTCCTGTGCGGTATCGCTACCACATGCGGCGAGGGAGGTCAGCGACAGTGCTGCGATGGCCAGCGTGGCCAGTCCTCGTTTGATGTTCATTGCTATTCTCCTTGTTTCCTTCTTGAGGCGCGCCCTGCGGCACGGCTCACATCTGGTTGTATTGAAACGTTTCGATGACGTGCGTGCGATTCCGCGGTCCGTTTGGATTCGCCGGATTTCGCCCGGCTTGTTCGTTTGTTCGGTTTCTTCGGAGACCGTTGTATCGTCATTGAAACGTTTCGATTATCCGTATGAAATTATGTTGCCTTGCGATTCCGTCCGGCCGCTCTGCCTTCCGGTAATCGCAGGAAAATCTATATTGTTCCGCCGGACCCCGCTTCCGCAACGGATCCGCGTCGCTTCAGCGCGGGTTCGATGAGTTCCACGGAACCTTTGATGTCGGTGTGCTCCTCGATGGCGGAGACCAACAGGTTCATGGCTTCGGCGCACAGCTCCTCCGGCATGACCGGCATTTCGGTGATGGGGAAGCGCGTCGGCTCGCCTTCGAAATACGTGCCGCACGACAGGACCGAAACGTCCTGCGGAATCGACATGCCCGCGTCGTGCAACGCCATCAGCACCTGGCTGAGGACGCTTGCGTTCGCCTGGTTGATGATGGCGGTCGGGCGGTCGGGGTGCGCGAAGACGGTGCTGACGAAGTGCTGCGCGTCGAAGCTGTCCGCTTCGTAATGCTCGGATTCGATGACCGTCATGCCGAGCTCCTTCGCGTGCGCCAGCAGGCTTTCGCGGAGGATGACGACGTAACCGGAATGGCGGTTGTAGTCGGATTCGTTGTTGCGCAGGAACATGACGGTGCGGTGTCCCTTCTCGTACAGGAAGTCGACGGCCTTGCGGCCCATCAGCGCGAAATCGATGTCCACGCAGGCGCAGCCGGCGTGCGACGACGGATAGCCGATAGCCACGCACGGCTTGGAAAAAGTGCCGGATTGAGCGGCGCGCTCGTCATCCTGCTCCACGTCGAGCAGCACGATGCCATCCGCAAGATTGCTTTGCGTCACGCGGCGGATATCCTTCACTGCATCCGGACCGGTCAGTAACATCACGTCATACCCTGCATTCCTTGCGGCCCATGCGGTGCGCAGGAAGTAGGCGTTGTACCTGGCCTGGTTGATGTCGCCTCGAATCGGGGCGCTCAACGCGATGATCTGGTTGCGCATGCCGCGCATCTTACGGGCGCTGGCGTCCGGAGTGTAACCGAGCTTCTCTACGGCGGCCATGACTTTGTCGGTGGTTTTCGCAGAGATTGAACGCTTGCCGGATAGTACATAGGAGACGGTGCTGGCGGAAACTCCCGCTTCGCGGGCCACGTCTTTGATGCCTGCCATGCGTCTCGCCTCCCTCTTGTGCCGTTCTATCCGCTATTTATCGAATCGTTTCGTCGAAACGTTTCACTTAGCATAGCGCGACTATAAAATCATGTCAATCGTACGGCACGTCGCGTTCTCCCGTATGGGTTTATCGCCTATACGGGAGAACTACGCGTAGTTAGCGCTTCTTGCCGGACTTGCCGACCTTGCCAAACGTGAACGCGCGGACGATCGCCACAATGCCAAGTGCAACCAACGCGCATCCGCCAAACAGAATCAGCCAACCGGTGGAGGCCAGCGGGCTGAACAGCATGATGCAGCCGGCCACAATCGAAATCAGCGCGTAAATCACAGCCCATGCGGAACTTGGCATATGCCACGACTCAACCAGCGCCATCACGCCTTCCATCATCCAGCCGAGGCCCACCACCATAGTGACGAGCACTGCCAGCATGGCGCCGGACAGGGTCGCATTCTTCAGCATGACCACGCCACCGACTGTCAGCAACAGGCCGACCAGAATGTCAAGCACGCGCCAGCCTCCCGGCAGACCGAGCTCCACAATTGCGGTGACGATACGGATCACCCCGGAAATCACGAAATACGCGCCCAACGCAACCGCGGCGATCTTCAGCGTCACCCCCGGCCAGATGAGTAGCGCAATGCCGAGCACAATCGCCATCACGCCGAGCACGCCGTACACACCGCGAATGGCATTCTTCGCGCGTTGCGGCAGCCACGATTCCACCAACTTGAACGGGCTTACCGGCTCCCACTCGCCACCGTCGTTGCTATGGCTATTCGGGTCGTAACCATACGGATTACCGTACGGATATCCATACGGATTGCCGTACGGGTTGCCATATGGATTGCCGGAATAGCGAGGGGTCTGCTCGGCATCTGGTCCGCCGCTTTGTGGACCGTTCTGCTGTTGCGATTGCTGCGCTTGCTGGCTCGGTGCATAGGCGCCGTATCCCGGCTGCGGTGGTTGACTGGGGTCGTTGGGATTGCCGGGATTCATATTTGGATAGCTCATGATGCCCTCCTTCAGAAAAACATGCTTTGAGGCGTCGTTTGCTTCAAAGACGTGCTTTCATTTTAGGCACCCTGCCTGTTTTCAGCCATCAACAGAATCGGCCGGCCTGCCTATTGGCAAGTCGGCCGGAATTATGCCGCGAATCGGCGGTTATGCTTGAGGCTGAAGCTGGCTTAGCTTAGAACAGCTTGAGCTGAACGTTGAGGCTGAGCGGCTGGTCGGCGGGCAGCTGGTACTGCTCATGCACCGGCGACATCCACGAATCGTCGCCGCCGACGCCCATTTGCGCGGCCAGCAGACGCAGGAACATGTGACGCGGCTTCGGCAGCTCATCCTGATGCAGCGCCTCTTCCAGCATCGTGCTCGAATACGGCAGCAGGCTCATCGCGAACGGCTTTGCGCCGGCACCGCGCTTCACGCGCACACCGTGGCCGGAATCGTCCGTGATCTCCGCCCAACGCACATCCTCATGATTGCCGGTTTCCTGCGGCAGCAGGTACGGCGCGCAATCATCGCCAGCCGTCGTGCTCCATACACCCAGCTTCGCGTGCCTGCGGTCGGCGTACGTCTCTTCCGGACCGGCGCCGTAGAATCGCAGGTTCGCATATTCCACCGGCAGCGCCCATTCGATACCGAACGCCGGAATCGTTGGCAGATCGCCGTTCTTCTCGCCTGGATACTCGACGTCGAGCGAAACGAGGCCGGCCGTGTCGGCAACGTAACGGACCGTCACTTTCGTGCGCTGCGGAATCGCCAATTCGTACGTATACGTGGCTTCCACGGCATTTTCTCCACGATTTGCGATCGCGCAGTCGACGCAACGCGCATACTTTCCTGCGACCGCCCACGCGGCACGTTCGAAAGCGTGTCCAGCACCGCGATCGTTGTCCGTCAGCGGACGGAACGTGGTGATCGACGGGCGGCGCAGCACGAATTCGCGCTCGCCGAACGTATATGAAACCATACCCCCTTGTGTGCGGGAGAACAGTGCTTCACGACCCTGTCCGCGCACGCCGGCGTTCCAGCGGCCAAGGGTGACGGTGCCGTCGGCCGGAGCTCCGGCCGCGTCAACGGCATCTGCAGTGGTCTTCGCACCTGCCACCACGCACTGGCCGAACGCCAGCTCGTAGCCGGCCGGTGCCCAATCGCAAGCGTTGCCAAGCTGCTGCGATACCTCCAAAACCAGCTCTTCGGCGTTGCTGCGGTAGTCATCAACCGGCCAATCGACTTCGAATGAAGCGCTCTCGCCGGCGGCCACGTCGAAACGGCGCGTAGTCGACCATACCGGCTTGCCGTCGGCCAAAATCCGCAGCACGAAGCGATAATCGCCCGTAGACACGAACAGATTGTCGTTCGTAATACGCGCTTCATCGACCGAAACCGCAATTTTCACGTTCGCATACAGCTGCTTGACTTCCTGCGCTTTCGGCGAGGGGGTGCGGTCGGCGAACAGCAGGCCGTCGCCGGAGAATTCGTAATCGCTTGGACGATCGCCGAAATCGCCGCCGTAGCACATGCGTGTCGTGCCGTCGGGCAGCTTGGTCTCGATTGCCTGGTCGATGAAATCCCAAATGAAACCGCCCTGGTACATCGGGTAGCGTTCCAATGCCGTGTATTCGTCCATATTGCCGCACGAATTGCCCATTGCGTGCATGTATTCGCAGGAGATGTACGGCTTCTTTGGACCGTCCGTATGTGCCGGGCTGCCGTCGTTCAGATAGCGTTCGATTTCGTCAGCATGCGAGTACATACGGCTTTCGATGTCCGTCACATCCTCGAATTCGCGCATGTGCACGGAACCCTCGTAATGTACCGGACGATTCGGATCAATCGTGTGCGCGTGGCGATACATCGCACGAAAAACCTCGCCCGCGCTCGACTCGTTGCCAAGCGACCAGATCAGCACGCTCGGATGGTTGTAATCGCGGCGCATCATGCTGTTGATGCGGTCCACGCACGCGCCCTCCCATTCGGGGCGGCTGCCGGGGATGCCGTCTTCAGGACGCTCGACATTGTTTGCCACCCACGTGCCGTGCGTCTCCATATTCGTCTCGTCGATCAGATACAGACCGTACTCGTCGCACAGGTCGTACCAATACTCCTGGTTGGGGTAGTGGGAGGTGCGGATGGCGTTGATGTTGTGCCGCTTGCAGAAAATCACGTCGGAAAGCATGTCCTCGCGGGTGATCGCACGCCCGCGCTTCGCGTCGAATTCGTGGCGGTCCGCGCCCTTGAACACGATGCGCTTGCCATTGAGCGTCATAATGCCGTTTTCGATGCGGAATGTGCGGAAGCCGATCTTCTGCGTCACGGTTTCGATGATGGCGCCGTCATGTCCGACGACGCGTACGGTCAGCGTGTACAGCGTCGGCGATTCCGCGCTCCACGGCGCGATGTTCGTCATTTTGCCGGAATTAAGGGCGATTTCGCCGTTGCAGGCCTGCGTTGATTCCCATACGACATTTCCGTCGCCGTCGCGCAGCGTGCTTTCGATAGTCATCGCGTCGGCGGGGTTGCGCAAGGTGAGTGCCGCGTTGAGTTCGGCGGTGTCGGCCTTACCGGCGGTGTCGGCTGCGGTGTAGTCGGCTTCAAGCTGCACGGTTTCGACGTGCGTATGCGGCTGGGCGGCGAGCTCGACGGTGCGGAACAGGCCGTGCAGTCGCCAGAAATCCTGGTCTTCCAGCCAAGAGGCGCTCGAATATTCGTAGCAGGCGACGGTGAGCGTATGCTCGGCTTCGGGGGAATCGGCGGCGTTGCCATTGCCGTTTCGCAGTGCTTCCGTCACATCGAATTCGCTCGGCGTGAATCCGTCCTCGCCGTAACCCACGAACGTGCCGTCAAGCCATACGTAGATCGCGGTGGCGGCACCGTGGAAGGTGAGGCTGACCGTGCCGTCGTTTTCCAGCGTGCGCGCAAGCTGCGCGTCGAGCGCGAATCGACGGCGGTAGATCGCCACATGGTTGTTTTCCGGAATATTTGGCGCCTGCGGATCCTCGTGACCGTCCCACGGATATTGGATGTTGACGTACTTGTTCTTGAGATAGCCGGCCATCTGCAAGTGGCTCGGCACCTCGATCGCGCCGAAATCGCCATCCTCGAAATCGACGGCCGCGAACGGAGCGCTTTCCACGTCCACGTTGCGCGCTTGTTCGATACGAACCTTCCATTCGCCGTCGAGGCTCTGCTTCGGCTCGCTCGTCTCGCCGATGACATATCGGTGGCTGGAATGTGCCGGCTTGCGGTTCGCTGCGAACACCGTCGGATCGGTGAGCCAGCTTGCACTTGCCGTGGTTGCATGTACGATTGCGAGTTCGGCTGTATCTGCCATCTTGCATCCCCCTGTATTACTTGGTGTCACTGCATCGTTGCGGTTGCGCCGTGCGATGTTGCACGACCGTTTAGTAATGAATTTTACTAACTACCGATAATATATCACACTTCATGGTATCGTGCATCCGTCGCGTGCCATGCATCGTTCCGCCACATGTCCATTTTTCACACGCCGAGGATGTGCGATAATAGCAGGATGCGCCGATGGCGTCCGCCCGGTGCCCACAACCGCGCAGCGTTGCCTCGCCTTTGCAAAATGCTTGCGATTCCGCGGATTTTCGATTTCCGCGATTCGAGGCATACGTAAGACGGGGGAGAGCTGACTACTCCGCGGCGCTCCCAAGGAGATCACCATGGATGATCGCAAGAAAGATCAGTCCATCCAGTCCCATGCCAATTTTGACGGCGATTCCGCTACGGGCGATCGCACGCAGATTCGGCAGGATCAGCAAAACCAGCAGCCGCCACAAATCGACCCGTCGCTTGCCGACGCGCAAGCCGTGGCCGCATCGCTCGGCGTCGATCCGAACACCGGTCTGAGCCAAGCCGAAGCTGAACGCCGACTCGCGCAATACGGGCCGAACGAGCTCGCATCCGCACCACCCGTGCCAAAATGGAAGAAGTTCCTGGCGCAGTTCAAAGACCCCCTCGTCTACCTGCTGCTCGCTGCCACCGGCATCTCGCTCATCGCATGGTTCATCGAAAAAGCCAACGCTGCGCCTGGTGCGGAAGGCGGCGAGGCGCTGCCGTTCGACGCCATCGTCATTGTGCTTATCCTTATCGTCAACGCGGTACTCGGCTACATTCAGGAATCGAAAGCGGAAGAAGCCGTCGAAGCGCTCTCCCAAATGACCGCGCCGCAAACCAACGTGCTGCGCGACGGCAAAATCGCACGCATCAACACCGTCGACGTGGTGCCGGGAGACATGGTCGTGCTCGGTGAAGGCGACTCCATTCCCGCCGACGGACGTCTGCTCGCCGCCGCCAGCCTGCGCGTGGCGGAAGCGAGCCTGACCGGCGAAAGCGTACCGGTCGGCAAGAACGTTGACACACTTGCCGAAGCCAAGGCCTTGGGTGATCGCGCCAATATGGTGTTCAACGGCACGTCCGTGACGCAAGGCACCGGCCGTGCCATCGTCACCAGCACCGGAATGCGCACGCAGGTCGGTAAAATCGCGGACCTTCTGCAGGCCACGGATGATGATGACAGTCCGCTGCAGAAGGAAATGAACTACGTTTCCAAGATTCTCGGCATCGCGGTGTGCATTATCGCGGCGGTCGTGCTGGTGGCGCTTGCACTGACCGAAGGCTTCAACGACATCCACGACGTAATCGATTCGCTGCTGCTATCCGTTTCGCTGGCCGTCGCGGCCGTGCCGGAAGGGCTCGCCGCGATTCTGACAGTCGTGCTCGCGCTCGGCGTGCGCCGCATGGCCGAACATCATGCAATCGTCAAGAAACTGCATTCCGTGGAAACGCTCGGTTCCGCGTCGGTGATCTGCTCCGACAAGACCGGCACGCTCACCCGCAACGAGATGACGGTGGAGCGTGTGGTCACCCCGAGCGGCGAGGTGCAGCTGACCGGCACCGGCTATGCGCCAGAAGGCAGAATGGTTGCGATTTCCGATGCTGCTCTGTCTGGTTCCGCCGCTTCCGCAGCACAGGTCGAAGCCGTCGCCACGCTCGCCGTGGGCTCGCTGGCCAACGACGGCGAATTGCGCGAAAACACAGGTGCCGGCGATGGTTCCGCTGCTTCCGACATAACGTGGGAAGCCGTCGGCGACCCGACCGAAGTGTCGCTTATCGTCGCCGCACGCAAGGTGAAGGCCGATCGCAAATACGCCAACTACACGCGCGTCGGCGAGATTCCATTCACCTCCGACCGCAAACGCATGGCCGTCGTCGCGCAGGACAACGCCGATGCCGGGCGTCTCACCGTCTTCGCCAAGGGTGCCCCCGACGTACTGCTCGGCTACTGCAGCCGCATCGCGGTCAACGGTGCCGTACGACCGATGACGCAAGGCGATCGCCAGCAGATCCTCGCCGCCGTGGAACGCCTGTCCGCCGAAGCGTATCGTACGCTGGGCCAGGCGTACCGGCCACTCGGCACCGCGTCGCTCGCCGCAGTGCCAGGCGTGCGCATCAACGCCGCCGGTCACGTGGCGGACATCGCCGACCAAAGCGATGTGCTGGAAAGCGACTTGATCTGGGTCGGCATGGTCGGCATCATCGATCCGCCGCGTACCGAAGTGCGCGATTCCGTCGCCGAAGCGCATCGCGCCGGCATCCGCACCGTCATGATTACCGGTGACCATCCGCTTACCGCGGCACGCATCGCCAGCGATCTGGGCATTATTGAAACGGACGGAGACGGCAGCTCGGTCGGCAGCGCCGACCTTAGTAGCAAAGTGCTCACCGGCGTTCAACTCGACGAGCTGCCGGACGAGCAAGCGTTCGACAAGGCCACCCGCGAAATCTCCGTGTACGCGCGCGTTGCGCCGGAACACAAGCTGAAAATCGTCGAATCGCTGCAACGGCAAGGCAATATCGTGGCTATGACCGGCGACGGCGTAAACGATGCTCCCGCCGTCAAAACCGCGGATATCGGCGTGGCCATGGGCATCACCGGCACCGAAGTGACCAAGCAGAGCGCCAAGATGATCCTCGCCGACGACAACTTCAGCACCATCGTCGAAGCGGTGCGCGAAGGCCGTGGCATTTTCGACAACATCCGTAAATTCCTGCGATACCTGCTCAGCTCCAACGTGGGCGAGGTCTTCACGGTTTTCGGCGGTGTGATGCTGGCCGGCTTCCTCGGCATCACGCAGCCGGGCAGCCAAGGCGTGACCGTGCCGCTGCTCGCCACGCAGCTGCTGTGGATCAACCTGCTTACCGACGCAGCTCCGGCGCTCGCCATGGGTGTCGACCCGTCCACCGACGACGTGATGGCACGCAAACCGCGCAAACTCACCGATCGTGTGATCGACGGACAGATGTGGGGCGACATCATCTTCATCGGCATCATCATGGCCGCCGTCACGCTGATCGGCATGGACATGCACCTCGCCGGAGGTCTGTTCACGGACCGTTCCGTGGATGCCATCGGACATGACGCGCAGATGACGGAAGCGCGCACGATGGGCTTCACCATCCTGGTCTTCGCGCAGATGCTTAACGCGTTGTGCTCGCGCTCGCATGACCAGTCGGTGTTCGTGGGGCTGTTCGCCAACAAGTGGCTGTGGGGTGCGATCGCACTGTCCACGCTGCTGCAGCTTGCGGTGGTCTACGTGCCGTTCCTCAACACCGCGTTCGGCACGATGCCTCTGTCCGCCGGCGCGTGGGTCGAATGCCTTGGATTGGCGATGGTCGTGCTCGTCGCGTCCGAGTTGCGTAAGTGCGTTCTACGTGCGATGCGTGAGTAGCCTGTCGTTTTCCGGCCTCCAATCCGCATTTTGCTGTGTCGTGAGTCGTTGCAGCGGCAAAATGCGGATGGGTGCTCGTTGCGTCCGTCTTATAGTGCCGCCGCGCTAGACTGGATTGCGATTGGCGGGCGCGCATTGGTTGCGCGTCCGTTCGTATGACGATTGTTCCGGCGTTTTTTGGAGGAATTTCGATGCTGCTGTCCGATCGCGACATTCTCGCCGCACAGGCTGACGGCCATATTTCGCTCGATCCGTGGACCCCGGAAATGGTGCAGCCGGCGTCGATCGACGTGCGATTGGACCGTTTCTTCCGCCTGTTCAACAACCATGCGTACACGTACGTGGATCCCGCCGAAAACCAGGGCGAGCTGACCGAACAGTTCGAAGTCAAACCGGACGAACCGTGGATCCTGCACCCGGGCGAGTTCGCGCTCGGCTCCACATGGGAGTATGTGAAGCTCGATGCATCCATCGCGGCTCGTCTTGAAGGCAAAAGCTCGCTCGGTCGCCTCGGCATCCTCACCCACTCCACCGCGGGCTTCATCGACCCTGGCTTTGAAGGTCATATCACGCTGGAATTGTCCAACGTGTCGACACTGCCGGTGAAGCTGTGGCCGGGCATGAAGATCGGCCAGATGTGCTTCTTCCAGCTGAGCTCGCCGGCCGAGCATCCGTACGGTTCCGCCGGCACCGGCTCGCACTACCAGGGCCAGCGTGGCCCGACCCCGAGCCGCTCCTACGTGAACTTCTACAAGGCCGATATCACCGACTGATTTGACCGCTACCCCGCGCGGGATTTACAGAATCCCCGGCGCGATGTCATGCACGGCGAGCCATCCGCGTAGGTCGCTGAACTCGTCGAGGCTGACGGAGTGGTCGAGCCCACGGTAGCTTTTCGCGGTGAGGAACGTGTGCTCGTCCAGCCAGGCGCTCATGGCGAAAAGCTCCGGCTTGGCGATCACCGTATCGCTGTTGCCGTAACCGAAGAACGTGGGAATATTGAGCGGCGCGATACGGTCGTCGGCAGGCGCGGTGCCGCGGACGAGCCCAGGCGCAAGGAATCCGGACAATGAAATCGACGCACGGTAGCGTTCCGGATGCATGCGCAGCAGATGGATCGCCAGCAAGCCACCTTGGGAAAAGCCGATCGGCACGATGGCACGGTCTTCGGGAACGTTCTGCGACACCCAATCGTCGATAGCCATGGATGCGGCGAACGCGTCGCGGTCGAGGTCTTCGCCGGACGGCACGCAATCATGGAACCAGGAGTACGCGCCTGGAGTGAACGTGCCGGCCGCCTGCAGCGTCAGCGGCGCGCGCAGTGAAGCGTAATCGTTGTATGGTGCGATGTATCGCATCATATCGGCAAGGTCAGCCTCATTCGATCCCCAGCCATGCAGGCACAGGAACAGCGGCCGTTTCGGTGCCGCGTTGCCGCCGCCGCGCGAATACTGGACGTGCGTCACCTGCAGCGGTTCGCCGAAACGGCCCGGCACCACATCCGATTCGCGTCCGATCAGCTCCGTTTTGTTGCTGTTGTCTGCGGTTTGCGGAATTTCATGTTCGATTGCGTCGCTCATACCTTCCCAATATAGCGTGCGTCGATAGCGTGAGAAGGTGGTCGTGAAAAAAGAAGACCCCGGTGGGATCGGCCACCGGGGAGAGAAAGGAGAGAGAAGAAGAAAGGGTTCAATTGTCGGGAACTCTTGTGTTCCTGGTCAGCTCGTTGTGCTGACAGTTCATATATAACCATTCGATGCTGAGCGCATGTCTGGTGTTTTCTGAAAACTTCCTGAAAATCCGATGGCGATTTCGTTCAGGCGCAATTTGGCACAGTTCCCGACGAACACGATTTCGGCTGGATGCGATTCCAGCCGATCGTCCGCCATTGCGCAATCGTCCGTCGCCACGCGATCCGAACGCCGGAAATCGAAAAAACGTCAGATCTGCGCGTCCGCATCCACGCTCATCACATACACGTTGCGTCGCAGCTGCTTGCTTTGCGCACGCGTGATGTCGCCGGCCTCATACATGTCCTGGATCACGCCCAGCTCGATGCCGTAGCTTTCGCGCTTGACCTCCTCGGCCTGTTCCTGCGCTTCGGCGCTGATGCCCATATTCGGCCGCGCCCGCAACGCGGATTCGCTGCGTCGGTAGTCCAACAGCAGGCCGGAGCAGTGCTCGGTGTTGTACGTGTCGCCGCCCATCTCCTCATACAGTCGGTCGATCACATGTTCGATCGCATCCACCTGCACCACACGCGTATGCGCGAACAGCTCATCGTCGCTGAACAGCGGGGTCGTGCGCCGGATGCGGCTGTTCACGCGTCTCACCAGCGTACCTGTACGACGCTGCAATGCGCGCAGACGGCCCTTCAATCGCCAGATCGTACGACCGGAATTATGTTCCGTTTCGATGTGACGCAACGAGCTCATGATCTGGTCGAGCAGGCGCTCGCAAGCTTCGGCTTCCAGATCGTTCGCGGCGCGGTTCCCGGTCGGATTCGCCTTGATCGCAGCGCGCACGCCCGCCAGTCGATTCTTGACGTATTCCTTCTCCCAATTGAGCGCATCGATCTGCAGTCTCATGTACCCTTGCGGATCGATTTCGCCGGTGCGTTGCTTCAGCCGTGTAATACGTTTCGTATACGAATCGATGATCATGAGCACTGCACGTCGGTTCTCCGGCGTGACGCGTCCCGACAGTTCCTCGACGGTCCGGCGCAGCACTTCGATGGTGATTTCCGTCATTTCCGTCGAATTGTCTTTATTGCGATTCGGCGCGAGCAACGGCAGCAGGAAATTCGCCAGCAGCAACGTCACTACTATCACACCGCCGGCGATGAAGATCAGCTCGTTACGCATCGGGAAATTCGCGCCTGCCGCAAGCGTGTACGGAATGGTGAACATCAGAGACAGCGTGATGGTGCCCTTCGGTCCACCGAACGTCATCACCGCGGCGGACCGCCAGCGTTTCGCCGTCATCTTGCGCCGCTTGCCGGTGGTGGTGTCGCGCGCCAATCGCAGCATCAGCGAAATCCACAGGAAGCGCATGACGATCACCACTGCGGAAACCACGAGAATCGCAGTGAGCAGCAGCCAATTGCTGACGTGCGGATCGTCCCAGCTGGTGGTCATCGCGCTTGGCAGCAGCATGCCGAGCAGAATGAACACGGTGCCGTTCAGCGAGAACGACAGCACCCCCCATACGCTGGATGAGACGATATTCGTACGTGCCACATTCGGGCCGATGCCGGTGCGGTCGAAGCGGATAAGCAGGCCGGCGGCCACCACCGAAAGAATGCCGGAAACGTGCACCGCCTCCGCGCCCAAATACAGGATGAACGGCAGGAACAGCTCCATCAGAATACGTGTGGTCATCGTTTCCCAGCCGAGGGAACGCATCGTTTCGAACACCACGTCAGCCACCATGCCCACGACGATGCCGAAGAATGCGCCGCCGAAGAAGGACGCCACGAATTGCATGGCCGATTCGCCCACTTCGAATACGCCGCTGACGGCCGCCGCGATGGCGAACTGGAAGCCGACGATGCCGGACGCGTCGTTGAACAGCGATTCGCCTTTCAGCACGCTCGTCTGCCGTTGCGTCAGCGCCGCTTCCCTGCCGAGCGACGACACCGCGACCGCATCCGTCGGCCCAAGCGCGGCACCGAGCGCCAAAGCCGCTGCAAGCGGAATCGCCGGCCATACGGCATGCAACGCGAAACCAACCGCCGCCATCGTCGCGATCGCCAAACCGATTGCCAATGACAATGACAGTTTCACCGATTTGATCAGTTCCGATTTATCGATTTCGTGCGCTTCCAAATACAGCAGCGGCGCGATGAACAGCACCATGAACAGTTCAGGGCTGAGCGTCACGTCCGGAAAGAACGGCAGCTGTGATGCCAGCGCGCCCAACGCGATCTGCACGAGCGGCGTGGAGACCTTGGGTATGAAACGACTTAAGAAGGAGGATAATACGACGGCAGCGATGATGCATAGAATCAACTCGAATACCGCCAACGTGCCTCCTTCGCGCGTATTTCCCAACCTTTTCCAGCCTACCAAGAGGCGGTTATGAGCGTGTTTCGCCATGGGCTGACGTTCGTGCCGCTTCGGTTGGGTGCGCAGGTCGGGCATGCAGGTCGGACGTGCGGACCAGTCGTGCGGAGCGGTCGTATGGCCGCCGCTACACTGTGGCGTATGCGATGGGACGATGATATGGAACCGGCGATCGCGCTGGCCCGCGAAGCCGCCGCGGATGGCGAGGTGCCGGTCGGTGCCGTCGTGCTTGCCGCTGACGGCCGAGTGATTGGCCGCGGGCGGAACCTGCGTGAGACGTATGCCGATCCGCTTGCCCACGCCGAAGTCAAGGCGATGGCTGAAGCGGCCGCCTCGCTTGACACTTGGAATCTCGCTGATTGCACGCTTGTCGTTACGTTGGAGCCGTGCCCTATGTGCGCCGGTGCCTGTCTGCAGACGCATATCGGACGTATTGTGTTCGGTGCGTGGGATGCCAAGTTGGGTGCATGCGGTTCGGTATGGGATATTCCCCGCGATCCGCACGTCGGACTTGTACCGGAAGTGATTGGCGGTGTGCGCGAAGCAGAATGCGGGCGATTGATGACCGATTTCTTCGCGCGCCGACGCTAATTACTTTCCGAAAGAAACAAACACGCAGGGCGATGGGAAGAAAAGCGGTATGCAGTATCATCAAAGCGTCATACCAACCAAGAATCGCAAGAAAAGGATGCTGCAATGACGCTCATTCAGACTTTCCACGGCACCGCTTCCAACGGCACACCCCTTACCGCCGTGTATGCCGAGCAGCCGGCTGCCGCCGCAGCTTTTGCTCTGGTGTTCCCCGGCAGCGATTTGCCGAGATTCGTGCATTGGGGTCGCCCGCTCACCGCACCGGAAACCGTGATCAACACGTTCGACGCGCTCGCTCCGCAGCGTGTTTCCGGAGCCCTCGACTACACCGCATGGCCGAGCGTGCTGCCGACACAGTCCGAAGCGTGGTCCGGCTCTGACCGTTTCGACGTGCGCCGTGACGGCGTGGAACTGTTCTGCAAGTTCCAGGTCACCGACATCAAAGCCGAAACCGTGGCCGCCGGCAAAACCTACACCATGGCCGAAAAAGACGGCTACCCCAGCTGGAGCGTGGCCTCCGAGCCCAAGCAGACGCCTACCGTCACCGTCACTGCCGAGGACGTGGAACAATGCGTGAAACTTACGTGGACCTGTGAGCTCGATGAAACCGGCCTCATCCGCCAGCATGCGGAGGTGACGAACACCGGCGAGGGACGACTCGAGATCGGCAAGATCGAACTTGCATTCAGCGTGCCCGCCGACGCCAACGAGATCCTCACCACCACCGGTCACCATCTGCGTGAGCGTTCCCCACAGCGCCAGGACTTCACCATCGGGCGCTTCGCCAAATCCTCCATGATCGGCCGCCCCGACTTCGACGCCACCCTGCTGCTCAGCGTTGGCGAACACGGCTTCGGTTTCACCCACGGCAACGTCTACTCCGCGCACGTGGCATGGAGTGGCAACAGCGTGCTGTCCGCGGAACGACTGCCCTACACCACAGGCGTGATCGGTGGCGGCGAAGTGCTCTTCGGCGGCGAAGTCGGTCTGGAACACGGTGAAAGCTATACGACGCCATGGCTCGTCGGTTCCTACGGCGAAGGGCTCAACGAGGTCGCCTCCCGCTTCCATGGCTACATCCGCCGTGTGCACCGCGACTGGCTCGTGGACCATGGCATCGCGCCCAAGCCGCGTCCGGTCATCCTCAACACGTGGGAAGCCGTCTACTTCAACCACGATTACGACACCCTGACCGCCCTCGCCGACAAAGCCGTGGAAAGCGGCGTCGAACGATTCGTCGTGGACGATGGCTGGTTCGGCGCCCGCCGTGCCGACCCCGCCGGCCTCGGCGACTGGCAGATTTCGCAGGACGTCTGGCCCGACGGAGACAAGTCCCTGAAGGCGCTCGCCGACTACGTGCACGGCAAGGGCCTCGAATTCGGCCTGTGGTTCGAGCCGGAAATGGTCAACCCCGATTCCGACATGTTCCGCAACCATCCGGACTGGGTGCTGAAGCCCACCGCCGGTCGTCTGCCGATGCAGGGCCGCACCCAGCAGGTCGTCGACCTGACCAACCCGGACGCGTACGACTATATTTACGGTGCGATGGACAAGCTCGTCAGCGAGCTGGGCATCGACTACATCAAGTGGGACCACAACAAGCTCGTTACCGAAGAAGTCTCGCCGCTGACCGGCCGTCCGGCAGCGCACGCGCAGACGCTCGCCGTATACCGCATCTTCACCGATCTGAAGGCAGCGCACCCCGGCCTGGAAATCGAAAGCTGCTCCTCCGGCGGCGGCCGTATCGATTTGGGCATTCTTGAAGTAGCCGATCGCGTTTGGGCGTCTGACTGCGTCGACCCGGTGGAACGTGCCGACATCCAGCGCTACACGTCGCTGCTGGTACCGCCGGAGATGATCGGCGAGCACGTGGGCGCTTCCCCGGCGCATTCCACGCATCGCGCCACTTCGCAGGAAATGCGCATGGCCACGGCCTTCTTCGGACACATGGGCATCGAATGGAATCTGCTCAAGGAACCGCAGGAGGATATCGACAAGCTCTCCGAATGGACTGCCGAATTCAAGAAGCATCGTGAATGGTTCGCTGTCGACACCGTCGTGCATTCCGACGCGGCTGATCCGGCCGTGCGCGTGGACGGTTGCGTCATGCCGAACAAGGCCGCCGCGATCTACCGCTTCACACAGCTGACCACATCGCAGACCTATCCGTCCGCCCCCGTGAAGCTGCCCGGCCTCGATCCGGACGCCGTATACGTGGTGTCCCCGCTCGACGTGAGCCTCGACCTGGCCAAGCAGGACATCGGCAACGGCCAAAGCCCGCTCGGCTGGTGGACTGCCGATGGTGTGAAGATGACCGGCCGTGCGCTCGCCGCCTATGGCATCCGCCCGCCGGCGCTGCATCCTGCGCAGGCCGTCCTTTTCAAAGTAGTCCGCATCTGAGTATCTGTTTTGTATGGTGAGGCTGGTACTTTCGCGTACCGGCCTCACACTGCGACAGCGATTCCGAACGACTTACCCTACATACTGGCGAATGGCTTGCGCTGCGGCCGCTTTGCTCCACAGCGACCAGTCGTGCTCGGCGATTTCGAAATCGACCGGCGCGGCTTGACTATGCCGATACATATTGATGCCGTTACGCAGGTTGTCTATGCCGAGTTTCGCAATGAACGACGATTCGCCAGCGATCATGATTTTGTCGGGCATGGCAAGATTGGCGATGGTCGCGATCAATGTACCCAAACGGAAACAGGTGCGGTTCACCAGATTCGTGGCCTGCGTTTTGCTGGCGCGCGCTGCGGCCGCAAATTCGTCGAACGTCGCCGGATGTCCGATCATTTCCGAATATTCTGTTGCGATTGAATTGTCAGTTAGGCACGTCGCGCAACCTTTATGTCCGGAAATGCAGCGCGGCCCGTCGGGGTCGACCAGAATATGCCCGACCAGGCCATAGCTTTTGTCGGGATTGTCGATCGGCTCGCCGTTGACGGTGAGCGAATATCCTACGCCGATGCCGATCGTCACCACGGCGAAACTGTTCAATCCGACGCCCGAGCCGAACATGCACGCGTCCACCACCAATGAGTCGATGTCGTTGTAGATGCCGGTCGGCAGGCCGGTCGCCTCCTGGATCAACGCCGAAAACTCCACGGGCTTCGACCAATGCAGGAACGGCGCGAACGTCACCATCGAATCATCCACGATGTGTCCGCCCAACGAGACGCCGACCGCGCATGGCGAAGGCAATCCCGCCATTATCGCCTCGTCGGCGCAGTCCATGGTCAGCTGTTTGATGACGTCGACCACCGATTCCGGCGAATCGTCGTCGAGCGGCAGGTCATGGCAGCCGGTCACGATCTGCCCAAGCGCGTTTACTGTTACGGCAGTGATATGGGTGGTGTTGATTTTCATGCCGACGAACGTGCGCGCATTGGCGATGATGCGCAGTCCGGTCTGCGGACGGCCGCGACGTTCCGTATTTTCTTTCTGGATTGACTTTTGTGCCGATTTCCGCAAGAAATCTTTCGGTAACTTGCCGCCATGCCCCGCTGCCATTGGCGTCTCTTCGATCACGCCAGCGTAAATCAAATCACTGGTGATGCGCGATACCGCGCCTTGCGAAAGGCCAAGGATCTGTGCCAGCGTGATGCGCGAAATCGGACCGTACTTCATAATGCAGGCCGCAACCTTATGCGTGTACTCCGAGCCTTCAAACCAGTGTGGAATCGGGGAAATCGCCATATCGGACCGTCCTTACCGTCTATTTTCTTTCCAAGAATAACAAAATAACCGTTTTTTATTTCCGTACAGTGCGGGCGCGCGGAAACTGGGAATGAAAACAAGCCGATTCTACAATTAAAAAGCAACGGAGGCTGGTAATGAAGCCGGCCTGCCGTGAAAAAGGAAAATACAAAGGAGTCGAGAGAATGAAACCTGATTCCAATGCCAACGCAGGCACTTTCAGGCGGATCGCGGGTCGTGTCGTCACGGCTGCATGCGCGGTCGCGTTGACGGTCGGGCTCGCGGGCTGCGGCAACAGCACCGCCGGCACGGTCACCTTGGATTTCTTCCAATTCAAGTCCGAGGCGGCGGATTGGTTCACCGCCAAGGCGCGTGAATTCGAGAAAACCCATTCCAACATCAAAGTCAATGTCAACAATTCGTCGGACGCCACCACCGATCTGCGCACGCGACTGGTGAAGAACCGCGAACCCGACGTCATCACCATCAACGGCGACATCAATTACGGCATGCTCGCCGAAGCGGGCGTCTTCCACGATTTCACCGACGACGAGATCGTCGACGAGCTCAATCCGGGCATGGTGAACATCGCGAAGAGCCTCGTGCAGACCACCGACAAGTCCAAGAAGCGTCTGTACGGTATTCCGTACGCGGGCAACGCAAGCGGCTACATCATCAACGCCGATGTGTGGAAGCAGGCCGGCGAGGATCCGGACAATCCGCCGCAGACGTGGAGCGAATTCATCGCGCTGCTCAAGCGGCTCAAGGCCAAGGGCGTCACGCCGGTTGAGGCGAGCACCGCCGATCCGTGGACGTTGCAGGCGCCGCTTGCATCGCTGAATTCGACGCTGGTGCCGGAATCGGAATACGCGTATCTCAAGGACGGCAGCAAGACCTTCTCCGACTTGTGGACGCCCGTCAGCGGCAAGCTGATTGAAATTTACCAGAACTACACGCAGAAGAATCCGGCCGTCACCTACCAGCAGGCTACGCAGGACATCGCTTCCGGCAAGGCCGCGATTCTGCCGCTCGGCACGTACGCGATTCCGCAGATCCGTCTGATCAACAAGGACGCCAATCTGCGGTTCGCGCAGATGCCGGCCACCGACAACGTCAAGGAACAGCAGCTGACCGCCGGCGACGACGTGATGCTGACGATCGGCGCGCATACGAAGCATTACACCGAGGCTCGCGAATTCGTCGACTTCCTGATGAGCGAGGAGAACGTGCAGGATTACTCCAAGCAGCAGTCTGCGTTCACCCCGTACAAGGATACGTACGTCGGCGATGAAGCGTTGAATGGCGTGCTCGACTTCTACAAGGCCGGCAAGCTGGCTGATTTCTGTGACCACTACGTGCCGGCAAGCATCAACCTCGCCGGTTTCCTGCAGACGTTGGTGCAGTCGGGCAATACTAAACGATTCCTGAACAGCATGCAGTCGGAATACGACAAGATCGAAGCCAGGAACTTTAGGTGAGGGGAGGAACGACAATGACTGGCAATATCTCGGCCAAGGCCGACAAGGCCGCCGCAAAGAAGCCGAAGAAGGTTTCGAAATACTCCAAGCGCAAGGTCGATCCGGCGTTCTACTGGATGACCATTCCCGCGATGATTCTCGTGTGCATCTTCCTGTACCTGCCGTTCCTGCAGGGCGCGATGTACTCGTTCACCAATTCGCAGGGTTACGGCGATTACAAGTTCATCGACTTCAAGAACTACATCGCGATGTTCCAGGACGCACGCGTCGGCCACGCGTATCTGTTCACGATTTTCATCGCGATTCTGATCACGCTCGGCACGAACATCCTCGGCATGTTCCTAGCGGTGCTGCTGAACTCCAAAATCGCCTTCAAGAACGGCTTCCGAGCCATCTTCTTCATTCCGTACACCCTGTCGGTGCTGGTCATCGGCTACGTGTTCAAGTACATCTTCATGACCCCGCTGCCGGCCCTCGGCCAGGCGCTGCACATCGATTGGCTGTCCACGTCCATGATCTCCAATCCGGATCTGGCATGGTTCCCGATCGTGTTCCTGTCCATCTGGCAGGGTGTGGCCTACTCCACGCTGCTGTACTTGGCGGGTCTGCAGACCATCGACAACGAAATCTATGAGGCCGCGTCCATCGACGGCGTGAACGCCTGGCAGAACTTCTGGCAGATCACGTTCCCGCTGATTGGCCCGTTCTTCACCATCAACATGGTGCTGAGCCTCAAGAACTCGCTCGGCGCGTTCGACCAGGTCATGGCATTGACCAAGGGCGGTCCGGATTCCAAGACCGAAACCGTCTCCTACCTGATCTTCCAGAACGGCCTGGGCAACGGCGAATACTCCTACCAGATGGCGAACGCGGTCACGTTCTTCATCGTGCTGGCAATCCTCGCATTCGTGCAGCTGAAGTTCTTCAGCGGCAAGGAAAAGGTCTGAGAGTAAGGGGAAGAAATCATGACTAGCGCAACTGTTGCAACCAAGCAGGCCGCCGCGCAAAGCGGACAATCGCAAGCGAAGCCGGAGAAGATCCGCAAGGACCACAGCATCAACTGGTGGCTGACGGCGGGCGGGGCCCGGGCGGGGCCCGCGGGGGCGGGAAGCGGAA
>OATB01000454.1_pt1 | contig 29994 bp, 23 predicted proteins | sample 1494941 | NCBI WGS metagenome assembly OATB01 (sample SAMEA2579931, study PRJEB22360) | human gut metagenome | reverse complement strand
TTAGCAAAACCCAAATATAAGTCCTTTAATAGAACCCTATAAAACATTCGCTGTAACACTAGTACCAAGACAGTAACGGAGCATTATCATAGAATTATCAATAAATAATAAAAAAAAGAAGCAGACAGTCTCATAAATACGATTGTCCGCTTCTTTTAATTAATACATTTAATGAAAGGGTAAAACATTTATTAATGCTGACCACTGTTCCAGAAATGTCTTGAATCCAGTGAATTTAAGCTGCTGTATCTGACTCGCTTTGAGGTGCTTCGGTATCATTGGCTTCGGTATTATCGGCTTCAGTATCTTCGGTTTCGGCATCATCCATTGGAGGTTCCGTTTCGTCTCCAAATTCATCTCCTTCACCGTCATCACTGTATTTTTCATCTTCCGTAACTTCTGTAACTGTAGCATTGTCAACCAGGAACTGGCATACTTTATCTTTTAGAAGCTCGCTCATAACGCTGTCTTTATCATTATTTTGTTCAAATTCTTCTACAGAGGATACTTCGTAATATTCCAGATTATCATTTACATAAGATTTGTATTCTTCATCTGTAACGCTGATTTTCTCTTTTTCTGCAATTGCTTCTATCGCCAGTTGTTCATTTACGGTACGGATTACAGTCTGTTTGATATCTTCTTCGCTGCCAGCCAGGTCTTCAATGGTAACCCCAAACAATTCTGCGTAGTAGGCATTGCTTTCATCTATCTGTTTTTTGCATTTTTCATATAATTCTTCCGGGTAGCCGTTAAATGTTGAGCCATCAATCACTGCATTAATAGCATCGTCTTTTAATGTGTATTCGGAATCCTCTTCTTTGCTTGCGAGCAGTTCGTTTTTCAGGTTTTCTTCGTAATCTGCGATATTTTTAAAATCGGATATACTGCTGACAAATTCATCATTGTAGGTGGCTGGAGTAATCTGTTTTACTGATTTTACAGTAACAGAGAAAATTGCTTCTTTTCCGTTTAAAGTGTCATCGCCGTAGTCTTGCGGGAAAGTGACAGTGACATCCTTCTTGTCATCTTTTTTAACTCCGATTAACTGTTCTTCAAAGCCGTCGATAAAATCGCCGCTTCCCAGTTCCAGATCATAATCTTCTGCAGTTCCGCCTTCAAATGGGGTGCCATTTATTTTTCCTTCAAAATCCATGGTCACGGTATCCCCTTCTTTTGCGGCTCTGTCGGTGATTTCAGTTGAAGTTGCATTGTCTTCCAGGGCAGTGTCAATCTCGCCTTGTACTTCATCGTCCGTGACTTCGGGTACAACTTTTTCAAGTTTCAGACCCTTATAATCTCCCAGGGTGACGTATTTTTTTTGGCAGCCGCTTAAGGCTAAAGATGCTGTCATGCACAAAGTGAGTGCAAAAACAATGAATTTCTTCTTCATAAATGATAAATCCTTTCTTTGGTATGTAGTTTATTTGACTACTATAACACACAAATGTGAAAAAAGTGTATAAAAAAACACTTTTAAAATAAAAAAATATATGTTATAATAGCAAAAGTTCATGAAATAAGGAGGCTAAGACCATGAAACATATTAAAACATTAAATACACAGGTACTTCAGAACACAATGAAAAAAGGTGGCTGTGGAGAATGTCAGACTTCCTGCCAGTCAGCATGTAAGACATCCTGTACGGTTGGAAATCAGAGCTGCGAAAATAATAAATAAGAAAACAATATAAGCAGCGAACATGCGTCGCTGCTTATTATACGAAATGAATACTGCTCTTGAACCCGTCAGGTATTTGCCGGGTATTTTTTTCATGGAGTGGATTTGAAAGGGGATATACAGTGGTCCATCAATATAAAAATAATGGCTATAACATCTTACTGGATGTGAACAGTGGAGCCATCCATGTAGTGGATGACATCGTTTATGACGTGGTTCCTTTTATAGAAGAAGGACTAAAGCCAGAAGAAATCGCAGAGCGGTTAAAGGATACATACGGCAGCGCTGAAATTATGGAGGCGGTTGCTGAGTGTGAAGAATTAAAAGAAGCAGGTGTACTTTTTACCGAAGACATCTATGAAGAAGCAATTATCGATTTTAAGAAAAGGCAGACCGTTGTAAAAGCACTCTGCCTGCATATCGCACATGACTGCAACCTGGCCTGTAAGTATTGTTTTGCAGAAGAAGGGGAATACCACGGCAGACGGGCTCTTATGAGTTTTGAAGTCGGGAAAAAAGCACTGGATTTTCTGATAGCCAACTCTGGTTCCAGAAAAAATCTGGAAGTGGATTTCTTCGGCGGAGAACCGCTGATGAACTGGCAGGTTGTAAAAGATCTGGTCAAATACGGAAGAGAACAGGAAAAGATCCATGGGAAAAACTTCCGTTTTACATTGACAACCAATGGCGTTCTGCTAAACGATGAGGTCATGGAATTTGCTAATAAAGAAATGTCAAATGTGGTACTCAGCATTGACGGACGAGAGGAAGTCAATGATTTTATGAGGCCTTTTCGAAATGGAAAAGGGAGTTACGATTTAATCGTTCCTAAATTCCAAAAATTTGCAGACAGCAGAAATCAGGAAAAATATTATGTGAGAGGAACCTTTACCAGAAACAACCTGGACTTTGCCAAAGATGTTCTGCATCTGGCTGATCTTGGATTTGAGCAGATATCGGTAGAACCGGTAGTGTCTCTTCCGGAAGAAGAATATGCTATCCGTGAAGAAGATATTGCAGCGATCTGTGAAGAGTATGACAAGCTGGCAGCAGAGATGGTAAAACGTGAAAAAGAGGGTAAAGGGTTTAACTTCTTCCATTTTATGATAGATTTAACAGGAGGTCCCTGTGTGTACAAGAGATTGTCGGGGTGTGGTTCCGGTACGGAATATCTGGCAGTCACTCCATGGGGGGATCTGTATCCATGCCATCAGTTTGTAGGGGAAGAAGAATTTCTGATGGGAAATGTGGATGAAGGAGTAACGAAGACGGACATGCGAGACGAGTTTAAATGCTGCAATGTTTATGCAAAGGATAAGTGCCGGAAATGCTTTGCAAGATTTTACTGCAGCGGAGGCTGCGCAGCAAATTCATTTAAATTCCATGGGCAGATCAATGATGCCTATGACATTGGATGTGAACTGCAGCGCAAGCGTGTTGAATGTGCGATTATGATAAAAGCAGCACAGGCGTCTTTGGATTAAAGATTACAAATGAGAGAGAAGGAGAAGCATCATGAACAAGCAAAAAGCGATTATTGTAGTAGTTGCCATGACAATCCTATTGGGGCTTTTGGCATTTACTACAACAGTGGGATTTGGTCCTACAGGAACTGGTTCTGCCAGAAATATTAAGACCGGCCTGGATTTATCCGGCGGTGTAAGTATTACATATCAGGCAGTGGGAGATGAGACTCCGTCTGAAGAAGATATGAAGGATACCATTTACAAGTTACAGCAGCGTGTATCCCAGTACAGTACAGAAGCACAGGTTTATCAGGAAGGCAGTGACCGTATCAACATCGAAATTCCCGGTGTAACAGATGCGAACAAGATTCTGGAAGAACTTGGAAAGCCTGGTTCTCTGCAGTTTGAGTTAACAGACGGTACCGTTGTATTAAATGGTACGGATGTTGACAGTGCGGAAGCAAGGGTTCAGAACGATGAAATGGGCAACAAGGAATATGTGGTAGAACTGCTTCTTACAAAAGAAGGAACGACTAAATTTGCAGATGCTACTGCAGCAAATGTTGGAAAACAGATTAAAATTGTCTATGACGGCAATGTAATCAGCGCACCAAAAGTAAATGAAGCAATTACCGGCGGAAAAGCTTATATCTCCGGTATGGCTAATCAGGAAGAAGCAGAAACACTGGCATCCTCCATTCGTATCGGTTCACTTTCACTGGAACTGGAAGAACTCCGTTCTAATGTGGTTGGGGCACAGCTTGGAGAAGAAGCAATTTCAAGCAGTTTAATTGCAGGTGCTATTGGTCTTGCAATCGTAATCATTTTTATGATCGTTGTATATCTGCTTCCTGGTATTGTAGCAGGTATTTCACTTTTGATTTACACAGGCCTTATGCTTTTATGCCTGAATGCATTTGATTTAACCCTGACATTGCCGGGTATTGCAGGTATTATTCTTTCCATAGGTATGGCGGTGGATGCCAACGTTATTATCTATGCCAGAATCCGTGAAGAAGTTGCGGCTGGAAAATCTGTGAAGTCAGCAATTAAGTCAGGTTTCCAGAAAGCATTTTCAGCTATTATTGATGGTAATATCACAACTCTTATTGCAGCAGCTGTGCTTGGTTTAATGGGAACAGGAAGCGTACAGGGATTTGCACAGACACTGGCACTTGGTATTGTGTTATCCATGTTCACCGCTCTGGTTATTTCCAGATTGATCATTAATGCGTTCTTTACCCTTGGATTAAAGGGTGAAAAGTTATACGGAAAACAGAAGGAAAGAAAAACAATCAATTTCCTGAGCAAGAAAAATCTTTTCTTTATTGTTTCCATTATTCTGATTCTGGTTGGTCCTGCATCTATGATATTTAACAGTGTTCAGGGCAATAAATCATTGAATTACAGCCTGGAATTCATGGGTGGTACTTCTACAAATGTAACATTTAAAGAAGATCTGAGTATCGGAGATATTGATTCTAAGGTAAAACCTGTGGTACAGGGAGTAACGGGAGATGCAAATATCCAGACGCAGAAAGTAAGCGGAACAAATCAGGTTATCATCAAAACCAGAGAATTGAATCTGGATGAGAGACAGGAATTAAGTGATGCATTGAAGAAAGACTTTGATGTGGATACCACTCTTATTACAGCAGAAAGTATTTCTTCCACTGTAAGTTCAGAGATGAGAAGCGATGCAATTATAGCGGTAGTTGTTGCTACGATCTGTATGCTGATCTATATCTGGTTCCGGTTTAAAGATCTGCGTTTTGCTACCAGCGCAGTTGTTGCACTGCTTCACGATGTATTAGTAGTACTGGCATTCTATGCACTTGCAAGAGTATCGGTAGGAAATACATTTATCGCATGTATGCTGACAATTGTTGGTTATTCCATCAATGCCACCATTGTTATTTTTGATAGAATCAGAGAGAATATGGCGGCTATGAAGAATAAGGACAATATAGCAGATGTTGTTAATCTGAGTATTACTCAGACCCTTACAAGAAGTATTTATACTTCCCTTACAACATTCATTATGATTGCAGTGCTGTTTATCATGGGCGTTTCTTCTATCCGTGAATTTGCACTGCCACTGATGGTTGGTATTGTATGTGGAGCTTATTCTTCAGTATGTATTACCGGTGCACTCTGGTATGTATTAAAAACAAAGATTAAGACTAAGAAAAAATAATTTAAATAATAAATGTAAGTACCTCTGGTATGCTTGTACCGGGGGTATCTTTCATTTTCTGGTTTATACAAAGGAGAAACAATTTTGGAAAAATGGTTTGTTACAGCAAAGAGAGCTGATTTTCAGCAGATATCAGGTAAATTTGGAATTAATCCGGTTACTGCCAGGATAATCCGCAACCGGGATATCATAGGAGATGAAGCGATTCAGGAATATTTAAACGGCGGTTTGAAAGATCTTCATGATCCAAAACTTTTATATGGTGCGCAGGAAGCGGTTGCGCTTTTGAACAGAAAAATCAATGAAGGCAGGAAAATCCGGATTATCGGTGATTATGACATTGATGGGGTTAATGCAACCTATATCCTATATAAAGGGCTGAAACGGTGTAATGCCAATGTAGATTATGAGATACCCGACAGAATGAAGGACGGATACGGGATCAATGAGCAGCTGATACAGTATGCATACGATGAGGGAGTGGATACCATTGTGACCTGTGATAATGGTATTGCTGCTATTGATCAGATCGCTTACGCGAAAGAACTGGGGATGACAGTTATTATTACAGATCACCATGAGCTGTTATTTAAGGAAGAAGCAGGGGAAAAGATATGCCTTCGTTCACAGGCGGATGTGATTATTAATCCAAAACAGCCGGAGTGCAATTATCCGTTTCCGAATCTCTGTGGTGCGGCAGTAGCGTTTAAACTGATTTCCTGTATGTTTGAAAATCATAAGATCCCACAGGAAGAGGCAGAAGCTTTTATTGAATTTGCGGCAATTGCTACAGTCGGAGATGTTATGGATCTGATTGGGGAAAACCGCATCATCGTCAAAGAAGGACTCAGACGCCTTACCAATACACAAAATAATGGTTTGCGTTCATTAATAAAAGTAAACGGGTTAGAGGAGTCGGATATATGCGCATATCATATAGGATTTGTTCTGGGGCCCTGCATTAATGCCAGCGGGCGTCTGGATACGGCAAAGCGTGCTCTTGGGCTGCTGCTTGCAGAAACAGATGAGGAAGCCCTTAAGATGGCGGAGGAACTGAAGAGTTTAAACGACGAACGGAAAGCCATGACGCTGGAAGGCTTTGAAAAGGCAGTGGAAATGGTTGAAACGACAGAATTAATAAAAGATAAGGTTCTGGTTGTCTATCTCCCGGACTGTCATGAAAGTCTGGCGGGAATCATAGCCGGGCGTATCCGGGAACGTTTTCATAAGCCTGTATTTGTACTGACCGATGCGGAAGATGGCGTAAAAGGCTCCGGGCGTTCCATTGAGGCTTATAACATGTTTGAAGAAATGGTTAAATGCCAGGAATTATTTACAAAGTTTGGCGGTCATCCTATGGCGGCAGGATTATCTATCAAGAAAGAAGATGTGGAAAATCTAAGAATCCGCCTGAACGAACTCACCACCTTAACGGAGGAGGATTTTATCCCAAAAGTTTCCATTGACGTAGCCATGCCTATCGATTATATTTCAGAAGAACTGATCGGGGAGCTGGAGGTTCTGGAACCATTTGGAAAAGCTAACCCTAAGCCGGTTTTTGCAGAAAAGAATTTGAATGTGTTAAGTGCCAGAATTCTTGGGCAGAATAAGAATGTAATAAAAATGCAGGTATTAAATTCCCAGGGAATGGTGATGGATGCCATGTATTTTGGGGATGTGGAAAAATTCAATACTTATCTAACAGAAAAATTCGGAACTTCAGAAACTGAGAAGATGTATCAGAACAGAGAAAATGCAATCACCATTTCGGCAACCTATTACCCCCAGGTAAATGTGTTTCGAAATGTGAGGAATATGCAGATAGTCATACAGAATTATATGTAAAATTGTAACAATGCAGCAGGTCTGGATAAATTTAATGGATTTTGCTTTGTAACTGTGCAGATCGTGAGCAGTTATATTAAATTACAGGAGGATACGAAATGTTAAACATAGGAAGTCATATCTCTTCTTCTAAGGGATATTATGCAATGGGCAAACAGGCAGTCAAACTGGGTGCTAACACATTTGCTTTTTTTACCCGCAATCCAAGAGGAGGAAAGGCTAAGGAAATTGATAAAGCCGATGTAGCAAAATATCTGGAGCTTTCCAAAGAACAGGATTTTGCCAAAATAGTCGCACATGCGCCATATACCTTAAACGGCTGTTCCGCTGATGAGGGACTTCGTAAATTTGCCAGAGACACCATGGCAGATGATTTGAGAAGAATGGAGTATACGCCCGGGAATTACTATAATTTTCATCCGGGAAGCCACGTAAAACAGGGCGCAGAAATCGGGATTGAATATATTGCGCAGATGCTTAATGAAATTTTAGATCCGGCACAGACCACAACCGTTCTCCTGGAGACTATGGCAGGCAAGGGAAGTGAAGTGGGACGGACTTTTGAAGAACTAAAGGAAATAATTGATAAAGTAGAATTGTCGGATAAAATTGGGGTATGTCTGGATACCTGTCACGTCTGGGATGCAGGATATGATATTGTAAATGACCTGGATGGCGTTATTACCCACTTTGACAACGTAATTGGTCTGGACCGCTTACACGCCATTCATTTAAATGACAGCCAGAATCCATTTGAAAGCCATAAGGACAGACATGCAAAAATTGGCGAGGGAAGTATCGGAATCGATGCATTTAAACGGATCATCAACCATCCGGCGCTGTGCAGTCTGCCCTTTGTACTGGAAACGCCAAATGACGATGAGGGATGGGCGAAAGAAATCGCCATGCTTCGGGAAATGTTTATACAAAATTAATTTGTAATTCAAAGCAGTATAACGTATAATTGTTGATTATACAAAAAGTTTTATCACATAGTTGGAGAGGAGATTTATATGAAAAAGTTTGGTTGGAAAGTTCTGGCGGTCATTGCAGCTCTTTTGATCGCAGGAGTCTATTATTATGTAACTTTGCCCGCTATTAATATTCATGCGTCCGGATTCTGGACATTTTTGATGGCGGCAGTGGTCATTGTTGTGATTGTTTACGGACTGCCCAGGATCAGGACAGTTGAGGATGCAAAAGAAAGCAAGGGCCTGAAATTTGGTATTGGCGTACTGGCTTTGGTAGTAATCGTATATATAGGAGGAAGCATTCTTTCATCTCCGATTATTAATGCGAATAAATACCAGAAGCTGATCAGCGTTGAGACGAGAGATTTTAATGAAGATATCCAGGAAGCGGATTATTCAAAAATTCCTCTTTTAGACAGAGATTCTGCAACCCTTTTAGGAAACCGTAAAATGGGAAGCATGGTCGATATGGTTTCACAGTTTGAAGTCAGTGACCTCTATACACAGATCAATTACAAGGATACTCCGGTAAGAGTCACACCCCTTGTATATGCTAATCTGATTAAATGGTTTACCAACCAGTCAGATGGTATCCCGGCATATATCAAAATCGATATGGCAACCCAGGATACAGAACTTGTGAAGCTGGATAAACCTATTAAGTATTCACAGTCAGAGCATTTAAACAGAAACATAGACAGACATCTCAGGTTCCGTTACCCGACATATATTTTTGATACACTGAGTTTTGAAATCGATGATAATGGTACGCCTTATTGGGTATGTCCGGTTAAAAAATACAATATTGGTCTGTTTGGCGGTGTTACCATCGGTCGTGTGGTACTTTGTAACGCCATAACAGGAGAAACACAGGATTTCGCAGTAGAAGACTGCCCACAGTGGGTGGACCACGTATATTCTGCTGATCTGTTGGTTCAGCTCTATGATTACTATGGTACCTTAAAGAATGGTTATTTTAACAGCGTACTTGGACAGAAAGGCTGCCTGCGTACCACAAGCGGATACAATTATCTGGCACTGGAAGATGATGTCTGGGTTTACACAGGTATCACATCTGTCAGTGGGGACCAGTCCAATGTCGGATTCGTATTGATGAATCAGAGGACTATGGAAACCAGATTCTATGAGATCAACGGAGCCGAGGAATATTCTGCCATGGGTTCTGCTGAAGGCCAGGTGCAGCATCTGGGATATAAATCCACCTTTCCGCTGCTATTGAATATTGCGGGAGAACCCACCTATTTTATGGCATTAAAAGATGGTGCAGGCCTTGTAAAGATGTATGCGATGGTTAATATCCAAAAATACCAGAATGTTGCGGTGGGAGATACGGCGGCTGAGTGTGAAAAAGCATACCGCAGTCTCTTGAAACAAAATGGCATAGCAACCGAAGAGACAAAATCCGTAAATGAAGCCAAAGGAAAGATTAAGAAAATAGCCCAGGGCGTTGTAGAAGGCAATTCCCATTACTATATCATGTTAGAGGGTAATGATGAAATCTTTGATGTGTCGGTTGTGGATTATATTGATATTATTAAATATAATGAAGGGGATCAAATTACAATCGAGTATACACCTGGAGACAAAGCAAATACAGTATTGAATATAAAATAGTAATAAATAATAATCGGTATTAGATTTCAAGAAGATCTAATACCGATTTTTATATGCTTGAAATTGTGTGTTCGTAGAGTTTGCTGGAAAAATAAATTTAAATGCTGTGCAGATTGATAATAAAGATGCTATTCATTACATAAAAGCTACATTTCAATACATCGAACGCCTTGATTTATAATTTAATGTTACAATTAAAAATTAGTTAAATGGTTATTTATATTATTTTATGACCATTAGCGATGGCAGGTAATATTAAAATATAGGTAGAGGGGAATAGGAAAGATGATCAATCCATGGAAATTGAAAAAACAATTAATTAATACCGAGATATGCAGAAAATGTTTCAACAAAAAATACAGACTCAATTTACAAAAAGAGCACTTTCTATATAGCTATTACGATTCGAAATGTTGTGAATGTAATGAACTGAAACATACAGTGAAAGGTTTGCGGGCTAAAGGCATAATCAAGATATTGTTTCGTAAAAAAGATAGCATTTAAAATGAGGTTGATTGATAATCTGATTTTTGCTTTGCTTGATGATTTCTAATTTGTATATGAGCAGGATCAAGAGAGTGTTTGAAATTTGCTTACTGGCTTATTTTGTGTACTTTTCTAAAAAAGACTTAGGTACTGTCATGCTGAAATATTACAGAATTGTATGCTTTTTTCTTTTAAATCAAAAGCTGATTTTTCACAAATACGATTTGGTGAAGGAAAAATAGCTTTTTAATACATTTGAAAAATAAATATCTTTCTTTAGTTTATAATTAGATAAAAGCGTATGTAATGTTAGGGACTGTCAGAAATCAGGATTATTCTATGGATACACACTGCGTAAATGGTAAAATGTAATTTAAGGGGTGTATATTTTGAATCACTGAGGTAGAGAAAAGCAGTTGCATTGCATGAAACGCCATGAAGGAGAAAAGGTAATTATGAAAAAGAAAAGCAGTTTAAGGATTATTTTATTTATTGTGATGATAGTTGCTTTACAAATATCAGTTTCTGCAGAAGCGAAAACTAAAATAAGCAAATCATCAGTAACTTTAGGCATTGGCAAGACGTATGATTTGAAAATTACAGACACAAAGAAAAAGGTAAGCTGGTCTGTTTCCAGAAAAACAGTTTCTGTTAAGAAGCTTACGAAAACCGGAACGAAAGCCAGGATCAAAGCATTAAAATCGGGTAAGGCAGTAGTTACTGCAAAAATTGGGAATAAGAAATATCAATGTAAAGTAAACGTGGTGAATCCGAAGCTTAACAGATCCTCTGTTACATTAAAAACGGGACAGACATATACATTAAAAATGTCTGGTGGAACAGGTAAGATTGTCTGGACATCCGGAAATAGTGCGATTGCCAGTGTGAGTAAAGGAAAAATCAGCGCGAAAAAAAGTGGGACCGTAACAATTAGTGCAAAGCAGAATGGAATTACAAAGAAATGCAGGGTAACGGTTCAAATATCTAATCCTAAGCCGGATAATGGGGGCAGCAATACAGGCAACAATACAGGTAACAAAGAAGAATGGGAATCTTTTGTAAGAAAAGAAGAGGTCATTGAAGTACCGAATTCTTTTGCATTGAAGTTAAAAAATATAAGCGGAAGAAATCTGGGCAATGTAATCGTATATATGAATTTTTATGATGCTCAGGGGGTAAAAGTAAACTCGGCGCTGGATGTGGTAAATGGGATTCAGGCTGGAACAGATGCATATTTATATTTTAAGAAACCGGATGTTGCTTACCATAAATATGATTTTACTATAAAAAAACCGGAATATGGAGATAAAGACTTAAAATCAGAACTGGTTATAGAAAAAACAGAGATAACTCAAAATGGTTGGTTTAAGCCAGTAAAGATCACGGTATTAAATAAGAGTAAAGATTATAGATTAATGTTTGACACCCTCACTTTTTATTATAAAAATGGAAAATGTGTTGGATTAAATAAAAATGTATTTCATATAATTGATCCATATTCACGTAATGAATATGGGATAGTTGATACGCAATTCCCTTACGATCAGAAGCTAGGGTACACCGGTTTCGACTCTGTTAAAGTGGTTATCATGGTTGCACGTAAAGAAAGCAGATAATTGTTTTGCGTTACACCTTGACAAATGCCAGATAAATGGTTAGAATAACAGTTAGTCGATATGACAAAAACTGTGATGAGGAGTATTAAGAGTACTTACGTTTCAGAGAGCTGCCGGACGGTGCGAGGCAGTAACGATAAAACTCCCAACTCGCCTCGGAGTTCCTTAATTGAAATAAGTAGATTAAGGCGGGAATTCCCGTTACAGAATAAATGAGTGCATCCTATCAGGATGAATTAGAGTGGTACCACGGAAAGTAAAGCCCTTTCGTCTCTATAAGAAGACGAGAGGGCTATTTTTATTTAGGAGGAATGAACAATGGCAGTACCTTATAATCATAAGGCGGTTGAACAAAAATGGCGTAAGAACTGGGAAGCTGACCCGGTAAATGTGAATGATGGAAAGAAACCAAAATACTATTGTCTGGATATGTTCCCGTATCCATCAGGAAACGGGCTTCATGTAGGACACTGGAGAGGGTATGTAATCTCTGATGTATGGAGCAGATATAAGATGCTTCAGGGATATTACCTGATTCATCCAATGGGCTGGGATGCTTTTGGACTTCCGGCTGAAAACTATGCTATTAAAATGGGCGTGCATCCAGCTAAATCTACAGCGGAGAATGTATCTAACATCAAGCGTCAGATTAATGAAATTGCAGCTATTTATGATTGGGATATGGAAGTGAATACAACCGATCCAAATTTCTATAAATGGACACAATGGATATTTGTAAAAATGTTCAAGGCAGGATTGGCATATGAAAAAGAATTTCCTATTAACTGGTGTCCTTCCTGTAAGACTGGACTTGCTAACGAAGAAGTAGTAAATGGTGCATGTGAGCGTTGCGGTACACCAGTTACCAAGAAAAATTTAAGACAGTGGATGCTGAAGATTACTGCATATGCAGATCGTCTGTTGTCAGATCTGGATAAACTGGATTGGCCGGAAAAGGTAAAAAAGATGCAGTCTGACTGGATCGGTAAGAGCCATGGTGCTGAGGTTGACTTTAAGGTTGAAGGAGCAGACAAAGCAATCACTGTTTATACGACAAGACCGGATACGCTGTACGGTGCAACATTTATGGTCCTTGCCCCGGAACATGCTATGGCTAAAGAACTGGCAGTGGATGAAACAAGAGCAGAGGTAGAAGATTATATCTTCAAAGCTTCCATGAAATCCTCCGTTGACAGATTGCAGGATAAAGAAAAAACGGGTGTATTCACCGGAAGTTATGCAATTAATCCAATCAATGGCGCAAAGGTACCGATCTGGTTATCCGATTATGTACTTGCGGATTATGGTACAGGAGCGATTATGTGTGTACCTGCTCATGATGACCGTGATTTTGAATTTGCAACCAAGTTTGGAATACCGATTATTCAAGTAATTGCCAAAGACGGTAAAGAAATTGAAAATATGACAGAAGCCTATACCGAGCCGGGTATTATGATCAATTCCGGTGAATTTAACGGAATGAGCAGCCTGGATGCGAAACGCGACCTGCCTTCACGTCTGGAAGCCAGAGGTATCGGTAAGGTAACTACAAATTATAAACTGCGTGACTGGGTATTCTCAAGACAGCGTTACTGGGGAGAACCAATTCCAATTGTCCACTGTGACCACTGTGGTGCGGTTCCGGTTCCAGAAGACCAGCTTCCGCTGACACTTCCTGAGGTTGAAAGCTACCAGCCTACAGGTACCGGTGAATCACCACTGGCAGCAATTGACGAGTGGGTTAATACTACATGTCCGGTCTGTGGAGCACCTGCAAAAAGAGAGACTAATACAATGCCTCAGTGGGCTGGTTCTTCCTGGTATTTCCTGCGCTATGTAGACAGCCATAATAATGAAGAACTGGTTTCTAAAGAAAAGGCAGATAAACTCTTACCGGTTGATATGTATATCGGAGGCGTGGAACATGCAGTTCTTCACTTACTGTATTCCAGATTTTATACCAAATTCCTGAACGATATAGGAGTTGTGGATTTTGATGAACCATTTACAAAATTGTTTAATCAAGGTATGATTACCGGTAAAAATGGTATTAAAATGAGTAAATCAAAAGGAAATGTTGTATCTCCGGATGATTTGGTAAGTGATTATGGATGTGATTCTCTTAGAATGTACGAACTTTTCGTAGGTCCTCCGGAGTTAGACGCCGAATGGGATGACAGAGGAATTGATGGAGTATACCGCTTTATCAATCGTTTCTGGAATCTGGTAATGGATAATAAAGACAAAAAGATGGCTGCATCCAAAGAGATGATTAAAATCCGTCATAGAATGGTCCATGACATCACTCAGCGACTGGAAAGCTTTAACTTAAATACTGTAATCTCCGGTTTTATGGAATACAATAACAAGATGATCGAATTAGCTAAAAAAGAAGGCGGAATTGATCAGGAAACTTTAGAGACTGCAGTAATTCTGCTTTCCCCATTTGCACCTCATTTAAGCGAGGAACTTTGGGAACAGTTAGGAAACAGCGGTTCCGTATTCAAAAACCAGTGGCCGGAGCATGATGAAGAAGCAATGAAAGACGACGAAATTGAAGTTCCGGTACAGATTAATGGCAAAACAAAAGCTGTTATCAGCGTTCCGGCAGAGATTTCCAAGGAAGATGCAATTGCGGCAGGTAAGGTAGCAGTTGCAGATAAACTCACAGGCACTATTGTAAAAGAAATTTATGTGCCTAAGAAAATTATTAATATTGTACAGAAATAAATTGCAGTAATAATTCCCAGAAATAAGAAGAATATGACAGGCATAGGAGACTATGGCTGTCATTTTTTTGTACTCATTTTACGCTGTATACAAGACTTGTGATGGAAAAATGGAACACAAGCGGTAAATAAATTCTACAAATATCATGTAGCCCGGCTTTTACCTTGAATTACTTCAGTAAAAATTACCAGGTATACAATGCTTGCATGATTATAACTAATTTTACAATTATATGCACGAAACTGTTGACAACCTATAAATTTAGTGTTAAATTTGAGTAAGTAGGAAAGCAGTTGAAGGCAACTTTTGAATCTGTCTTTCTTTTTTTACGAATTATTTTACATTTTATTTAGGAGGATTTAGAAATGAAAAAGATGATAGTAGCTGCACTTGCTGCATCCCTGGTTTTATCACTTGCAGGATGTGGAAGCAAAGGGGCAGAAACAGAAAAAACAACAGCGGCAGCTGGAGAAACAAAGGAAGCAGGAAATGAGGCAACTGGTACAGAAGCAGCTGGAGGAATCTTAGTAATGGCTACGAATGCAGAGTTTCCACCCTATGAATACCGCGAAGGAGATAATGTAGTTGGTATTGATGTGGAAATTGGTGAAGCGATTGCAAAAAGCATGGGAATGGAATTAAAAGTTGAAGATATGGCGTTTGATTCAATAATTGTGGCAGTTGATGCTGGAAAAGCAGATTTAGGGCTTGCAGGTCTTACCGTAACAGAAGACCGTCTTATGAATGTCAATTTCTCAGATCCATATACGACAGCTACTCAGGTAGTTATCGTTAAAGATGACAGTCCGATTACTTCCCCGAATGACCTGGAAGGAAAGAAGATTGGTGTTCAGCTTGGTACTACCGGAGATCAGTATGCAGGAGATATCAAGGATGCTACGGTAGAAAGATACAACAAAGGTTTCGAAGCTGTACAGGCAATGACTCAGGGAAAGATTGATGCAGTTATCATTGACCGTGAGCCGGCAAAAGTGTTTGTTGAGCAGAATGAAGGCATTAAAATGTTAGATGAAGCTTATACAGAAGAAGAATATGCAATTGCTATAAAAAAAGATAATGATGAATTACTTAAAAAAGTAAATACAGCACTGGAAGATCTGAAATCCTCTGGAGAACTTCAGAAAATCCTGGATAAATATATTAAGGCACAATAAAACGAAGGAAGATAAGTTATGGCGGAAAAATTTTATCAGAATTTTATTAAAGATGACCGTTGGAAATACCTTACAGACGGATTGTTAACGACTCTTGAAATTACTTTATTTGCGGTACTGATCGGTATTTTATTAGGCTTCCTGGTTGCTGTAATACGTTCGACTTATGAAAAGACAGGAAAGCTGAAGATCTTAAATTTCATCTGTAATATATACCTGACTATTATCCGTGGAACGCCAGTTGTAGTACAGTTATTAATTACGTATTTTGTTATTTTTGCTGCTTTTGATATAAACAAGGTGCTGGTTGCCATCCTGGCTTTTGGTATTAATTCAGGTGCATATGTAGCGGAAATCATTCGTGGTGGAATTCTGTCAATTGATAACGGACAGTTTGAAGCTGGACGAAGCCTGGGATTTAACTATCCCCAGACCATGATCTATATCATCTTACCACAGGTGTTTAAAAATGTACTTCCGGCTCTGGCAAATGAATTTATTGTATTATTAAAGGAAACTTCGGTAGCCGGTTATATTGCATTGCAGGATTTAACAAAAGGCGGAGACATCATTCGCAGCCAGACATATTCTGCAACCATGCCTCTGTTGGCGGTGGCTGCAATTTATTTAGTTTTGGTTATGATATTTACGTATCTGGTAAAATGTCTTGAAAGGAGGCTGCGCAACAGTGAGCGATAGAGGAGAAGTTTTAATTTCAGTTCAGAATCTTACAAAAGCCTTCGGTGATTTTAAGGCATTAAATGATGTATCCAGAGATATTAGGTCCGGTGAAGTAGTATTTGTAGTAGGTCCGTCCGGTTCCGGTAAAAGTACATTTCTGCGTTGCCTGAATCGGTTGGAAGAACCGACTTCCGGACATATTTTATTTGAAGGTGTAGATATTCTGGATCCTAAAACGGATATTAACATACATCGTCAGAAAATGGGTATGGTATTCCAGCACTTTAATCTTTTTCCGCATATGACTATTTTGAAAAATATGACAATTGCTCCTATGAAGCTTCAGAAGAAGACTCAGGAAGAAGCAGAAAAAGAAGCAATGAAGCTGTTAGAAAAAGTCGGTCTTGCCGACAGGGCAAATGCTTATCCAAGCCAGTTATCAGGAGGCCAGAAACAGCGTATTGCTATCGTCCGTTCTCTGTGCATGAAACCGGATGTGATGTTGTTTGACGAACCAACTTCTGCACTCGATCCCGAAATGGTTGGTGAGGTACTTAATGTTATGGCTGATCTGGCAAGAGAAAATATGACCATGGTAGTGGTAACACATGAGATGGGATTTGCAAAAGAAGTTGCCGACCGTGTTTTGTTTATGGCAGAAGGACAGATCATTGAAGAAAATAATCCAAAAGATTTCTTTGGTAATCCACAGAGTGAAAGACTGAAGAGCTTTTTGAGTAAGGTATTGTAGAATGAAATAATCATATTAATAAATAAAAGCTATTGCGTTGCCGAAATTGGCAATGCAATAGCTTTTTTTTGTTAGTCACGAATAATTCCAAAAAGCGCACGATTTTTCCAATAAAGAAATAATTAACAATGATATAATAGAAGAGATATAGTATGATAATCGTATGTGGCAGCAACCGGCTTTTGCTTGTCATAAATAGTGATACATAATTGATCAAAAATATATCAAAAATATATCAATCAGAATGAAGGAGAGAGAAATGAGGAAGCGGTTTTCCGGAATGATCAAAGGTATGAAGAGGGTATTTGAGAACCTGAGCATTCGCAGTAAATTTATATCAGTCTGTGTTCCTATTATTATCGTGCTGGTTGCTTTAATCCTGGTTGCTTCAAATTCGGTTTTATACAGATCGAATATTGAAAAAGCAAAGGAAATTGCACAGGATGAGTGTGAGATAATGAATGTCCGGCTGGATTCAATGAAAGAAAATGTGATTACCTGTTCCAATATGCTGGCACAAGATATAAATCGTATATACAGCGAGACCAATATAACAAATATCGATAATATTTCGTTTATTTCCATTAAAAATAATATTTATACAGCACTGGATTATGACAGAAGGTGTTTTTCAGATATAGAATCTATACTGTTTATCGACACAAAGCGCAATATTTCTTCTGTGGGAATAAAACAGACACCAGATTATGACAGTATACAACGAGACTTTATTTCGGCTATCCCGGAAAAAGGGCTTGCGAAATGTGTTCAATTTCCGATGGAGAAAAGGGATTATTTTAATAATCAGGAACCAGTTCTTACCTTTGGAAAACGGATTATCAATATGGAAACTGGAAAAATTCTGGGCTATATTTTACTGAATATAAACGAAAGCCGGATCTCAGCTATATTTCCGGAAAAAGAAGGGGAGGTACTGGGAAGAGAATATTTCCTGAGCAGCGATAAAGGGCAGATAGTCTCTTCCATAAATAAAGATCGGCTGCTTAATAATATACCGGATGGCAAACTGCGGTCTTATCTTCAGGAGCAGGAAGACGGCAGTGAGAATCTGGGAATCGGAAAAAATCAATATCTGGTCACAAAGAAGTGGATAAAAAGCCTGGAATGGAACCTGGTGAGCCAGATTTCTATAGAGGATTTGACAAGAGACGTACGCATGACAACTGGTATTACAATAGCACTTGGTATAAGCGGTATCCTTGCTGCGGTATTCTTGATATTTATCCTGTCAAAATTGATTACCAGACCAATTTATGCACTTACTAAGGCAGCAGAAAAGATACAGGATGGTGACTTTTCCATATCCTGCCCGGCGGATACAAAAGATGAGGTCGGGGTATTGTCTATGGCGTTTAATACCATGACAGGGAAGATAGCCGGTCTGCTGGTTCAGGTAAAAACGGAGCAAAAGAGGAAACGGGAATACGAACTGGCACTTATTCAGGCGCAGATTAAGCCGCATTTTCTCTATAATACCCTGGATTTGATTTATGTTTTCTGCGAATGCGATATGGCATCAAAAGGAGCAAAATTGACCAAATCACTGGCTGATTATTATCGGACATCCTTAAGCAGCGGTAAAGAAATTATCACTATAAGGGATGAAATTAAAAATATTGAAAACTATCTGTTTATACAGAGGGAGCGGTATTGCGATCTGATCGATTTTCAGGTTCATTGTGACCCCAAGATTGAAGATTATTCTATTTTAAAGATGACGCTCCAGCCCTTGGTGGAAAATGCGATCTATCATGGTCTAAAAGAAAAGGGAATAAAAGGAACAATCCGTATATGGGGAAGATTAGAAGAAACTGCAGCTGTAATAGTAGTAGAGGACGATGGAGCGGGAATGACAGATGAACGGATCCGTCAGGTAGTGGCAAAGGATGAACCTGAACACAAACGTCATTTCGGGCTTCGAAGCGTGGATAAAAGAATTAAATTATATTTTGGGGAAAGTTATGGAATTCATATAGACAGTGTGGTAAATAAGGGTACGAAGGTAATGGTATATATCCCTAAGACTGGAGGAAGATCATGTTAAAGGTATTAATAGCAGACGATGAACCGCACTTTAGAATTTATATGGAACATGTACTGGACTGGAGAAGTCTTGGATTCCAAATATGCGGTATATGTAAAAATGGTGAAGAAGCGCTACAGACAGTAATAGAGAGTGATCCGGATATTGTGCTGTTAGATATTAATATGCCGGGTATGGATGGGATTACTCTGGCGGAAAAGTGCAAACAGATGAAACCGGACCTATATATTGTGTTTATCACCGGTTATTCAGAGTTTGAGTATGCCAGAAAGGCAGTACAGATCGGTGTGGACGAATACTTACTGAAACCCTTTTCCAGGGAAGAATTAACGAATATCGTATATAAGCTAAAATTAAAAATCTGGAAACAAAATGAGCAGAAGCATCAGCAAAGGGCAGATTTGAAAATTGTCCGAGAAGAGCTCCTGCGCAGATGGGTGGGCGGGATATCCACACAAAAAAAAGAGGATTTTAGAAAAAGTCTGGAACGGATTGACATCAGATTTTCGGGCCGCTATTTTTTGGTAAGTGTTTTGGAAATCGATCATATTTCAGGAATGTGGAAAAACCAAGAAGACGTAGACCTTTGGAAGTTTGGTATTGCAAATATAGCCCAGGAAGTCCTGGGAGGACTCAGCCAGGCAGCAGATATCAATCTGATATTCAATGGAATGGAAGACCGTGTGATTTCTATTTTAAATTATGATCACAAGCTGGAACAGATTACAGATATGAAAAAATACTATGAAAAGGCCAGCATCCTTATCGGCCAGCATCTGGGATTTACCGTTTCTATTGGAATCGGAAATCAGGTGACTGACATGACAGAAGTGTCAAAATCCTATCGGAAAGCGCTGGCAGCTCTGGAAGAAAAATTTCTTTTAGGGGGCAGTCGTGTCATCTGCTATGAAGAAGTTAACAAGGTGGACAGTGAAGCAACCTTTTACAGGCTTGATTTGAATGACAGGCTCCTTGCATGCCTGCGCAAACAGCAAAGAGATGGAATTCATCAGATCTTAAAAGAAACACATCAGAATATCGTTGAAAAGCATCTGCCTACTGATTATGCATATATGATGATCAGTGGAATGATGTCTATTTGTCTGTCCTATATTACAGAAATGAATGGGAATATCAGTGATATATTTGGAGGAAGATTTTCCCCATATTCAGAATTGTACAGGAAGACATCTCTGAACGAATGTCTGGCATTTCTGCAGGATGTATTTGGTAAAACAATGGATGCTTTTCAATCGAATTATTCCAAACGCGGAGCGGAGATCATTTCTATGGTAGAGGATTATATTGCAGAAAACTACAGCGATTGTGAGCTTACGGTAGAGAAGATTGCGGAAGGGGTTTATCTGGACAGCAGTTATCTGCGCAGGATCGTTTCCAGGCAGCTTGGATGTACGATTTCTGACTTACTAACCAATGTGAGGATGAAAGAGGCGAAAAAACTGATGGAACAGGAGGTGCTGACGGTTACCATGGTTTCGGAAAAGGTTGGGTACAGCGAGCCGGGATATTTTAGTAAATGTTTTAAAAAGTATTATGGGGTTTCACCGAAAAAATTTATTTGTCCTGTTTTTTACCAATGAAGGCACGGAGAGTCATTTCGTAGCTGGTATGGGAAATGCTACAATACAGTTACAAAAAGAAATGAAATTGGAGGAAAAGAAAATGAAATTTAAGAAAGTAGTCAGTGCAGCACTGGCATCAGTAATGGTTCTCTCCCTGGCGGGATGTGCCGGAGAATCAAAGGATGCGGATAAGGCCACAAATCAGGAAACAAATCAGGAAACAAAAGAAGCTGCTGCCGGAGAATCAAAAGCATCCGAAGATAATTTGAAATCAGCATCTACAGATGAAGAAGTTACTTTTCGTGTTTGCACTTATTATGGAGGTGACAGTACAACATTTGCAGAGTTTGCGGCAGAGAAAATTAAAGAAAAGCTGCCAAATGTTACTCTTGAATTTGAAACACTTCCATCCGACGGCGGGCAGACCATTAAAACAAGAGCAGCCACAGGGGATCTGCCGGATATCCTATTAGTAGATTCCGGAACGATTGATACTCTGGCCGAAAGCGGAAGTATATTGCCTCTGAATGACTATGTGGAGAAATTTAATATCAAAGATTATTATACAGAAGCCATTATGGATAATTGCCTGTATTCTCCGGATGGAAATGTATATCAATTTCCAATGGGAAGTATTTCTCCAATTCTTTGGTATTATAATAAGCAGATTTTTGCTGACAATAATGTAAAGGTTCCGGAGAATTTTGATGATTTATTAACAGCGGTTCAGACGTTTAAAGAAAAAGGGATCATTCCCATGGCGATGTTTGGAAAAGAGCCATGGCCACTGGGAGCATTTTTTGATACTTTTGCAGTAAAAGAAAATCCTGGAGGCTGTTATGCCCTTTCCAAAGGGGAGGCGAAGGCATCCGATGAATCATATCAGAAAATAATTGGTAAGATGGAGCAGTTAATCCAGGCGGGAATCTTCCAGGATGGTGTTACAAATGCAGACTTTGATACAGCATCCGCATTGTTTAAAGAAGGACAGTCCGCCATGTTCTTAAACGGCAGCTGGTATACGGGAGAAGCAATAGAGGGAATGGGAGACAATGTGGATGTCATTCTTTCTTATCCTACGGCTGATTCAGGAAAGGAAAGTGAAAATCAGTACTGCATGACAGGTGGTGGAGATACAAGTGGAATGGCTGTAACGGCAGGGGCTTCCAATCCTGATCTGGCAGCGGAAGTTGCATTTTTGTTCGCATATTACCGGGAAGTAGCTCAATATGAGCAAAAATCCCTGGTTACGACGCCTCTTCAAACGGATGGGCTGACTCTGCAAAATGAACTTGATCCGATTTCTAAGAAATTATTGGAAGTGATTCCGGAATTCTCTTATGACACAAAGTTTTTGCATACCCTCCCCAATACAAAATTTGCAACATCATTTACGGAAGAAATGCAGAAATTCCTGGTAGGGGAAACCATAGAAGATTTTACGGCAAATATTGATAAGAGCATTGAAAAAACAGTAAAATAGCTGTTGTGGCCGGGCACAGAATATGCAGAATACCATCTGTGCCCGCTATAATGCCGCATATTGGAGGAGCGCTATATGAACAAGATGTTAGGAAATAAAAAGGCAGTTGCACTATTTGCATTGCCGGCGCTGCTGGTATTTACCATATTTGTTTTTTACCCCATAATGCAGACGGTATTTCGAAGCTTTTATGAGTGGGATGGAATTAACCAGGCAGTGTTTAATGGAATAGAGAATTATAAGGAATTATTTCAGGATGATTTATTTTATGAATCTCTGAAAAACGGTGTTATATTTGCTGGTATACTCATGGTATTCCAGGTAGGTGGTGCCACCCTTTTGACGTTTGCCATGATGAACCGAAAAGTAAAAGGCAAACGTTTTTTCAGAACAGCATTTTTTATTCCGGTGGTTCTGTCGGTAACGGTGGTATGTCAGCTGTGGTCCGCTATTTATAATCCGGAATTCGGTTTGATTAACCATCTGTTTGAAATTCTTGGGATAGGTTACCGTCAGGACTGGTTATCTGATATGACATTTGCAATCTATGCTGTTACATTTGTCAATGTATGGCAGTACACCGGATATCAATTCGCTATTATTTATGCGGGAGCAAAATCCATTCCGGAAGATTATCTGGAAGCGGCACGGATTGACGGAGCCTCAGAATGGAGGATTAATACAAGGATTATCCTGCCATTGTTAAAGGATACATACCGGATGTGTTTTATATTTGCCATCACCGGAGGATTAAATGCATTTGCCCATATGAATCTGCTAACTAAAGGAGGACCAGGAACTTCTACTTATACTCTGACCTATATGACATTTCGGAATGCATTTACCGTAGGAGAGTTTGGTTATGGCTGTACGTCAGCGATTATTCTGGTTCTGCAATGTCTGATTGCAACCGTAATTGTAAATAAAATATTTTCCATTAAAGAAAGCGCTGTTTTTTAGAAAGGAGGCATTGTGTTGAAAAAAGGAAAGACGGCCATTATTATGGCATTGTTGATAATATTTAGTATCATTTGTATTTATCCTCTTATTTACCTGTTATTTTACTCTTTAAAAACAAATGAAGAGATTTTCTTTTTAAATCCTTTTGGATTTCCGGCAAGCCCCCAGTTTGAAAATTATATCAATGCAATTAACGCATTTAATATTGTGGGATTTTTTAAAAACAGTATCATAGTTTCCATAGTTTCCATTGCAGGCGTTATGGTGCTTGCATTGCCATTTGCTTATGCAGTTACCAGGATGAAGTGGAGATTTAAAAATGCGGCGGCGACATATATGACGCTGGGACTATTTATTCCGATCCAGGTAATCATTATCCCATTGGCTATCCTGGTGCGCCAGATGCATATGTCCAATACCTATTATGCATTGATTGTGCCATATATCGCATTTAATATTTCATTTTCCAGTATGATCCTGGCAACTTCTTTCCGCACGATTCCAAAGGAGATGGAGGAGTCTGCATTTATGGACGGAGCTACGATTTACCGTACATTTTTTAAAATTATTATGCCGTTAGCAAAGCCTGCAATAGCTACTGCAATTACATTTATTTTTCTGGGCGTCTGGAATGAATATACAGTAGCATCGGTTTTTATCAGCAATAATGCAGTAAAAACGCTGCCTGTAGGGCTTGCATCCTTTACAGGAGAACATTCCACGGACTGGGGAGCAATGGGTGCCTGTCTGGTTATGGCAAGTATTCCTACAATTATTATTTATACTATTTTCAGTGAGCAGGTAGAGAAGGCCCTTACCATTGGCGGAGCAGTAAAGGGTTAGCCGTCAAAACGGAACGCGTTACCAGGCAGAGCGCAATTATCATATACGCTCAGATGAGCCCTAATAAGGAGATATCATGAAAAATATATTACGTTATGACAGGCCTGCTGAGGCCTGGGAGAAAGGCATGGCAATTGGAAATGGAAGGCTGGGTGCCATGCTGCTTGGAGAGACAGACACGGAGCATATCTGGTTGAATGAAGATACACTCTGGTCCGGTTATCCCACTGATTATAATGATGCAAATGTCTATGAACATTTAGAGAAAGCCAGATCCCTTATCTTTGATAAAAAATATGAGGAAGCGGAAGTATTGATCAACCGCAAAATGGTAGGAATATGGAATGAATCTTATCTGCCAATGGCGGATCTATTTCTTCATATGGAAGAGCTAAAGGGAGAGAAGGAGACTTACTGCAGGGAATTGGATATCAGCACCGGAGTAAGTACAGTTAGAATATTAAAAAAGGGTATCACATATGAGCGTACCGCTTTTTGCTCTTATCCCGACCAGGTGCTGGTTATCAGGATGAAAGCTTCGGATAAAATCCAGGGTACAATGGAAATAGGGCTGTCCAGCCAGCTCAACCACTGGATCAGACAGGAAGAGGACGGCGTAGTACTGATGGGATGGTGTCCTTCAGTTGTGGAACCGGATTATTACCCTTCTTCGGATCCTGTTCGCTATGAACCCTACGAAACAACAAGGGCAATCAAATTCCAGGTACGGATAAAGGTGATAACAAATGGGAAAATGGAGTGGAATCAGGAGCGGCTATCTGTCAGTGAAACCGATGAGGTATGTATCCTGATTACCAGCGGAAACAGTTTTATTAATTATAAAGAGGCACCGTCAGGAGAATATGCAGATAAAATTGCAGACTGCATCAACCACGCTGAAAAGAGGGGATTTCTAAATCTGCTGAATCGGCACAGAGCAGATTTTACCCGACTCTTTGACCGGGTAGAATTGGATCTTGGGCATACGGAAAATGAAGAATTTACCATGGAGGAACGTCAGAGGCGTTTCTTTGCCGGAGAAGAAGATCCGGAATTTGTAGCTACAGCTTTTCAGTTTGGACGCTACCTGATGATTTCCAGCTCCAGAGAGGGAAGTGAACCGGCAAATCTCCAAGGTATCTGGAATCATGAACTGCGTGCACCATGGAGCTCTAATTATACCGTGAATATTAATACCCAGATGAATTACTGGCCGGTGGAGAACTGTAACCTTTCCGAATGTGCACAGCCGCTAATTACATTTATGAAGGACATTTCGCAGAGCGGTTTAAAGACAGCCAATATCAATTATCACTGCAGAGGGTGGGTGGCGCATCACAATGTAGACCTATGGCGCAAAACGACTGCAGTAGGGTCCAGAAAGGGGGAGGTTGATACACTGCCCTGGTCATTCTGGGTAATGTCCGGGGGCTGGCTCTGCCGCCATCTGTGGGATCACTACCTCTATACAGAAGATATCACATTTTTAAAGGATACTGCATTTCCTATAATGAAAGGTGCAGCACAATTTTATCTGGACTGGCTGGTGGAACACAACAAAGAATTAGTAACCATTCCATCGACATCTCCGGAAAATTTGTTTCTGGATCAAGGTGGTGTATACGGAGTATCCTATGCCTGCACACTGGACAATACTATTATACGGGAATTGTTTGAAAACTGTATCAAAGGAATTGATATCCTGCATGAAGAAGATAAGGAATTCTTAAATGAGATAGAGGATGCACTTCCCAAGATTCCTGCATATAAAATCGGAAAATTCGGACAGCTTCAGGAATGGTATGATGACTTTGAAGAAAATGATCCCCAGCACCGTCATTTATCATTACTTTATGGCCTGTATCCCTCCGATCAGATTACAATGGAAAAAACACCGGAATTGTGCGAGGCATGCCGTGTAACCATGCAGCGCCGCGGAGAAGAAGGCGTACCCTGGAGCAGAGCCTGGAAGATAGGAATCTTTGCCAGGCTGAAGGATGGAGAGAAAGCGTACGGGGAAGTGAAACGGTTCTTACAGCCGGCAGATTCCAATGTAATTTCTTATACAGACGGCGGGGTTTACAGTAACCTGTTCTGTGCAAGACCGTTAGAGGTAGACGGAAACTTTGGATTTACAGCCGGAATTGCAGAGATGTTGATACAGAATCACTCGGGCAGGGTAGAATTTCTGCCTGCAATTCCCAGAGCTTGGAAGAACGGTTATGTAAAAGGGCTGAAAATCAGGGGAGGGCAGGAAGTAGAAATTGAATGGAAAGACGGAAAAATTGTTAAGACAAAGGAGAAATAAAAATGCCAATGCTGGATATGCCTCTTGAGGATTTAAAAACATATAAGGGCAGTACGCCAAGACCGGAAGATTTTGACAGTTACTGGATGCGGGCGATAGAAGAAATGAAGGAAACCAATCCCAATCCCCAGTTTACAGAATCTGATTTTAAGGTGCCTTATGCTAAATGTTATGATTTATTTTTTACTGGAGTGAAAGGTGCCAGGATACATGCTAAAGTATTGATTCCAAATAAAGCAAGAGAGGATATGCCCGGACCTGCAGTATTGACTTTTCACGGGTATACAGGAAATGCAGGGGACTGGATGACGAAACTACCCTACGTTGGTGCAGGGTTTGTAGTTGCTGCCCTCGATTGCAGGGGACAGGGAGGAATGTCGGAAGACGTGGGCGGTATACGGGGCAATACCATGCACGGACACATTATCAGGGGCGTAGACGGAGATTCTGATAATATGCTGATGCGCAATATTTTTCTGGATACAGCAAGTCTTGCCGGAATTATAATGGATATGCCCATGGTAGATGAAAACAGAGTAGGTACCTGCGGGGTATCACAGGGGGGCGGGCTTTCCCTTGCATGTGCGGCATTGGAACCCCGGATTGCCAGGGCTGCCGTGCAGTATCCATTTTTATCGGATTATAAGAGGGTTTGGGATATGGATCTGGCAAAAGATGCCTATGAAGAACTGCAGACCTATTTTCGCTTTTTTGATCCGCTGCATGAGAGGGAAGAAGAATTCTTTAAAAAACTGGGATATGTGGATATTCAAAATCATGTACCACAGATTAAAGGAAAGGTACAGATGGCGATTACATTAATGGATAACATCTGTCCTCCCTCCACACAATATGCAGCCTATAATAAGATCTGTTCCGAAAAGGAAGTTTATGTGTTTCCTGATTTTGGCCATGATATATTGCCTGGACAGGATGACAGGATGTTTCGCTTTTTAATGGATCTATAAAGTTTGTCATCTCATCTGTATAGGTGACTTTAAATTACATATATTCTACCGTACTGGAGTGTAATCAATCTGTGATTCTTCCTCCGTTGCTTCCAGTTTAAATATTACCGGGCGCAGACCATCATTGCAGCTGCAGATGGCAACGCCTGGTTTTCTGATCCAATCTCCATAATAAAATAACTCTTTCCCGGAACCATGAGCCAATGTAAATACATACTGATAGATAGCTTTCCAGGCTTCATCGCAAAATCCTTCCGGTTTGGCATAATCTGCATAAAAAGTCTGTCCTTCTTTCAGCATGGGGCAGGCCGTCAGGCCCTCTGCACCATACTCATCTGCTAATTTTTGGTCTAAGATCGTCTTCAATACGGTAATTTTCACTTTTTTCATTGTAGTGATACCCTCCTTAACGTCTATTAAGATATTTGCTGGATTCCGGATATATTAGAATCAATAACCATGGAATAGTTGGTATGGTAAATCACAAATCCTGGTTTACCGCCATTGGTTTTTTTAACGTGTTTCTTTTCTACATAATCAATTTCAACTTTTTCTGCATTGCGGTTTTTCGAATAATAAGCAGCCAGCCGGGCAGCTTCCTCAAAAGTGCGATCCGGAAGTTCTTCGTTATTAGCTTTTACAATTACGTGCGATCCGGGTGCTCCTTTGGCATGGAACCACCAGTCATTTCCGGTAGCTATTTTAAAAGTCAGCTCATCATTCTGGAAATTATTTTTACCTACATACATATGATAGCCGTCGCTTGACAGATAGTGAAATGGCTTTGAAGTAATCTTGATCTTTTTACCGGTATATTTGCGTTTGATATAACCGTAATCCATCAGTTCTTCTTTAACCTGAACCAGATCTTCTTCTGATAAAGCGATATCCAGGGAAGTACTGATGGATTCCAGATGTCTGATTTCATCTTGAGTCTCTTCAATCAGATCAGTCAGTGCTTCATAGGTTCGCTTTAACTTATTATATTTATCAAAATTCTTTTTGGCATTTTCCTGTGGTGTCAGGGTTGGGTCCAGCGGAATTGTGATCATTTCATTGGTATAGTAATTAAGTGCCTCTAATTTCTTAGTACCTGGTTCCAGGTTATATCCATAGGTGTTGATTAATTCTCCATACACTTTATGCTTATCCCGTTTCTCGGTATCCTTAAGCTGTTTTAGCTGCAGATCGTATTTTTTACGGTTACGCTCCAGAGCAGTCTGTACAATTCTTCTGAGATCGGAAGATTTCTGGCGGATACGGGTTATGGTATTTTTAACAGCATAGTAATTTTCCAGCACTTCGGAGACAGTCTGATATTTTAAAGTTGTCTTATCTTCGTATTGCGTCAGCTGAATACTGGAAAAGTCCACAGGCTCCTCACCCTGGAAAATAATGTTGGGGGTGAAACTGCCATTTTTAACATCTTCCATAATAAAGGAGAAGATGCGGTAAAGGTGGGTTAATTCCAGTTCACTGAAGCTATTTGCACTTTGAGCAGATTCCAGGGATGCACGATGGCACACTTCTTCTGCTGTCAGGGGGCTGATACCTGTGAAGGTGGTATAGAGTGCTTTCGCCAGACCCATTGGTTTTGTGTTAATCTCAGTTACAAAAGTTTCAGCCGAAACGTCCAGCGGATTCCACTTGTGCTGGGTCTCCGGAATAAAGTAAGTCCGTCCCGGCAGCACTTCCCTTACAGAACTCATTTGCAGGGAAACATGTTTGATACTGTCAATAATCATACCTTCTTCGTTGCAGAAAATAATATTGCTGTGCTTTCCCATGATTTCCACAACAAGGATTTTCCTGCATAAATCACCCAGTTCATTCAGGTGTTCAATTTCAAAATTAATAATACGCTCCAGACCCGGCTGCCAGATCCGAAGTATCTTGCCACTGCCGATATGTTTGCGAAGCAGCATGCAGAAATTAGGTGCAGTCATAGGACTTGGTTTATTTACCTGGGTCAGATAAATAAGGGGCAGACTGGCACCTGCAGATATCAGCAGGCGATACTGGTTTTTTTGATTCTTTATGGTAAGCATCAGCTCGTCATTTTCCGGCTGGGCAATTTTGTTGATTTTACCGCGGCATATGGTGTCATTTAGTTCCCTCACCATATTGGCAATTACAATTCCGTCTAAAGCCATGTTTGTCATCCTCCTGTTGTGATTCATGTGACCGTATTTGTTATAACAGTATAGCAGAAACCAGGGGGAAAATCCAGATAAAATGCAACCTCATCATAAGTCGTTCAGATAAATGTACACAGCTTATTACTAGAGCGAACGTTTTGTAATGTTCTATTAAATGCATTATATTTGGGTTTAGCTGAGGAAGACGCTTTGTATATGATAGGTAGTGTACGGAAAGAGAAGGGGGCGAGCCAGGACATTGATTTGGAAGGCTTACCGCAGAACTGGTATTTTCTAACCTTCCCAGAGCCCTTTTTGGCGGCACGCGGGCATTCGCTCCGAAATCCTGATGCATTTCGCAGCTCAGTGCCCGCTTACAATCCGATGTGAGACAGTCGAATTGTATCCGCCAA
>OATB01000446.1_pt1 | contig 30412 bp, 26 predicted proteins | sample 1494941 | NCBI WGS metagenome assembly OATB01 (sample SAMEA2579931, study PRJEB22360) | human gut metagenome | reverse complement strand
TACCTCCTTTATTATATACTACTAAGGTAATGCATTCATAGGGGAAGTCGTAATTGTAAGAGCCTTATTATCATGTTATTAGCTTACTTTATCTTAGGCTAAAAGTCCTTATTTAAGGTGTCTGTATCCTAACATCCGCTACCGGTCGATATCGGATTCCTCCAGATTGATGGCATATCTTCTCTACCGATTCAGGAAGGTCTGTTCTTTTCCTTTTCTAAGTTCATTTCTTAAAATCTTAAATTATTAAATTACACAACCGGTATTGTCCCGGAATACAAAATAAAGGAAGAAGAGGACCGGACGGAACGAAACCACCTGTCACTTATAGTCATCTAAAGCCGATTATCGCTATGATACACATGAGGGAGACGGACATACCGTTCCTCTCGGACGGTTCTTCCTATGCGGAGGTGGCGTCAGAGGCCCGCTGCCTGTAGCGGCTGGAAAAACGGGCGGGATTCCGTTTCCCTGTCCACCTATCCTTTTAAATCCTTATGGGCAGGTGTGGGAGCATGCATCCACCCTGATACGGATCCTTAAATTATCGGTCTACAAGAAGTGTGAAAGTATCAATCCGTTAATGGAACCATGAGAAGCAAGCATGGCCGGCACACCGGCAGGAATAGTCATGGATAGTCGGTTTTTGTCATATGGGAAGGAAAAAGAAAGCCGAAGCGGGTCTGGATCCACTACCCCCTTTGGGTATCGTTGCGATGAAAGAAAAAACTCCTCTTCACGCATGGATAAGGCAATGCCGGAAGTCCGGCAATAAAAAGATGTGGCTTCTCTACCCGGGTAAATGCCACAATTACAGACTTCTTCTTGTTCCCATACCATCAGGCCGATTACCCTCAGGTTAAAAACTTATCCGGAATATCCGAATCCAACCCGTGACAGACCCGGATGGGAAAGGCGATGATGCCACCGGATATGTGTATAGCCATATGACCGGACATGGAGATACGACGATAACGATACGTCCTTCTATCGGAATAAGGATATGGCGGGATGCACGGATAACCATATATGATTATCGGAACAGCGGTGTGGCAGGCTGTGGGTATATGACAGCGTCCATATACCTGATCTCGTTTTTTTATTATCGGTATTTCAAATGTCTCAAAAGCCTCTTTGACAGGTTTCCATCCGGGATGATCGCCTGAATTCGCATGTACCGGACTTTCTATTTACCTGATTCCGTAATCGTTCCTGCCATCCGTTTTTTCTCTGCGGCAGTCGCTTTTTTCCTTGTGGCATCATGGTCTGTTACCGGATGGGAAGAGCCATCTCCATCACAACCATGAATTATAGTGTAGCCATATTTGTATATAGCCGTATGATACGCTATCCGGATAATGCTATCACAGAATTGCGATATAGCCGGATATCAAAATAGGGATAGCCGGGAGCGAAGGGAGCACGCATCCTTCCGGATATAGATATCTCAAAATCTCCATTTGCAGAAGTGTATAAATATCAATCCATTAATGGAGACGATGAAGAAAAACAATAAGGCGTATACGGCTACATGTTATTCTCCATTTGCAGAAGTGTAGAAGTAGCAATCCATTAATGGAGACGATGAAAAAACAATAAGGCGTATACGGCTACATGTCATTCTCCATTTGCAGAAGTGTAGAAGTAGCAATCCGTTAATGGAGACAATGAAGAAAAAACATAAGTCGTACACGGCTACATGCCCATTCTCCATTTGCAGAAGTGTAGAAGTAGCAATCCGTTAATGGAGACAATGAAGAAAAAACATAAGTCGTACACGGCTACATGCCCATTCTCCATTTGCAGAAGTGTAGAAGTAGCAATCTGTTAATGGAAATAATGAAGAAAAACAATAAGGCGTATACGGTTACCTGTCATTCTCCATTTGCAGAAGTGTAGAAGTAGCAATCCATTAATGGAGATAATGAAGAAAAACATGAGGCGTATACGGCTACATGTCCATTTCTCCATTTGTAGAAGTGTAGAAGTAGCAATCCATTAATGGACAATAGGGCATGTAAAGGGCAGATTTTCCGTATATTCGCCTCCTTATCCCCGAATTATGGGCGTAAGTCACATGGTCATAGAGATATATCTATCCTTTAATGGGGAGAACAGCCGGCAAATATCTGATGGAAAAGCCACACAAACCACAGGGAAATAGCCACACAACAACCTGATACACAATAATTATTGGAGAAACATGGTCCGCTCCTGCGGACAGCAAGTTGTGTTTTCGTTAAACGAAAACAGGACGGTTTAACGGCAATCGTGCCGCCAAACCGTACCCTCCCCATGAAGCTCCAGAGTCGCGTTGATTATAATTTTAGTACACATATTTTCTAAATTAGCTTCCCTATAATATCTGTAACATTTTTATTGAGCAATATCTCCAAGCCAGTATTCCGATAATTCCACCTGCATATCCTATGTAAGCGATGGATAGGGACGAACAGACAACACCTCCGACCATTGTCCCGCAGCCGATACCCAGATTTAAGATACCCGAATAAATTGCCATCGCGATGGTCGTAGCCTGTGGGGCGAAACGGATAATCTCAAACTGGAGCATCAGATTGAAAACCATATATGCGATTCCCCAAAAGAAACAGAACAGGATGACGGTAGCAGCGAAAGAGGTACTCGGACGAAGCAACAGCAAGGAAACAGTCATGCCGCCGGAAGTAAAATAGAAGAACTGACGTGGTGACCGGCTGATCCCCCGAGAGAACAATACGCTTTCCGCGATACCCGACAGTCCGATGACTACCAGTACCCCCGTAATCAGATCCTCAATCCTGCCATCCGTCCCAGAAAAGGCTCGATGTAGCTGTAGACCGTGTAGTGAGCGGTGGCGGTCAGCAACGTGAACAGGAAGATAGCTGCCAATGCCTTGTTCCGGAACAGAGACGGCAGTTTGTGCAAGGTCATGGGATGCGTGTTCGGAATCTTTGGAAATACAGCCGTCAACAGCAGCAGAATGAGGAGTGCGGACAATGCGATACAAACGAATGTCATCCGCCAGTTCATGTACAGTCCGATGACACGTCCCAGCGGAAGTCCCACTATCATGGCGATGGAAGTTCCGGTAACAATCATTCCCAGTGCCGCGCTGCTTTTTCCTTCCGAGGCTGTACGCACAGCCAGCGGCGAGGCGATTCCCTAGAATACCGAATGGGTACATGCCACCCCGATACGGGAAACCATCAATACGGAATAGCTCTCCGCCACGGCGGAAAGCAACTGGCTGGCCATGAAAAGCAATGTAGTACCGAGAAGCAGCTTGCGGTATTCCATTTTCGACACGAGCATCATCAGCGGAAGGGACATCAGCGCGACAATCCACGCATAGACCGAAATCAGCATTCCCGCCTGTGCTTCGCCGACATTGAAATCACCGGCAATGTCAGTCAGCAGCCCGATGGGGATGAACTCGGATGTATTGAATACAAAAGCTGAAAGGGTCAGTCCCAGCACAGGAAGCCACCCACGGATAATGGTAAACCTTCCCATGACGAATCAATTGCTGCGTTTGTACTGCGTGGGCGTGACGCCCTCCATATTCTTGAAGAAACGGACGAAGTGCTGCGGGTACTGGAATCCCAGCATATAGGCAACCTGGGTAACGGATTTGCCGGGGGCGAGCAGCCGTTCCTTGGCCACTCCCAGCATCTTCAGCTGGATGTATTCCTTGGCCGTCTGCCCCGTTTCCCTCTTCACGAGGTCGCCGAAATAATTGGGCGAGAGGCAGACCTTTTCCGCAAAATAATTGACAGCCGGGAGTCCCAGCCGCATGGAACGGTCTGAAGCCAGATACTCGTTGAGCAGCCGCTCGAAACGGGACAACACATCGCGGTTCATGTCCTGACGGGTGACGAACTGCCGGTCGTAGAAGCGGAGGCAGTAATCCAGCAACAATTTGATATTCGTACAGACCAGTTCTCGGGTGTGCCGGTCAATGGCATGGCTCAGCTCCTTGCGGATGATGGACAGGATATCCTGCACGATACGCACTTCCCCTTCTGAAAGGTGGAGTGCCTCGTTGGACTTATAGGAGAAGAACGTGTATCTGCCGATTTCCTGTCCCAGTGTCGTTCCCCTGATGAAATCGGGATGGAACACCAACCCGGGCGTCTTGGGCGTAGGCCCTTTTTAATCGTTCGAATATCTCACAGCCTGTCCGGAAGCGACAGCAACGATGGTCTTCGCATTGAAATCGTAAACGCTTTTCCCGTAATTCATGACACATCCTTTCGTCTCTTTCAGGAACAGGAAATAGAAACCGAGCGTCATGCGGTCGTGCCGCTGGCTTTCAGGTTTGTTCAAATCCACCACCGCCACCTGTGGGTGGAGAGTCTCGAAACCATACAGGTCGTTGTATTGCCCGACGGTATCCACTTTCAATATTTCATCCATAGATACATGCTTTTTTCAATTCGGCACAAAGTTAAACCGTCCGAAGCCAGGTTGTTCCGCAAGCAATAAAAATGGTAAATATTCCCGTGGTTTTGGTAACTTTCACGGGTATAGATATTTGCTTCCGGACAACCTGTTATTATACAACGAAGTCGGACAATCCGTACCTCCCAAGTTGCCCGACTTATTTTTGCAAATAGCAAGAAGTATCGAAGAAAGTAGCTAAATCTTTTATCCGATATTCCGGAACTGACTCGGTGTCAAGCCTTCATACCTTTTGAAGAAACGGACGAAATGTTGCGGATACTGGAAGCCGAGTTTGGCCGCCACCTCCGTAATGCTTTTTTCCGGATGTAACAACTCTTCTTTTGCCACATTGAGCATCTTCAACTGGATGTATTCCTTTGCCGATTTGCCCGTCTCTTTCTTTACCAGATCGCCGAAATAATTGGGCGAAAGGCACACTTTATCGGCGAAATATTGTACGGAAGGCACTCCGTCTTTCAATGTGATGTCAGAATCAAGATATTCGTCAATCAACTTCTCGAAACGTCCCAATACATCGAGGTTCATGTCCTGCCGCGTGACGAACTGGCGTTCATAGAAACGCATACAATAATCCAGCAGCAGTTCGATGTTGGTGCATATAAGCCCCTTGGTATGCTTGTCGATGGCATGCTGCAATTCGGTACGGATAATGGCCAGGCAGTTGTGTACTACCATACGTTCGTCCGCAGAGAGATGAAGCGCCTCGTTCGCCTCGTAAGAGAAAAAGGTATATCGCTTGATTTTCTGTCCGAGCGATGTTCCCCGTATGAAATCCGGATGGAACAACAGTCCCACCGACTTGGGCAGCATGCCTTCTATACGGGTGTATCCGACAGTCTGTCCGGGGGCGAAACTTACCACTGTCTTGTCATCGAAATCGTAACTGCTCTTTCCGTAATTGATGATGCACCCTTTGGTCTCTTTCAGGAAAATTCCGTAAAAACCGACGGTCATCCGATAATTTCCCTGACTTTCGGGCTTGTCGAAATCCACCATACTCACTTGCGGATGTCGTGTCTGAAACCCGAACAATTCATTGTATTGCTCAACGGTATCAACCTTCATTATTTCTTCCATATCTTCTCTGTTTATTATTTCTCTCCAAAAATACGGTTTTATTTCATATCCCGGAAGTGTACCAGGGCATAAACCGTAATCCGGGTAAATATTCGCGCATATTCCGTAATTCTGGTAACTCATCTACTAATCAATGCGATACGCCGGATGCAAAAACCGTAATCGGGGTAAATTCTCCCTTAGTTTCGGTACATGGTCTCTTATACCTATCCGGTAATTTTGCACCATCAAGTTTAGCAAAAGACAAATTAAAAAGTAATAGTTATGAACCGTATTTTATTATTAGTAGCGATGGCAACCTTGTTTTTCACATCAGCCTGCCAGGGGCAGACTTCCCGGACAGAAAATGCCGGATTACAGAAAAAGAAAGTCTTGATTATCTCTTCCAGTCCCAGCAAAGGCGGCAATTCGGATTTGTTGTGCGATGAGTTCCTACGTGGAGCCAAAGAGGCAGGGCACGAAGCCGAAAAAGTTTTCCTTGGTGATCTGGATATCCGTTTCCTGAAAATCAAAGACGACTATACCGACCGCAATCTCGGTATCAACGATGACGCTCCGAAAGTCGTGGCCAAAATGATTGCAGCCGATGTCATCGTCATGGCAACCCCCATCTACAACGATAACATGTGCGGGCAGATGAAGACCATGCTTGACCGCGTATTCGAGCGGGAGCACGAGGTCAAGAACAAGGAGTTCTATTTCATCATGACTGCCGGAGGTTCCAACACGGAATGCGCCTTACTGGGATTCCGCAATTTCATCCGCTACCTACCCGGCTCCAAAGAGAAAGGTGTCATCCAAGGTACAGGCATACACCTGAAAGGCAGCGTGAAGGGAAAACCCGTGATGAAGGAGGCTTACGAAATGGGGAAAAACGTATAACGAATTTTTAATTCACAATCAAATAGTAATCATTATGAAACGAATCTTATTTGCAGTTATCGTATCGGCTCTTTCAATGGGAGCTGTACAAGCGCAGGATACAGGCCGTATCCCGTCCAAAGGATTTGCCGTCGATTCGGCAGAAGGACACTTCCATCCATACGAGTTCACCCGCCATGCCGTGGGCGACAACGACATCCTGATAGAAACGATGTACGCGGGCATCTGCCACAGCGACCTCCATGCGGCGTGGGATGAACACCGGTCACACGGCATTCCGGGCATCTACCCGATGGTGCCGGGGCATGAAATAGCCGGTCGCGTGGTGAAAGTGGGAAAGAATGTCACGAATTTCAAAGTAGGCGACTATGCCGGTGTGGGGTGCATGGTCAATTCGTGCGGGCATTGCACGTTTTGCGAAATGGATAAGGAGCAGTTCTGCGAGAACAGCACCACGTTTACATACAGCAGTATCGACCGTTACCACGACAACGAGCCTGCCATGGGAGGCTATTCCAACAACATCGTAGTGAGCGAGCGCTTCGCCATCAAGATACCGGAAAATGCGGACATGAAACGTGTCGCCCCGCTGCTTTGCGCCGGTGTAACCACCTGGTCGCCCATCCATTTCAGCAAGGTCAAGAAAGGAGATAATGTGGCTGTGGCCGGTTATGGTGGTCTGGGGCACATGGCCGTGCAATATCTGGTAGCTCTTGGAGCGGATGTGACAATCTTTGACATTACCGAAGAGAAGCGGGCCGATGCCTTCCGCATGGGAGCCAAACGCTATGTCAACGTGAACAATGCGGAAGAGATGAAAGGACTGAACAACTCCTTCGACTTCATCATCAGCACCATTCCGGCCAATTACAGTCCGCTGGTGTATGTCCGGATGCTGAAATACGGCAAAGGCGAAATGGCGATAGTCGGTCTGCCCGAAACCGCCACGGTCAATGTAGCGGATTTGGCTCTCGGAGGTGCTGCCAACCGCAAGATATACGGTTCGCTCATCGGGGGTATCAAAGAGACACAGGAGATGATTGATTATTCCGTGGCGCATAACATCTATCCTGAAGTGGAAATCATCAATGCCGAAGCTACCGAGATTGACAAGGCGTACCGCAACGTGCAGGACGGGAAGGTAAAGTTCCGGTATGTGATTGACATGAGCACGTTGAAATAACCGATAAATCCGTCCGGTATGGAAAAAGGAAACAGATATGTCTCAAAGAATTGGCTGGTACTGATTCTGACGCTCGGTGTTTTCGGCATCATCAATACCGAAATGGGCGTTGTGGGTATCATCCCACTGATAGCCGATACTTTCGGGGTGACGGTTCCGCAAGCGGGCTGGACTGTAAGCGTGTTCGCGCTTATCGTTGCCGCGTCCGCGCCGGTCATGCCCCTCCTGTTCTCCGGCGTAAACCGGCGGACGGTGATGCTGCTGGCATTGGGACTATTTACGGCAAGCAATGTCGTCTCAGCCCTGACGGATTCTTTCTCCGTCCTGCTTGTGGCACGTGCGCTTCCCGCCTTCCTGCATCCGGTCTATGTCTCGATGGCGTTTACCGTGGCGGGGCAGTCGGTGCGGGCAGAAGAGGCATCGAAAGCCGTCTCGAAAGTCTTTGTCGGTGTATCGGCAGGGATGGTGCTGGGGGTGCCCGTGACGAGTTTCATTGCCAGCCACACTTCCTTTAGCGTCGCCATGTGGTTCTTCGCCTCGGTAAATGCATCCGTACTGCTTGCCACCTTGTTCTGCATTCCTTCGCTTCCGGTCAGGGAGCGGCTTTCCTACGGCACGCAACTGGGCGTGTTGCGGAAACCTCTCGTCTGGTATTCCGTCATCGGCTTTACGCTTATCAACGGGGCGATGTTCGGCTTCTTCAGCTTCATGTCCGATTTCCTGAACAAGGTGACGGGCTTTCCGTTCGATACGGTCAGTGCCCTGCTGCTGGTTTACGGCTTGGCAAACATCGCGGGCAATGTGCTCGCCGGGAAAATCTTTACGCGGAACAAGTTGCGCTATATGATAGTCACGCCGCTGTTCATGCTGGCCGGTTACCTGCTGCTGTTTACGTTCGGGCATGTCGGTATTGCCGCCGGAGCCTTGATTCTCCTGCTGGGAGTGTTGGCCGGGTTCGTCAATATCGTAGGGCAGTACATGATTTCCAACGCAGCCCAAGAAGCTCCCGATTTTGCCAACGGACTGTTCCTTACCGCCGCCAATTTCGGAACGATGGCGGGAACCGCCCTTTGCGGGGCATTTATCACGGCATCCGGCACGCGTCACTCACTGATGGGGACTTTGATGTTCCTCGTATTGAGCCTGCTGTTCGTGTCTGTACGCTGCCGCACAACCCATAAATTGAACAAAGAATTAAAAACTAACGAATTATGAAAAAGTGGTTATTACCTGTTATGCTGATGTCGGGGCTGACCCTGACAACGAGTGCCTGTTCCCCGTCTGACGAACCGGTACAATCGGAAACGCCGGCTCCTGATCCTGAACCGGAACCTGACCCGTCCCCGGATAATCCAACCCCAGAGCCCGGAACGGATGGCCGTGCGTTAGTGGTCTACTTCTCTTGTACGAACACGACAAAAGGTGTGGCGGAACACATCGCCTCCATTACGGAAAGCGGCATGTACCGGATAGAACCGGAAGAACCTTACACCTCTGCCGACCTGGACTACAACAACTCCTCGTCGCGTGCCAACCGCGAGCAGAATGACCCTTCGGCACGTCCGGCCATAGCCGGCAGCCTGGAAAATCTGTCGGACTACGACATTGTTTTTCTCGGCTATCCCATCTGGTGGGGAAAGGCTCCGAAAATCATCTTCACGTTCCTTGAAAGCTATGACTTTGCGGGAAAGACCATCGTCCCGTTCTGCACGTCGCACTCCAGCGGAATCGGTTCGAGCGACACCGACCTGCACGAGCTTGCTGCGCAAGCCACATGGATGCAAGGGCGGCGTTTTGGCGGTAACGCGAGTGAAAGCGACGTGCGTGAATGGATTGAAAGTCTGAATCTGAATTTAGAGGGAAACACCGATGTCAGTTCCTTTAACCTGTCGGCAGGCGTGAACGGAAAAGCACCTACGGTAAGGCTCAGCAGCGGCTACGACATGCCGATACTCGGGCTGGGTACTTACAGCCTGTACGGTGATGTCTGCAAGAACAGCGTGAAGGCGGCTTTGGCAAGCGGTTTCCGCAAGTTCGATACCGCCTCGGTCTATGGTAATGAAGAAGAATTGGGTGAAGCTATCCGCGAGTCTGGTGTGCCGCGCGAGGAGATATTTGTCACCACCAAACTCTACCCAAGCCAATATGCCAATCCCGAAGCAGCCATCGAGGAATGTTTGCGCAAACTTGACATTGGCTATGTGGATCTGATGTTGCTCCACCATCCCGGTACGGACGAGGTGAAAGCATATAAGGCTATGGAGAAATATGTAGAAACAGGCCAAATCCGTTCGCTCGGCGTGTCGTGTTATTATGTCGAGGAGATTAACGAGTTCTTGCCGCAAGTTAGCATAAAACCGGTGCTGGTGCAGAATGAGGTGCATCCTTATTATCAGGACACGGAAGTGGTGAACCATCTTCATAGCCTTGGCATCATCGTTGAAGCCTGGTATCCGCTGGGTGGACGCGGGCATCAGCGAGAACTGTTGAACGACCCGGTACTATCACGCATAGCAGAAGGGCATGGCAAATCAGTGGTGCAGGTCATACTCCGCTGGCATTTGCAACGGGGCGTGGTGGCTATCCCCGGTTCGAGCAATCCTGACCACATAGAGGAGAATATCTCCATATTCGACTTCTCGCTGACCGATGACGAGATGGCGCAAATAGCGGCTCTCAACCGGAACGAGAAACATGACTGGTATTAACCCGATGCGGAGCTTCCGCATAAAAAACATAGAAAAATGAACAGACGATGTAACAAAATATGGATTTTTATGGCACTTATCCTTTTCTCCCCATTGCAATCCTGTGCCTCGTCGGATGGCAAGACGGCAGAAACACAATTGCCGCAGGAGAACTTGAACGAGAATTTGGACGAAAATGCCGTCTTTCCCCATCATTCACCGCTTGGCAAGGGTGTGGGCGTTTGTCCCGGACGTGTGGTATGGAGTTGGGACAGAAAGTCGGTCGATTGGGACGGCAATGGCTACTGGTGGGAGCTTGACCACTTCAATGAGGCATCCGTACAGCGACTGACCGATGACGGGATTGCACGTTTGGCAGGTGTGACTGATGTCCGAAGCGGCTGGCAGGCGTTGTTTACTTACAACAACAGTATGAGGGGGCGCAGCGGAGGATACCAAGCCGGACAGAAGATTGCCATCAAGGCAAATATCAATGGTGCGGCAGAATATGACGACGACACGCGCGGATTGTCCAAAGACAGCTATACCAACCCCGTGGTGTTGAGATGCCTGCTCGTCTCATTGGTCAGAGAAGCCGGTGTCGCACCGCAGGACATCACTGTCTATGATGTTACCCGGATATTTCCGGACTATATGCAGGAGTTTTGCAGCAAAGGGATTACAAAAGGAGTACAGTTCATGTCGCGCACGAATGCAGAGCCGGACATGAATGCTCCCATCGTATGGTCTGTACACAAGAGCCGTGTGACGAACTATCTGCCTGTCTGCGTGACAGAGGCGGACTACCTTATCAACCTTGCCAACCTGAAAGGACACAACTACGGTGTCACGCTCTGCGCAAAGAACCATTTCGGGTCGTTCATTAACGATTATCGGATGCGTGCGCCGCAACAGGCAGGGCTGCACGGCAACTTGACACAGCGCAAGATGAGTGTCTATTCGGTGCTCGTCGATTTGATGGGGAATTACCAGCTTGGTCCTAAGACAGTGCTTTACATGTTCGATGCCTTGATTTGCCCTTCGGAAAACACGGTCGCCATATCCCCACGAAATTCTCTCTGGCAGCAGCCACCGTTCAACGGGGACTATACGTGCAGCCTCTTTTTTTCACAAGACCCTGTGGCCATCGACGGTGTCGGGGCGGATTTTCTGATGAACGAGCCTACATGTACATCGCTCAACAGCTCCTTGCGGGGCAATGCTACGGTTGAGAATTATATCCACGAGGCGGCACTCGTGTCGGCTCCGCCATCCGGAACAATCTATAAGGACGGGAACGGGAAGACGATTGACAACCTCGGTGTACATGAGCACTGGAACAATGTACAGGAGAAAAAATACAGCCGCAATTTCGGGAAACCGGAAGGCATCGAACTGATTCTGATAGATAACAATTAAGGGAAACAATCATGGTACACCTTGCAAAAATAACGGTAGATCCATCGAAACTCGAAGAATATAAAAGAATCTTGCAGGAAGAAATGGAGACCTCGCTCCGGTTGGAAGAAGATGTGTATGTGTTGTATGCCGTTTGGGATAAAGAATGCCCCAATCGCTTCTCGATACTGGAAGTATATAAAGACAAGGAGGCATACGACAGGCATCTTAACTCACCCCATCTACGGAAATATTTTTCAGAAACGGAAGAGATGGTACAGAGTCTCGAAATATCCGAAGTGTCTCCCCTCTTTGGGGAAATTCGGATGAAACAGCTTTGACGAGAACATTATTCAAACGGTTATTAAAATCAAAACAAATAAATTATGTTAGTAGATACAAAAGCAAAAGTAGGCGTGTTTTCCATCGCCTTGGGAGCATATCTGCCCCAGTTCCCATCATTGGTACCGGAATTTGAGTCCCAGTACGAGGCTTTCAAAAAAATGTTCCCCGACACGGTGGAAATCATTGACGGGGGAATGGTCACGACCAAAGAGCAGTCGCAGGCGGCGGGAGACAAGTTCCGCAGTGCAGACGTGGACATCGTAATGATGCAACTTCTTACCTACGCTACGTCTTACAACATGCTTCCCGCCGTGAAAGACCTTGATGTGCCTGTCATACTGGTGAACATACAGAAATTGAAGGCGCTGGATTATGACCACACCGACATAGCCTCATGGCTGAGAGAAGGTTATGCCTGTGGTGCTGTGGGCGAGATGGTAGCCGACCTTGAGCGTTACGGCAAGTGCCACGCCGTAGTCACCGGAGTGGTGGAAGGCGGCGACCCGGAAGTCAAAAAGCAGATCGACGAGTGGTGTCGCGCCGCACAGGTACGCCGTCGTTTCCGCGATACCAATATCGCCCAAATAGGACGTCCCTATCCCGGTATGATGGACCTGTATATCGACGAGTCGAACCTCTACCGCCGGATGCACCTTTACACCAAACAGTTCGACTGGGAAAAGATGTGGGCCATTGCCGACAATATCACCGATGAACCGGCTATCCGGGCCAAGGCGCAAGAAATACTCGACACCTTTGACATCGAAGGCGGAGGAAGCATCGGCGAGGTATGGGAGATGGCAAAGTATGTGGTCGCTTTCGAGCAATGGGTAAAAGACGAGCAGCTCGGACTCATAGCCTCACATTATGACGGCTACGCCCAAGGCAAGGCCGGCGTGCTCGACAGCATGCTCATTCCTGCGTTCTCCATGCTTATCAAGCAGGGTACAGCCTGCGCCGTGGAAGGCGACATGAAAGTGGCTATGGCCATGAGTATCATGAAGACCATTTCAGGGACGGGACAGCTTGCGGAAATGTATTCCATAGACTTCAACGATGACATAGCCATCATCGGACACAGCGGTTCGGGAGATGCCGACATCTCCGCCCGGAAACCTACCATGAAAATTGTGAAGGTCTTTCATGGCAAGACAGGCGGAGGCTATTTGACGCAATTCTATCCCCATACGGGGCCTGTCACCTACCTCGCCATTACTCAGGACGGCGACGGACACTTCAAGTTTGTCGTTGCCGAAGGAGTGAATGAGGAAGGGAAAATCCTCTCGTTCGGCGATACGAACATGCGGACACGCTTCGCCTGCGGAGCACGTGAGTTCGTGAACCGCTGGAGCGAATGCGGCCCGACACACCATTTTGCGGCTGCGACAGGAAAACATATCGACACTATCCTGAAAGTGGCAAAAATATTCGATGTCCCCGTTGATGTTGTCACACGGTAAAACAATAATAGTAAAACATATAAAACGAAAAACAAGATGAATACACAAGTGAATTTCAATTTTTACAATCCTACCCGCATCCTTTTTGGAGCGGGAAAGTTGAACGACCTGCACAAGCAGGCCATGCCGGGCAAGAAAGCCCTTCTGTTAATCTCCAACGGTAAATCCACCCGCACGAACGGCTCGCTTGACCGCACTGTGCAGCAACTGGAAATGGCCGGAGTGGAACATGTACTCTTTGACAGAATCATGGAGAACCCTTACAAGAGTGTCGTGATGGAAGGTGCGGCCTTCGCCCGTGAAACGGGCTGCGATTTCATCGTGGCTTTGGGTGGCGGAGCCGTCCTGGACGCATCGGTGGCAATCGCGGCAATGGCAACCAACCCGGGAGACCTGTGGGATTATGTGTGTGGCGGAACGGGAAAGGGACTTCCTCTCCAATCACCCGGACTTCCGATTGTTACCATAACGACCACATCCGGAACCGCTTCGGAAATCAACTGCTGGGGTGTTATCTCCAATGCCGAGACGAACGAAAAAATCGGATTCGGCGACGAGTCGCTCGTACCGGTTTTGGCCGTGGTAGACCCGGAACTGATGCGGACGGTACCGCCCCGCTATACGGCGTTCCAAGGTTTCGATGCCTTGTTCCACAATACGGAAGTCATGATAAGCAATGGCATCAACCTGTTGAGCGAAACCCTTGCGCTTTCGGCTATCGAACACATTGCCCGTTATCTACCGATAGCTGTCAGGGAAGGCAATAACCTTGAAGCCCGCGAGCATGTGGCATACGGCAGCACAATAGCCGGTATCACGATGCAGCTTACCAGCACGACGGCGGAACACTCTATGGAACACGCGATGAGTGCCTATCATCATAACCTGCCGCATGGAGCCGGGCTTATCATCATATCCAAAGCGTTTTACGAGTTCTTTATCGAACATCACGCCTGCGACGGACAATTCATCAAGATGGCCCGTGCGATGGGTGTGACGGATGCAGACAAGCCGGAAGATTTCATCACGGCACTTGTCCGCTTGCAGGAAGCCTGCGGCGTGGCCGACCTGAAAATGTCCGATTATGGCTTCAGTCCCGACGAAGCGATGACCCTTGCCAAAGGGGCACGCTCCATGCAGGGCGGCCTGTTCCTTGCCAACCCCTGCGAGATGACCGACGAGGACTGTGCCGCCATCTTCAACAAATCCTACCGCTGATTATGGAAACAAGGCAGGTGACTTTCTCCGACGAAAGCCGTATATGCGCCATCGGTCAGGGGACATGGAACATGGGACGCAATCCGTCGGGACGGAAAGAGGAAACCGCCTCATTACTGGCCGGTATTGAAATGGGAATGACGATGGTCGATACGGCGGAGATGTACGATAACGAAGAGTTCATCGGCCGGGCAATAGACGGAGTACGCGACAGGGTGTTTCTCGTAAGTAAGGTACATCCTTCCCATGCGGATTACCGGGGAACAATCCGTGCTTGCGAGAAGAGCCTGCGCAGGCTGAATACCGATTATCTCGACCTCTACCTGTTGCATTGGAAAAGCCGTCATCCGTTCTCCGAAACCATCGGGGCGATGACCGAATTGCAACGGAGTGGTAAAATCCGCATGTGGGGAGTGAGCAATATCGACGTGCCGGACATGGAGGATATAGAGAACATACCGGGCGGTTATGCCTGTGACGCTAATCAGGTGCTTTACAACCTGCAAGAACGGGGTGTAGAATATGACCTGATACCGTGGGCGCGGCAGTATGAGATGCCGGTCATCGCTTATTCGCCCATCGGGGAAGGGAAACTCAAGGACAGCCCCGTGCTGAAAAAAGTCGCGAAAAAACACGGGGCCACTCCCGTCCAGATTGCGCTGGCCTGGACAATCCGCCAGCCCGGGATTATCGCCATACCCAAAGCTGGAACGGTGGGGCATGTACGGGAAAATTTCGGAGCTTTGTCCCTCACGCTCGATGCGGATGACTTGAAAATGCTGGATGCGGCTTTCCCGCCACCGACACACAAAATCCCGCTTGCTGGTTGGTAAGGAATCCGCTGAATATATCTTTTATGAACTAATTTTTTTGAGATATGAACTGGAAAAAGACAATGGCAACGCTGTTTATGGCAGGTCTGACCGCCGTAAGTTGTACAAGCAATAACGAAAACAATAACCCGATAAATGATAAGAATATGGAAAATCTGAATCTGACAGCCGAATGGGACAAGACGTTCCCGAAAAGTGATAAGGTAAACCATAGTAAAGTAACCTTCACGAACCGTTACGGCATCACCCTCGCCGCCGACATGTATGTACCCAAGAATGCCGCCGGCAAGCTGCCCGCCATCGCCGTATGCGGCCCGTTCGGGGCAGTGAAGGAGCAGGCGGCAGGGCTTTATGCCCAGACGATGGCGGAGCGCGGCTTCCTGACCATCGCTTTCGACCCCTCCTACACGGGTGAGAGCGGCGGACAGCCCCGCTACACAGTATCGCCCGACATCAATACGGAGGATTTTTCGGCAGCCGTCGATTTCCTTGCGACGAATGACCGGGTGGATGCCGAACGGATAGGCATCATCGGAATCTGCGGTTGGGGCGGACTGGCCATCAACGCTGCCGCAGCCGACCCACGCATCAAGGCAACCGTCGCTTCGACAATGTACGACATGAGCCGCGTCAATGCCAACGGCTATTTCGATGCCGATGACAATGTGGAAGCCCGCAACGCGCTCCGCAAACGGCTTGCCGCACAACGGACGGAAGATTTCCGCAACGGCACTCCGAAACCGGGCGGCGGTGTGCCCGATGAACTACCTGCCGACGCCCCACAGTTCTTCAAGGACTACCACGCCTACTACAAGACACCGCGCGGCTATCACCCCCGTTCGCTCAACTCCAACCAAGGGCGAAACGCCACGGAAGCCATCCCCTTCATCAACTTCCCGCTGATGAGCCGTGCGGACGAGATTGAGAACGCCGTGCTCGTCATCCACGGCGAGAAAGCGCACTCCCGCTACTTCGGCGAGGACGCGTTCAAGAAGCTGAAGGGCGACAACAAAGAACTGATGATTATCCCCGGTGCCAGTCATACGGACTTGTATGACAACTTGGATAAGATTCCGTTCGACAAGATAGAGGGCTTCTTCCGTACTAACCTGAAGTGAGACGCCCCATGAGAAAAACAAGAATCACTCTTGCCATCCTGTTCCTACTCTGCATTACGCTGTTGTTCCTCGACTTCACGGGGACGGCGCACACATGGCTGGGCTGGATGGCAAAGATTCAGTTCCTGCCGTCCGTGCTCGCGCTGAACGTGGGGGTAATCGTACTGCTCATGCTGCTGACGCTCGTTTTCGGTCGGGTGTACTGCTCGGTGATATGTCCGTTGGGCGTGTTTCAGGATGTCGTGTCGTGGTTGAGCGGACGAAGGAAGAAAAAGAAATACCGCTTCTCCTATTCTCCGGCAATGTCGTGGCTGCGTTATGGGGTATTGGGCATGTTCGTCCTTTGCCTGATACTCGGACTGGGTTCGGTCGTGGCATTGCTGGCTCCTTACAGTGCTTACGGGCGGATGGCCAACAACCTGTTCCAGCCCGTGTACCTGTGGGGCAACAACCTGCTGGCTTACTTCGCCGAACGTGCCGACAGCTACGCCTTTTATGAGGCAGAAGTCTGGCTGAAATGCCTGCCTACCTTTCTTATCGCCGCGTTTACCTTTATCGTCATAGCGGTATTGGCTTGGCGGGGCGGGCGGACGTATTGTAACACCATCTGCCCTGTGGGGACGGTGCTCGGCTTCCTGTCGCGATTCTCCCTGCTGCGGCCTATCATCGACACGGAGAAGTGCAACGGCTGCGGGCTTTGTGCCCGGAAATGCAAGGCTGCCTGCATCGACCCGAAAGCGCATCGGATAGATTACAGCCGTTGTGTGGTGTGCATGGATTGCCTCGACACGTGCAAGCGTCATGCCATCAGTTACAGGCTCCGCCGCAGGAAGAAGACGGTAACGGAAGATGCCCCGCAGGAAGTGATAAAGGGTGTAAGCCCCGAACAAATCAATGAGGCACGGCGTGCGTTCCTTTCGGCTACGGCGTTGGTGGCGGCAACATCGGCTGTCAAGGCGCAGGAGAAGAAAGTGGACGGTGGATTGGCAGTCATTGAGGACAAGCAGATACCCACCCGTTCCGAACGGATTGTCCCGCCGGGCGCATTGAGTATCCGGAACTTCGAGAGCCATTGCACCGCCTGCCAACTCTGCGTGTCGGTTTGCCCCAACGGGGTGTTGCGCCCTTCCGCTTCGCTGTCGCATCTGATGCAGCCTGAAATGAGTTATGAGCGCGGCTATTGCCGGCCGGAATGTACCAAATGTGCCGAAGTCTGTCCTGCCGGAGCCATCCGTTCCATTACCCGTGCGGAGAAATCTGCCGTGCAGGTGGGGCACGCCGTCTGGGTGAAGAAGAATTGCGTGCCGTTGACGGATGGAAAGGAATGCGGCAACTGCGCCCGCCATTGTCCGACGAAAGCCATCGAGATGGTGTCCTCGGACATGACCGGTTCCTCCTCGTTGAAGATTCCGGTAATCAATGCCGAGAAATGTATCGGCTGCGGAGCTTGCGAGAACCTCTGCCCGGCACGCCCGTTCAGTGCCATCTATGTGGAAGGTCACAAGATGCACAGGGTGGTTTAGCACACAGTACGGACTTGATGTAGGATGAACCCGGAGGTGATGTAGGATGAAGTCCGGACTGATGTAGGATGACCTCCGGGGAAAGCTCCAATCCGTCAGGAGAAGCATTATCCCCGGTAGGGACAGAACCAATCCTACGGGATAAGCACTATCTACTACGACGACAGCATAAATCCTGACGGAGAAGCACTGCCGACTGCGTAGAAAGCACAAATCCTGACGGAGAAGTGCTGCCGACGGCGACGACAGTCCCAATCCTACAGGATAAGCATTATCGTCGAATCAATAAAAAACAAAATAGAATGGATAATAAAAAAACAATTTCCCGCCGCGACTTCCTGAAGATTGTCGGCATCACTACCGCCACGACTGCTGCCGTCAGCGTAACCGGATGTATGCCCGGCGGCAAGGAGGAATTTACCACTCCCGGCGGAATGACCTACCGCTCATTCCCCGAATACGGCGACAAGGTTTCCTTGCTGGGCTTCGGCATGATGCGCCTGCCGCTGCAAGGCAGGCAGGGGGAACAAGAACAACTGATTGACCAAGAAGCCGTGAACGAACTGGTGGACTATGCCATCGCCCACGGCGTGAATTATTTCGACACCTCGCCGGTGTATGTGCAAGGGTGGTCGGAGAAATCGACCGGCATCGCCTTGAAACGACATCCCAGGGAGAAACTGTTCATCGCCACCAAGCTCTCGAATTTCTCCGACCCCTCGCACGAGAACTCCATCGCCATGTACCGGCAGTCGTTCATAGACTTGCAGGTGGATTATATCGACTACTACCTGTTGCATTCCGTCGGGAGCAGCATCGAGGACTTCCGCAGACGCTACGTGGACAACGGAATGCTGGATTTTCTGCTGGAAGAACGGAAGGCAGGCCGCATACGGCGGTTGGGATGGTCGTTCCACGGACGTGCCGAAGTGTTCGACGAGATTCTCGCCATGCACGACGAGGTACACTGGGACTTCGTGCAGATACAACTCAATTACAGCGACTGGCATTATCCCACCGAGAGCTTCGGCACGCCCAACGTGAAGGCGGAGTATCTTTATGGTGAACTGGAGAAACGGAACATCCCGGTGACGATTATGGAACCGCTGCTTGGGGGACGCCTCTCCAACGTGCCCCAACAGATAGCCGTCCGCCTCAAGCAGCAACGTCCAGAGGACAGCGTGGCTTCGTGGGCCTTCCGTTTTGCCGGAACCCACAAGGGTGTGCTGGCTGTACTCAGCGGCATGACTTTCATGGAACATTTGCAGGACAACCTGCGCACCTTCTCGCCCCTTGAACCGCTCACGCAGCAGGAGATGGATTTTCTGGACGAAACGGCGAGGCTGATGCGCCAGTACCCCACCATCCCCTGCAACGACTGCAAGTATTGTATGCCCTGTCCCTACGGGTTGGATATTCCGGCCATTCTTCTCCATTACAACAAATGCGTGAACGAGGACAAGATAATGGGAAGCCGGATGGACGAGAATTATAAGCGGGCACGGCGTGAGTTCCTTATCGGTTACGACCGTAGTGTGCCCAAACTCCGCCAAGCCAGCCATTGCATCGGTTGCCGCCAGTGCGTGAGCCATTGCCCACAGTCCATTGACATCCCGGCGGAATTGCACAGGATAGACGATTATGTGGAAAGTCTCAAACAGGAAACGCTATGATGGACGATTTGGTGGAACTGCTGCATCGGGACAATCATACGCTGGTGGTGGCGAACGGTGAGATATGCACCTTTCATGGTCGTGGCATATCCGACCTTTACAAGTTGTTCCGTGAAGATCCCGGCTTCCTGAAAGGTGCATCCGTCGCCGACAAGGTAGTGGGCAAAGGGGCTGCGGCTTTGATGATACTCGGCGGTGTGGAGGAACTCTATGCGGATATAGTCAGCGAACCGGCCTTGTGCCTGCTGAAGACTGCTCCGATACGGGTCATTTACAAAGAAAAAGTACCGCAGATACGAAACCGTACACAGACAGATTGCTGTCCGGTAGAAAAGCTCTGCCGGGATGCAGAAACGGCAGAAAAGTGTCTGCCGCTAATAAAAAGATTTATGAACTCAATAAAATAAAGACATGCAGAAAATGAAAAGATATTTGTCGGCGGGTGCCGTTCTGTTGGGGGCATTCCAAGTACAGGCACAGGTGGCCGACACAGTTTCCATAGACAAGACATATACCATCGGCGAGGTGGTAGTGACGGGCGCACGTCACCAGACCGATGTGCGCCACCTTTCGCAGACCGTCTCGGTAGTGAACCGAAACAAGCTCGAACGGGCGATGCAACCCTCGCTGCTCCCGGTACTCACCGAGCAAGTGCCGGGACTGTTCGTCACCTCTCGCGGAGTGATGGGCTACGGCGTGAGCGGCGGTGCGGCAGGAGGAATCTCCCTGCGCGGACTCAGTGGTGGCAACGCCCGGCTGATGGTGCTCATCGACGGGCATCCGCAATATGCCGGTATCTTCGGACATCCGATAGCCGATGCCTACCAGACATTGCTTGCCGACCGTGTGGAGGTGCTGCGTGGCCCGGCTTCCGTACTCTATGGCTCCAATGCGATGGGCGGTGTCATCAACATCGTCACCCGGCGAATGCACGAGGACGGCGTGCGGACGAACCTGCACGCAGGTTACGGCTCATACGGCACGCTGGAAACGGAGCTGACCAACCGCATCCGCAAAGGACGTTTCTCGTCGGTCATCAGCGGCTCGTACAACCGCACGGACGGGCATCGTGCCGACATGAGCTTTGAGCAATACGGCGGCTATGCCAAGTTGGGCTATGAACTGACCGATAACTGGAACGTGCGCGGCGATGTGAACGTGACCCATTTCAACGCTTCCTATCCCGGCCCCGTGTCTGCTCCCTTGCTTGATGGTGACCAGCGCATCACGCGCGGTATGACCTCTTTTGCCTTGGAGAACGATTACGGAAAGACTTCCGGTGCGTTGAGCTTCTTCTACAACTGGGGCAACCACTGGATAAACGACGGCTACACACCCTCCGCCGGAGAGGAATCGCAGGATGACCGTTTCAACTCCACTGACAACATGATGGGGCTATCGCTCTACCAGAGCACGCGTTTCTTCAAAGGCAACCGTATCACTTTCGGTCTCGACTGGTTCCGCTACGGCGGTCATGCGTGGAGCGAGTACGTGAGCGGGGAGAATGCAGGGACGAGCAGCGACATCGTGGATAAGCACGAGGATGAAGTGGCGGGGTACATGGACTTCCGGCAAGACTTCGGTCGTTGGCTTACGCTGAATGCCGGACTGCGCATCGACCATCATTCGCGCGTGGGTACGGAGTGGGTGCCGCAGGCGGGATTGGCATTCCACCTTCCGCACGCCATCGAACTAAAAGCCTCGGCATCGAAAGGTTTCCGTTATCCGATACTCCGCGAGATGTACATGTTTCCGCCGCAGAACCCTGACCTGCAACCGGAGTCGATGTGGAATTACGAGCTGGCTTTCTCGCAACGGTTGCTCGAAGGTCGTCTGCAATACGGCATCAACCTCTTCTACATCGACGGCAAGAACCTGATACAGACCTTGCCTAACCCCAACGGAAGCGGCCGGCTGAACCAGAACTCAGGCGAGATAGACAACACGGGGGTGGAGTTGCAGGCAGCTTACCGCATCAACAAAGACTGGTCGGTGGATGCCAACTACAGCTTCCTACACATGGACAATCCGGTCATTGCCGCACCCGAGCACAAGCTATACGCCGGGGCGAACTTCTCGAAAGGCCGCTGGAATGTTTCAAGCGGTTTGCAGTACATAGCAGGACTGTACACTTCCGTCGGTGAAACAGAAACTACGGAAGACTTCGTGTTGTGGAACCTGCGTGCCTCATTCCGTGCCGCAAAATGGCTCGACATCTGGGCACGGGGCGAAAATCTGCTGGCGCAACGCTATGAAATCAATGCTGGATATCCGATGCCGAGGGCGACGGTCATGGCCGGGATGAATCTCAGTTTTTAACCAACAAAATATAAATATGAAAAGGATTATTTGTACATCAGTGATTGCAATGATATTGTCATTCATGGGAACAGGATATGTATCCGCACAAAGTCAGACTTCGGAAGGAACGCATGAACATCCAAAAGTCTATTTTATCAGGGAAATCAATTCTGCAAACCTCGTCAAAATTTACGAGGCTCTCGGCCGCAAGGCCGAAGGTAAGGTGGCTGTGAAACTTTCGACAGGAGAACCGGGCAACAACAACTACCTGCAACCCGCTCTCATCAAAGATCTGGTGCAGAAAGTAAACGGAACTATCGTGGAGTGCAATACGGCTTACGGCGGAGGTCGCACCGAAACGGAGGCCCATTTGAAAGCGGCAGAAGAGCATGGTTTCACGAAAATCGCCAAAGTGGACATCATGGACGCTGACGGAGAAGTCGCTTTGCCAGTCAAGGACGGCAAGCATTTGAAGGAGGATTTTGTGGGTAAGAACTACCTGAACTACGACTTCACCGTCGTACTCTCCCATTTCAAAGGGCATCCGATGGGTGGTTTCGGCGGAGCTATCAAGAATATCTCCATCGGCATTGCTTCTTCCAAAGGCAAGGCATGGATTCATTCAGCCGGGCATACCAAGAACCAAACCGAGGTATGGAACAACCTGCCCCCGCAGGATGATTTTTTGGAATCGATGGCAGAAGCTGCCAAAGCCGTCGCTGACCACTGCGGTGAGAAAATTCTCTACATCAGTGTCGCCAACAACTTGTCGGTGGACTGCGACTGTGTGGCAACTCCCGAAGACCCAAAGATGGGCGACATCGGCATCCTCGCCTCGCTCGACCCGGTGGCATTGGACCGTGCCTGCACCGATTTGGTGCGTGCATCCGAGGATCACGGCAAGATACATCTGGTAGAGCGCATTGACTCGCGCAACGGGATGCACACACTGGACCATGCGGAGGCTCTCGGCATGGGAAGCCAAAAATATGAATTGATAACATTAGATTGAAGATAAATCATGGAAACGACTGTAAAACTCTATTCGCTGCCATATCGTAGCGTAAAAACTTATCTGGCAGCCTCGTTATTCGCCTTGGGTAATATTGTATTGCCCCAACTTTTTCATCTCATGCCACAGGGCGGAGTAACCTGGCTGCCTATCTATTTCTTTACCCTTGTCGGGGCTTATAAATACGGCTGGCGGGTGGGGCTCCTGACTGCCGTCCTGTCTCCACTGGTTAACTCCGCACTATTCGGAATGCCGGCCGTGGCGGGATTACCTGCCATCCTGCTCAAATCCGTGCTGCTGGCACTCATTGCGGATATGCCGCCTCGTATTTCAAGAGAGCCTCACTCGGACTGCTCCTCGGTGTGGTGCTGGCTTACCAAGCGGTCGGCACGCTGGGCGAATGGGCGATGAAAGGCGATTTCTGGCTCGCCGCACAGGATTTCCGCATCGGCATTCTCGGAATGCTGTTGCAGGTATTCGGCGGCTGGCTGTTCATTAACCGTGTAATCCGTAAATGATGATGACACCACTGTTTATCGGCGGGATCGGTATGCAGGAAATGCTGCTGATCGCCCTCGTCGTGCTGCTGTTCTTCGGCGGCAAGAAGATTCCCGAACTGATGAAGGGAATCGGCAAAGGCGTTCGTTCCTTCAAAGAGGGAATGAACAACGTAGAAAAAGAGATTGACGAAATCAAGGAACTTGAACGAAAGGAGTAACAGATGGCGGCCGTGACGGACACACAATCTTTTTGGGACCATCTGGACGTGCTGCGGACGGCAATCGTGAAGATTGTCGCCGTAGCCGTCGTGTTCGGCATCGCGGCGTTCCTTTTCAAGGAGGAACTGTTCGCCGTCGTACTCGCGCCGAAAGACGACGGATTCGTTACCTATCGGTTGCTCGGCCATATGGCGGCATGGGCAGGAGGTACGGTAGCCCCGTTTTCCGTCCGGCTTATCAATACGGGACTGGCACAGCAGTTCATTATCCACATGAAGACGGCTTTGTGCGCCGGGGTGCTGTGCGCTTCGCCTTATATCCTCTACCAGTTGTTCCGGTTCGTTTCTCCGGCTCTATATGATAATGAAAGACGGTATATAGTGCGGATGGTCGGAGGCGGCTATGCGATGTTCGGATTGGGGGTGCTGGTCAGCTACTTCCTGATTTTCCCGCTGATATTCCGCTTTTTAGGAACCTATCAGGTAAGCGGCGAGGTGGATAATCTGATCACGCTCGATTCGTACATATCGACGCTGGTAATGATGTGCCTGGCAATGGGCATTGTCTTCGAGATTCCGATTCTCTCGTGGCTGTTCGCTAAGTTGGGGTTTATTTCGGCGGATTTCATGCGCCGCTATCGGAAACATGCCATCGTGATTATCCTTGTGCTTGCCGCTATTATTACGCCCACTTCGGACGTGTTCACGCTTTCGCTGGTTGCATTGCCGATGTGGATACTGTATGAGGTCGGTATTTTAATAATAGACAAAACATGTAATAAATAATAATGTGGTTGAGGTTCAAAATATTCTTCTGTTATGCAGCCCTACTTTTGTTATTGGTTTTTATAATCAGTCTGTTCAGACAGGAGCAAACGAGAAGGAACGGGCTGTATAGAGAGAGCAAGGAAATGTTGTCGGCACACCAGCTGGCAGAAAAGAGCTACGTGAACCTGCTGGACTTGTTTCTGACCGCAGAAACGGCGGTAACCTGGGAGTATGAGAACTGGGAAGAATACGGTCGTAAAAGAAAGAATGTGTGTGGCAGTCTCCGCCTGCTAAAAAAATATGCACATTCACCGGAACAACAAGAGCGCATCGATTCGTTGTGCTTGCTGCTTGAAAACAAGGAACAGCTTCTTTTCACGGCAATGAGGAACCTTCAGGAGTGGCAGAACATAGCCGACATCGTAGGGGAAAGGATTCCGGTTGTCCTGTCCGAGGTCAGGAAACAATCACAAGGACAGACTATTCCTCTAAAAACGGAAGTCTCCGATCCGGATGGAACGGTTTCCCGAAAAAGGAATTTCTGGGATATATTCCGGCGTAAAGAAAAAAAGTCCGCTTACCTGCAACAAAAAGAACAGATGGAACGGAAGCAGGAACAACAGACCGCCTCCTCCCCGGTTGTAACCGCAAGACGCATGCTGCTCACCCTGAACGACCGGGTCATTGAGGAACAGGAAAGGCGGAAAGCATACCTGTCCGTCCAAATGGACAGTCTGTATGTGAACAATGCGGAACTGAACCGGAAAATGAACGCGCTCGTTACCGAATTCGAGAAGGAAACAAATGCACGGTTCACATCTAAATATGAGGCATTCATTCTTGACCGTGACACGTCCTACCGTACCGTGGCCGGTCTTGCACTGGGTGTTTCCCTGCTGACAATCGTGTTCTATGCCATCATACACCGGGACATAAATAGAAAATACCGCTACCAGAAGGAGCTGGAGACATCCGACAGGAAGAACCGGGAACTCCTCCAGTCCAAGAAGGACATGATGCTCGCCATCGCCCATGACCTGCGTTCCCCGCTGACAACGATAACCGGTTCCGCCGACCTGTTGCCGGGCGAGAAGGACGGGCGGCGTAAGGCAAAGTATGTGGAGAACATCCGTCACGCATCGGAGTACATGCTCTCCCTGGTGGATACCCTGATGGACTTCTACCTGCTGGATACGGGGCAAGAACAGTCATACGAGCGTATCTTCCACCTGGAATCCTTGTTCAAGGAGACAGTGGACAATTACACCCCGCTTGCGCAGAGGAAGAGCCTGCGCCTCTCCTCCGGTTTCTCCGGCACGGACGTGGTGGTCTGCGGCGATAAAGGCCATCTCCAGCAGATCGTCAACAACCTGCTCTCGAATGCCTTGAAGTTCACCAAGGAAGGGAGTGTCCGGCTGGAGGCGGAGTACAGGAACGGCGAGCTGCGTCTGTGCGTCCGGGATACGGGCACCGGCATGGATGAAAAGGACGCGGAGAGGATATTCACCGCTTTCGAGCGGCTGGAGAACGCCCGTGGAGTATCCGGTTTCGGCCTCGGCCTTGCCATCTGCTCCAGGCTGGTCTCCCGGATGGGTGGCTCCATCCGTGTGGAAAGCCGAAAAGGGCAAGGCAGCGAATTCATCGTCCTGCTTCCCCTTCCGCCGGCCGACGGGGAATCCCCCTTGGATACGGAAAAACTCTCCCAGCACCTTCGTATGGAAGGGACGCGCGTCCTTGTGCTGGATGACGACCTCCGGCAGCTTGGCATCGTGAAGGAAATGCTGCGCCGCCACCGTGCCCAGTGCGACTGCTGCGGGGACAGCAGCGAGCTCGTCTCCAAACTGAGGGAGAACAGGTACGACGTGCTCCTGATGGATATCCAGATGCCGGAGATGGACGGTTTCGCCGTACTGGAACTGCTGCGCCGCTCCAATATTCCACAGGCGAAGGCCATTCCCGTGATAGCCCTGACCGCCCGCATGGATGACGAGCGGGAATACCTCTCGCATGGCTTCGCAGGCTGCATCCGCAAGCCGTTCGCGGCGGAAACCCTGCTGGAAGGCATGGAAAAAGTCCTGACACCCGGAAAGGAAGAGGCCGGACGGCAACCGGACTTCTCGCTCATCCTGCAGGGCGAGGACAAGCCGGATGAGATGCTGGGCATCTTCATCTCGGAGAGCCGGAAAGAGCTCTCCCGGCTGCACGCGGCACTGGAAAGAGGTGACCGGAAAGCCGTCCATGACATTCTGCACAAGAACCTCCCGCTTTGGGAATCCCTGCGGCTGGATTACCCGTTGGAAACATTGAGGCAGACCGCTACCGCGGACCCCGCCTTATGGACGGAAACGGACATGGAAAGGATACGTGAGATAGAGAAAGCGGCGGGCAGGCTGCTCCGCCATGCCATGAACCTGCAAAAGAAAGAAGAATGAAAAAGATACTGATCGTAGAAGACGACATTGTTTTCGGCCGGAGCATCGGCAACTGGCTGAAGAAACAGGGAATGGAATGCCGTCACGTGATGGCACTGGCCCCGGCAAGGAAATCCCTCGCGTCGGAGGAGTTCGACCTCGTCCTTGCCGACCTGCGCCTGCCGGACGGGAACAGCACGGAGCTGCTTCGCTGGATGCACGGGAAATGCCTTGCCGTCCCGTTCCTGATCATGACGAACTACGGACAGGTGGAGAACGCCGTGGAAGCCATGCAGCTGGGTGCCGTGAACTATCTCTGCAAGCCCGTACAACCGGACAGGCTGCTGGAGGCCATCGGCAAGGTCTTCAGCCGTCCGAAGCGGGACGGAAACGTGTTCTATCGCGGGGAAAGCTACAAGGCGCAGGAGATGTACCGGCAGATCAGGCTGGTCGCAGCCTCGGACATATCCGTGCTGATACGCGGGGCATCCGGGACAGGCAAGGAACATATCGCCCGTGAACTGCACGAGCAGAGCCGCCGAAGGAACAAACCGTACGTGACGGTGGACTGCGGCTCTCTTCCGGAAGAACTGGCCGCCTCCGAGTTCTTCGGCCATCGCAAAGGCTCGTTCACCGGTGCCGACAGCGACAAGGCGGGGCTGTTCCACGAAACTGACGGCGGCACGCTGTTCCTGGACGAGATCGGCAACCTCTCCTACAGGACCCAGATGCTTCTCCTGCGTGCCCTGCAGGAGAAACGCTACCGGCCGGTGGGCTCGACCCGGGAGCGCGGCTTCGACATCCGCCTGATATCCGCCACCAACGAGGACCTGGAGAGTGCCATCGCCGAGGGACGTTTCCGGGAGGACCTGTTCCACCGGCTGAACGAGTTCACCATCCGCATCCCGACACTCTCGGAGTGCCCGGAGGACATCCTTCCGCTGGCCCGTTTCCTTTTGGCGCACCTCTCGGAGGAGCACCGGAAACGGGTGCAGGGTTTCGACCGGCTGGCGGAGGCGGCGCTGAAACAGTATCCCTGGCCGGGCAACATCCGCGAGCTGAGGAACACCGTCCGTCGCGCCCTTCTGATGGCAGGCGGCGACTGGATCACCGCGACCGACCTGCATCTGGACCTGACGTTAAGGCAGGAAGAGGTGCCCTGCCTCACGGAGGAGGAGAAAGAGAAACAACTGTTGCTCCGGACGCTTGAACAGGCCGGAAACAACCGGGCAAGGGCCGCCAGGATGTTGGACATCAGCCGGACCACCCTGTATGAGAAGCTACGCAAATACGGAATCATATAACCAACGGGAAAACAGGGGAGGGACGTGAAAACAGGCCTCCTGTTTCTGATGATTTTTAGGATACAGAAAGGGAGGCTATAATCTTGCTTTTCTCACCCGCAAATCTTATATTTGCACTACGATAATCGTTCTTTGAATGTATGCAAGATAGAACAAACCGTTGAATCTCGCTCGTTTCTAAATCGTTACCTATTAAATGAAAGCAATATAGTAACTATTTGAATTTCAATTAGAAAACAAAAATATTGTGTTTTGCTGTGTAAGTTGTCAAGTTCAATGAAATTCCTAAAGTCTTACCCATTTTTTTCAAATTGGCATTAATACGTTTGTATCGGCAACGCACATGCTCATACAGTTGTTCGCCATCATACTCTTTAGTAATAATAGGAAGTAAATACTTGCCTGTTTGAGGTGTGTTTGCCTTAAACCATTCCAATAGCTCCTCTATGGCAGGAATAACGAATATTTTTATCGGTTTTACATTCTTGGCATTTTTTGTCTTTTGCCGTTTATACACGATATGCGTTCCTGTTGCCAACACTTCAAGATTGTCTGTTGTCAGGTTTGCCATATCAACAAAACTCATACCTAAACAATAATAAGAAAATAGGTATATCCGACGGGCACGCTCCAATACAAAATTTTGTTGAGGCGAGTTCTTTATCAACTCCAATTCTGTTGGCAGTAAATAGCGTTTTGCCGTTTCCTCCGCCAGCTTGTTGATTTCAAAACCACCTTTGCCAAACGGATAAGTGTTGTTTGAGGCTGCTTTTTCTTTAATGGCTTTATTGATTACTGCACGCAATGTTTTTAAAGTGTGCATACGGGTGTTTCCACAACAACCATTCTTTTCCATAGCCATATTTAAGCGATTGATGTATTTCACGTCTATTTCTGAAAACAAACGTTCTTTTGCCTTAGAGTCATATTTGCAAAACAGGTGCAAGTCACGCTCATAAACCTTTCCATTACCGATGTGACCTGTAGACTTTAAATCCTCCACCTGCTTCACCCAATAATCATAGATTTTTCCTTGTCTCGAAATTCCCAAAAATTCTTCTTCAAATTGGTTTAGTGTCCAATCCACCTGTGCTTTCATAAACTTATTCACCACTTCATTTTTACGTTCCTCGCAACTAATCAACCAGTTGTTATACGACTCATAGTTGGGGTTCACTCGTTTGTCCCTTTTAAATCGGTCCGCATTTGTATCCCACTCATTTTCAAAGGCGGACAATTTTAAATCAATGTATTTTAGTTTACCTCTTTTAGTGATGCGTAAACAAACAGGGTTACTCCCATCTTTTCTTTTGTTACTCGTGTGGAGTACAATACGAAACTTTGCCATAATCTTCTTTCTTTTTTTAATTAATAATACAGTTCTCTATGAGTGCAACGTAAAAATTCAATCCACGATTAAATTTTTGACGAGTAAAATTAACCTATTAAGATTTATTAACAATGAACACACGGAAAGTTTCTTTCAATATACGTCAACCCCATACTAATAATGAGAAATGTAGTAGCAAGATATATTCCTATTTTGTATCTATCTTCGATTAAAGTTTGATTAAAGTTTTAGGGTAAAATAATCCTATTCCATACAAAAGACGATAGACTAAATACAAATAGCCGAACAGAACAAAAGCCTTAAGCAATTAAAGTATTGTTTAGAAACAATTCTAAATAGCAGTAAGTAAAGCCATCATAAAACACTAATAATAAAGACCATACAAAACATACCATAGAATACAACAAATAAAAAGCAATCAATTTATTTGCAGATTAAAAATAAAGCACTACCTTTGCATCCGCAATTCGGGGTGTAGCTCAGCCCGGTTAGAGTACGCGTCTGGGGGGCGTGTGGTCGCTGGTTCGAATCCAGTCACCCCGACTGTTGATTACCAAGGAGTTAAGTCAATGGCTTAACTCCTTTTCATTTGTAGCGATTACTTTTTGATTACACTTTTCGGATAACTTAGGGGTCAACGTAAAAACCTGAGGGATTCATAGATTAAGCATAAATTTTAGTCAGTC
>OATB01000440.1_pt1 | contig 30700 bp, 22 predicted proteins | sample 1494941 | NCBI WGS metagenome assembly OATB01 (sample SAMEA2579931, study PRJEB22360) | human gut metagenome | reverse complement strand
AGTAAGAACGGATGATAATTTGATGAATTTCTGTGTGTGGTTTTGAAGGTATATGTATGTGAGCAGCTAATCGTAGCTGCTTTTTTTGCTTTTATAAATTTAAATAAGTGAAAGGAGCAATAGAAACGATGACAGAACGTGAAAAAATGTTGGCTGGTTTATTATATGACTGCGGAGATAAGGAGTTAATTACTCAATGGCATAAAGCTAAGAACCTGGTCAGAAATTATAATAATTTGGATTCGGAAGACATGGAAAGCAGAGATAAGATTTTAGATGATTTACTAGGAGGCAGGGGACGGAACTTATGGATTACAGCTCCCTTTTACGTTGACTATGGTAATAATATTTATTTTGGCAATAATTGTGAGGTGAATATGAATTGTACTTTTTTGGATGATAACCGAATTATCATCGGGGACAATGCACTGATAGCGCCAAATGTACAGATTTATACGGCATTTCATCCTGCAAATGCAGCAGACAGATTTGGGGCTGTGAAAGAAGAAGGTTTTGAATTTTGTAAGACCATGACGGCTCCTGTTACGATAGGGAACAATGTATGGATTGGTGGGGGAGCAATCATTTTGCCGGGAGTTAAAATAGGTGACAATGTAGTAATAGGGGCAGGCAGCGTCGTAACGAAATCTATTCCGGATAATTCAGTAGCTTTTGGCAGCCCTTGCAGAGTGATTCGGGAAAATAATTAGCAGGACAGAAAGGATTTTAAGCATGATAAATACAATTTTAGAGAAAATACAGGAAGCAGATCTTATATTGATTGGAATCGGAACAGATTTTGCGGGCAGTAACCAAAAAGAAGATGTTAAAAAAGCATATAATAAATTAATGGATATTGTGGGAAGTAAATCTTATTTTGTAGTTACGTTAAATACAGATGATGATATATATGAATCTGACTTGGATAAGGAGCGGATCGTGGCACCCTGCGGAAGTGATGCGGCAAAGAATGTGGTTACAAATGAGAATTATGACGAATCTATCTATCTTCCACAATGGGAGGTGTATACCAGGTGGCTGCAGAATACGCTGAACAGAAAGCTTTGTATTCTGGAACTGGGAGTAGGATTTCAGTATCCATCCGTAATTCGCTGGCCGTTTGAGAAAACTGCATATTTTAATCAGAAATCCTGTTTTATCAGGATACACGAGAAGCTGGCACAGCTGACACCGGAGATTCGGGAGAGAAGTATTTCAATAAGCGAAAATCCGGTTCATGTCCTGATTCAGGAATAAATATTTCTATATAGCTTGGGATTTGATGTTTAATAATTGAGAATAAGCATATAGTTTTGAAAATATAGGTTGAATATACGGAATTATCTTTCTAATACAGGATATATATGGTAAAATAATTATGGAATGTATTTAAAGTTCATTTATTTAGAATCATGTATAAGATCATGTATTGGATAAGGAGGATTGCGTATGGAAACTCGTGCAGTAAAGATCAAGTCAAAGGCAAATTCAATGGTAGCCATTAAGGTTATCCAGGGACATTTTGCAACAAATCATTCTCACATTAATTATTACATTGACATGACTACATTAAAAGCCAGGCAGAGCGAAGCGGCTGCGGCGGCAGAACTGCTGGCTCGAAAGTATGAGATGACGACTTTTGTGGATACGATTGTCTGTATGGATGGCTGTGAAGTAATTGGCTCGTATCTGGCGCAGCAGCTCAGCCAGGCAGGTATCATGTCTATGAACCAGCATAAGACGATCTATATCGTTACACCGGAGCTGCATACGGGGGGACAATTGATTTTCCGTGACAATATGCAGATGATGATCAGAGGAAAGCATGTTGTTCTTTTGCTGTCTTCTATTACAACAGGGAAGAGCATTAGCAGAAGCCTGGAGTGTATTCGGTATTACGGTGGACAGATAGCGGGAATTTCGGCAGTTTTCAGTGCATACCATCCAGATGAAGTAGAGATTAATTCCATTTTTACGGAGAAAGATATTCCCGATTATAAGACATATGATTTTTCGACCTGCCCTATGTGCGCCAATAAACTTCCTGTGGATGCGATTGTAAATAGCTATGGTTATTCCAAAATATAAAGAAAAGTGATTCTTAAATATAATATTATATTTTACTGCGATACAGTGCGAAATTCGTCGATTTGGAATTGTATCTTGAAAATAAATATGATAAACTGTAAAGGAATGTTGCAAATTCAAGCGACATTCCTTTTTCAATGGATTTAGGAATGTGTTAGAGCAGAAACCAATTTTCAAACATGCTCTAATAAATCAATCGGATAAGGAAGTGACAACATGATAGCGATTATTGATTATGATGCAGGCAATCTGAAAAGTGTAGAAAAGGCTTTGATACACCTTGGAGAAAATCCGGTAGTATCCAGGGATCCAGAGGTTATTCTGAAGGCGGATAAGGTGATTCTGCCCGGTGTTGGCTCTTTTAAGGAGGCAATGGAAAGATTAAAGGAATATAAATTAGTTGATGTGATTCATGAAGTGGTTAATATGCAGAAACCTTTTCTGGGAATTTGTCTGGGACTGCAGCTTTTATTTGAAAGCAGTGAAGAGAGCCCGGGAGTAGAAGGACTGGGTATATTAAAAGGAAAGATTGTGAGGATTCCGGATTATGAGGATCTGAAGATCCCTCATATTGGATGGAATTCTTTAAAATACCCCAATATGGGAAGGCTCTTTGCCGGAATTGAGGAGGAGTCGTATGTTTATTTTGTACACTCTTATTATCTGAAGGCGGAGGAACCGGAAATTGTGGTGGCATCTACCTGGTATGGCACGGATATCCATGCGTCTGTGGAAAAGGGAAATGTGTTTGCCTGCCAGTTCCATCCGGAGAAAAGCAGTGATACGGGACTTCAGATACTGAAGAATTTTGCAGGGTTATAGGAGGATAATCAGATGTTTACTAAGAGAATTATACCCTGTCTGGATGTACATAATGGACGAGTGGTAAAAGGTGTTAATTTTGTTAACCTGAAGGATGCCGGTGACCCGGTTCAGATTGCGGCAGCATATGATAAGGCCGGGGCTGACGAGGTCGTATTTCTGGATATAACGGCTTCTTCCGATGCAAGGGAGACTGTTGTGGACATGGTCCGTAAAGTGGCTGAAAACGTCTTTATTCCCTTTACAGTGGGGGGAGGAATCCGTACAGTGGAGGACTTTAAGATACTGCTTCGGGAAGGTGCTGATAAAATATCCATTAATTCATCGGCGATTAACAATCCCAGCCTGATCAGTGAAGCGGCAGACAAGTTTGGCAGCCAGTGTGTGGTAGTAGCCATTGATGCCAGAAAGCGGGAAGATGGATCGGGATGGAACATTTATAAAAATGGCGGCAGAATTGATGTGGGAATGGATGCCGTGGAGTGGGCAATGAAAGCAGATAAAATGGGGGCAGGGGAAATCCTGCTGACCAGCATGGATTGTGACGGGACCAAGGCCGGATATGATATAGAACTTACCAGAACCATAGCCGGGAATGTTTCCATTCCGGTGATTGCATCAGGAGGTGCAGGAACCATGGAGCATTTTTATGAAGCGCTTACAGAAGGTAAGGCGGATGCAGTTTTGGCAGCGTCCCTGTTTCACTACAAGGAACTTGAGATAAAAGATTTAAAGAAATACCTGGCAGGAAAAGATGTGCCGGTAAGATTGTAAGGAGGAGTGAGTATGCCACCAATCAGTAACGACTGGTTAGTACCATTAAAACCGGAATTTAAGAAACCATATTATGCGAATCTCTATAAGAAAGTAATGGAAGAGTATCAGACAAGGCTGATATTTCCGGCAGCGGACGATATATTTAATGCTTTTGCATTTACCCCTTTGGAACAGGTGAAGGTGGTTATTTTGGGACAGGATCCCTATCATGGGGACGGACAGGCACATGGGCTTTGTTTTTCAGTCAAACCGGATGTGGAGATACCGCCGTCTCTGGTAAATATCTATCAGGAACTGCGGGATGATGTGGGGTGCTATATCCCGAATAACGGGCATTTGACGAAATGGGCTAAGCAGGGTGTTCTCCTTTTGAATACGGTTTTAACCGTAAGGGCACATCAGGCAAACTCCCACAGAGGCATAGGCTGGGAAGAATTTACTGATGCTGCGATCCGTATATTGAATCAGCAGGACAGGCCAATTGTGTATATCTTATGGGGACGTCCTGCCCAAATGAAAAAATCGATGCTGAATAATCCAAAACATTTAATTTTGGAAGCGCCCCATCCCAGCCCCTTATCTTCTTATCGGGGATTTTTTGGAAGCAAGCCGTTTAGTAAGACCAACGAGTTCCTTAAGAGTAACGGATTGGAACCAATCGATTGGCAGATTGAAAATATAAACAGCAACGGGTTTTAGATAATTTTCAAACAGCAAAGGAGCTTTAAATCTGTATTCATCTCAGATTTAAAGCTCCTTTTGTTGTTATTGAATTAAATATTATTCAATGGTCAGAAATAACCGACTGGGGTTTTCCTTCTTTTTGAATGATATTAAGTATGTGACAGATGGTTGTTTTGTTTAAACATCCATCTCTTTTTTTAGATTCTTCTGAGCAGTGGAAAGCATCAGCTTTATACGGTTCAGCTGGTTTACCTCACTGGCTCCCGGATCATAATCGATAGCTACGATGTTAGATAATGGGTATCTGTGCCGCAATTCTTTGATAACACCCTTACCCACAACGTGGTTAGGCAGGCATCCAAATGGCTGCGTACATACAATATTATTGGTTCCGCTGTGTATCAGTTCCAGCATTTCTCCGGTCAGGAACCAGCCTTCTCCGGTCTGGTTTCCAATGGATACGATGGGATTGGCATATTCAGCCAGATCTTCGATTTTTGCCGGTGCATGGAAGTGTACACTGTTTTCCAGTTCTTTGGATGCGGCACTTCTTGCAAATTCCAATGCCTTGATTCCGGCATTGGCAAGCCCTGCGGCAGATTTCTTCATACCCAGATTCTCTGCTTTAAAGTTATTGTTGTAGAAACAGTAGAGCAGGAAGTCCATCAGATCAGGAACTACTGCTTCGGCACCTTCTGCTTCTAACAGTTCTACCAGGTGGTTATTGGCAGCCGGCAGGAATTTAACCAGAATTTCACCTACAACCCCTACTTTAGGTTTTTGGATATCCAGGATCGGCAATGCATCAAAGTCTTTGATCAACTGACGGCATAACTTTTTAAATTCCCGGAAGGTTGGATGGCGCTGGGAGATAAACCGAATGCAGCGTTCTTCCCATTTCTGATGGAGAGCATTTGCGCTTCCCTTTACTTTTTCATACGGGCGCATACGATAGAGGCAGCGCATGAAAAGGTCACCAAAAATGACGGCATAAAGGCCTTTTGTTACCAGTGAATAGTTAATTTTAAATCCGGGGTTTTTCTCCAGGCCGCTTAAGTTAATGGAGATAACCGGTATATTCGGATAACCTGCTTTTTCCAGGGCGCGACGGATGAAACCAATGTAGTTGCTTGCCCGGCATCCGCCTCCTGTCTGAGAAATCAGAACGGCTGTCTTATCCAGGTTGTATTTTCCCGAGTGGACGGCATCCATAATTTGTCCCACGACGATGAGGGAAGGGAAGCAGGCATCGTTATTGACGTATTTCAGTCCCATGTCAACGGCTGCTTTGTCATCTGTATTTAATACTTCCAGCCGATAACCGGAGGTATTAAAAGCTGCTTCCACAAGGCCGAAATGAATCGGTGACATCTGGGGGCAGAGGATGGTGTAATCTTTCTTCATCTGCTCCGTGAAAACTACTCGCTTCATGTTCGCCGGCTGAATGCAGCGGCTCATTTTACGTTCTTCCCTTACCCGGATGGCAGAGAGGAGTGAGCGGACACGGATTCTGGCAGCTCCCAGGTTGTTTACTTCATCAATTTTCAGGCAGGTATAGATTTTACCTGAATTTGCCAGGATGTCACTCACCGAGTCGGTGGTAACGGCATCCAGACCGCAGCCGAAGGAGTTCAGCTGAATCAGATCCAGATTTTCCGTAGTCTTAACGTAGTTTGCCGCAGCATAAAGCCTGCTGTGGTACATCCACTGATCCATTACGATTAACGGACGTTCCGGCTGGTTTAAATGTGATACACTGTCTTCTGTCAAAACAGCTACTCCATAGGAGTTAATCAGCTCGGGAATCCCGTGGTTGATCTCCGAATCGATGTGGTATGGACGTCCCGCAAGTACAATTCCGTGCCTTCCTGTTTCCTTTAAATAGGCAATGGTTTCTTCACCTTTGCGGTACATTTCCTGGCGGATGCGGTCCAGTTCATCCCATCCTGCCTGTACAGCGGCTTTCACTTCTTCTGCCGGAATACGGGGGAAAGTTTTGTATAGCTGGGAGCAAATTGTATCTACGCTGGTAAATGACAGGAACGGATTACAGAAATTAATTTTCTCTGTTTTAATTTCCTCGATATTATTTTTGATATTCTCTGCATATGAGGTTACAATCGGGCAGTTGTAATGGTTGTTGGCCTCGGGGAATTCATTCCTTTCGTAAGGAATACATGGGTAAAAAATGAAATTGATTCCCTGGCGGATCAGCCAGGTCACATGTCCGTGTGCCAGTTTTGCCGGATAACATTCCGATTCGCTGGGGATGGATTCTATACCCAGCTCATAAATTTTGTGGGTCGAAGGAGGTGACAGCACAACCTTGTATTTCAACTGGTTAAAAAATGTAAACCAGAACGGGTAATTGTCATACATATTCAGAACCCTTGGAATACCTACGGTGCCGCGGACTGCTTCATCCTCTTCCAGCGGTGCATAGGAAAACATCAGTTTATTTTTATAATCAAATAGGTTCGGGATATTATCCTTGTTCTTTTCTTTTCCAAGCCCCCGTTCACAACGGTTGCCGCTTACGAACTGGCGTCCACCGGTAAAACGGTTGACGGTCAGCCGGCAGTGATTGGTACAGCCTTTACACTTTGCCATAGTAGTGGCGAACTGCAGCTTATTGATCTTATCAATGGAAAGCATAGTTGTTTCCGCATTTTCGTTGTACCGTTCTCTGGCAATCAGGGCAGCACCGAATGCACCCATAATACCGGCGATATCCGGGCGGATTGCTTCGCATTCTGCGATTTTTTCAAAGCTTCTAAGAACAGCATCGTTATAGAAGGTTCCTCCCTGGACTACGATGTGGCGTCCAAGTTCAGAAGCATCTGAGACTTTAATTACTTTATACAGCGCATTTTTTATAACAGAATAAGCAAGGCCGGCAGAAATATCTGAAACTTCTGCGCCTTCTTTCTGTGCCTGTTTTACCTTGGAGTTCATGAATACGGTACATCTGGTACCAAGGTCTATAGGGTGCTTTGCAAAAAGAGCGGCTTTGGCAAAATCCTGAACGCTGTAGTTCAGTGATTTGGCAAAGGTTTCGATGAAGGATCCGCAACCCGATGAGCAGGCTTCATTTAACTGAACACTGTCTACGGTGTTATTCTTAATTTTAATGCACTTCATATCCTGGCCGCCAATGTCCAGAATACAGTCCACTTCCGGATCAAAGAATGCTGCAGCATAATAGTGGGAAACCGTTTCTACTTCTCCTTCATCCAGCATCAGAGCTGCTTTTATAAGAGCCTCTCCATATCCTGTAGAACAGGAGTAGGCAATCGTTGCAGAGTCCGGCATCAGTGAATAAATTTCTTTAATTGCGGAGATGGTAGTATTTAGAGGACTCCCGTTGTTGCTGCTGTAAAACGAATACAGCAAAGAGCCGTCTTCTCCAACGAGAGCCGCTTTTGTAGTAGTGGAACCGGCATCAATGCCAAGGAAGCAAAGCCCTTCATAGGAACTCAGGTCAGCGGTTACTACATTGTATTTACTCTGTCTTTCGTTAAATGCCGCATAGTCTTCATCTGATTCAAACAGCGGTTCCATACGGGCTACTTCAAACTCCATTTTAATAGCGGAGGAAAGCTTAGCAATCAGTGCTTCCAAAGAAGTAGTAACCTCCGGATCATGATTCAGCGCGGAACCTATCGCTGCAAACAGATGGGAATTGTCAGGAGTAATAGCGTGTTCGTCATCCAGTTTTAAAGTACGGATAAATGCCTGTTTTAACTCGGAGAGAAAGTGCAGTGGCCCCCCAAGAAAGGCTACGTGGCCCCGGATTGGTTTCCCGCAGGCGAGGCCACTGATAGTCTGGTTAACCACAGCCTGGAAAATAGATGCAGATAAATCTTCTTTTGTTGCACCTTCATTAATCAGAGGCTGGATATCCGATTTTGCAAATACTCCGCAACGGGCAGCTATTGTATAGAGTGAATTATAGTTCTTCGCATATTCATTCAGACCAGTAGCATCTGTCTGCAGCAGGGACGCCATCTGATCGATAAAGGAGCCGGTACCGCCTGCGCATATGCCATTCATACGCTGTTCCACGCTGCCGCCTTCAAAGTAAATAATCTTAGCATCTTCGCCGCCCAGTTCAATGGCGACATCAGTCTGTGGTGCATAATCCTGAAGTGCCGTCGACACAGCGATAACTTCCTGGACAAATGGTACCCCCAGATGTTTGGCAAGGGTAAGTCCGCCCGAGCCGGTAATCATAGGTGCCAGGGAAAGTTCTCCCAGCTGGTCATAAGCTTTTTTTAATAAAGAAGACAAGGTCTCCTGAATATTGGCATAATGTCTTTCGTAGTCAGAAAACAGAAGATTTTGTTCGTGATCGAGAATCGCAATCTTAACTGTGGTTGAACCAATGTCAATTCCCAGACTATGTAAGGCATTTTTATTTATATCATTTTGCATGTATGTGCCTCCAATCTATGTGAGAGTTACGTTGCAGCAGGTCAATTAAAGTATATGAAAAGTGCCTGCTGGTATACTATATCTTGTATGGCATTGAATACCACGCTACATTATACGACAAATCAGTTTAAAATACAATCCTAAAATACAGAAATGATTTCCTATTAAAAGATGAATAGAAGATGACATTTTCCAAAACTTGTACTTTAAGGAAAGTTATGATAAAATACTTGAGAGCGTTTTGGGATTTGCTCAAACAATAAAATAAACATAAAGCAGGTAATATTAATGTACAGACTTATAAAACAAGACGGTAAAGCAAAAAGAGGCGAACTGCATACGGTACATGGAGTTATACAGACACCGGTATTCATGAATGTGGGTACAGCGGCAGCGATTAAGGGAGCAGTGTCCACCCAGGACCTTCAGGAGATTAAAACCCAGGTGGAGCTTTCCAATACCTACCATCTCCATGTCCGTCCGGGTGACGATGTAGTCAGAAAAATGGGCGGACTGCATAAATTCATGGTATGGGACAAACCTATTTTAACGGATTCCGGCGGATTCCAGGTGTTCTCACTGGCTGGTCTTCGTAAGATTAAGGAAGAAGGCGTATACTTCAGTTCCCATATTGACGGCAGAAAAATCTTCATGGGACCTGAAGAAAGCATGCAGATTCAGTCCAATCTGGCGTCAACCATAGCAATGGCATTCGATGAGTGCCCATCCAGCGTCGCAAGCAGGGAATACGTTCAGAATTCTGTTGACCGGACCACCAGATGGCTAGCCAGATGTAAAGAGGAAATGGCAAGGCTGAACAGCCTGGAAGATACAATCAATAAAGACCAGTTATTATTCGCCATAAACCAGGGGGCGGTTTACGAAGATATCCGAATCGAACATGCAAAAACCATCGCGCAGATGGATCTGGACGGATATGCCATCGGCGGTCTCGCTGTGGGAGAAACTCATGAAGAAATGTACCGCATTTTAGATGCAGTAGTACCACATCTTCCAGTGGATAAGCCTACGTATCTCATGGGAGTGGGAACACCGGCAAATATTCTGGAAGCAGTGGACAGAGGCGTGGATTTCTTTGACTGTGTGTATCCCAGCAGAAATGGGCGTCATGGGCATGTCTATACAAATCTTGGCAAGCTGAACCTGTTTAATGCCAAATTTGAACTGGATGGAAGGCCGATCGAAGAGGGATGCCAGTGTCCGGCATGCCGCCATTACAGCAGGTCATATATCCGCCATCTGTTAAAGGCGAAGGAAATGCTGGGAATGCGTCTGTGTGTACTTCATAATCTGTACTTCTATAATCACATGATGGAAGAGATTCGGGAAGCCATCGAACAGGGGCGTTTCGGAGAGTACAAAAAAGCAAAATTGGAAGGTTTTGAACAGGGAAACATTAAAATTCGCTAAATTATTAAAAAATACTTGATGATTTGGCAGAATTTGTGTATTATGTAATTTATGAGTGAAAAAGAAATGGAGGAAGTCACACATGAGTAATGTTTTGAGTGCCGGCGGTGCTGCAGGTGGAATGGGTCTTTTAATTCTCTACGTAGTAGTAATTGGTGCAGCAATGTACTTTTTTGCTATCAGACCGCAGAAGAAGGAGCAGAAGAGATTAAATGCAATGCTGTCTGATCTTGCTGTAGGAGATAGTATCGTAACTACCGGAGGATTTTACGGTGTTATAATTGATATTACAGACGAAGACGTAATTGTAGAATTTGGAAGCAATAAGAACTGTAGAATTCCAATGAGAAAAGCTGCGATTGCTGAAGTTGAAAAACCAGAAGCAGAATAAAGAGTGTTGAAGATACCGGGAGATCCGGTATCTTTTTTTAGGTTCTGGCGGGAAAAAACCTTTGCAGATATTCTCGCTTTAGTCAAATAAAATTGTATCTCAGTTGGTGAAAATATGATATAATAACATCTATATGCATCCTTAAATAAAAAGAGAATATAATACGGAAAGAGTGAAAAAGATGAAAAAGAAAATGTTGGCTTTTGGGATCGCAGCAGGATTATTTGCAATTGCATTAGGTGGGTGTAGTTCCACGGGAAAAGTGAAGTTAGATCCGAAAAAACCGGTGAATATTGATATCTGGCATTATTACAGCGGAAATCAGCAGAATGCACTGGATAATATGATCAAGGAATTCAACAGTACAGTTGGGCTGGAAGAGGGGATTGTAGTAAGTGCACTGAACTGCGGAAGCATACCGGAATTATCGGAAAAGGTACTGGATACCGCGAATAAGAAAGTGGGAACTTCCGATATGCCAAGTATTTTTCTTGGGTATACCAATACGGTGTATGAAATAGATAAAAAAGGTCTGGTGGCCAATTTAGATGATTATCTCACAAAAGAAGAGCTGGAGCAGTATGATCCGGCATATATTGAAGAGGGGCGGATGGGAGAAAATAATGAATTAAAAATTTTCCCCACGGCGAAGTCAACTGAGATGATGATGCTTAACAAAACAGACTGGGACAAGTTCGCGGCTGATACAGGCGCAGATATTAAGGAGCTGGATACCCTGGAAGGTTTGATTGACGTATCGGAACAATATTATAACTGGTCCGGTGGCAAAGCATTTTTCGGCAGGGATGCAATGGCGAATTATCTTCTGATTGGAGCAAAGCAGCTGGGAACGGAACTTTTTAAAGTGGAAAATGGCAAAGTAGAGTTCCAGCTGGATAAAGCGGTAATGAAAAAGATCTGGGACGGCTACTATGTTCCTTACATAAAAGGGTATTTCGGAGCATATGGCAAGTTCCGCTCAGATGATGCTAAGGTTGGGGATATTCTGGCATTTGTAGGATCAACCACCTCGGCCACTTACTTCCCGAAAGAAGTATTTATTGATGACAGTAACAGTTATGCGGTGGAAGCGATGGCATTAAAAGCTCCTGTTTTTGAAGGGGGAGAAAAATACGCTGTTCAGCAGGGAGCCGGTATGGCAGTGACCAAATCCACACCGGAAAAAGAGTTTGCTTCTGTAGAATTTATGAAATGGTTTACCGATACAGATAGAAATATGGGATTTTCCATTGAATCGGGATATCTTCCGGTAAAAAAAGAAGCGAAGACAAGCGAGAAGCTGAAATCAACCCTGGGTGCCTATGAAGACGGGAAAATTGATTCCGTCATGGAAGAGACACTGGACATCGCATTTGAAATGTCCGATACATATAAATTTTATACGGCCAAGGCTTTTGAAGGAAGTGAAGAAGCAAGGGACGTGCTGGAATACAGTTTATCAGATAAAGCAAAGGAAGACAAACAGGTAATTGACGGATTAATAAAAAGTGGTACGGACAGAGAAGAAGCAATCGCCCAATACAATACCCAGGAAAATTTTGAAGCATGGCTGAGTCAGCTAACGAAGGAATTGGAGGCAACGCAGGCCGGTTGATGAGGAAGTAAGATGAAAAGATCAAAAACATCATTATTGAAGAAAATTTTAATTCCAATTTTGATCGTTATGCTATTTCAGGCAGGATTAATTTATTGCGTAGTTTTTGAAAGCGGGACAATGGATAAGCTGAAAAATAATTCATTTCATATTTTCAGCGAAAAAGTAAATAACCGCAGGAATTCCCTGCAAAATGATTTGATTTCCCGGTGGGGAAATGTCAAAAGCACCACAGAGGATATTACATCAGCTGTGCAGACAATTTTACAGGAGCAGGGGAAGACAGCACAGGAAATTGTGATGAACAGCGAATGCAGCAAAGAAATTCTGAACCATATATCAGATTATCTGCTGGAAATGCTGAGAAGGAACGTGGTGAGCGGAGCGTTCGTAGTATTTGACGGAGACGGAAGCGATTCTAAAAGCGGTATTTATTTCCGGGATTCCGATCCTACAACTACGACGGGAGATTATTCCGACCTGCTGGCACTCCGGGGGCCATCCTACATAACGAATAAATACCGGATTGCCCTGGACCGTTTTTGGACTCCTGGATTCCAGATGGAGGAAAGTGACTCAGATAATGCCTTTTACTATCGTCCTTTTGAGGCGGCAAAGGCACATCCGGAAATGGAAAGTAATGATCTTGGGTATTGGAGCACCCCTTTTTATTTAAATAAAAGCGAAGCAGGCGATTCCATTCCGATTATTACCTATTCTGTCCCGATTATTCTGGCTGGGGAACCCATCGGTGTAATGGGGGTGGAGCTGTCTCTGGATTATCTGAATACGGAATTGCCCTTTAAGGAGCTGGACAATCAGAATTACGGAAGTTATGTACTTGCTATGGGGCAAAGCGAAGGCGGAGAAGATGAAGTACCGCTGACCTACCAGCTGATCACGCAGACAGGTATTTTGTCAAAACAGATGTTTCCGGAAATCGGCGGACAGCTGGAATTGGAAGATAACATGTCGAATAACTTTTTTTACCCCATTATATCTGAGGGGAAGAAGACCTATGGATGTGTACAGACAATCAAACTGTATAATACCCATACACCCTTTGAAAATGAGCAATGGGTGTTGATTGGCGTTGTTTCCGATGAACATCTGCTTTCCTTTTTCTATAGTTTCCGAGCCAGTATTTTGGTGATGATCATACTTTCCCTTTTTATAGGGGTTGCCGCAAGCTATGTGGTGTCGAAACTGGTAACGAACCCGATTACGGCACTCAGCAGAAAGTTAAAAACGCTGAATCCGGATAAACCGATCCATCTGGAAAGGCTGGAGGTATCCGAGATTGACGAACTTTCGGATACGATTGAAAATCTCAGCGTAGAAGTGGCAAACAATGCCAATAAACTTTCTACGATTCTGGCGATGACAGATATTAAAATGGGCGCCTGTGAATATAATCATGATAAGCCTGAGCGGGTATTCTGCACGGAACAGTTTTGTGAGATTCTGGGAATTGAAAAAGATGAAAATTACGTAGAATCGGGTAAGGTAAAAGCAGCCCTTCGGAAATTGCTGCCCTATCTGGTCAGCCGGGATAAGAATGAAGGGGTATATATTCTGCATATAGATAATGAAAAATATCCTTACTGGCTGAGGGCAAAGGTCGTGACAAAGGAATGCAGGACGCTGGTAGTACTTACCGATATCAGCAAGGATATGGAAGAAAAGATTAAGATTGAGCATGAAAGAGATTATGATATTCTCACAAATCTCTTTAACCGCAGGGCATTTTGTGCAAGGCTGGACCGTCTGTTTGAAGAACCCCAGAAACTGAAACAGGGAGCCATGGTCATGCTGGATCTGGACAATCTGAAATATGTAAATGATACTTACGGTCATGATTATGGAGATGAATACATCAGGCTGGCTGCAGAAGTATTAAAGAAATATCCCGATCCGCAGTCAGTGATTTCAAGACTGTCGGGAGATGAATTTATGATTTTTGTCTATGGATATCAGAATCAGGAGGAGATCCAGCAGAAGTTTGCACAGATGTTTGCTAAATTCAAGGATGCAAAGATTACCTTCCAGGATATGACTTCCATTCAGGTGCGGGCTTCTGCCGGTATAGCTGCATATCCCAAGGATGGGGTAAATTACCACGACCTGATCCGGTATGCGGATTTTGCAATGTATCTGGTTAAAAAGACCAATAAGGGACAGATGGAAGCATTCAATGTGGATATCTATAATAAAGAATCTTACCTGCTGCAGTGTAAGGAAGAATTGAATAAGCTGATTGAAGAAGAACTTCTGGATTATATGTATCAGCCCATTGTTTCCACAACCACCGGAGAGGTATTTGCATATGAAGCCCTGATGAGGCCAAGAACCACAAACATCAAGACACCGTTTGAACTGTTAACACTGGCGAGAGCGCAGTCTAAGCTTCACGAGATTGAGCGGCTGACATTTGCAAAAGCACTGGAAGGATTTTCGAAACTGAATGTGTCTGCCGGGAATGGCAAACTGTTTATCAATTCGATTGCCAATCAGTGTATGAGTGAAAAAGAAATCGCTGATATAGAATCAAATTACGGAGCATTTTTATCCCGGGTAGTACTGGAGATTACGGAAGAAGACAAACTGGATGCCCCGCTCATGGAGACAAAAAAAGAAGTGTTAAAAACCTGGGGAGCGCAGCTTGCCATCGATGATTTTGGAACAGGATATAACTCCGAGGGTGTTCTTCTAAGCCTCCGTCCGGATTATATTAAAATTGACAAATCCCTTGTAGAGGGAATCTGCCAGGATAAAAACAAGCAGATGCTGCTGCGCCACCTGGTTACTTATGCAAGGGAACATAATATCAAAACCATTGCAGAGGGTGTGGAAACGGCAGATGAGATGCAGGCTCTGATCTTGGAAAAGATTGACTATCTGCAGGGATATTATCTGGCTAGACCTGGATTTATTCCGCCTGAAATACCGGAAAAAGTACGCAGGCAGATCGTGGATTTAGGAAAAAATCGGTAAAAATAGGGATTATAGTTGAAAAGTGCATAAAAATGCATTATGATATTGGATAAAGATTTGGATAATAAGAAACAGAAGGGAAGAAATCACTATGAGTTTTCAAATTGCATTGATTCCAGGAGATGGAATCGGACCTGAAATTGTGAGGGAAGCAAAAAAAGTACTGGATGCGGCAGGAAAAAAATATAATTTCGCGTTAGATTATACAGAGGTATTATTAGGTGGTGCATCCATTGATGTCCATGGTATTCCGCTTACCGATGAGGCTGTACAGACAGCAAAGTCAAGTGATGCCGTATTAATGGGTTCCATCGGAGGAGATGCAGCGGTGTCATCCTGGTACCAGCTGCCGCCGGACAGAAGACCGGAGGCCGGACTTTTAAAAATCCGTAAAGAATTAAATCTGTTTGCCAATCTGCGCCCGGCATATCTCTATGATGAATTAAAAGATGCCTGCCCTCTTCGTGATGAAATAATCGGGGAAGGTTTCGACATGATGATTATGCGTGAACTGACCGGTGGGCTGTATTTCGGAGAGCGAAAGACAGTAGAAGAGAATGGTGTCAGAAAAGCAATGGATACCCTTACATACGATGAAAATGAAATCTGCAGAATTGCCAGAAGAGGATTTGACATTGCCAGAAAGAGAAGAAAGAAAGTAACCAGTGTAGATAAGGCAAACGTATTGGATTCTTCCAGACTCTGGAGAGCAGTAGTGGAAGAAGTGGCGAAGGATTATCCAGACGTAGCCCTGGAGCACATGCTGGTAGACAACTGTGCGATGCAGCTGGTCAAAAATCCGGGACAATTTGATGTCATCCTTACGGAAAATATGTTTGGCGATATTCTGTCTGATGAAGCCAGCATGGTTACCGGATCCATCGGGATGCTGTCATCTGCCAGTTTAAATGAAACAAAATTCGGACTGTATGAACCAAGCCATGGTTCGGCACCTGATATTGCCGGAATGGACATTGCCAATCCAATCGCCACCGTTTTATCAGCAGCGATGATGCTGCGCTATTCACTGGATCTGGACGAAGCTGCAGACGCTATTGAAAATGCAGTCAGACAGGTGTTAAAAGACGGATTCCGTACAGGGGATATTATGTCAGCAGGCTGCACGAAGGTTGGATGCAGGCAAATGGGAGACCTGATTGCAGAGAGAATTTAAATAATACAGAAATAATTTTAATAATACAGGAAGATCCGGCTGTTTGCCGGGTCTGGTATAACAAACAGATAAGGAGATTAGACATGAAGAGTGATGCAGTAAAAAAAGGGATGCAGCAGGCACCTCACCGGTCATTATTTAATGCCCTGGGCATGACAAAAGAAGAAATGGACAGACCGCTGATAGGTATTGTAAGTTCTTTTAACGAAATCGTTCCGGGACATATGAATCTGGATAAAATTGTAGAAGCCGTGAAACTGGGTGTTGCAATGGCAGGTGGTACTCCAAGAGTATTTCCGGCAATCGCGGTATGTGACGGAATCGCAATGGGACATATCGGAATGAAATATTCTCTGGTAACCAGAGATTTAATAGCAGATTCAACAGAGGCTATGGCAATTGCCCATCAGTTTGACGCACTTGTATGCGTACCAAACTGCGATAAAAACGTACCGGGGCTTTTGATGGCTGCAGCGCGCGTCAACATACCCACAGTGTTTGTCAGTGGCGGACCAATGCTGGCTGGACATGTACACGGACAGAAAACAAGCCTTTCCAGCATGTTTGAAGCAGTAGGTACTTACGCTGCCGGAAACATGACGGACGAAGAAATCGAAGAATTTGAATGCAAAGCCTGCCCAACCTGCGGTTCCTGTTCCGGTATGTATACGGCTAACAGTATGAACTGCCTTACAGAAGTACTGGGTATGGGACTGGGTGGAAACGGAACAATTCCGGCAGTATATTCAGACCGCATCCGCCTTGCAAAACACGCAGGAATGAAAGTAATGGAAATGTTGGAGAAAAATATCCGCCCCCGTGATATCATGACAAAAGATGCATTTATGAATGCTCTGACTGTAGATATGGCGCTGGGATGTTCTACCAATAGTATGCTGCATCTTCCGGCAATTGCACATGAAGCCGGAGTAGAGCTGAACTTAGATATCGCAAATGAAATCAGTGCGATTACACCAAATCTGTGCCATCTGGCACCGGCCGGACACACCTATATTGAAGAATTAAATGAAGCCGGCGGAGTTTATGCAGTTATGAACGAACTGGATAAGAAAAACCTCATTCATACTGACCTTATCACGGTAACCGGCAAAACAGTCAAAGAAAATATTGAAAATTGTAAAAATCTAAATCCGGAAGTCATCCGTCCAATCGAAAATCCATATAGTGAAACCGGCGGTATTGCAGTATTAAAAGGAAATCTGGCACCGGACTCCGGCGTTGTAAAACGTTCCGCAGTAGCTCCGGAAATGATGGTACATGAAGGTCCGGCAAGAGTATTTGACTGCGAAGAAGATGCCATTGACGCAATTAAGAACGGCAAAATCAATGCAGGAGATGTGGTTGTCATTCGTTACGAAGGACCAAAAGGCGGACCAGGTATGCGTGAGATGTTAAATCCGACTTCTGCAATTATGGGTATGGGACTTGGGTCCAGCGTAGCTCTGATTACGGACGGACGTTTCAGCGGTGCATCCAGAGGAGCCGCTATTGGGCATATATCACCGGAAGCGGCAGTAGGCGGACCGATTGCACTAGTGGAAGAAGGAGATACCATTCGGATTAATATCCCGGAAAATAAACTGGACTTTGTAATTTCTGAGGAAGAACTGGAAGAGAGAAGGGCTAAATGGCAGCCTAGAACGCCGAAGATTACGACGGGCTATCTGGCACGTTATGCAGCAATGGTTACTTCCGGCAACCGTGGCGCAATCCTGGAAATACCAAAGAAATAGAAAAGAGGTAAGCAGATGAGATTAACAGGTTCTGAAATTGTAATAGAATGTTTAAAAGAGCAGGGAGTAGATACCGTATTCGGATATCCGGGCGGTACCATCCTCAATATTTATGATGCATTATATAAGCATGAAGGAGAAATCCGCCATATCCTCACCTCACACGAGCAGGGAGCAGCCCATGCTGCTGACGGATATGCCCGTGCAACCGGAAAAGTCGGTGTCTGTATGGCAACATCCGGACCGGGGGCTACGAATCTGGTAACCGGCATTGCAACAGCATATATGGATTCTGTGCCGATGGTGGCAATTACGGCAAATGTTGCGGTACCCCTTCTTGGAAGGGACAGTTTTCAGGAAATTGACATTGCCGGAGTGACAATGCCCATTACCAAACACAATTTTATTGTAAAAGATGTAGATAAACTGGCAGATACCATCCGCCGCGCATTTATCATCGCAAAAGAAGGAAGGCCGGGACCGGTTCTGATTGACATTACCAAAGATGTTACTGCAAAAGAAACAGAATATGAAATGGTAAAACCGGAACCCATTGAACGTAAAACGGACTACATTAAAGAAGAAGACCTGGAAGCGGTAATCACACTGATTAACAAATGCAAAAAACCATTTGTATTCGTAGGTGGCGGAGCAGTTATCGGGGAAGCATCCAAGGAATTAAATGAATTTGTAGAAAAAGTTCATGCGCCGGTTGCAGACACCCTGATGGGTAAAGGGGCTTTCGACGGAACCAGTGAACTGTACTGTGGTATGCTGGGGATGCATGGAACGAAGACCTCTAACTTTGGTGTTACCCAGTGTGACCTTCTGATTACCATCGGCGCCAGATTCAGCGACCGTGTTGTAGGAGATTCAGAGCGCTTTGCCAAAAATGCAAAAATTGTACAGATAGATGTGGATCCGGCTGAAATAAATAAAAACATTATAGTAAATGAAAGCATTATTGGAGATGTAAAAGAAGTATTAAAAAGGTTAAATGCCAGAATTGAAGAGCACCGCCATGACGAATGGCTGGCTCAGATAGCGGATTTAAAGCAGAGATTTCCTTTGAAATATAAGGAAGAAGGTTTAAGCGGACCTTATATCGTTGAAGAAATCTACCGCGTAACCAAAGGGGATGCGGTGATAACAACAGAAGTAGGCCAGCATCAGATGTGGGCGGCACAGTATTATAAATATAAAGCGCCCCGCACGTTTATCACCTCAGGGGGCCTTGGTACCATGGGTTACGGTCTTGGAGCCAGCCTTGGAGCAAAACTGGGATGCCCGGATAAAACGGTGATAAATATCGCAGGTGATGGCTGTTTCCGTATGAATATGAACGAAATTGCCACAGCAGCCAGATACAATATACCGATTGTGCAGGTTGTTATTAACAACCATGTTCTGGGAATGGTACGCCAGTGGCAGACACTGTTCTATGAAAAGCGTTATTCACATACCATATTAAATGACGCTGTTGATTTTGTAAAATTGGCGGAAGCCATGGGAGCAGAAGGAATTCGTGTAACAAAAAAAGAAGAAGTAGCTCCCGCGCTTGAAAAAGCAATTGCTCTTGGTAAGCCTGTAGTCATCGACTGCCAGATCGACTGTGATGACAAAGTATTCCCAATGGTACCGGCAGGTGCGGCAATTGAAGAAGCATTTGACCAGGATGATTTAAAATAACCTATTGACTATTTTTTAGCATAGCGATAAAATAGTGCTTATGAGTCCAATTTAGGATGGTAAAGTAAAAAAGTGTTTAAATATGAGGAGGAAACAAAAGTGAGCAGAGTGTACAATTTTTCAGCGGGTCCGGCAGTATTACCGGAAGAAGTACTTAAGGAAGCAGCAGCAGAGATGCTGGACTATAAGGGGTCCGGAATGTCCGTAATGGAAATGAGTCACCGATCTCAGGTTTTTGATGAAATTATCTGTGAAGCAGAACAGGATTTACGTGATCTGATGAAGATACCGGACAATTATAAGGTACTGTTTTTACAGGGCGGTGCGTCACAGCAGTTTGCCATGATACCAATGAATCTGATGAAGAACAAAGTAGCAGATTATATTGTTACAGGCCAGTGGGCGAAGAAAGCTTACCAGGAAGGACAGAAGTATGGCAAGGCTAATAAAATTGCCACTTCTGAGGATAAGACATTTTCCTATATTCCGGACTGCTCTGATTTACCGATCAGTGAAGATGCAGATTATGTATATATCTGTGAGAATAACACAATTTACGGGACGAAGTTTAAGACCTTGCCAAATTGCAAAGGCAAAACTCTGGTAGCAGATGTTTCTTCCTGTTTCTTATCAGAACCGGTTGATGTGACAAAATATGGAATTATTTATGGCGGCGTTCAGAAAAATATCGGTCCTGCAGGTATGGTAATTGTTATCATCCGGGAAGATCTGATTACGGAAGATACCCTTCCAGGAACACCAACCATGCTGCAGTATAAGACACATGCAGATGCAAAATCTCTTTACAATACACCAAACAGCTACTGCATTTATATGTGTGGCAAAGTATTCAAATGGCTGAAAAAAATGGGCGGTTTGGATGCAATGAAATTACATAATGAAAAGAAAGCAGCAATCCTCTATGATTTCCTGGATAACAGCAGATTATTCAAAGGAACGGTAGTAAAAGAGGACCGTTCTCTTATGAACGTTCCATTTGTTACCGGAAATGACGAGTTAGATGCGAAGTTTGTAAAAGCAGCAAAAGCAGCAGGATTTGAGAACCTGAAGGGACACAGATCCGTAGGTGGAATGAGAGCCAGCATCTACAATGCAATGCCTATAGAAGGTGTTAAAAAATTAGTGGAATTTATGAAGAAATTCGAAGAGGAGAACCTGTAAAATGTTGAAATATAATTGTTTAAATCCCATCGCTGAAGCGGGGACCTGCCTGTTTACAGAGAACTATGAAAAAGTGGATAATTATCAGGATGCAGATGCTATATTGGTAAGAAGTGCGGCAATGCATGATATGGAATTTCCAACAAACATTGAAGCGATTGCAAGAGCAGGAGCCGGCGTGAACAATATCCCCCTTGACAAATGCGCAGATCAGGGTATTGTAGTATTTAATACACCGGGAGCAAATGCAAATGGTGTTAAGGAATTGGTAATTGCCGGTATGCTATTGGCTGCCCGTGATATCGTAGGCGGTGTAAACTGGGTTCAGTCTGAAAGGCAGAACGAGTTAATTGCAAAAGCAACGGAGAAGGAAAAGAAAAATTTTGCAGGATCTGAGATACAGGGCAAAAAGCTGGGGATAATCGGTCTTGGTGCAATTGGTGTGGCTGTGGCAAATGCGGCAACACATCTTGGAATGGAAGTTTACGGATATGATCCGTACATTTCGGTAGATGCAGCATGGAACCTCTCCAGAAGCATTAAGCATATCCAGCAGGTGGATGATATTTACAAAGAATGTGATTATATTACCATTCATGTACCGCTGATGGATGCCACAAAGAAGATGATCAATCAGGATGCAATCGCCTTAATGAAAGATGGCGTTGTAATTTTGAACTTTGCCAGAGATCTGCTGGTAGATGAAGATGCTATGGTAACTTCTCTGCGTACAGGTAAGGTAAAGAAATATGTAACGGATTTCCCGAATCCGACTACAGCAGGAGAAAAGGGATGCCTGGTAATTCCTCACCTTGGTGCATCCACTGAAGAATCAGAAGAAAATTGTGCAATCATGGCAGTCAAACAGTTAAAGGATTATCTGGAAAACGGTAACATCAAAAACGCCGTAAATTATCCAAACTGTAACATGGGTGAATGTTCCCATGTATGCCGTATTGCAATTAATCACAGAAATACCAAGAATATGATCGGCCAGTTTGCATCCGTTCTTGGTTCCGCAGATCTGAACATTGCCAATATGACGAATACAAGTAAAGGTGATTATGCATATTCGTTATTTGATTTAGATACCCATCTTCCGGAGGCCGTAATGGATACTCTGAAGAATATCGAAGGCGTGCTGAAGGTTCGAGTGATTAAATAATGATTAACATAATTGTCGCAAAATGTGAGGTTTTGCGGCAATTTTTGTATCAGTAGAGGGATAAGCAGTATTATAAAGATTCAGAACGTGTTTGAAATTGTATGGGCTGGCTGTTGCCGCCCGGATCTGAGACAGGAGGTACTTCTATGTTGTATCAGGTAAAAAAGGTTTTAAGACCTGTAAAGGCAGCAAAGACAGTTGCCAGATTGGTGAGAAAAAACCGCAGGGAATATGGTATATTGTGGGAGAGGTTACAGAAAGAATTACAGAAAATAGTGAAAGGCAGGAAGAATTTATGGCAGAAGTAAAAGCATTTCAGGCAATTCGTCCAAGAGAAGACCTGGCATCCAAAATTGCGGCACTTCCCTATGATGTTTATAACAGGAAGGAAGCAAAAGCAGAAGTAGAAAAGGAACCTTATAGCTTTTTGAAAATAGACCGGGGGGAGACACAGTTTCCGGATGAGGTGGATACCTATGATCCGTCCGTATATCAGAAGGCCCATGACATTTTATGGCAAATGAAAGAGGATGGTGAATTTGTACAGGATGAATCATGCTGTTACTATCTCTATGAACTGGTTATGGATGGCAGGTCACAGACAGGCATTGTTGCCTGCGCATCTATCGATGACTATATGAGTGGAGTGATTAAAAAGCATGAGAATACCAGGGCGGATAAAGAACAGGACCGCATCCGCCATGTAGACAGCTGTGATGCCCAGACGGGACCAATTTTCCTGGCATACCGTAAAAATGAGGTTCTGAAAAAGCTGGTTTTGCAGGGGAAATCAGAAAAACCGGTATTCGATTTTGTATCTCCGGATGGGATTACCCACAGGGGCTGGAAAGTAGAGGATGCAGATCTGATTTCTGATATTCAGGCAGCATTTGAAAAGGTTGGGCATATTTACATAGCGGATGGGCATCACCGTGCAGCTTCAGCTGTTAAAGTTGGTTTAAAGCGCAGAGAAGCACATCCGGACTATGACGGTTTGGAAGAATTTAATTATTTCCTTTCGGTTTTATTTTCGGAAGACGAGCTTCTGATTCTGGATTATAACCGGGTAGTGATGGACTTAAATGGAATGTCCGGGGAATCATTCAGGGAAAAGGCAGCAGAAAAATTTGATATCCAAAAATCCGAAGTACCTGTTAAGCCGGATGCAAAGGGAATTTTAGGAATGTATTTAACAGATGGCTGGTATCGTCTGCAGGTGAAACCGGAAAATGTTTCAGAAGATCCGGTAAAAGGCCTTGATGTATCTGTTTTACAGGATGAGCTGTTACATCCGGTGCTTGGAATCGGTGACCCAAAGACGGACAAAAGGATTGATTTTGTTGGCGGTATCCGCGGACTTGCGGAACTGGAAATGAGAGTGAAAGAGTGTGGCGGCGTGGCATTTTCCATGTATCCCACTTCCATAGGTGAACTGTTTGCAGTCGCAGATGCGGGTCTTTTGATGCCTCCGAAATCCACCTGGTTCGAGCCAAAACTCAGAAGCGGATTGTTTATCCACAGCCTTACGTAAAACCGCGGGAACAGTTTTAGTTCCATTCATAAGATAAATGTGGTAAAATAGCCATATAGAAATGGGACAAGGAGGGTATGCTATGAATGAAAAATTATACGAGTTAATGGATTGGGCAGCAATTGAGGCAATTGTTTATTCAGAAGAGGACAATCCCCATTCATTATTGGGAGCACATCTTACAGAAGAAGGCGTATTGATACAGGCATTTATTCCACAGGCAGTTCAGGCTGCCGTGTGTATAGACGGGGTAAAAAAAGAATACGAGATGGAAATGGAAGATGAGGCGGGGTATTTTGCAGTCTTAATACCTAGAAAAAGCATTCCTGATTACACGTTTAAAATTACTTATGATACTGGAGATACACAAGAGATAAAAGATCCGTATGCATTTGCACCGCAGATTACGGAAAAGGAAACAAAGAAGTTTAACGCAGGTATCTGCTATGATATCTATGAAAAGCTGGGAGCCCACCCCATGATCCTGGGAGGAACCGAAGGCGTGTACTTTGCAGTATGGGCGCCTAATGCAACCAGAGTCAGCGTCGTTGGCGATTTCAATTCATGGGATGGCAGGCGTTTCCCTATGAGAAGACTGTGGGACAGTGGAATCTTCGAATTATTTATTCCCGGAGTGAAAGTTGGGGATATCTATAAATATGAGATTAAAGCAAAAGGCGGACTCACCTATCTGAAAGCTGATCCTTATGCCAATGCCGCAGAGTTAAGACCGAACAATGCATCGGTAGTGGCTGATCTTCGGAATTTCAAATGGACAGATGCTGCCTGGCTGGCTAAAAGAAAGAAAACGGATACCAAAAAAGAGCCTATGGCTGTATATGAAATGCATTTGGGTTCCTGGAAGCGTCCTGAGGATGAAGAAAAAAAATTCTTAGGCTACAGGGAACTGGCACCACAGATTGCCGCATATATCAAAGAGATGGGGTATACTCACATAGAACTCATGCCGATCATGGAACATCCGTTTGATGGTTCCTGGGGGTATCAGGTAACTGGATATTATGCACCAACCAGCCGCTATGGAACGCCGGAAGACTTTATGTTCTTCATGGATTATATGCACCAGCAGGGCATAGGCGTGATTCTGGACTGGGTACCGGCACATTTTCCAAGAGACACCTTTGGGCTTTGTACTTTTGACGGGACCTGCCTCTATGAGCATCTGGATCCAAGACAGGGATCGCATCCTCACTGGGGGACTCTGATTTACAATTATGGGCGTCCTGAGGTAAGGAACTTCCTGATTGCGAATGCTTTATTCTGGGCAGAAAAATACCATGTAGACGGAATTCGTATGGATGCGGTAGCTTCTATGCTCTATCTGGATTATGGCAAGAACGATGGCGAATGGGTTGCCAATATGTATGGCGGCAATGAAAACCTTGAGGCAGTAGAATTTTTCAAACAGCTCAACGGAGTTTTTAAGAAAAAAGAAGGCGGAGCTATTCTCATCGCGGAAGAATCAACGGCATGGCCGAAGATAACGGCGCCGCTGGAAGATGACGGACTGGGATTTGATTATAAATGGAATATGGGATGGATGAATGATTTTATCCATTATATGTCTCTGGACCCGCTATTTAGGGGAGGCCACCATGGGGAACTGACGTTTAGCATGGTATATGCATACAGCGAGGATTTCATCCTGACACTGTCACATGATGAAGTTGTTCATGGCAAGGCTTCGATGATCGGTAAAATGCCGGGAGAGCCGAAAAATCAGTTCGCTAATCTGAGAGCCGCTTACGGATATATGATGGCGCATCCGGGTAAAAAGCTTCTGTTCATGGGACAGGAATTTGCTCAGTATTCGGAATGGTCGGAAGAGAAAGAGCTGGAGTGGGACATGCTGGATGTCAAACAGCATAAACAGATGCAGGATTATGTAAAAGCATTAAATGCATTCTATGTAAAGAACCCGGCGCTTTATCAAATGGATTATGATCCAAAAGGTTTTGAGTGGATTAATAATATATCTGCAAATGAAAATATGATTGTCTTTACCAGAAATACTCGTAAAAAGGATGAAATGCTGTTAATCGTATGTAATTTCTCACCTCTTGTTTATGAAAACCATAAAATAGGAGTGCCTTACCCTGGTAAGTACAAAGAAATATTTAACAGTGACAGAAAAGAATTTGGTGGTACGGGAATGGTGAATCCAAGAGTGAAACCATCTAAAAAAGAAGAGTGTGATGACCGACCGAATTCCATTTCCATAAAGGTACCGCCAATGGGCATATCTATTTTTTCTTACACCAAAGCGGTAGAGAAAAAGGCTGAGCAAAAGCCGGTAAAAGCCAAGGCAAAGAAAAGTAATTTAAAGGACGAGCTTCAGAAGAAAATCGAAGAAGCAGAAAGCCAGGGCTTAGGACAGGCTGCGGCACCGGCAACGGCAGTGCCTGTAAAGTCTGAGAAGCTTAAACCGGTTGAGGTAAAAGTAGAAAAATTAGAGCCGGTGGAGACAGAGAAGGTAACAAAGGCAGAAGCAGAGCCGGTGAAGACAGAAAAGGTAACAAAGGCAGAAGTAGAGCCGGTGAAGACAGAAAAGATAGCAAAGGCAGAAGCAGAGCTGGTGAAGACAGAAAAGATAGCAAAGGCAGAAGCAGAGCCGGTGAAGGCAGAAAATGCAACAAAGGCAGAAGCAGAGCCGACGAAAGAAGAAAAGGCAGCAAAGCCAGTTAAGCCGATAAAAAAGACCGCAAAAAAGTCAACGGCAAAAAAAACGGCTGGAACAGCCAGAACAAAAAAGCAACAGGATGCAGAAAAAGATCAGAAATAAGAGTTATAAAAGATCAGAATTAAAAGAGATGAAAGGGTAATTAAAATGGAAGACACAATTGCAGATCAGGTAGAGAAGGCGAATGCTGTTGTAAAATATTTTGAACAAAAACTTCCGGGTATCGCCGACTTTGGAATTAAAATCTTAATTGCCCTGCTAGTATTTTTTATTGGAAGTAAAATGATAAAGTGGATGTTAAAGCTTCTGAAAAAACCGTTTCTGCGTGCAGGTTTAGAAGAAGGCTCTGTACATTTCCTTAATTCACTGGTAAAGGCAATTCTCTATATCTTACTGGTATCGGGAATTGCAACCTATCTGGGAGTAAAAGAAGCATCCATTGCGGCATTATTGGGTTCCATGGGTGTTGGTATCGTTCTGGCACTGAAGGAATCCCTGGGAAATCTGGCAGGAGGCTTTATTCTCCTGCTGATGAAGCCGTTTAGTATAGGTGATTATATCAAGGAAGATGTGAATGACAATGAAGGTACGGTCAGTAAAATAGATTTGTTCTATACGACTTTACTGACTCCGGATAACCGGACAATCAGTATACCGAATGGTTCATTATCCAATACAAGCCTGACGAATTTATCAAGGCAAAGTAAAAGGCAGCTGAGACTGGTGATTGGCATATCATACAAAGCCGATATCAGAAAGGCGAAGGAAATACTGGAGGAAATTCTGAATAACGATATAGCAATATTAAAGGAAGAACCGATAGAAATCTTTGTGGATAATCTGGCAGCAAGCAGCGTGGAATTAGGTTTTCGATCCTGGGTAAAACCGGAGGATTACTGGCCGGCAAGATGGAGAATCATGGAACGCGTGAAGTATGCATTTGACCAGAAGGATATTAATATTCCATATAATCAATTAGACGTTACAATAAAAAATGCAGAGGTACAAAACGAGATAAACAGGAGGTAACTGTAATGGCAGTATCAAGAGAAACGGATGAAGAAAGGAATAGTGAAACACAGGAGCATCAATCCGGAGCCCATACACATGTAAGGGAGGATGGGACTGTGTATGAACATATGCATATTCATGTTCATGAAAATGAGTCCGTTCCACATTCCCATGGCCATGTACACTCCCATGAGAGTACAAAAGCGGTTATTAATCGTTTATCACGGGCAATCGGGCATCTGGAGTCCATTAAGAGGATGGTAGAAAGCGGAAGGGACTGCAGTGAAGTCCTCATCCAGTTATCAGCGGTAAAAGCAGCAATTAACAATACAGGAAAGGTCATTCTGCACGACCACATTCAGCATTGCCTGATTGATGCAGTTGAGTCGGGCGATACACAGGCGATTGAAGAATTGAATAAAGCTATAGACCGTTTTATAAAATAAAATATCTTGCAATGTGCAGATTGCTTTAAGGAAAGGGATGAGTTTATGAAGATAGACTATTTAATCAAAGCAATACAGCAATCTGAATATCTGGTGGCCCTTGGGGGCCTGAATATGATGCGAGAGGTAGGCATTTCTCATTATCACGACAAAGATGAGGCCTATCGAATTGAAAGAAAGTACGGGTACTCTCCGGAGGAGTTATTTTCAGCCCGTTGCTTTGCCACCAATCCGGAAAAATTTTATAATTACTATAAAGATGACATTCTGTCCCAAAATGAAGAAGAACCAGGACCCGCATACTATGCACTGGCAAGACTAGAAGCCATGGGAAGGCTTAAATATATTATTACTAGGGAAATATATAATCTTCCCCAGAGAGCAGGTTGTAAAAAAGTCATTAACCTTCATGGAAATATATATGAAAATAACCATTGTCCAAGATGTTTAAAACAGTTTTCACTGGACTATATAAAAAAGTCGGAAAATGTTCCGCTTTGCGATGATTGCAATATTCCGCTCCATCCCGGAGTACGGCTGGTAGGAGAAATGGTGGATAACCATGTAATGAGTAAGGCGGCAGAAGAAGTGGCAAAAGCAGATGTACTGCTGGTGCTTGGTCTGCATCTGAAAACGGAATTATGCAGAGAGTGTATACAATACTTTCAGGGTCAAAGGTTAATTTTAATAAATTCCCAGGAACATTATGCTGACAATGTTGCAGATATGGTGTATCATGACAATGTGCAGACGTTCTTTCCAAAGGTAGTGGATATGATTCAACTGTGACAGAAAATACGGGATTATTTAAAGGAGCATTAATCCAATGGACAAAGAAAAAGTGGATAAAGAAGATCCAGGCTATAAAAAACGCAGGAAAAAGAAAATTTTGATTATTGTAGGAGTAGTACTGCTTTTGATTGTAGCAGCAGTGGCTTTTGCATACTCTTATGTACAAAGCAAACTTGGTAAAATACAGTCCAGCGAAATGAACATGGACAAAGTAGTAGTAAATGAAGAACTTGAAACGAATAAAGTCATCAAAGGATATACGAATATAGCACTCTTTGGTCTGGATACCAGAGATGAAGATCTCTCCCGGGCTAACAGTGATGCAATTATTATTGCAAGCATCAATAACGACACTAAAGAAGTAAAACTGGTATCGGTTTATCGTGATACGTACTTATACATTGGCGGAGATTTATATAGAAAAGCAAATGCCGCATATGCCAATGGCGGAGCGGAAAGAGCTGTATCTACATTAAATGAAAACTTTGATTTGAAAATTCAGGATTATATATCCGTTGATTTTAATGCATTAGCTGAGATCGTGGATTTATTGGGTGGAATAGAACTGACAGTAGATGAAGCGGAAAGTGTGCATCTGAATAATTATTGTGTGGAAACTTCAGAAGTAACAGGCAAAAGCTATGAAAAGCTTCCGGGAGCAGGTACTTATAATATGAATGGCGTACAGGCAACCTCCTATTCCAGAATTCGCTATACTGCAGGAAATGATTTTAAGAGAACCGAACGTCAGCGGGAAGTCATTGAGAAAATCGTTGAAAAGGTGAAAAAAGCAGATGTTGGAACACTCAATAAGATCATGGATGAAGTATTTCCAATGATCCGAACCAGTATGACCCAGTCAGAGATGATATCCATGGGAATGGGACTGTTATCCTATAATATAACCGAGACAATCGGATTCCCTTACGATCATAAGACCGGCGGAAAAGGTGGATCAGGAGATGATGAAGTACCACAGACTTTGGAAAGCAACGTTGTGAAACTGCACGCATTCCTTTTTGGTACAGAAGACTATGATCCTTCAGCCAGGGTCAAGGATCTGAGTGAAAAGATACAGAAACTCACCGGAGTAGGGCCTAAAGAAGAATCTACAGAGAAAACTTCAGAGAAATTATCAGATAAATCAATAGATAAATCAACCGGAGATACGTCAGAAGATTCATCAGAAGATAAGACAAAAGATACGTCAGAAGATTCCAGTGAAAAGGCTTCTAAGGGGGCGTTTAGCAATGGTTCTAATTCATCTAAAATAAGTACCACTGCTGAGACAGAATCGGAAACAGAATCGGAGTCAGAGACAAAATAAGATTAGATTAAGGTTCAACCCAGAGAAAGAGCAGTTAGCTGTTGGTACAGCAAGCTGCTTTTTATTTGGTAAAATTTTCAGAAAACATTGTGATTGAAGCCGGATTGCTGTATACTCAGTATAAAGATATCATTTATTACTGTTGAGTTACAGACATTGAGTAAAAGTCAGGAGGGGGGAACTGATATGAAAAATAATCTTTGGAATACACTGATACATCCGGATAAAATTGAAATAGTTCAGGTTACAGAAACCGTTGAGGATGTGAGCATAAAGGAGTGGCGAACCAGAAACCGATTTTGCTATTTTATGTATTTAAGTTCTTTCATTGTACATCAGATCCTTTTATATATATTTCGTGAAATACCGGTACAAACATCTAAATGGTTAATACTTATACTCTTTCCTTCCATAATATTTTGTATTGGTGATGCGGCATATGAGTGTTACTGCGGATTTCCCGGTAAATCAGATGTGGGAATCAGAAATCTGATCGTAATGGGATTCGCTTATCTAATGGGTATCATGTTATTTTGGATGTTGTTTTTAAATTTAGATTTTTTTGGTGAACCAGATGGATACAGGCTTAGCTTCTTAGCCGGTATAGCTGTCGGTACGGTGGCTGCGTTATTCGTATATGCCGATATGGCAATCATATATCGCCAGTATTTAAAAAGACACAGGGTTGGTGT
>OATB01000432.1_pt1 | contig 31169 bp, 21 predicted proteins | sample 1494941 | NCBI WGS metagenome assembly OATB01 (sample SAMEA2579931, study PRJEB22360) | human gut metagenome | reverse complement strand
CTTCTCTTTCCGTACACTACCTATCATATACAAAGCGTCTTCCTCAGCTAAACCCCAATATAAGTCATATAATAGAACCCTATAAAACGTTCGCTGTAGTACTAGTAGCGAAAGTCCTCCTTCATAACCTTAAACCAGGGATTATAATACACTCCGAACTGCCGCCTGGCATCCATTATTCTTCTGTCCGCATCTGCAATGACATTCGCCCCCACATGTCCGAAACTAAAGCCGTCAAAGTGCATGGTGGTAAGCTTATCCAGACTCTCCATCCATAGTTTTGCATCAGACCCAATCTGCTCACTATAGCCGCCCCAAATTGTATCCCCTGCAATTAAAAATTGATAACCTCCACAATCCATGGCATAGCAGACGCTCCCCCTGGTATGTCCTGGCGTATGTATCACACACATTGAAATCTGGTTACCAAAGTTAATCAGCTCACCATCCTTTACAAATCCATCCACGTTGCACGCCGGGAACGGATTTCCGTAAAGTAATTCTGCTGTGGTCAGAACAGGGTCACCTGTTTCCACCTGCCAGGCATCTGCTTCATGTATCATTAGACGGCATCTGTATTTTTTCTGAAATAATGCCGCCGCTCCAACATGGTCATAATGTCCGTGAGTTCCATAAATACAACGAATTTCGCCCGGGTCAAATCCAAGTGATCTAATATTTTCAACAACCTGAGCAAATCCATTTGGTGTACCGCAGTCCAGTAGATAAAGGCCAGAATCCCCTTCAATCAGATATGCTGTAGCATCAAAGGGATGTGACAGAGATACGCCTGCCACCATATAAAGATGATTCATTAGTTTCATTGGTTCGTCTCCTTATTTAAATTAAAAACAGAATATAAATTTCTTTCCATAACGTCATTCATCTCATTCACATTATAGTCATTTTATTATCATTTAATTTTCATATTATTATCATTTTAACTTTAATCACATTTAATATCAAGCTTTATTTTATATATTTATCATTTCCTTTCATTTTTAAGTCATTTTATTATCATGTCGTAGATTTCTGTTTCTCTTACATCTTTTTACCATAATATTATAATTTTAATCAGTAAAAAGGCGGTTACCTATTAAAGAAATTATAGATAACCACCTTTTTTTGATAAATGCCCTCATTCAGATTTTCCAAACCTCCTGGCATACACACCCTGCGCTTCACTCAACTTAAAAAGCCCGGCGGGACGGTTCTCCAGACTACATGCTCACATAATCATAAGAATTGTCATCGCAGCTTATGTTGAATTTCATCGTCTTAAGATCAGCATCCAGTACCGCTCTGCATCCATTGCTTTCCCTTATAATTCTCAATCTGGAATCTTCCGTGTCTTCTAATATAAATGCATTATCAAATGCTTTGTATTCATTTCTGATGCGCATAAGCCTGCACAATTCTTTTACAACCGGCTTTTGCACCTCTTTCTCCACTTCAGAAACTGTATAGTTATGCCTGCTGATATTTCTTGGGAAATCTGTTTTATTCATTAATTCGTAATCATTCGCTCCTGCCAGCAGCCCCATATAGTAGATTTGCGGGATGCCTGGTGCAAAGAACTGAATAGCCCTCGCCAGCAGATAGGCATCATCTTTACAATCCAGTGCAGAATAATAAGTGCAGTTAATCTGGTATACAACAGGTTTCTCATTTGCTTTAGCCGAGAAATCCATTTTAAAATTAGCACCGAACATTTCAGTTGTTTTGATTACCTGCTCCAACTCTTCGCTGGTCAATAAGTCTTCCACATCCACCGTCCCGATTCCATCGTGAGTATCCAGCGTAGTATACTGGTTACGGGGACAGATATCAAACCATTGTTTTAACCGCTTTGCACTGCCTGTATAGAGAGTATGCAGTAACAGAACCGGCAGGGCAAAGTCATAAACAGCATATCCTTTTTCAGCAATCTTCATCTGCACTTTATAGTGGTCATGTATTTCAGGAAGCATGGGAATCTGCTTTTCGTCCAGAATCCTTTGTACCCGTTCCATAAGTTCCCACATCTCTGGCTCAATAAAAAAACAGGAAGTCTTATATTTTTTCGTGGCAAATGCAAATGCATCCAGGCGAATCAAAGAACCACCGTTATTCATCAGAAAACGAAGGGAGCGCTGAATAAATTCCCAGGTAACAGGGGATTCCATATTTAAATCCATTTGCTCTTCGCTGAAAGTACACCAGATTTTTTCATGGGTTCCGTCATGAAAAGCAATGTCCTCGCAGGGAGCATGGTTTTTCCTTTTATTCAGCATTGCAACATCTTCGGGCGAAGGTTCGCCCCCCGGCCAAAATTCACTGAAACGAATAAACATATCCTTATATTGCGATTTATCATGTTTTTCTACAAAATCCCGGAACTCAGCGGATTGTCTGGATAAATGGTTAATCATAAAATCAAACATTAGCTCATAATGCTCCGACAATGCATGAATATCATCCCAAGTGCCAAATGCCGGATCCACTTCCTCGTAGGTAGTAGGTGCGAATCCTCTGTCCCCGGTGGAAGGAAAAAACGGCAGAATATGAACCGCGCCTATTTCTCTGGAAAAGTATTTATCCAGCATCTCTTTTAATTCTTTTAAATTCTTACCAAAGCTGTCCGCATAGGTAATCAGCATTATTTTATTATTCATTTTTATACCCATTGCATATAGCAGACGGACTGCTATACTGCCACATAATATGCAGCCTGACTGCAAGTGGCTTCCTTTCTTCTTTCTTCCAAGCCTAACCGGGAATCATTTGGGGCTCACCCAATATCCTTGACATAATGATAGTCTTTGCTATACTTTCCAAAACTTCCATTTTATTATAAGCATCTGTCAGATCTTTTCCATAGGTTAAAGCTCCATGGTTTTTAAGCAGAACCGCATTAGATAAAGGCACATGGGGCCTGATCGCCTCTGCCAGAGCCTGCGTACCTGGCGGCGCGTATTCTGCGAGTGCAATGTCAGGCAGCATCATTCTGGTTTCTATCAGATAATTATCGGGAATGTTTATTCCTGCAAGGGCAAACGCGGTTGCGTATACCGGGTGTGTATGTATCACTGCATTTACATCCGGCCTCATCTGATAGATCAGTTGATGCATCGGATATTCTTTTGATGCACGTCCGTTTCCTTCTACAGTGTTTCCTGACAAATCCAGTACCATTATATTTTCCGGTAGCAATAATCCTTTATTCATCCCTGAAGGTGTGAGTAATATATGGTCTTTGGATACCTTGCTGCTGATATTTCCGTCACAAGCAGTTACTAATTGACGCTGATAGAGCATATGGCAGATATCTGCCAATGCATTTTTTTCTTCTGAATACACAATATTCCTCCCTCCGTCTCCAGAGCCTAAATTTAAGCATCCTCTGTTTGAATCATCAATACTACACTTCCCGTTTCCTCCGCGCAATCAATCTGATACATATATCCCTTACGTTCCAGTTCACCCGTTTTGTCTTTTCCATTTAGCAGAACTTTTTCTATTATTTTTTCCGAATAAAACGCAGCTTTTCCACCCTGTTTTAAGATTGCTATTGCCGTATGTGTCTCATGCTTCACTTCTACTATTGGGTGAAAGCTAATATATTTATCTAATAGTCCGCAGAAAATAACATCCTCCTGATATGGCAGTATCAGGTAAAATGCTGCACCATCTGTTTCCACGGATATTTCTGTTTTCTGCTCTCTCTCCATTAACATGGCTTTTTCATGGAAGTAATCATATACCAGGAACCGTTTTCCCTTAAGATCATAGATATCCGATGGTGATATTGTACCTATCTGTCTGCCGGAGGCGATATTAAATGCTGCAATCACTCCTGCTTTGGTCACTTCCCCGCATCCTGCCACATTGGTAAGCTTACAGAGTCCTGACTTTTGTGGATTTATAAAGATACAATCCGGTGATGGTTTGGCACCCCGGTCCATTCGTAATATTCTGCCATCCTGATACACTAATGGCTCTACTGCTTTTTTATCCGTTTCCCCAATACGATCACTGAAATATACAGGGCCTCCGCTGACTGCCCTTAATAAACCATGCTTCCCTGCATCTTTATGGGAAGTCCAGAACATATCCCAGTCCAGATAATATAACTCATCATGATATAACGCATTGTATGCATTTTGCAGTAGGTGCTCCTTAAACCCATCTCCCTTGTCAGGAACAAAATCATCACTGTTGCGGGATATTGCAGATCCCTGCCGGCCTAAGATATTTTCCATTGCCATCCCCATACAGTTAATCAGTCTTCCTCCCATATATGCCGCTGCTGCTCCTTCCAGTGCCATATGCATCTGTGCTGCTGCCTCAGGAACTGGTTTGCTATTTTCATAATAATTCTTGACGGCACTTTGCCCGTCTACCTTTACAAAATCAATACCGTCCCTCCGAAGAAGTTCATACCAATCCCGGAAGAACCCATATCCCCGCTCCGCTTCCGGATATGGCAGCAGTTTTCCATTTGCAGTAACAAACAAATTCTCCTTTTCTTCCTCTGCAGCAGGGCTTCCCGGCTCAATGCCTCCCCAGTAGCCCCCAAAGGCATGCCAGACACCAAACCATTTAATATCAGTGCTGCTTTTGACTTCAGACGTCATTTCTAAAAATCCCCGGGGGAATTTCTCTGTCTCCGGTGCCAGACTGTAAAGCCGCTGGTCATGGACAGCCAGCCACCCGTCATCCATCAGCATCCATCTTGCCGGAACATTTTTTTCTTTTAACTCTTTTGCCTTTTCCTTTACTTTCTCCTCAGAAATATCTGTATAGAAAGCATCCCAGCTGCACCATCCCAGGTACTCAAACATCTCCGGATAATCTTTATGTGACTTATCCGGTATTCCCTTTAATTTTACAACTTCATGGAATGCGCAGTTTATTGCAGAATAAAGTTCCTGCTCCACTGTCATCAGAAATACCGGTTCACACAACTGATTTATTCCAGCCATATAGGCTGTCATCGTCAATGTGAGAATACCATTCTTTTCTCCCTTTGCGTATGTTTTATAATGGGTTCCTGAGAGAGGAAGCAGATATCCTGCCCCATCTTCATATTCCATAAACAGGGATTGGGTTCTGTCCGGAATTCTACCAATATCATCTGTGAATTCCGGTCTGGTCCACCAGTCACGGTGCAGATACAGGGCTGTGACATTCCTGGGATTCTGCTCTAACTCTATTTCCAATGCAACCGGCTCAGAAAGATCCAGGTTATCATTTTCCCGAAAAGGCTGATTCACCAGTTCAAGGTTCAAAAAGCCTGATAAAACTTTCCCCCTCTTTTGAATTGTAACCTCAGCCTTCCCTTTTTCTTCTTCAAATAAATAGATCTGCTTTCCATCCCGTTCACTTATACCGGCATGCTTCCACACATGTTCTCCTGATTTCTGACATCGGGTTCTCAGTTGTATATTTTTTATACCCAGATTCATCTTCTACCCCTTTCCAGTCGGATCTGTAAAGTTATAAAGGCTCTATAGCACCGTAACTCTCACATCCCAATTTTCCCTGTCATCCACTTTGTTTTGGTTGTGATCAGACATGTTTTTCTCATCCTTATAGTTTTCCACTTCCAAAAAGGTACCGGCAATTTTCGGAATCAGCAAGAAATACAATCTTTTTTCTTCCCCAGGGAACAGCAATACATCATTGTCTGTGCCTAAGAGATAGTAGTCATCTCTCACCAATTCTATTCCAACCTCTGCTGCCGCTTCCTTTCCGGTATTTTTTATTACAATTGTCTTTTCCACTCTGCCATCCGGTAATCCATTTTGTTCCTCATGCAGCACTTTAACCTCTCCTCTACTGCACCGAAGAGGCATTAATATGTCTTTCCCCAGGCTGCTGAAGGTATAGGTATTCTCCGATATGGACCTGCCGTCCCTTTGCAGCCTTATGGTAACAAAGAAGATACCAGGCTCTTTGGGTGCATGAAAAGAAGCTTTTCCCATAACAACAGAACTGTTTTTAGGGATATCTCCGTTTAAAATAACTCTTGAAATCCCTTCCCCGGATAGCCTTCGCACCAGTACCTCTGCTTCAGCAGGAAAACCTTCCCCGGAATTGGATACTATGATATCCTCTGTAATTTTTTCTCCCGGAGCATAATTTAATTTCTGATATCCCATGGAAATATGCTGTCTTTCATACGCTCTTTTCACCTGATAATATGCCGATTTGGTTTCTCCAAAATAGTCCATAAGGCTAGTGCAGGATGCATTGGGCCATGGCTCATTGAGCTGCCAGATAATCGTACCGCTGTTCTGAAATGCTCGTCTTCTGTCTGCTTCAATCATAAAACGAAGTCCCTCAGACTGCATAAACTGGCTGCATTTTGTAAAAAGCATCAGGTTCTGCTTTGTTTTTTCGATCTCACCGAACATCTCCACGTCCCGCAGATACGTTCCCCACCATTCACCATGATGCTGCCAGTTCAGATCCCCGGACATAAGCGTGGGTTTTCTGGACTCTTCCGGAAGAAACTTCTTTAGACTTTTTACACTGCTGGTGCCATCCATACCGAATTCACTGTGGAACAGGTTATCAGACTGTCCATACAATTCATAGTGCTCCGGATTTCCCTCATATCTCCAGTTTCCATGCACATCATGGCTGACGCCTTTTTCTCTGGTGATAAATTCCCGGGGTCCGGAAGCGGATGTCGGCAGAAACAGACGGGTTCCATCGTAAGCTTCAACAATTGATTTCAGCATGGATATATTTTTATTGGATATGGAGACGGGCCTGTCTGCTTCTTCCATCAACTCATTTCCGCCGCTGTATACCATCAGTGCAGTATGATTGCGCTTCTCTAACACCGCTGCTTTTGCATTTGCCTCCAGGAGCTTCAGGAACTTCTCTTCCTCGCAGGGCTTATTATCAATCCCTGAACTGGACTGGATAAATTCCTGCCAGATCAAGATACCGTTTTCGTCGCAGAGATCGTAGAATATTTCCTTCTCTATCAGTCCTCCGCCCCATACCCGTACCATATTTACTCCGGCATTTACCATTGATGTAATCAAATATTCATACTGGCTTCTGGTTACATTGCCATAAATATGATCCAGTGGAGTTATATTAACTCCTTTCACAAACGTTTTCTTTCCATTTACAACGAATGTATATGGCAGTGCACCGTTGTGCTCTCTTTCATTATGGGCATATGCAAAAGAACGGATTCCTACGTGTTTTGTAACCGCGTATATAACCCGGTCTTCTCCATCGCAGATACTGCATGTAACCGGATAGAGGGGTTGTCCCCCGTCACCATTAGGATACCATAACTGAGGATGTGGAATTACAATTACCTGGTCAAAACTTCCGTCGGCGTTCAGGCGGACGGTTTCCATTCTTGCCGTTTTGCTCCCAGCTACTCCAACTCTGACTGCTTCATCCACGGCTGTTTCTATCCTTTCAACTTCATCTACGGCTGTTTCTATCCTTGCTGCTTCACCCCCGGCTGTTGAGTCCTCTTTAATTACTCCGGTCAGTACATTTGTTTGTTCCGGTATCCGTGCATCCATTGCCCGCATCCATTTTACATCACGGCAGCTTAGGTCCTCAGGCGATTCGATACAGACTCTCAGATATCGTTTTCCGGCATATTTGCTGTTTGGCATGTCGCATACTTTTCCTGATATACGGATCCTTCCCTTATCACCTTCAATGTCCGTTCGAATAAATAAATCTTCTACTACCGCTTCCTCTATAATATCCAGCACCACATCCTGCCAGAAACCAATATTAACCAGATGGGTGGAAAAATCCCATTTATAGTTAAATCTGCTTTTCTGGGTGGATGTAGCCGAGGTATATCCAATCTGTCCCATTTCAGAAGGTATGCCTTTGAATATTACAACCAGTTTATTTTTTTCCTTTATTTTACCGGTGAGGTCAAATCTCTTGTGTTCATACATCCCCTTGTGGGTGCCAAGCAGTTCGTCATTCACATAGATCATCGCTTCATAATCCAGACCTTTAAATACCAGAAATACTCTTTCTGCCATCAGATCTCTGCCTTTTGCATGTTCCCCGGAACCGGTATCTGCCAGATGTGAACCAAACTCTGTGCGGTACATCCACCAACGGTTTTCCACCCATTCACAATTCAGGCTGTTCCGGGCGTAGTAAGGGTTTTCGATGTATCCTGCTTTCCACAGGTCATAGTGAACGCCCCCGGGGACTTTTGCTTCTATCCATGGTGTAACACCATGGAGTGTCTGGCCTGTTTCCATGCTTTTTTCTTTGACTGGCACATATGGCCAATAACCTTTGACCTGCCAATTAAGATTCGATAATGAAATTTCCATTCTGTACCCTCCTATTGTTCAGATACGCTTAAAAGCCTGTTTAGACAGTATTCATTGCACATTCATATGCAGTATCCAACATGGCAGCTATATTTGCAGGCGGGACATTTCCCATAATGTTATGTACCTGGTTAAATACAAACCCACTTCCCTGAGCGAATATTTCTATATTTTTTTTCACATGCGCGGACACTTCTTCCGGGGTTCCCTGCCACAGCATACTCTGGGTATCACATCCTCCTCCCCAGAAACAAATAGAATCTCCGTAAGTCTTTTTTAAATGTCCGGGCTCCATATTATTTGCAGAAATCTGGACCGGATTGACTATATCCACTCCTGCTTCTATAATATCCGGCAACAGTGCATCGATGGATCCGCAGGAATGAAGGAAGATTTTAATATCACTGTTTTCGTGTACATGTTTGCAGAATGTTTTAAGATAAGGCAGACAACACTCCTCATAACTTTCCGGGGAACACATGGGTGCATTCTGCATGCCAAGGTCACTGTTTACTTCAATGGCCTGAATATACTTTCCAAACCTCTGGTTCATGCGGTCAAATTTAGCTATATTTTTACCCAGCTGTGTCTCATTCTGGTATTTGCAGGATTCCGGATCTAATAACATCTCGCAGGCAAACTCCAGCCCATGAAAAAAAGCGCCATACCCCATCACCATGGTAAATTTATCCGTTTCTTTATATATTTCTTCTGCTCTCCTTCCGAACAGCTCCCACTTTTCTTCTTCGCTTGTAAATCCATAAAAGTCCGGGCAGATCCCATCGAAAAAATATCCTCCCGAAGGCATATACATCTCTCCATGTCCGGTGCTCATCCGATATCCTCCGTCCGCCTGCCTGACCGGTTGGAAGCTATTCGGGACCAGAAATTCATAGATTCCACGGGGATTCCATCTATACGTATTCTCCCATGGCGGATTTAACAACATAGTATCTATGTGAAATCTATCCAGGATATCCTGATCCACTCTGGCCAGTCCCTGTGAGCAGTCAATCATCTCTATCTGATCAACAGACAGCCCTAGATATTTCCGAAGCTCATAATATGCATATGCTGAAATCCCGGTTGAGAAATGAACCCCCAGATCAATCGGCATCCGGTCAACCGGTTTGTGTTCAATGGCATTTTGCACTCTTTTCCGGCTGCTCATATATTCTTTATTCATAATGACGAATCCTCTTCTTTCTTAAAATTAGTGTACCAACCTGTTGTCATGCCAGTTATCATGCCAGTTATCAGTGCTGAATATTTTGTGAGCCCGCAATGTGGAGGATGGAGTACCAGTGTGTGTCCAAAAATCGCTTTCTGATACGCTTAGTACTACAGCGTAAGTCTGGTATTTATTGTACATAAACCTTAAATGTTTTAATTTCATAACACCCTATTTCAAATTCAACCTCACTGCCATCTAAATTCAGTTCCTGCATCTCTTCCTCGCAAAGATTTGTTTCCACCACCCGCTTCACAGGGAAATGGAGCTTCAGCCTGGCACTGGCTGCTTTTTCATTTTTAAATTCATACAGCCGGACAATAAAAGCCTCATCAGCTTCCGCCTTCTTTACCGTATCAATGACAATATGGCTGCAGTCTGTCTCTATCATAGAGTAGGATATTGCCCCGGATTCCGTCTCTTTCCTATTACCTTCCGGCTGTCCATCCCGGCAGTGTGGCCACGCCTGCTGCTCCTGCTTCTCTGCAAATGAATATAGCAGGGGCATATTCAGCATCATGGCTTCCTTCTGTACCTCACATTGGGTAACACTTCCGGCATGGGGAAACAGGGAATATGTAAATTCATGAATCTTCCTGTCCGCAGTCTCATCAGGGCGCACGGCGGATTTAATCAGAGACAGTCCCAGCGTATTCTGGTGAATATCGTACCCGTATTTGCAGTCATTCAGAATAGATACGCCATAGTTTCCTTCTGATAAATCAGCCCAACGATGTCCGCACACCTCAAACTTTGCAAAATCCCATTCATTATTTGTATGGGTTGGACGTTTTATATTTCCAAACTGAATCTCATACACCGCCTCTTCACAGTGTACATCCACTGGAAAATATACCTTTAAAAGCACTTGTTCTTCTTTCCAGTCAGCTGTAGTCTTAAAATCAATTCTTCTGCTGTTATGATATAAGATCATATCCTGGGTTATCACTGAGCGGTTGAATACCCACACATGACGCAATACGCCCCTTAGCACCCCCTGCTCTACCACTTCTGATTTTACCAGCTGAAATGGTTTATATGGTTTTTCTTTGTAATATACATCGATATCCCATGCATCAAAACGCTGGGGTTTATCCTCGTATGCCTGGAGCATGTTCATGGGGGCTTCACAGCTGATCCTGCGGCCGTTTTCTTTATCATACAAATCGGAAATCTCACCATTGCCGTTTATTTCAATCTTGTAGAAAGCATTCTCCATTGAATTCTCTGTAACCATGACAAAGGATAAATCCGTGGTATTTAGACCTGGATTTTCACCATAATGAATTACCTTATAACCATAGGAAGGGATATCCTTTATGTATACCAGAATGCCTTTATCTGTTTTCTGATCCGTAAGCTTTTCGCATCCCCAGGAGAATTCCGTTATCCGAGTAAATTGCTCTCCATAAGGAAGGAAGAGAATATCATCTCTTGAAAACCCGGTGGTATTATAAACTGCGATTGAGTTGGTATCTGCACATAACTCAGCCATAAGCGCCGTCTGTACCTGCCGGCACAGTTTCCTGCCCTTTTCTGCAATTTCCAGATAATCTCTGGTTGTGTCCTCATATACCTGACGAATAGATGAACCGGGAAGAATATCATGGAACTGATTCAGCATTACCCGCTCCCAGATTTCATCCAGAGCTTCCCTTGGATAGCAGTTCCCTCCGGCAAGTATATCCCACATACTGTACAGGAATTCGATATTATGAAGCAGCACTTCTGACTGGCGGTTAAACTTTTTATTGGCAGCCTGAGAGGTATAAGTGCCCCGATGCAGTTCAAAATAAAGTTCTCCGTCCCAGGTCCCCATTTTCTTGTGGTCTGTATGATTGTAAATACGTTCAAAGTAGTGCTCCGCCGAATCCATTTCCACCCTTGGGATTCCCGGAATATTTTTCATAACACGGCTTTGTTCCAGCATTTCTCTGGTTGGACCGCCGCCGCCGTCTCCCCATCCATAGGCAATTAAAAGTTCATCATTTTTATCCTTGTCTTTATAATTTTTCCATACACCCATCACTTCTTCCGGGTCCATATGTCCATTATAAGTATAGAACCAGGATCCGTCTTCCGGCGTGGTAATAAAATGGGTAAAAATGCTCGTTCCATCAATTCCCTTCCAGTTAAATGTATCATATGGGAAATGATTGTACTGGTTCCAGCTGATCTTCGTTGTCATGAAATATTTCATTCCTGCTTTTTTCATAATCTGAGGCAGTGCGCCGGAATATCCAAAGACATCCGGCAGCCAGACCAGATTCGTTTCCTGTCCGAATTCTTCCTTTATAAAACGCTTTCCATAAATAAACTGCCGAACCAGTGACTCTCCGGACGGAACGTTGGTATCTGGTTCAACCCACATTCCACCTGTGATTTCCCATTGTCCCTGTGCTATTTTTTCTTTTATTTGGGCATAAATTTCAGGATAATCTTCTTTCAGGAACTTGTATAGCTGGGGAGATGTATGCATAAACCGGTATTCTGGATACTGTTTCATCAGATTTAGCACCGTGGAAAATGTTCTGGATGCTTTTTCCCGGGTGGCACAAAGTCTCCACAACCATGCCATATCAATATGGGAATGCCCCACTCCGTACACCGTCGGCTTTATTTCCTCCACTTTTGCATACTGATCCAGCTGTTCCTGTATATATGCCAGTGCTTCTCCAATGGACTTATAATACCCTTCAGCCTTATACTCCAGAAAATTCACTCTTGCAAATGTATCATTCAATACCCCGGTCAATTTTATTCTGCGCAAATCATTCTCATCCAGGAGCTTCACACATCGCAGCAGCGTATCTGTTATGTAATAAAAATGGTCTGTCTCCATATCCAGCTTAACCAGCCGGGCTATCTTAAACGTCCGCATTCTGGGCGGCACAAGAACGCCACTCCAGGCCTTTAGGGCAATATGCAGGGTATTACCATTCTCAAACACCTCTTGGTCAAGAAGTGCTTCCTCATGCCAGATATCAATTCCCTGAACCGGTTTTCCATTAATATACAGCAGTGCTTCCGCGGTAGATTCTCCTCCGTCCCGGGGACCAACTGACAGCTTAAGCGCCATACGGCTGTCCATAAAGGCTTCCGGTACTTGTACACTGGTACGGAACCAGGCAACCTTGTCATATCCGCCCCAGGTATCCCATAACCGGAAATCCTGCCATCCACTGTCATCATAATCCATCTCAAAAGCATCATTAATTCGGTCATCCATAGGATGCTCTATATATTTCCATTCATCCAGCTCCACAACCTCACGGTATCTGGTAGGCCAGATATCTTCATCAATATATTTGCGGATCTTTTCCAATATAAAATGCGGATCTTTTACTTTCAAACAAATACCTCCCGTCTATATACATGCATATACCTGCATCCTCAGCATCTGCCGGCGCAAATAAGATTACCTGCCACAGATAAAGCTGCGTAATCCCCCAGTTGTTCTCCCAGCCCAGCCGGAACTACCTGACATACCTGCCGGTTCTGTAATAATGTTTCCCTGCGGATTACCTCCAGCATAGGTTCTCTGAGTATATCTTCCTGTCTCAGATAAATGCTTCCAATTACAATTCTTTCCGGGTTCAGAATATCGATCAGCATGGAAAGACCTTTTCCCAGATTCTCTCCTGCCTTTTTGAGGATATCCAGTGCCAATTCATCCCCCTCGCCGGCTGCAGCACCAATATCTGCCGTGGTAATTTCATCCGGTGATTTTCCCGGTTTTAAAATCCCGGTCTGACCGCCGCCCTTAACCCAGCTTTCTATATAAGGCACTGCAAACCTGGCAATGCCGCCTCCGCTGCAAAATCCCTCAAAAGATCCTTTTTTGCCATATCCTTCCGGTCCATCCTCTGACAAGCGTACATGTCCCACTTCCCCAGCCATATCACAGGTTCCGCAGTATAATTTCCCGTCCAATATAAGCCCGGCTCCAAGTCCGGTGCCAAAAGTCAGGAATATCATATTTTGTGTGCCTCTTCCCGCACCCCACAGCCATTCCGCCAGCCCGCATGCATTTGCATCGTTCTGTACCTGGACAGGGACGCCAAATCTCCGGGCAAAGGGCGTAACTACATCGATATGATTCCAATTAGGCAGATTGGGCGGACACATAATCAATCCTTTTTTAGAATCAAGGGGACTTCCACAGCTGATCCCAATGGCTTCCAGCACAATCTCATCGTGTGCTTCAACCATGGCGGCAAGAGTTTCTGTCATCTTACCTACTGCCTCCAAAGGCTCATCCGGCGTAGGGAATTTTTCTTTATAACAAATCTCTATCCCTTCCTTACCCGTGGTTTTCCCGATGCTGACCGCACACTTTGTACCGCCAATATCTATTCCAGCCAAATAACTCATCCGAAAAATTCCTCCTCCAGCATCATACAGATTGTATGGTAGACCGGCAGATGAAGCTCCTGAATATTTGGAGTTGATGCAGCAGGAACGCAGATGCATACATCGCACAATACTTTCAGAACTCCTCCATTATCCCCGGTCATTCCCACTGTTTTCATACCCAGGGCCTTCGCAGTCTCCACTGCATAAATAACATTTTTAGAATTCCCGGAGGTACTGATTCCCATCAGGACACTTTTATCATCCCCATATCCGTATACTTGTTGTGCAAATACCAATTCAGGCACTGCATCATTGGCAAACGCTGTAGACAGTGCTATGTTACTGGTAAGGGTCACTGCAGGAAGGCCTCCCTGTAAATGCTCTGCCAGCAGATCCCCGTTTTCCAGAGAAATCGTTTTTAACTTTGCCTTCATTTCCTCCGATAGCGGCCTCTTGATGGCAAATTCCTTCATCAGTTCTCCCACAATATGCTCTGAATCCGCCCCGCTTCCTCCATTTCCACAAACGAGCAGCATACCGCCATTTCGAAAAGAATCCCGTATACTGGCAAAGGCAGACCAGATATCGGATTCACATCCTTCCAATACGGGATACCGCTTCAGTAATTCTGTAATATGATTATAAATTTCCATCTGTTTACCCCCATGAATAGCGCAATCCTGCTGCGCTATCCCTTATTAAGCAGTGGGAACCTTGTTCCCACTTCACCCATTGATATAACAGGCTTTCCTGTTGTACTGCTTTCATCCTTCACATGTGCAAAACCCGATATACTCAATGCAGCAGCATCTTCGTTGCCTTCTCCACAAATTCTTCCGTACCAAAACTGCCGGATTTCAACACCATTTTATAATAAGGGTGGTCTATACTCTGGCAGGTTGGCAATCCCGGCTCAATTTCTTTTAGAATCCGCATTCCCCGGATATTCAGACCGGAACACAGGGACGCGCTGGTGTCTCCCCCGCAGACAATAATCCTGCGGATCTCATAATCCTGTATTACCTGACAGGATATCCGGGCAAGCGTACCGGATACCAGCGTAGAGACCGCCGTATTATCAATCCCCTTTTCTGCCGCAATCCGTTTTGTTTCCTCTACATCATCCACAGAATTCATAGAATGAAGCATCACAAATGCTGTTTCTTCATATGCTTTTTTTACTTCTTCTGCTACCCGGCTGCATTCCTGCCGCTGTGTACTGTCATCAAATAAAAGCTTTGTATTGAGCTCAATTACCGGATATCCCTGCCTTTTCATATAAGCAGTCTGTGCAGTAGTTTGCGGTGTCAGGCTGCCAGCCATACATAAAATCCGCTGATCTGACTCTTCTATTTTCATTTCCGGGACAGGGGTTCTGGACTGCCCCCTGACATAAATTTCAGCCAGATATTTTGATAATGCCGAGCTTCCGCAAATAATTTTTTCATCAAAAAGTGCTTCCGCCAGAATAGCCAGATCTTCATTGCTGCGCACGTCCATAATCACATAATTATAACGGTTACGGCAGTCATCCACTGCCTTTTTGATGGCATCGGCACCCTGGTCAATCACTTCATAAGTAACTGCGCCCACTTTTCGTTTCGTCTGTTCCTTTAGAATATCAACCAGACTAGACTTTGTCATGGGATGTACAGGATCCAGCTTAAACTGTGAATCGGCAAGAAGTACGCCATGAACGTAATGTTCACTGTGAATCGTAGTTCTGCCGTTATCCGGGAATCCCAGAACTACCACGGCAAATTCCTCCTTAAGCGCATCCAGCATGGCATCAAATTCAGCTCCTATATTCCCCCGGAACACCGAACACTGCTTATCAATATACTGCTTCACCTGTGGGTTTTTAACCTGGCATACTGCATCATATACCTTCCTGTAAGCATCCTCATAAGTATCAAATCTGGAATCGGTATCAATAATGACTACCTCACCTTCCTCATAACCGGTATGCTTACCGTCTCCATAGCTGTACACAATTGTTTCCAGATTGGAATTTCCGTACATGATTCCAATATCATTTGCTCCTGTAACATCATCTGCAATTACTACTGTATATGGCATTTTTAATCCCCTTTACTCATACTCCAGCATATTTACTTCCACAATTTCTTTGGAAATATCGTATGGTATTTTAACTGTCTTTATCTCACAGGGCGCAAAATCCAGCTCTGCTTCCCTGTTTAAAAACGGAATGGCAAGTATTGCTTTTCCCTTTTGTTTTTTCGTCTCATAAGCCCGGATTATCACTCCGTCCCGGTCTTCTGATTCTTTTATAACTACTGCTGCGACATGGTCGCTCTTCAGTTCCAGAAACGACTGTCTCTGGGGCTGGCTGCCTGCATGGTAAGTTTCAATAACGGTAACCGGCTTCTGATTAAGCGCTGCTGCATGCTCTACAATCTTAGAATCTTTCCAGGTGCCTTCATGAGGAAGCAGCAGATAAGTAAATTCCTGAATGCCTTCATCCACAAACCGATACTCCTGCCCCTCTTCCAGCTGTTTGGGATCATGATGTGCGAATACTGAATTTTTCAATATCGTCATACACATCTCATCCACATCAAAAGAATAACTGTATTTTGCATCATTTGCAATGGCAAGTCCATACATTTTTCCTTTTTCGAAATGCTCGCCCGTAAAATCAAACCAGGTCTGCCCCGGTTCTTCTTCTCCATTGGCACTTTTTTCAATATAACCATAGGGAATTTCGTAAGTAGGCTTACGGAAATTAAACCGCACCGGATACTTCACCTTAAGCATTGTCTGAGGTTCTCTCCAGTCCGCTGTTGTCTTCACTTCCACATAATCCAGGTCTTTATACAGCCGAAAATCTGAGACCACATAAGACTGGTTGTATTTATACTTGATACGCAAAGCAGAACGTACGGGACCATCCTCAAGGATATGTATGTAAACGGCCTTCATATCACCGATTTCCTTATCAAATTTAAACTTATTGTGGGACCAGGTATCGGATTTATCTTCAATCACCGCAAGTCTTGCCCCTTCTCTTCTAAGTACTTCAAGATCCGCTTTTTTATCAATCAGATGCTTCATACATCCGTTTACCGGATTGAATTCCAGATAATACCGGTCATTTTCAAGAGTATGTTCCGTTACCTTCACATGTTCAAATACCGGGGCCTCCTCTACATTCAGATAAAGTTTAAATACCTCATAACCCATACTTTGAAGGTTGGCTGTAAACAAAAGTCTTGACTGTCCATTCACTGCAGCCTCTGACTGTATCCTCTGGGCACGAATTACATTTCCCTCACTGTCCGTGAGCCTAAACTGGTCATTACTAAGCCCCCGTACTTCCAGATCTATTACCATGCGTCCCTGAAAAGCATGTGTATTAAATACCACAATTGGTTTCATGGTCACATCTTCTTCAATATTAATATCCCAGGATATTGCCTGAATTGCATAATTCAGATTCTTCTGTCCAATTGCCATTGCCTGTCCGTAGAGATAAGATGCATCCTCATAAGCAGACGGGATGCTTGTCCCGGCCAGAATATCATGGAACTGGTTAAACAGAATCCCTTTCCACGCCGTATCAAAATCATCCGGATAGGCCTGCCCCGCTGCCTGATTGGCAATGGTACTCCATGCCTCTGCTGCCAGCAGCAGGTTTTCAGCCCTGCGGTTTTCACGTTTAATTTGGGACATCACACTGTAGCATCCGCTTGCATGATGCTGAAGGTCACCGGTTACCTGATGGTATTCCTTTCCGTTACTTCGGATAGTTTCAAAAAACTCCGAGGTAGTTCCCATCTCCATAACCGGCATATCTTCTCTGGCATTCAGTGCATAGATACTCTTTAGATTTTCTCTGGTAGGTCCGCCCCCGTGATTACCTACCCCATAGAACATCATCAGGTTATCTTCCCCGTCCTCAAGCTCACACTTTAAGCGCTCCGTGTATTTCTCCAGATCTTTCCCCCAGGTGCAGTATTCATATGGAATCCGATAAGCAAGTACCTGTGAACCATCTTCAGACTTCCACCAGAAGATACGTCCCGGCAATCCTTTTTCCAGCGGCATGGGCCTCATAAATACATAGTTGAGAAGTCCGCTCTTTTTCAGAATCTGGGGCAGATTTCCATTGTGTCCGAAGCTGTCCACATTATATCCAGTGACAGCTGTTTTTCCAAATCTCTCTTTAAAATAACGCTGTCCGTACAGTCCCTGCCTTACATAAGATTCTCCGGAAGGAATATTGCAGTCAGGCTGGATATACCACCCGCCAACGATTTCCCATCTGCCTTCTTCCACTCTTTTTTTAATTTCCGCGAACATCCCGGGGTTATTCTTTTCCACCCATTCAAAAAATATTGCCGAGCTGCACGTAAAGATAAAATTATCATCTTCTTTCATACGGTCCAGTGCTGAGCGAAAAGTTGCTTTTACCTCCTGAAATCCTTCCTGCCAGTTCCAGAGCCATACCGGATCCAAATGGGCATTTCCAATCATATGTAGTTTTTTATCCTTCATTCCCATCGTCAACCTGCCTTTCCAATTCAATTCGTGTATAAGTCCACTGCATACTTTTCTATCACATCTTTGCCTTCCCGCTGCTGAAAAGATAATGGTTCATTTTCTCTTCTACCAACAGGCGTACTGCTTCTCTGGATTTTTCTATCATATCCGCCGGATAACTGTTTAGTTCCGCTTCGCTCATATGGCCTTCCCGTCCCACTACTGCCAGCATTTCCAGTTCCAGATCTGTTGCAATATTCACTTTGCTTACACCTCCGGCAGGCATCCGGGCTGCCCTTGCCACCATATCACTCGGTACACCGGAACCTCCGTGCAGTACCAGCGGTGTGTCCGTCAGCTCATTTATTCTTGCAATTCTCAAGTAGTCCACACTTGGCTGTTTTACTGTATATACGCCATGTGCCGTACCAACCGATACCGCCAGGCAGTCCACCTGGGTCAGCTTACAGAACTCCTGTGCTTCTTTTGGATCGGTAAACATCTCTTCATCCGTATCTGTCTCTACGAAATCGGTTGTGCCTATCTTACCAAGTTCTGCTTCTACCGTAACTCCAACCGGATGTGCTATCTCTGTTACTTTTTTCGTAACCGCTGCATTCTCATCAAATTCCAGCTCGGAAGCATCTATCATTACCGAAGAAAATCCATGGTCAATTGCTTCCTGAATCACTGCTATGGTTTTCGTATGGTCTAAATGCAGTGCAACCGGAACCTCAGGCTTCAGCTCTTCCATAACGCGGTAAAACTCCTCCGTAAACTCCCCAATCCCTACCTTGTGGCGTATAATTTCCTTTTCAGAAAGCTGCACAATAACAGGTGATTTCCGGTTGATTGCCGCCTCGATAATCGGCCTGATCAGTTTCGTATAACGGGCGGAAAAGGATCCCACCGCATACTGGTTTTCAGTTGCATCTTTTAAAATATCAGTCAAATTCTCTACTCTTCTTCTCATAATAATACCCACTGCTTATTACAGAATTACCTGCAATACCCTTTCTCTCCAACTTAGAGCGTGTCCGGAAATCACTTCTGCCAAAGGCATATATTTTTCACTCCATAACCTGTTATACTTCATTTTTCTGTCCCCATCCGGATCGTAACAGTCTCCTGTCTTAAGCGGTGCTTCCAGAAACAGTCTGCAGGCTTCGCTTCCCTGATTCTTTTTTATATATAAAGCTGCTGCTCCCAGTACCGTTGCTTCCGTTACAAGAGGAACCTGTATCCGCTTCCCCAGTACATCCGCCTTGATCTGCATCCAGCCCCGGCTGTTTGCTGCTCCGCCGGCACACCGGACAATTCCCGGCTTTATTCCGTGGCTCTGGTACAGAAGTTCCAATATCCATGCCGCCTGATACTGAATGCCTTCCATAATTCCCTTTAAAATATGCCCGTAGGTGTGTTCCATCTTAAGCCCGATGAAGTTAGCCCCTGCGTCTGCTTTGAATAAAGGCGTACCCACACCGGTCAGGTATGGATAATATAATATACCGGTGGGATCTTCTGGCATAGATTCCAGTAAATCATTCATTTCTTTATACGTAATTTCTTCTTTCTGGACGGTTTTTCGAAACCATTCAACCGACTGCCCTGCGGAAGGGATATTGCCCATCCAGAAATAACCGCCATCTACAAAAGGCCCATATATGAATCCACTGTCCTGTTGAAACAGTTCTTCTTTTTCCGATCCCTGCAAGCGTCCACTCTGTCCGGCACCTTGATTCTTTTTTTTTGTATCTTTTAATATACCAATATAAGTTTCAGCCGTTCCCAGACTATTGCAAATGTCTTCTTCCCGGTTCTGCAAAAGTGCAAATGCCGCGCACACATGGTCGTGTCCTGCAACTGCCGCCCTGACCCTATTCCCGCTGCCGCACTCCAGCAGTTGTCTGATTTCCGGATTACATATATAAATGCCTTCCCCGCTTGGCAATACTCTTGGGAAATTATTCGTTTCCAGATGATAACCCTTTATGCGATCTGCATCCCAGCATCCCTGTCTGATATCATATACATAAGTTCTAGCTGCAAAGCTTGGATCCGTAACGAATTCACCGGTCAGTTTCCACGCGATATAATCACACATGGACAGCCAGACTGCATCCTCCCTGAGGATATTCCCATTCTCCAGCAGCCAAATAAATTTATAAATTCCATATTTAAAGCTTCCCCGTAAACCAGTCGACATAAAGTTCAGATCTTCTTCTTCTGTCATTTGCCCGACAAGTCCCACGGTCCGTTTATCAAACCAGGGTAATATATCCGTCTCTTCCATACCGGTTCTGCGGTTTACGATCAGTCCTGCTTCCGCCATTCCGGTAATGCTGATTCCCTGTACCTGCCCTTTCGCAGTTGCGGCAAGTCCGGCAATCTGATTCTTTACGATTCCCCAGATCACATCCGGCTTATAAATATCACCCCACAGGTCTTTGTGCAGTGGCGTCTTTTCTTTATCCATACCAATCACGCTGCCTGCGTGGTCAAATAGTACTGATTTAATATGGGTAGTTCCCATATCTATTCCTATAATCATAGTATCATCTTTCCTGGTTTTTTAATATGCTTTACATAAGCTTTCTTTTAGCTTCTCAATGCCAAGTTCGGGACTGGTTAGAACCCGTTTCTGATCCATTCCTTCTGCTGACGTTACAGCCGATGCCATAGAAGCCTGTGCCAGCACGATTACATCGCCTTCACCCATATATGCTTCCACTGCCTCAGCAATTTTTCTGTCATGGAGTTCTTTCTTCTGAGACATCAGCGCATCATATGCCCCTTCCACCAGAACCCCTTTGACACAAACAGCCTTTCCTGCTTCCGATGCTTTTCGTTTAATCAGACTGACAGTTGGTTTCAGCGTGGAATTAAGGGTTGCAAATACACATATTTTTTCCCCTTGTAATACCGCTTTTTCTGCCATCGCCTCATCAATACGGAGAACCGGAACCACAAGTTCACGGTCCGCCTCTTCAGCAAATTCTCCCACCGTAGAGCAGGCGCTTAAAATAATATCCATTCCCATCTTCTCAAGGATCCTTGCATATTCCATCCAGCGCCAGCGCACCAGCTCCATATTTCTTTCATCCGCCATATCCTTTAGAATCGAATCATCCAGTATGTTGTAAACTTCCGCATCTCGAATCTTACTATTGATCAGTTCCGCCAGACGGTCTATTGTAGCTTTTGTTGTATGTATTACACCAATTTTATTCATCCCTATACCTGATTCAAACTGCAGTCCATCCTGCAATACTGCCACAAAAACCGGTTGAAAGTCACACCGTGGCTTCCTTTCTGTATCATAATTTGCTCTCAACCTAGTCACCACCAATTCGCAGGCAGGTTTGTGATAATCCCTAAGCCTGCCTCTGCTTATGGAGCTATTTAACGGCTCCGCCCACATTCATACCTTCAATAAAGTAATTCTGGAAGCAGAAGAACAGAATCAGAATTGGAATCATGGACAGGAAAGAGACCGCCATCAGATAGTTCCATTCTGTATAACCCTGCCCTTTAAATACCTGAAGTCCCAACTGTAAAGTATAAAGTTTCTGATTATTTATGTAGAGGAGGGGCCCCTGGAAATCGCTCCATGCTCCTTTGAACGATACCAGTGCAATGGTTGCCAGTATTGGCTTGATCAATGGCATCATGAGTTTTCCCCAGATATAGAAGTGACCGGCTCCGTCTACTTTGGCAGCCTCCATCAGTTCGTTTGGTATGGTGCGGTAAAACTGCCTCATCATGAAGATGTGAAAAGCGTTACCTGTGAATGCCGGAATGATCAGCGGCAGATAAGTACCAACCCAACCAAGCTTTGAAAATATTACATAGGTTGGCACCAGCGTAACAAAGCCTGGAATCATCATCGTTGCCAGTACAATTTTAAATAATGGCTTTCTGCCTTTAAATTCAATCTTTGCAAATCCATATGCAACAAATGAGTTCACTAACACATTTCCAATAATGGTAAATACTACAATCACGAGGGTATTTATGGTATATCTTGTGAAAGGAGCTTTTGTCCATGCAATCGCAAAGTTTTCAAACATAGGTACCTGGGGGATCAGTGTGGGGGGATATTGGGCAACCTCCTGAGGTGATTTCAGCGCCGTACACACCATCCAGAGAATGGGAAATAAAATGATAACTGCGCCCAGACATAAAATAACGAACATAAATAAATCCGTTACCCGGTCCCTTTTAAACCTTTGTTTTGAACTTCCTGCGTTTTTCTCTCTCTGTCTAGTCATCATTATCACCTTCCTCGTAATAAACCCATTTTTTAGAACCCTTCTGATTAAACAGGGTTAATATCATGATAATCGCAAATAAGAACCAGCACATGGCATTGGCATAACCTGTTTTGAAATTCTTAAATGCCTGATTCCACAGATGAACATTATAGAACAAAAGAGAACCAGCCGGATTTCCGGTTCCGTCTCCTGAAAAAATATAACCTTCCTGGAATATCTGAAACGCACCGATAATACCGATAGTCAGATTGTAAAAAATGATAGGGGATAATAAAGGTACTGTAATTTTTGTGAAACGCTTAAATCCGCTGGCACCATCAATACTTGCCGCTTCGTAATACTCTGCAGGGATACTCTGAAGCCTCGCCAGATACAGGAGCATCTGTCCGCCCAGACCCCAGAGGTGCATGAGAATAATTGCCGGTTTGGTCCAATTGGGATCTGTCAGCCAGCCGGGACCTGTAATTCCTACAAACTTTAATATGGTATTTACCAGTCCGTTTGCAGGATCCAGCAACAACATCCAGAGAAAATAGGTGCCAACGCCTACCATAATAGAAGGCAGATAATAAATAGTACGAAACGTACGAAGTCCGAATATGGACCGATTCAAGATACATGCAACCACCACTCCGCCAACTGTAATAAGTGGGATATTAATCAGCGCATAAACTACTGTATTTTGCAGACTCTTCCAGAAAAGCTGATCTTCAAAAAACATTTTTTTGTAATTTGCCAACCCGGTAAAGTCCATCTTCATCATATTATAATCTGTAAAGCTGGTGATAAAAGAAAAGATCAGCGGACCCATAACAAAGCAAAGGATCCCTATCAGCCAGGGAAGTATAAAGATATAACCATAAACGCTTTCCCTTGCCTTCATATTCTTAATACCAAGCCTACTCAGTAATTTCCCAAACATAAAGCTACCTTCTTTCTTTTTCTAAAAATGGCTCTTTAAAAATCAAAGAGCCATTTTAATGTGCCGCTATATTACTATCCTTACTTCAGGAAATCCTGAAAAGCCTTTTGTGCATTTGCCAGAGCATCGTCCGTACTCTTCACCCCAAGTGTCCCTTCTTCGATTAACGGATTAATAATATCCGTATAGCCCTTCATATTGTTCGGGGTTATCGCTGCCTTTGTATCCGATAACGCCTCTGAGATCTTAGCAGTAATCGGATCACTTAAAAATGCGCCGTTTTTGTCAAAATCTGTTCTGGCAGAGAAATCTCCCAGTCTTTCGCATAAAAATTCCTGCATATCCTTACTTGTCATGAACTTAATAAATTCATAGGAACCCTCAGGATTTTTTGCTCCTTTTGGAATCTCCAGTACAAATCCGCTACCGTTTACCGTGTGTCCATTTCCTTCTTTGTATTCAGGCATCAGCATAACGCCATAATTTAAATCCGGATTTGTCTGTTTCAGCGAAGATACGTATGCACTTGTCTGTAACAGCATGGAAAGTTTTCCGGAAGAGAACGGATCCTGCATGCCCGACTTAAACGCTGCGCTCATTTCATTATAAGTATTTCTGCCATAATGCTGTGTAAATTCATCCACCCATTTGAAGACATCTTTGTTAATATCAGTATCTACAGCCGGTACTTCACTATCGTCATACCAGATCTGGCCCTTATTGGCATTACATACCCAACTGTCCAATCCGCCATTTCCCAGCAGTGGAAGAAATCCGATTCTCTCAAAAGTATCCCCGTTCTTTTTCTCCAGCTTGTAAGCTGCTTCTTTTAATTCATCCCATGTCTTAGGTGGATTCTCAGGATCTAAACCTGCTTCCGTAAAATGATCTTTATTATAATAGATAACCCTTGTATCCACAGAAAACGGTAATGCATATACACTGCCGTCTTCACCGGTACAAGCATTTAAATCTTGTTCAATAAAACTGTCTCCCCCTGTTCCCTCATCTTTTTTCAGGAAATCATCCAGACTTTCTACCTGGCCCTGCTCTGCACGAAAACGAACCTCTTCCAATGTATTTGCCATAATATCGGTTGGATTACCTGCTGCAATCTGTGCTATGTTTTTCGTGAAAACGTCTCCCCAAGGAAGATTAACATATGTAACCTCATATTTATCCTGTGATTCATTGAACATTTTAACAGCTTCTTCTAAAACAGGCTTTCTGGCTTCTGATCCCCACCAGCCCCAGAATTCTAATTTTTCTCTTTCACCGCTGTCAGCCGTTTTATTTTCGCTACCCTGACTTTCACTTCCTTGATTTTCGTTACCCTGTTTTTCACTACCAGCTTCCGTTTTTGTACCGGTACTGTCTGTTCCCCCTGTATTCTTGTCCCCCGAACTGCATCCTGCAAGTGTAGACCCCAAAAGTGTTACTGCTAATGCTGCTGCAATCAATTTTTTCATTGCCATAAGAACCTTCCTCCTGATCATTATTATTTATTAGTTACTTCTCTTTTCATTCATTATATTACCATATATGATTCATATTTGCAAGATCTTTTTGAACATATTTTGAATATTTATGATATTTTTGTGATCAACGATGAACTTTTAGCTATGTACTTCTTATAATATTATAGATTTTCAGTAGATTGATACAAATTTTACTTTTTAATACCAGGGCGTGTTTTAAAATTCTTTCCTGACGCCTGCATTCCCAGATTTGTGTAATATTAGCTTCAAATTCGTTTCCATCTCCAGCTATGGGCGGCTACACTGGCTTTTTCAAAGCGAATTCTACGTGAGGTAAATTTTACGGATAGCAGTTATGAATATAATAACAAGCTCCAGCCTGATTTCATCCTTCCCACAAATTTCATCATATTATATTCACTTTATTTCAAATATTTTCACTTTTTTCACAAAATTGTTCACTTTCTTTTCATTTTGTGATATGATAGATGTAACTTATCCTTATGATGAAATTTGTGGAAAGGATGAAATCAGATCGTAGTAATAAAAACAAGAGGAGGCATAGCAATATGATTCCAGAATTGCGCCAGAAAAAAATAATAGATATGATTTCAACAACTGAAATCATGTCAACCGAAATATTAACAGAACTATTAGATATATCACCATCCACCCTCAGAAGAGACTTAATAAAATTGTCAAAGCAGGATAAGATCATGCTTCTGCACGGCGGAGGAATCCGGCTACTGCCAAAAGCAACAGAGTTGAGTATGACAGCCAAAATGAGCCTGCATAAGGATGCCAAAGAGCAGATAGCCAAAAAGGCTGTTTCTATGATCACAGAAGGAGATGTTATTTATCTGGATCCTTCCAGTACTACCTATCAGATGATTCCATATTTAAAAGAACATCAGGTTACAGTCATTACCAACAGCGTTTCTCATATAGATGAATTAATCTCATATAAGATTCCCTGTATTATGGTAGGCGGATCCATTAAAGCATCCACTAATTCCTGCATTGGGCTGATAGCAGAGAACATTCTCAGGGGCTTTAACTTCAATAAGTGCTTTATCGGAGCAAATGGGTTCAGCATTACTTCCGGAATTACCAATCATGATATTAACGAAAATGTGATTAAAACACTGGCCCTCCGGCAAAGCTGCCATCCCTATTTTTTAATGGATTCCAGTAAGTTTAACGTAATTGCCATGGTTAAACTGGCAGAGATCAATGACTATCCGATTATAACGGAAAAAGCAATACCGGAACTGGGCAGTTATTCAAATATAATCTATGCAGATATTTAAGTATCAGTGATCTGCGGAAGTTACATGCGTGTTTGACATCAATGATTGGTATCCATGATGAACATACATAATTGGCATTAATGATTGGTTTCCATGATTGACATACATCATTGGCATCAATGATTGGTTTCCATGATTGACATACATCATTGGCATCAATGATTGGTTTCCACGACTGACATACATCATTGGCATCAATGATTAATACCCTGGAGCATGTAAGTAAGTAACAATATATCTCAAAATAAGTGCATTAAATAATCAACTACACATCAAGATTTGACCGAAAATAAACGTATTTCCGAATAAGTTTTAAAAAAAGATCATTCATACTAACTGCAAATGTGATATAATAAAAAAAAGATTTAATCAAGGAGGCACACGATTTATGATTCCTGCAATGCGCCAAGAAAAGATACTGAATATTCTCTCTAGCAATGAGATTGTATCTGTAGAAAATTTAATGGATGTATTGAATATTTCCATCTCCACTATCCGACGTGACTTGTCAAAATTGGAAAAAGAAAGTAAAATTGTTCTGTTGCACGGCGGCGGCGTAAAATTAGCGCAAAAGCCCACAGAACTCAGCATTACCACAAAACTGGATTTAAACAGAGATGCGAAATGCCTGATTGCTAAAAAAGCTGTTTCCCTGATTCAGGATGGAGATGTGATTTTCGTTGACCCCTCCAGTACTACCTATCAGATGATTCCGTTGCTGACGGATAAAAATATAACAGTCATTACCAACAGTATCTCACATATCAACCAGCTCATATATTATGGTGTACCTTCTATCATGGTAGGCGGGAATATTAAAGCAACCACCAACTCATGTATAGGACCCATTGCTGAATCCACCCTAAAGGATCTTAACTTCAATAAATGCTTCCTGGGTGCCAATGGCTTTACCATTCAGGCCGGCATCACGAACCACGATATCAATGAAAAAGTTATTAAAACTCTGGCCTTGCAAAATTCAGCCAAACCCTATTTTCTCATAGATTCCAGTAAGTACGGATGCATTACAATGGTAAAAATAGCTGACCTTGACACATATCCCGTAATTACGGAAGCTGTTTCCGGTGAGTTGAAAGATTATAAAAATATAATTCTTGCTGAATAATACAAATACTAAAATCAGTTGCCGCATATTTTGCAGCAACTGATTTTGACGTAAACATTGTTATTTATATTTTTCATAGTATTTTGCAGCAGTATCAAAATCCATATGAAAGCGATTCTGCAGCTTTGCGATAATTCGTTCACAGATAATTCCCTCTTCCAGATTATCCTTGATAAATACTTCTATGCCTGCCTCCATACCAGTCATGTGTCCGAATTCTAATCCCTCTGCTAACGCTTTTTTTCTTTCTTCTTCGGCTTTTTCTCTTTCTTCATCGACTTTTCTTCTTGCCTCTTCAGCCTGTTTTCTTGCCTCTTCTGCTTTTTTTCTTTCCTCCTGGGCTTTTTCTCTTGCCTCCTGAGCTATTTCTCTTGCCTCCTGGACTTTTTCTCTTTCCTCCTGGGCTATTTCTCTTGCCTCCTGGACTTTTTCTCTTGCCTCCTGGGCCATTTCTCTTGCCTCCTGGACTTTTTCTTTTGCCTCCTGCATATCCTTTTCAGCTTTTTTCGCTATGTACATAATATGGTTATGATCCCGGATTGCCTTTTCTCTGGATTCATATTCGTGCCTTTTCCGCTCGTCTTCACTGATACTCTTTAAGATCTGATACGCTTCGTTTATGTATTCATTTTTTTCAGCCATTTCCCTGAAATCCTCCTCCCGTTTTCCGTTCAGGAATTTCGCCCATTGTAACAGTTCGTTTTCCGGCTCTTCCTGCGCCCCTAATTTGGGCAGCTCCAGTACATGCAGTTCCAGTTTATCCGAATATAAACTTCCCCTCTGGTCTTCCCGCAGATGGAAGCAGGAATACCATGCATCCGTATCCTTTAAAAACTCAAAATCCAGGATGCTGATTTGGATACATTTTACCAGAACGTCATAATTATCCCCGCTCACTATCTGGTCGGTGTACATTTTACAGGTATAAAACAGGGTTCGTTCTTCCCAGCAGTGGAAAGGCAGTACCTGCATTTCCAGATCGATCTGGGTATTGTCCTGCATCTTTACTTTTACGTCCAGGATACCAAGCTTTTCATTTTCGGTTTTCTTCCGCAGCGCTGTATTGAGCAACTCCGTCTCCTGAATATCTTTTGGATCCAGATTCAAAAATGCAGCAATTAATCCTTTTCTGGCTTTCTCACTGCACATCAGCTCTTTGAAACAAAAATCAACCGTAGGCAGCATGATAAATGGTTCAGTTGTGTCTTCTTCGTTCTGAATAACGCTTGTTTTAGGCGAATCTTTCATAAATTGTTTGTCCTCCTCTTACTTTAAGGCAGTTTCCTTTGCCGCGCAAGAAGAGTCAGATATACTTTAAGATAGTTATATTATAACGGCTTACTGCAGGCATAGCAACGCCTTATATTCTATTGTCATGTCAATTGAAATTTGTCTGGCAGAACAGCCAGATTAAAGAATATTTTTACAATTTATATTGTATCATAATTTAAAATTAATTACAACATTATTTTTTATCAAGTTACATATTAACTTTTATTCATTTTTTTAATTTCATATTTTAATTTTATATGTTTCAATCGGGTCTTCGACATTTGCAATTGAACAAAATCTCTACAAACCGCAGAAATGCGGTATTTTATTGTCAAATTTTACCTTTTATATGTTGCATGTGTAGCATGTATGTGGTATACTATAGTATATATAGAAAGAAGGTGTATCGGATGAAACTTTACTTTGATAAACGACTGAGCGACCCGACCTATTATGCACAGGTCGGAATCCGTAACGGAAAGAAAGTCACCTCCAAAAATGTCAAAAGCTTCGGTAAACACTCCGAACTGTTGAAAATAACTGATGACCCCCTCACTTATGTGAGAGAAGAACTCAGGAAGATGAACGAGGAATACCGTGTCGGTAAAGTTACTTATACCATTTCTGCCGATTTTAATGAACGTGTGAAACACACAGACGAAACGGCATCTTCTTCCCACTGGCTCAATATAGGGTATTTCTTCCTCCAGGATTTTATGGGCAGGCTGAAACTCGCGGATTTCTTCAAAGAAAAAACTCAGGATAGGAAAATCACTTTTGACTGTTATACCATACACCGTTTCCTTACCTATGCAAGGATCCTTGACCCCCTCTCGAAGCATGCCACATGGCACAGGCTCGACTCTTACTACGAAAAACCAGACTTTGATTACCAGCATATCCTACGGTTTATGGATTTTTTAGAAGAGCATTATGGCGATTACCTGCATTGGCTTTACACCCAGAGCAGCTCCATCACGAAACGGGATGCCTCCGTTCTTTATTATGACTGTACAAACTTTTACTTTGAATGTGAACAGCCGGACGAAGACATCGTGGACGAGGTAACCGGAGAAATCATCAAAGGCCTGCGCCAGTATGGCGTAAGCAAAGAACACCGTCCCAACCCCATCGTAGAAATGGGGCTGTTTATGGACAGCAGGGGGATTCCCATCACGATGTGCCTGCACCCTGGAAATACCAGTGAACAGCTTACCGCCGTCCCCTTGGAAAAGGAAGTCCTGAAAATGATCCCGGGGGCAAAGTTCATCTATTGCTCCGATGCTGGTCTCGGCTCCTATAACATACGCAAATTCAACAGCATGGGCGGCAGGGCATTTATTATCACCCAGTCCATTAAAAAACTCAGCCACACCCTGAAGGAAGCCGTTTTTAACGACTATAGCTACAAACTCCTTTCAGACAACTCCCCTGTTACGATTAATGCCATGAAAACTTTTGACCGGCACGAACCAGACAACCTTGCGCTTTACAAAGACACTGCATACAAAGTCATTGTGGCTGATAAAGTGCTGGATCTGGGGCTCTATGAAGATGTGACGTTGAAAAACGGGCGCACAGTACAGAGGAAGGCCAAGGGAATCCTGAAGCAGCGCATCATCGTTACGTTTTCAAGGAAGATGATGGAATACCAGCGGGCCGTCCGCAGCAGACAGGTGGACCGTGCCAGGAAACTGCTTTCCCTGAAAGACCCGGAAGAGATCAGGAAAGGACCAAATGATGTAAAAAGATTCCTGAAAAGGGCAGTAAAAACGAAATCCGGTGAAAAGGCCGAAGTGGAATATGTCCTTGATGAATCTAAGATTGCAGAGGAAGAAAAATATGATGGTTACTATGCCGTTGCCACGAACCTTGCGGATCCTGCGAAAGACATCCTTGCAGTCTCACAGAAAAGATACCAGATTGAAGACTGCTTTCGGATCATGAAGACGAACTTTGACGGCCGCCCAGTAAACCATAGACTTCCGGAACGCATCAAGGCCCATTTTCTGATTTGCTATACGGCCCTTCTGGTGTACCGCCTGCTAGAAGTGAAGCTGAATGAACAGGGGACGCACATCACAGCGGAGGATCTGATAAAAACACTTAAAAATATGAATGTAACAAACATACATGATGTTGAATATATGGCACTCTACAACGGCAGCCAGGCACTTAATGCCCTAACAAGACTGACAATGCTTCCATTAGACAGGCTTCACTACAAACCCAAAGAATTGAACCGCATGATAAAAAATTTTTTAAAGTAGCATTCACATACAACATTTTTTTAAACATAGAATACCGGAACCTCCTTGTTTTATAAGGCATTCCGGTATTTTAACTTTTACCAACTGTCGAAAACGGGAT
>OATB01000427.1_pt1 | contig 31699 bp, 25 predicted proteins | sample 1494941 | NCBI WGS metagenome assembly OATB01 (sample SAMEA2579931, study PRJEB22360) | human gut metagenome | reverse complement strand
CTTAACACAAATCAGGGTGACTCTACCCTTTACAATCCTACAATAAATTTACACCGCGATGATTAACATTTTATTTGACATTTTCATTAGGCGGTGTTATCCTAGTTGTATAAAAGGAATAACCGCTCGTCTATGGCAGTTTTCCTCTTTAATATTTGGAGAAAAAACTACCCTGTTTTGCGAGAACAGGGTAGTTTTTATTTTTTCTTGTCTATGTAACCAAGGAGTGTCAATAAAAACCCGCCAAATAATAACATTAGTGTTAATACCTGGTATGTAGTCATAACCTCACCCCCTATCTTATTTAGTAGGAGGTCAACTACCCTGTAACGGTTATTCCAAAAACATCATATCATGTTTAAAAATAAATGTCTAATATAAAAAATATATTTAACAAAATATTTATTATTTTAATTAATCAATATGAGACTATATGTAAATGCAATATAAATAAATACATACATATAGCATCGAAGGTAGTATTGTATTAATATAAAAGATATAAACACTCATGGTTAGCAGTTTTCCTTATGTATTAGAAAAACTACCCTGTATGCCTAGATACAGGGTAGTTTTTATATTTCTAGTCAGCCAAAGCCTTCACTTCCTGATACTTCTCCAAATCCACATACAATTCCTGCTTATAAGGATTGCGTTTTGTCTTCTTGATTCTATAAATCATATAGACCAGAACTGCAACATTTGCTGTCAGCGCTAGGGCACTTACGATATTATAAATGAACGGATTATAAGTAGAGTTTACGCGGAACATACTGTTATCCTGAAATGCCGGGAATGTCTGAGCGAACATGCACCACAGTGCCAGGGTATGCGCCCGGTGCTGGAGCCAGGCACCTTTGCCCAGCGTGAATGCACAGACGGTAGGCGCCAGCAACAATGCAAATCCGCAGTACCAGGCATGGTGGGGCAGGCAATTATAGGTATATGCAAAATTCCAAAGATCATAGGCAATAATCCAGAACCAGAGCATATCCGGCCACAGCATATCTCTGCTGCCGTCTTTTTTTGTTTTCTTACGGATGCAGATTCCAATCCAGCCGCTGATGGTTATGATATTTAAGATACCGGCGGCAGCATTCATGTAATTCCACGGACCGCCAAGCAGTTCATAAAAAGTACCGGTTGTTCCCTTTTCCAATACATTGGTAAGGGCTGGAAAGGTCATTCCCACTTCGATATCCCTTGCACATGCCTCTAAAATATTGATTGCCAGAATCAGAGGCGGAAAACATAGAGCGATTTTATTGTCACAAAGCCGCCATTCCCTGCCCTGTTTGTCTTTTCCCTTCACGTAACGAATACACCAGAAACCAATACATCCGGCTGTGGAAGAGTAGACCTTTGCCAGATGGAACCAGTCTGTGTAGGACTGGCCTTTCAGTGCTGTAAACCATAAAATTGTGAGACCTATGGGCAGAATAACAAAACAGAAAAATCCTGCCTTTTGAAATCTTCTTGAAATTTCATTTAAAAAAAATAAAATAACAAATACTAATAGCCATACTGCCCACATCATTGGGGCAGAACTTCCATTAAATGTAAACATATTTTCCCTCCATCCATCTTACAGTATTTCATAAATTCCCTGTCAGACTTCTTCCTCTTCCGATTCAAATACTTGTATTTCTTTAATATTTAATTCCTGACCGGTTACCATTACACATTCTGGTGATCCGCATTCCGGACAGACCTTCCCGCTGTTCAGGTATTCATATCCCCTGCCGCAGGTTTTGCACTGTACACTTGCCACAATGATTTCCACTTCTAGTTTTGCATCTTCCATATCGGTACCGTCTATGGCGGCAGGCCAGCATTCTTTCAGGTATTTGGGTACAATAGTAGACGCTTCGCCCACTTCCACAACCACGGCTGCGATATCAGGTAACTCCAGAAGGTTCTCCATGGCTGCAAGTTCTACTCTTTTCACTATTTCAAATACAATTCCCAGCTCATGCATAATCCACCAATTACTTTCCGCCCAGGGCACGTTTAACTTTTTTAATTGCGATCCTGCCCTTTCGCTTTACAATCTGTTTTACCACCACTGGTTTCATTTCTGTAAATTCCACACCCTTGCCGTCATAGCGGCGTTCCAGGTGAATGGCATCAAATTTACATTTGGTAGTACACTGACCACAGCCTACACACATATATTCATCCACCAAAGTGACACCGCAGCCAAGGCATCTGGAAGTCTCTTTTTGAAGCTGCGCCTCGGTAAAAGTTCCTCTAAGGTCCCGGAAAGTAGTTTCAGCCTTTAAGGCGGGATCCAGTGTATCCGGTTTCTGCCTGGGGGTGTGGTCGTAGTTTTCAAGGATAGCCTGATCCCGGTTTAATTCTTTATACTCCCGCCGGTCACGTCCGTTTACCAGTGACTGACCGGGATGTACAAACCGGTGAATGGATATAGCGCCCTGCTTGCCTGCTGCTATTGCATCAATGGCAAACTTTGGTCCGGTATAGCAGTCACCGCCTGTAAATATATCCGTCTGTCCGGTCTGATAGGTAAATCCGTCTGCCTGAACCGTCATATTTCTGTTGAACTCCACGGAAGTATCCTTCAGCAGGCTGCCCCACTGTATGGACTGTCCAACGGTAACTAAAATGTTATCTGCCTTCACGGTAATACAGTCTGTTTCATCATACTGAGGAGCAAAACGCTTATTTTCATCAAAAACGGAAATACATTTCTTGAATTCGATTCCAACCGCTTTCCCATCTTCTGTAAGTATTCTTTTGGGGCCCCAGGAATTATTGATTATGATTTTTTCTTCCTCTGATTCCTCAATTTCTTCTTCAGATGCAGGCATAATATCTCTGGATTCCAGACAGAACATCTCCACACTGCAGGAACCTGTACGGACTGCACTGCGTGCCACGTCTATGGCTACATTTCCTCCGCCGATGACGATAGTCTTACCGGAGAGTTTTACATCTTCCCCGGAGTTTACACTTCGCAGGAATTCAATGCCGGTAGTAACACCCTTTGCGGATTCTCCTTCAATACCCAGTTTACGTCCGCCCTGGGCACCGATCGCCACATAGAAAGCCTCATAACCCTGATCACGGAGCTGGTTAAGCGTAATATCTTTCCCTACTTCCACACCGGTCTGAAAATGAACGCCTATTTCTTTTAAAACAGCGATTTCCGCATCTACAACTTCTTTACCCAGACGGAAAGCCGGAATGCCCAGCGTCAGCATGCCTCCCAGCTGCTGTTCTTTTTCAAAGACTGTAATGGTATAGCCATCCAGCGCCAGATAATAAGCACAGCTTAGGCCGGCAGGACCCGCACCGATAACTGCGATTTTTTTATCAGAGTAGTCATGGCGTTTTTTCGGAATCAGACGATGCTCTTCCTGTAATTCCTGATCTGCTATAAACTTTTTAATTTCATCTATTGCAATGGGAGAATCCAGTTCGCCCCTGGTACATGCCTGTTCACAGCGCCTGTTACAGATTCTTCCGCAGACAGCAGGAAACGGGTTCTCCTTTTTGATCAGTTCCAGTGCTTCCTGATAGCGTCCCTGAGCCGCTAATTTTATGTATCCCTGTATTCCGATATGAGCGGGACAGTTTGTTTTACATGGAGAAGTTCCGGAGTCCACCACATTTTCACGGTTGGTCCGGTAATCAGGATTCCATTTATCCGGAGTCCATTCCTCGTCTCTTGGAGTGGAAACAGTAGTGATATCTGTGACAACGGGAGTTTTAGAACAAAGCTTTTGTCCAAGCTTCAGAGCATTGACCGGGCAGTTTTCCACACATTGGCCGCAGGCAACACATTTTTCCGGATCTACTTTAGATACATAATTAGATCGGATCATATCAACATTTTTGAACATTTCTGCGGTTCGCATAGAGAGGCAGCCGCATCCGCAGCAGTTACAAATGGCATGAGTCTTACCCGAACCATCGGTATTGGGAATTTCATGCATGAGTCCGTTCTCTTCTGCCCGCCGGATAATATCAAAGGCTTCTTCTCTGGTTATCTGCCGGGCACGGCCTGTTCGGATATAATATTCTGCAGCATGGCCCATTTGGATACACATTTCTTCTTTTAAATGCCCGCACCCTTCGCCCATGACTTCCCGGTCGGTGCGGCAGGAACAGTCCGATACGGAAAAGATATCATTTTCATTCAGATATTTGGATATCTCCTCATAATCAGCCTTTCTGCTTTCCCCGTCAATAGCCGATTCAATGGGAATAACCCGCATAAGCCCAACGCCCACAGGAAAAGAACCAGAGCTCATGGGACCGCGGACACGTCCATATGCTTCCATTGCATAGCTTACAATGGGATAGTTCTTAATATTATCCCGGTTATTTACAATCATCTCCATGGTTCCGGGGATCCATGTTTCTGTCCAGAAAGTATCTTCACCGTTTATATTATTTACGAAGCAGGCACCATATACAGCCAGTTTCATTAACTGTTCATGGCAATATGATTCCGTTTTGCCAAGGATGCGTGCAACCTCAGCAGCTGTTTTCTTCTCATAGGAACCAAGAACAATTCCAACCTCTGCCATTTCATCGTCTACACCGGCCTCCAGGATAACATATTCCGGGTCTGCCCATTGGATAGAGCCTTTTTTGCCGGGTTTTACACCAGCTTTTTTCCGTCCGATAACATTTGCAAGAGTCATAACCTTTTCGCTATACCGGCATTGATATCCGGGAGGGAATTCCATTTTTACTAAATTTTCCATATGTTTTTCTCCTTCCATATTTGCTGCATGAAAACTAACCTGATGATAGTCTGTAAATAGGTACAGACAGTTTGCTGTCAAGATATTGAAATGGCGTTAATCAGCCAGCCAGTTTGCCACCTGACCGGAAAGCCACTCGGTCCATTCTTTCATCCCTTCTTTGGTACGTGCAGATATGGGGATAATAGTGATGTTCGGATTTAGCTTTTTAGCCCGTTCCTTACAGGCTTCCAGATCAAAATCGAAATAGGGAAGTACATCTATTTTGTTGATTAGCAAAATATCACATACTTTAAACATCAGGGGATATTTCAGGGGTTTGTCATCTCCTTCCGGAACACTTAAAATCATAGCATTTTTTGATGCTCCGGTATCAAATTCAGCAGGGCATACAAGATTGCCCACATTTTCCAGAATAGCAAGGTCAATGTCATCTGTGCCAAGAGCCTCTAATCCCTGTCTGGTCATTTCTGCATCCAGATGGCACATGCCTCCGGTATGGAGCTGTACCACTTTAACACCTGTTTTGGCAATGGTATGGGCATCCACGTCTGAGTCAATATCAGCTTCCATAACCCCTATGCGTATTTGCTCTTTCAGAGCATCGATGGTACCGGTAAGCGTAGTAGTTTTACCGGAGCCCGGAGACGACATCAGATTCAAAAGAAAGGTTTTTTCCTTTTTCATATTCTGCCTGAGCAAATCAGCCTGCTGGTTATTATTCGCAAAGATGCTTTGCTTGATCTCATAAACTTTTACCATTTTCACTTCCTCCGTTCTTAATTTCTATTCTCTTTTTCCTGGTTCAACCAGGGCTTGTTATAATTATAACATTCTCACATGTGTGACGTCAATAATTACGATAATTAACGTCAATTTACACAAAAATTGCTTGCTAAAATGTACAAATCCATGATATTATAAATTATATTCTTTGGTTCAACCACATATGAAAGGTGTGAAGTAAAATGTTTAAAAAACTGGTATCGCCTACACTGAAAGAACTTTTTATACAGGAAATGGAAGGAATGATTTTATCAGGAGAACTGCCGATCGGTGAGAAGCTGCCTCCCGAAAGGGAACTGGCGGGGAAAATGCAGATTAGCCGATCCGTCGTCAACGATGGTATTGCAGAGATGGCAAGAAAGGGATTTTTAGAAATAATCCCAAGACAGGGCACCTATGTTGCCGATTTTCATAGAAATGGTACCCTTGATATTCTGGTCTCCATTATGTCTTATAATGGCGGCAGGCTTCCAAGGGATGAAATTCGCTCCATACTGGAACTGCGAGGCGTATTGATGAAGTTTTCCCTGGAATCAGCGATTCCAAGACTGACAAAAGAATCTCTGGTTCAGCTTACGGACCAGTGTCAGGCGTTCCATCAGGCAGCCACCCCTGAAGCAGCGGCAGCATCCATTTATGAGTTTGACCATATGTTAAGCGGCTTTTCCGGCAATACACTGCTTCCTCTGTTTTTCTGCTCGTTTAAGGTTCCAATCACTGTTCTGTGGGAACGGTATTTTATGCGTCATGGAATGGAAGGAATGCATAAAAGAAACATGGATTTATTAAAGCATATGGAACAGCAGGATATTATGGCTGCGAAACAGGTCATTGATGATTCTATTCGTTCTACTATAAGCGGTAGCACGGAGATTTATACCACATAAAAATGCGGCCTGCAACAGGCCGCATCGTTTTGTGTTTTTATAAATATAAGATAAATGCCGGCTCTTATTTAATATCCTCAGGCAATACCGGAGGTATATAAAATGCAATGCGGAATCCGCAGCCGCCATTGACGGCCTGGGGAATGAGGCAGGAGGCTTCGCCAAATACTAATTTCAAACGGGTATTGACATTGGAAAGGGCAAAACCATTATCTTCATTGCGCTTCATTACAGGCTGGCTGAGTTTTTCTTTTAATAATTCCAGTTCCCCGGGGGTAATGGAAGAACCATTATCTTCCACTGCAAACTCCAGCATGTCTTTTGAATCTTTCTGAACCGATGTGACCGTTATGGTCAGCATGTTGTCATCCCGGTCTAGAACCAGACCATGGACAAAGTAATTCTCAATCAGAGGCTGAAGGGTATTCTTGGGGATACCGTAGATTTTCAGGGCGTTATCTATACAGAATTCATATTCAAAATTTCCAAACCGGTACATATAAAGATTGATCAGGTTCTCGCAGAGATTCAGCTCTTCCCCTATGGAGACATAGAGATTTCGGCGTGTCTGGTTCCGATACATCTTGGACAGTAGCAGCAGCATCTGGGATGCATCGTTATAAAGCCCCTTGACAATCTGAACCCGGATCTGTTCCAGGGCATTGTAGAGAAAATGAGGGTTGATACTGGTCTGCATGGCATATAGTTCCGCTTTTTTCTGGGAAATTTCGTATACATATGCTTTTTCTACATTTCGCTGCAATTCGTCACACATCTTATTAAAACTAACGGTGATCTGCTTGAACTCATCATTGCTGTTCGGCAGAGGAAGCCGATAATCCAGATTATTCTGACCCACACGGCTCATTCCCGCCTGTATCGTCTTAATCTTCTTATTGGAAATCCTCATTGTGATAACATAGAGCAAAATAGATGCCAGACAGATTACAAGTGCAAGGATTGCAAGAATCACCAGTGTAAAGCTTCCGGTTACAGCAGAGCGGGGCAGCTGGTAATTGGTATAAAAATCATACTTTCCATTAAATATGGAGGAATAGAAATAACTGGTGTCATTTTTCCTGTATTCAGCAACAGGAAGCTGGATGCTATTCGTAGTAGCGGGGGGTTCGGCAGTCAGCAGCAGATTAGAAGAATCCAGATATTCCCCATCGGAAGCATAGATAATATTCTTCTTTAAGTCTGTTATGGAGAAGAGCCCGTCTTCGTCCAGATGGGCATCCGCAATAGCATTGGTAAATTCCGCAGTAGAATATAGAATTATCATCTGCCCTAAGGTAACAAGGTTTTTATTGGAGTAATCAAATATGGTACCGCCAAGCCCATAGACATGTTCCGCCGGCTTATCGTAATTACTGCTTAAAGAATCGATCTGGGAGTCAGACAGAATTTGCAGGTCATAGGATGTGAAGTCCGGAGTCGTACCGTCAAGCTGCAAAGGCACCAGAGTATCATAACTGACATTATATTGATAAAGCTTCCCGGAATTGGTAAGCAGCAGGATGCCCCGGCAGAACTGGTCATAACGGCAGATCTCAGAAAGCATACGGATTACCGACTGGGAAGTATTATAATCGTTATCATAATCTTTCTGATAGAGACTGCAAAGGGCCTGGTAACGGGACGTGCTGGAAAAAACAGGAGACAGGGTATTGGCAAAAGAATTTTGTTTTGTTGTGAGAATAGAAGAGAGGTTATTTACCGCAATATCATAATTCTTTAAGTACTCCGATTTCTCCTGATCCCGGATTAAAAAACTGCATAAGGAAAGAAGCACAGCCGTAATGGTGCAGACTGCGGTTATGCAAATTAACATCATTTTAGAATAATATCCGCTTGTGATTTTTTTCAGCATGAAAGCTCCTTGAAAACTGTTCTATGAAAATTCAGACGAATCTGATATACTGAATTATAACAGCCGACAGCATAAAAAGCAAGAAAACAGGCGAAAGTAAGGGATTTACAGAGGATTTGGAAAATGAAAAAAAACATATTGAATAGCAGGATGTTTGGGGAAATGGCATGGAAGGAAATGACATTAGAGAATATGCGAAGAGTTATAATGTTTCTGGCTGCCACCGGGGCGTGTCTGGTGCTTTCAGGCATTTTGGGCGGATGCAATGCACCTGATGGTTCGACCGGATCAGGAAAGACAGAAGAAAACAATGACGAGACCATATTAACAGCGTTTGTACAGCAGTCCGTAGCTTCTGATGACGGAATTTGGGAAGGCTGGGGAGCGCAGAAGCTGTATGAAGATACCAATATCAAGGTGGATTTCTATGCCAGTGGAAATGAGGTAGAGCAGAAGTTAAAGCAATATATGGCGGCAGGAAATTTACCGGATATCATAGGATTTCGGGATCTGGATGAGGCACAGCTGCTGATGGATGCTGATTTGCTGCTTCCCCTGGAGGAATATGAGGATTCACTGCCTTCTATCTTTCACACAAAGGAATATGAAAATGCCATCGCCTATACCATGGAAAATACCAGTAATGGTACCGGTAAACTGTTCTTTATGCCCACCTCTATCGGACCTGTTTCTTATAATGCGTATAACTGGGTGCCGCTCCTGCAATGGGATGCATATAAAAAGGCAGGCGCTCCAAAGCTTTACACCCTGGAAGATTACCTGGATGTGGTGGAAAAGATGGTAGAGATTAAACCGGTTACGGAATCCGGTGAGAAAGTTTATGGATTTTCCCTATTTTCTGACTGGGACAAATATTCTGCTCTGGAAATTGCATCACTGTCCTATTTCTATGGAATTGATTCCGAATATGTGTCCACATTAATGGAAACCAATATTTTAACAAAAGAAACAAATTCTATTTTGCGAGAAGACAGTTTTTATAAACGTGCTTTAAAGTTTTATTTTGAAGCCAATCAGAGGGGGCTTTTGGATCCGGATTCCGCTACGCAGAGCTATAGCAATCTGGAGAAAAAATACAGCGAGGGGAGAGTGATGTTTTCCTGGTTTTCCTGGCTATGGGGTACTTATAACAATGTCTCGTCCGGTCATGTGAATCATGAGGAAAAACCGGATGGCTATGCCAACGTACTGGCATCCGATATGAAGATTTATGAGGCACCGGATCAGGTAATCGGGCGCAACTGGTATTTTGCCATAAGCAAGAACTGTAAAAATGTAAAAAAAGCATGTGAGTTTTTAAACTGGCTGTATGATCCGGATGTGGAACAATATCTGTATAATGGGCCGGAAGGAGGCGTCTGGGAACGTAAACCGGATGGTGAGCCATATGTAACGGAAAAGGGATGGGATGTAATTAATGAAAAAAATGAAGATCTCATGCCTGTTGAGGGCGGCGGGTCTTTCCAAAACGGGGTATATCACTTTAATGGATTGGGCCAGCAGGCGTCCACCCTTATGGATGACGGATACACCATCAGTTACCGCTACTGGCCCTCCAGCCTGAATGTGGATGAAACCCGGATGCAAAAGGAGGTTAACGAAATGCTGGGAAAGGATGTCCTGGCGGAATACCTTTATGAAAATGATATGGTGGCGAAGTCTACTATAGCTGTTAATATGATACCTCCGGTTTCGGACGTTATGGAAAATAAGATTGCCGAAATCGGTGAAGTGGTCCGTGGTGATTCCTGGGATCTGGTCTACGCGAAAGATGAGACAGCTTTTGAAGAACTCTGGCAGAACATGGTGAAGAAGGCAAAGGAACTGGGGATGGATGATGTAGAGCAATACTATAAACAGGCATGGAAAGAGGCGCTGAGAAAAGCCGCGGAGTTTGAAAGTACGGATAAGACTAGTACATCCTTGCGTAAATAATTGAGTAATCCACTTCGGCTATCCGCACCAGGAAATCCGAACCATTCTTTGATGTAGCCCGCTACACTTGCAGAATGGTTCGAATCCCCTGATACGAATATCCTGTGTGTATTACTCGATTATTTAAGCAACAAGATGTTATGCTCACCTCTCTAAAAATGAATATCGGTTGTTCCGCGTTCCACGATTTCTCCGGTGATGATTGCCTTGGAAGGAACCTTTTTACCGGATAGAACCTGCATAAGCATGGAGATTGCATTGATACAGGAAAACTCCAGACGGTTATCCAGAGTAGTGAGTTCCGGTTCACAGCAGATTCCCATTTTGGAATTATTATAGCCGGTAATACATACATCTTCCGGAACGCTGCGTCCCAGACTCTGTTCGTATTTCAGAACACTGATTGCCATATCATCATCGGAGGTGATAAAGAAATCATGCTCTTTAAATGCCGGGTCAGATAACAGAAAGTCCCTGGTAGACAAGATGTCGCTGTTTGCGCAGATATATTTTGGATCGTCAATGCCAAAATCTTTGCATGCCTTGATAAAGCCGTTCAATTTTTGACGTCCGCTGTAAGAAAGGGAGCGGTATAGATAGCAGGGAGATTTCCTGCCGCTTTCTAAAAGCTTTGAGGTCATCTGGCAGATTGCCTGGGTGTCATCGCAGAGGGAACAATAGATGTTATCACCTTGCAGATATCCGTTTACGATGATCAGTGGGGCAGTCTTAGCGGCATCCAGCAGATATTTGTTCTGTTTTGCATTCTTCTCAATATAACTGGAACCAGCCAGTATGATAGCATCTACCCTTTTTGAGAGAAGCAGATTCAGATATTTTTCTTTCGTTTCAAGCTCATATCCCGTACAGCAGAGAATGGAATCATAATCATGTCTGCGAAGCTCCCGTTCCAGATAATAAATGGCATTGGCTAAAAAGCTGTCCGAAGAGTCAGCGCATAAGATACCGATGGTATTCATTGTATTTAAACCCAATCCTCTGGCGAAGATATTAGGGGTATAACCTGTTTCCTGAATGACGGACAATACTTTGTCCCTTGTTTTGTCGCTTACATTACCGCTTCCGTTTAAAACTCTGGATACAGTGGCGATGGATACGCCTGCTTTTTCTGAGATGTCATAGATATTCATAACTTCCGCCCTTTCTTTCGTAAATGAAGGTCTTCATTCATTAATAAAATATTATAAGACCTGGCAGGGTAAAATGCAATTAAAATCCGATATCATGATTGTCTTATAGACTTTTCTACAGTAATTCAAGTTATAATATCTCAAGAAAACTATAAAAATTCAACATTCATAATGCCATTCCATTGACAAAATAAAAAAAAGAATATAGGATTAATGTAAGCGCTTACAAAATATAACGGCATTTAGGGGTTTAGAAGATTATACCTGGAGGATAGAAAAGGGAATGATGGATAGAAAATTTGACACATCACTGAGGGATTCGCAGGGGACTGCGGTTGAACCGGTGAGTCCGGAGAAGTTTGATCTGGAAGCATATGCTGACTACGAGGAAAAACAGCTGGAGAAGAACCGTTCTTTTCTTAAGAAAGAGGAAGGGCTTTTAGTTTACAGGAGGGTAAGGGCTGACGGTGTATTTTATGACAAATGCAGAGATTATAGAGAATCGCTGGCGCTGCAGCTGGGAGCGCTGCAACTCAGTATGGGGTATGAGGCGGACATTGCCAACTTTCTGGAACCATGGTGCGGAATAGGATATATTGCATCCGGCTTTGGCGGGAACTATATCTGGGAGGAGGGTCAGGCACCCAGTGTAAACCCTCAGTTTGAATCAACGTCAGATATCCTGAACAGCGATTTCGTTCCCATAGCCAGAACCGAGACGGGCAGACATATCTTAGAGATGACCGAATATTTCATGGAGAAAACAAAGGGAAAAGTACCGGTTTCCCTCACAGATGTACAATCCCCTATTAATATGCTCACCTACCTGTTGCCTGTGACCAATCTTTTTTACGATGTGGTGGATGAGCCGGAACAGGTGCGTAAAGCGGCTGGCCTTGTCACAGACCTTTTACTTGATTTTTTAATGGAGCAGAAGAAACTTCTGGGTAATGCACTGGCGGGTCCGGGACACGGATTTGCATCCGGCAGAGCCTTTCCCGGGATTGGGCTTAGTAATGATATGTCAATTATGGTTCAGGAAGAAGATTATGAGGATATTTTCAAAAGTTCTGACGAGAAGCTGGGTGAGGCGTTTGGAGGAGTGGTATATCACTCCTGCGGAGTCTGGGAATCAAAGATTGGGATGGTGAAACGGTACCGGAATATTTTTATGGCTGACGGTGCTTTTTCCGTAGGGGAGGGTCCTTATCCCTGCATAGAGACGGATCCTTCGCCGAACTCTCCGGAGGTTTTTGCAAAAGGATTTGCAGGCAGCGGCATTGTGTTAAATGCCAGGGCCGTAGGGGATGTGGAGCATGCATATTCGGTTTTTGAAAAGTTATGGAGGCCAAAGCAGAAACTGATCTGCGTTACATATTGTAAAACACCGGAAGAACAGCAGAAACTATACGAGAAGCTGCATAGAATGGAGGCAGAACGATGAAATACGATATTACCTTTCATCCTTCCTGGTGGCATGCCCATGCAGGGATAGATTTTACCAGAGATTTTTTTGACAATCCCCAGTACCGCATGGAATGTGATTTGAAAATGCGCCGTACACTTTACGAACATTTTGGAGATTTTGGATTGGGTGAAAAAGACCCGGTGATGCGTCCCTTGCTTGGAACGGACCTTTTGGCTGCGGGTTACCTGTATTCGGAACTGATGGGCTGTCAGGTAAAATATCAGGCGGATAATTCACCCCAGGTAATATGCCGTGATCTCGACGAAGATGAAATAAGTGATATTTATGCGCCAAAGCTGGAAACGAGTGAAGTGTGGCAGCGGACCCAGAACCAGATTGATTATCTGCTGAATAAGTTTGGATATGTGGAGCCTTATATCAATCTGCAGGGAATACAGAACATTTCCATGGATCTCATGGGCCAGGAAGCCATGACTGTGTATTATACGGCACCGGAAGAAGCAGAACATCTACTGCAGGAAATAACGAAGCTTTCTATTTCCGTTGGAAAACGGCTGAAGAGGCTGTCTGATGACATATCCGGGGGTGTTACTGCAATTGTGAGAAGAGTACGCCCAAATGTCTATCTGACATCCAATTGTTCCGTAGAAATGATTTCCAATGAAATGTATGAAAAATTTCTTTTGCCATGTGATCGGAAATTGGCAAAGACCTTTGGCAGTTTTGGCGTACATCACTGCGGAGCAACTATGGAACATGTGGTGGATGGCTATCAGAAGATTCCCAATCTGGAATTTGCGGAAGTCGGAGCATTTTCAGATTTAAGCCTGGTGAGAAGCAGGCTTTCGGGGGTATTTTTAAATGCCAGATACAGTCCGGCAAGGCTTTTAGAAGCATCTGAAGAAGAAATGGTCCGGGAAGTCCGGGGGCTGGCTGCAGCAGGAATGGAAAATGGAGGACTGTTATCCATCTCCTGTGTTGGAATTGACCATAATGCAACAGATGATAAAATTAGATCTTTTCTGAAGGCATGTAAAGCGTTGGAAGAATGATTTAAAATACAATTGGCATGTAAATCGGACACAGGCAATTTTAGTGCAGAGGCTGCTGAGATTTGCAAAAGAAATGTATGGTAAAAAATTATTAAATGGAATGCCATAATATACGGATATATAAATCCGATATTGTGGCATTCTTTTTGTATGAGTAAAACCCTTCCATTATAAGAAATACCTTTTAGGTTTGGTCATACACCCTTCAGGAAGCTGGTGGAGTAAGGCGGTACTTACTGGGAGAGCAGCCCACCGTATCCCGAAACAGTTTTGAGAAATAGTGGGGATTACTGATGCCGATCATAATTCCAATGGTATTCACAGGCAGGTCCGTACTGCGCAGCAGTTCACAGGCTTTGTTCATACGGCACCCGGTAATGTAGTTGTTCAGAAATGATCCCGTTTTTTGATAGAATACTTTTCCAAGGTAGTTAGGCGACAGATGAATCATTTCCGCCAGGCTTTGAATAGACAGGTTTTCATTGAGATGTGATTTTATATAGGAAATCACAGTTTCAACGTATTCATTGGAGTTGCTGACTGCCATGGTATTAAAAGGCAGGGCATAGATCCATTCCAACAGAGAGGATGCAATTCCATCCAGGTCATCTTTTTTCAGTTCCCGCTCCATCAGGGAAGATACCATACTGCTGTTATCATATTCAATAAAGGAGAGCAAAATCGTAAATACACTTTTTTCCAGGGATCTGTAATTCTTGCAGGAAAAAATAATTTCCCGGATAATGGCTTCTGATTCCTCTTTGCGAAATGAAAAAACCGAGGACATCAAACGTTCCGTTTTTATTTCAATATTGGAAAGGTTTGCAGCGTTTCCAGAGGGCTGTCCGCTGTAACATATGGAAGTACTGCTGCCTGAGAAGTCCCGTATATATACGGATTTATCAAAAATAAATTCATTGCAGGTCAGGCAGGCCTCATTTACTGCGCGATAGAGCCGCAGGGCAGGCCTGGTAAACGGAGCGGATATGCCGAAATAGCATGCTTGCTTTGTATAGTTTAGCAGTGTCTTGTGCAGTTCCCGCGCTATGGAATGCACTTTTTCCGGATCGGAAGCATCTAACAGACAGAGGATAAAATCATCCTTTTTGTATAGCCGGCAGGAGATCTGACTTCGTTTCAGGATATTCAGAATGATATTATGGAATAAATTCTGATTAATACTGTTGTGATTGTGACGGTCATGACGTGCTGCGATTACCATCTTGGGGCAGTCAGACAGATGGTGCTGCTGCAGGTATTTTTCCAGGTTCCCGGTATCGGAGGCGTCGGTAAAAACTTCTGAGAAATTTTGAAAGGACGGCTCCGATTCGGAGGGTTCTGTCTGCCTGGTATCCGGGTAGGATGCTTTGATTTTTGGCAGTACTGCAGTCAGATCGTCATTTTTAAAGGTGGACTTGCACAGATACAGTTCAACACCGTATCGGATTGCCTGCTGGGCATATTCAAAATCATTATAAGCAGATATAATGATAAATTTCACTTCATTATCCAGCTCCCGGATTTGATTCATCATTTCCAGCCCGCTTACCGGGGACATGCGGATGTCGGTAATGATCAGGTAAGGATGGTATTTTTCGTACAGAGCAAGCCCATCCTGGCCGTTTGAAGCATCCGCTGCGATATAGAATCCGTAGGCATTCCAGTCTATCAGTGACTTTAGTCCAACCCGGACCAGAAACTCATCTTCCACGATCATTACAGGAATCATATTAATCAACCTCCTTGGCAGTTTCTATTTGAATTGGCTGAGTTACGATTACTTTTGTCCCAATATGCAGTTCCGAATGGAAGGAGATGCCGTATTTCTCGCCAAACCAAAGCTGAATCCGTTTGTTTATATTTGTTAGCCCGATGTTATGTATTCCCTCCGCCGTAGAGAGGGGCAGCTGGCAGCCCTCAAATGAAATGCCTTCCCCATTGTCTTCTACTTCATATATCAATGCATCCGCTGACAGATAAGCCCGGATGACAATTCTGCCGTAATCGGTGGCATCTGAAAAAGCATGGTAAAAACAGTTCTCTACCAAAGGCTGTATTAAAAGCTTTAAAGTCTTGCATCTTCTGGTCTGCTCCTGAACTTCAAACAGGATATCAATCGAAGCATTATAACGGAATTTCATAATATCCACATAGCAGGAGACTTCCTGGAGCTCCTGGTCCACCAGAATAAATTCGTTGGGATGGCTGCTGGTAATTTGAAGCAGGGTGGAAAAGGAAGAGATCATTTCTGCAATCTGGGGAGAATCCTGCATAAGCGCCAGCCAGCGTATGGAATTTAAGGTATTGTATGTAAAATGGGGGTTAATCTGAGCCTGCAGTATCTCAAGTTCTGTTTTTCTCTTTTCCTCTTCAATATTCTTCATCCTGCTGATCAGGTCTGAAATCCGGTGAAGCATATCATCATATCCGTCAATCAGAACGTTAATTTCCGCTACCTGGGAAGTGTAGGGATCAAATGTAAAATCACCTTTTGCACTGCGCTCCATGGAACGGATCAGTGGTTTAAAGGATCTGGTAAATACCCTGCTCAGGAAAAAAGTTAAAACCATGCTGATCAGTAAAGCGATCAATACAATTAAAACGATCTGATGATAAATCGGATACAGATCTTTTTTCGTTGCATCTTTGGGTGTCAGGGAAACCAGTGTCCAGTTGGTGAATGGATTGATTTGTTTTGCTAATATATAAGTGGTATTCTTTAGCTTAATATGTGCGCCTGTATCGTAGGCATTTAAGTTCGTCAGGTGATTCTCCAGAAGATCCTGCTTGCTTGTATTCTGGGTATAGAGCAGGGTATTTTTCGAATCAAATGCGGAGATAATGACGCCGTTATTGCCATTGATATTTTCCAGGCAGTTCTGGAGCAGGCTTGCATCCAGGAGTACCAGCAGTACGCCGGGGGATTTTGAAATGAGGGTTTTGCAAAAGGACTGTGCATAAATAAAATAATTTTCATCATATGTAAGGATCACCTGGTCCTTTTTACCTTCCTGCACGTCCTGAAACCAACGTTCCTCCATAACTGCAGAATAATTAATCGGTGAAAAGCTGTCATGTATAAAATAAACGTTATCATTTTTATACAGATAAATATTCCGTATGTACTTGTAATAATTTGATGAGGTGGCGAGGAGCTGCTGTACTTTTGATTCATTTTGCAGGCGGGTAAACTGGTTGGGATGGCTGGTGGAGAGATTAACTGCTCCCGTCAGTTCTGAGTTATTTTCCAGTATGGAGCCAAGGGTTGCCACATCATAAAATATCATTGACAGCTGTTCATTTGCCTTTTCAAATACTTCTTCATATTTTGTGGTGGACATCTGGTGAAAGATGTCGGTAAAGTAGGTAGTAATGCTGATGCTTACCGTCGCTAAAATTAAAATAATGATGCCGGATGCCGATGTAAATAAAATCTTCATAAGAGAATAAGTCTTTTTATGCATATTATGCCACCTATCGTTTTATATCCTGTTGCAGCTGCAGGGGATCAGACCGCATAGCCTAGAGCGTGTTTGACTTATGGAAATCATAGCATAAGAAAAGACGGGAAACAAGGTTTGTGAAATAATGACATTAGATATTTATACAAGTGTGTTGATTTTTATAAAACACAACATTAGAAATCATTTATATCTGTAACCCCGGTTAAAAGGAATGGATGAATTTGGTAAACATCGAAGTTAGTCTCTCTATTTCATAAGACGGGGCAGTCCGATATAATAAAGATACCTTAACAACAGGCTGATTGAGAAGGAGCCTGGAACTGTATGCGGTCAAGAGAAAGAGAGGATGAATGATATGAAAAAGAAAAAACTAATGTCTTTGTTACTGGTTTCGGCGATGATGTGTACTATGGCAGCGGGATGCGGGGGAGGAAAAGAAGCATCCGGTTCCCAGGAGACAAAAGGGGAAACAAAGGAAGCCACCGGGAATGAAACGAAAGAAGCAGCCGAGGGACAGGAAGACAGAGTGCTGACGATGATGAACTATATTGATCCTGCCAATACGGATGACCCTATGCAGTCTGTAGTAATCAAACTGTATGAACAGTTTACGGAAGAAACGGGAATTAAGATTGAGTATAATGTAGTTCCCTGGGATCAGCTGGAATCCAAGATCGTAATTACCAACCGGGCGGGGGCACCCAGTGACCTGGTGGCAGTCAGTTCACAGAAGCTTGCTTCCCTGGTCAACAGCGGTGCGCTGATGCCTTTGGATGATATGATTGATGAAAGCTATAACCGGGATGATTTTTCCAATGCGGTGTGGGCAGCAGGCACTTACAGCGGGGATAAGAAGGTATATTGTATGCTGCAGTCTGTACATACCAGGGGAATCTGGTATAATAAGGATTATGTAAAAGAAGCGCCGAAGACCTGGGACGAAATTGTATCTGCCGGGCAGACAGCAATGTCAGAAAATGAAGGAATTTATGGTTTTGGATTCTGGGGAGGCAAACATTATGCTTCCGGTGAAACGGCAATCGGTCCTTTAACCTGGGCAGGTGGCGGAAAGCTCACCAATGATGACGGAAGTGCTGCATGGGATAACGATGCAGTAGCAGATGCCATTAAGTTTATGTCGGACTGCGTAAATGAATATAAGATTACACCGGAGACCTGTCTGTCGGTTAGCGATTATAATGATGTTACCCAGCAGTTTGCAGCTGGAAATATAGCGATGATCTTTGACGGTTCCTATGCGAAACCTACGTTGGATGCATCTGACCTCGGAAAAGAAGGAAAGTTTGATTTTGCACCTGTTCCGGCGAAGACAGAAGGTGGCCCACAGCCCCATTTCTCCAATGGCTGGGCATGGGGAATTCCAAGTAAATCAAAGCAGCCGGAACTGGCATGGGAATTTATAAAATGGTTTTCACAGAAAGAACAGCAGCTGGCACATTCCAAGGCGGAAGGCGGACTTCCCATTACAATCGAGGCACAGCAGGACAAGATGTACCAGGAGGGACTGGAGAAGAAATTTATTGATAATCTGAATAACAATGCACATAGCATGGATCCCTTTGTATATTACCAGGAGGGACTGGAAGAGTTAGCTGTAGCGGGAGCAACTTACTGTCTGGATCCAAGCAGCGATCTGAAAGCGGTATTGAAAGAATCCCAGGAAGCATTTAACCAAAAATATTATGCGGAGTAGTAGATAAGCAGAAAAGATGCAAGCATGTGTCTGCAGCATAAGTGCGGGCACATGCGGACTTTTCTATCTATGCATATGAGCAATGTCAGGAGGAAGGTATATGTTCCATACTAAGAAGAAATCCTATCTGCCCTATTTTCTGGTAGCTCCGGTCTTTTGTATTCTCTTGTTGTTTTCCTATCTGCCTTTTCCATATACGGTGTATCTGTCTTCCCAGAATGTCATGCCGGGAACCGGGGAAATGGAGTTTGTAGGACTTAAGAATTACAAGATGATATTCAAGGATCCGAATTTTTGGGAGAGCATGAGAAATACCGGGTATTTTGTTATTGTGGCAACGATTGTTGTGATTGTACTGGGGGTTATTGTAGCCCTGATTCTAAACAGTAAGATTAAGGGAATGGGTATCTATATGACAATTTTATTTATTCCCTGGATTGTATCGGATGTAGTTGCAGGCTTTTCCTGGAAGTGGATGCTGAATGCGGATTTTGGCGTCTTGAATTATCTGTTTGAACCTCTGCACTTAAAGGTGAGCAATTTGATCACGAAGCCGGAATATGCCATGATTGCGGTCATTATGGTCACTATGTGGAAACAGCTGGCTTATTCCACCATACTGCTTCTGGCAGGCCTACAGAATGTATCGAAAGAGCTGCTGGAGGCGGCAAAACTGGATGGATGTTCCGGTTTTCAGGCATTTTGGTATATCACCTTTCCGATATTCAGCCCGATTCTGCTGGTAACCACGCTCCTTGATATTATTAATTTTATCAGTCAGTCCGGTATGCTTTTGGTACTGACAAACGGAGGTCCCCTTCGCAGCACGGAAACGCTGGCACTTTATATGTTTAAAGAGGCGTTTACCAATTTCCATCTGACAAATGCATCTGCAATATCCATGGTATTGGCTGTGATTAACATCATGATTGTTTTTATTTATTTCTACATTAATAAAAAAAGCAGAGAGTGGGTGGATTAGATATGGCTGGAAGCATGAAAAATAAGAAAATGAAGAAAAAAGTATTTACAGTGGTGAAGCATGTGATCATGATCCTGGTTTCTGCATATATGCTGGTGCCATTATTATGGGGATTTCTGACCTCCCTGAAACCGCAGAACCTGATTTTTACATATCCGCCTAAATTTTTTTCCGGGCTCACCCTTGAGAATTACAGGCATGTGTTCGAAACCCAGAATCTGGGACAAAATATCCTCTCAACGCTGGGGCTTGCCTGTATCTCCACCGTGATAGGGATTTTATTTGCAACCTTTGCAGCTTATATATTCTCCAGATATAAATTCCGGGGAAAAGGCTTTTTTATCGGATTTGTAGTATGCCCCATGTTAATACCGGGGCTTGTAAACCTGATTCCCCTTTTTACCGTTTATACAAAACTGGGACTGGTTGATAATTTCTTTGGATTAATACTGCTCTATCTTCCTTCCGTAATGCCATTTTCCATTATGGTTCTGCAGAATTATTTAAAAGCGATACCGTTTACACTGGAGGAAGCGGCGATGATAGACGGATGCAGCAGATTTCAGCTGTTAACCAAGATCATCCTGCCGGTCATTCTGCCGGGAGTGATTGCAGTCGCCATGATTTCGTTTGTTACCATCTGGAATGAGTTTATTATTACCTTAATCTTTACAACCGGCGGCAATCTGCGGACCCTGACTATGGGAATGTATTACATGATGAGTAAAAATAATGTGAACTACGGTGCAGTCTGTGCAGTATCATTTGTCAGTATTGTTCCGGTTCTGATTATTTTCCTTATTTTCAGAAAACAATTTATTAACTCCATGATTGATGGGGCGATTAAGGGGTAGAGCGGAAGTGATTACTGTTCAGGAGGACACTATGACAAGTAAAGAAAGATTATTAACGGCACTGGACGGGGGATGCCCCGACAGGCTGCCGGCGACGACCCACCATATTATGAAATATTTCCTGGATACTTATATGGGAGGCTGCAATGACCGGGAATTCTTCCGGGAGATGGGGCTGGATCCCATACATTGGGTCAATCATTCCTATTATACCAGGGAGCAGGAAGAGAACTGGAGAATTGAGGAGGAGCCTTTGGATACAGCCGGTTATCGGACTGTGCGCTATAAGATCCATACACCGAAAAAAACATTTACTATGGTTGTACAGTATAATCAGTATACTTCCTGGGTTACGGAACACCTGTTAAAAGAAAAAGGCGATATTGAAATACTGGCGAGATATCTTCCAAGTCCCAGAGCGGACGTACAAAAAATTAATCAGGAAGCAGAAGAACACAGTGATTGTCTGATCCGTGGATTTATACCATGCTTTGATATCTCTGGCCAGCCGGGCTGCTGGCAGGACCTGGCATGCATATTTGGGATACAGGATCTGATTATGGAGACCTATGACGATCCCCAGTGGGTGAAAGAAGTACTGGGGATACTGCAGAAGCGTAAGCTGGATTATGTGGATACGCTGGACGGATGCAGGTATGACATATTGGAAATGGGCGGCGGAGATGCATCTACGACCGTTATTTCACCGGCAATTTTCCAGGAGTTTGTGGCACCTTTTGATACGCCGATTATACATGGGATCCAAAAGAAGAACATTCGGGTCGTTTATCATACCTGCGGAGGGATGATGCCGATCTTAGAGGACATTGCGGCTATGGGACCAAATGCAATGGAAACTTTTACGCCTGTGGATATGGGCGGGGATGCCAATTTAAAAGAGGCAAAACGCAGAATCGGAGAAAAAGTGTGTATGATCGGGGGATTCGACCAGTTTCATTTTTTTAGTGGCTGCTCCCAGGCGGAGACCAGATATAAAGTCAGGGAATGCTTCGAGGCAGCGGGAGAGAACGGCAGTTTTATCCTGGCACCGTCTGATCATTTCTTCGATGCGGATCCGGAGTTAATCCGGGCTTTTGCAAGTGAAGCTGCCTGCTGCATCTATGAATAGAATACCGTATGGTTATAACGAGTACGCCCTTGCATAAATGATTGGGCAATGCCGTACTGAACTTGGGTCTGACATGATAAGCAAAAGGATATTGGAGGAGAAGGCTATGTGGGGTAGAGAGCTGATTGAAGCAGCGATAGCGGGAAACAGCTGCGAAATAAATAGTTTCTGGGTAGGGCATCCTACGGATGAAGCGAAAAAAATCTATTATCAGGAAACAGGGATAACGGAAAACACAGGGAAGTCAGAAGCAGATTTTAATATAAAGATTAATTCAGATATGATTTGGCTGAGTCCTGAACTGGATCCCCAGTGTTATAAAAGTCCGGATGGGACGCCTATGTGGGACTGTTTCAATGAGGAGCGGAAAAGCCTGGGCAGCGGCGGGATCTTTGCAGAATGTGAAAGTATTGATGAAATAGAAGCATTTCCATGGCCGGATCCAAAGAATCTGGATTTTACTAATTGCCTGGAGGATACCAGATATGCTTATGAAAAAGGCCTGGCTGTATTTGGCGGGATGTGGTGTCCGTTTTTCCATGTATTATGTGATTTCTTTGGAATGGAAAACTACTTTGTGAAAATGTACACGGATCCGGAGGTCGTTCATACCGCAACACGCCATATTGTTGACTTTTATCTGGAAGCGAACAGGCGTTACCTCAAGCTTGCAAAACCATATTTAAGCGCAGCTTTTTTTGGAAATGACCTGGGTACTCAGTTAAGCCTTCTGATCAGCCCGGAGAGCTTTGATGAATTTATATTGCCTTATCTTACTGAAATTGTTCAGGGGATTAAGGCAGAGGGATTAAAAACAGCAATGCATTCCTGTGGTTCCATAGATTTGATTATTCCAAAGCTAATTGATGCCGGAGTAGATATCCTTCACCCCCTCCAGGCAAAAGCAGCCGGTATGGATGCCGAAAGCCTGGCGGCAAAATATGGTGGGAAGCTGGTGTTTATGGGGGGCGTAGATACTCAGGAACTGCTGCCTTTTGGAAATAGCAGCCAGGTAAAAGAAGAGGTACTGAGGCTTCGGGATATCTTTAAGGGAAAGTTTATCGTATCACCGAGTCATGAAGCACTTCTTCCCAATGTACCATTTGAAAATGTAATGGCAATGAGCAATGGGGCTAAATGCATATTATAAGTATTTTATTTTCGAGGAAAATTATGGTTGACGTACTAACCCTCTCTATGGTAGGATGAAATTATAAACAGGCACTGGTAAACACAAGTGACGGAATAAAAAAGCATATTCGGTAGAAGGATTTGGGAGAGACTATGTATCTATGGCGCCGAAGGGGAAAATCAGGAAACTCTCAGGCAAAAGAACCAAATCTGGACGAATCTCTGGAGAGCGCAGCGGCACCAACGAAGTAAATCTGTTCCAGGCACAGGTAACTACTGATTCTGACGGAACAGACAAATCTTTCAGGTAAAAGGACAGAGACGGATTGAATAAATGAAGTTCATCTTCATTTATTCAGCCCGTCTTTTTTTGTGTGTTTCAGTGGGGGATTAAAAGGAGGGAATCTATGGAGCGTAAGACGCCGCTTTACGGGAAACATGTAAGCCAGAAAGGGAAGATGGTACCTTTTGCAGGATATCTGCTTCCGGTCCAGTATGAAGGGGGAGTGATAGCAGAACATATGGCAGTCCGGCAAAACTGCGGGTTATTTGACGTTTCCCATATGGGGGAATTTATTTGCAGGGGCAAAGATGCAGCCAGAAATTTAAATTACCTGCTGACAAATGATTTTACAAAAATGTATGACGGGCAGGCCAGATACAGCCCCATGTGCAACGAAAAAGGAGGAATTGTGGATGATCTGATTGTCTATAAGATCAAAGAGGATGATTATTTTATAGTGGTGAACGCGGCTAACCGGGAGCGGGACTTTACCTGGATGAGCCGGCACCGGTTTGGGGATGTGCAGTTTATTGATATTTCTGACTCTACGGCATTGATTGCATTACAGGGACCAAAAGCAAAAGCCATATTAAAAAAAGCGGTTTCCGAAGATGATATTCCAAAGAAATACTACAGCGCCAATTTTAAAGGGAGGATAAACGAAATACCCTGCACGATTTCAAAAACGGGATATACGGGAGAAGATGGATTTGAATTTTACTGCAGTCCGGAAGATGCCCCTAAAATATGGGAGCTGTTCCTGGAACTGGGTTCGGATAAAGGCATTATGCCCTGCGGTCTGGGCGCGAGAGATACTCTTAGGCTGGAGGCAGCCATGCCCCTTTATGGCAATGAAATGAATGAAGAGGTCACGCCCTATGAAGCTGGGCTTTTAGCATTTGTAAAAATGGAAAAAGAAGATTTTATCGGTAAAAAAGCATTGCTGGAAAAAGCGGATTTTAAAAGGTGCAGAATGGGATTGAAAGTTACGGGGCGGGGAATCATCAGAGAACATGCAGATATTTACCGGGAGGGAAAACTGATCGGTAAGACTACTTCGGGAACGTATTCGCCCTTATTGCAGTATTCCATTGCCATGGCGCTCCTGGACCGGAATGCGGTTTGGGTGGGAGATGAAGTAGAGGCGGATGTAAGGGGGAGAAGAGTTAAGGCACAGGTAGTGGAATTGCCATTTTATAAAAAGAACAGGTAAATGGTCAGGGAGCCGCAGGTGGCGGTATACAGGATAGGAGGAAGCAATGAATTTTCCAAAGGAATTAAAATATGTAAAATCCCATGAGTGGATTAGAAAAGAAGGTCAGATGGTGGTAATCGGAATTACGGATTATGCCCAGGATGCACTGGGGGATCTGGTGTTTGTGAATCTGCCGGAGGCAGGAGATGAAATTACAGTTGGAACGCCTTTTGCAGATGTGGAATCCGTAAAGGCAGTATCCGAAATATTTTCACCGGTTACAGGAAGGGTTCTGGAAATCAATGAGGAACTGCTGGATAACCCGGAACGGATCAATGAAGATCCTTATGGTGCCTGGTTCATTAAGGTGGAAGCAGTTACAGGAGAAGAAGACTATATGGATGCGCAAGGTTACGAAACATATACAGAATCCTTGTAAATAAGGAAGAGAGAAGGAGGAGGATGTATGGGGTCATATGTTGTTTCCACAAGGGAAGAACAGGAGCAAATGTTAACATCTATGGGATACGGGAACATTGGGGAATTATTTTCCGTAATTCCGGGGGAAGTCAGATTGAACAGGGAGCTGAAGCTTCCTACCGGATGCTCTGAGATGGAAGTGATGCGCCGCATGGAAGCGCTGGCAGAGGAAAATAAAAGCTTCCGCCATATATTCAGAGGGGCAGGTGCGTATCATCACTATATACCGGCGGCAGTGAACCGGATTACACAAAAGGAAGAATTTCTTACTGCATATACGCCTTATCAGGCAGAGATTAGTCAGGGAATCCTTCAGTCCATTTTTGAATACCAGACGATGATCTGTGAACTGACCGGGATGGATGTATCCAACGCTTCCGTATATGACGGAGCTTCCGCAGCAGCGGAGGCAGCTGCCATGTGCCGGGACAGAAAACGAAATAAAATTGTGGTGTCTGCATCTTCAAACCCGGAAGTGATCCGCACGATTCAGACGTACTGCTTCGGAAATGGCTCGGAGGTTGTGATCGTACCGGAAAAGAACGGTGTGACAGACCTCCATAGCCTGGAAGCTGCAATGACCGGGGAGGTGTGCTGTTTTTATGTCCAACAGCCTAACTTTTATGGTATACTTGAAAATTATGGGGAGATAGAAGACATCGTACATAAGAGCGGAGCAATGCTGGTTATGGGATGCAATCCCATCGCACTGGCGGTGCTTAAGACACCGGGAGAATATGGCGCTGATGTAGCGGTTGGTGACGGGCAGCCTCTTGGCATGCCTCTTGCATATGGCGGTCCCTATCAGGGGTTCATGACGGTACGGTCTTCCCAGGCACGAAAGCTGCCGGGAAGAATCGTGGGAGAAACCACAGATGAAAAAGGAAACCGGGCTTTTGTCCTGACCCTGCAGGCAAGGGAGCAGCATATTAGAAGAGAAAAGGCCGGAAGCAATATTTGCTCGAACCAGGCTCTTTGTACCCTGCGTGCTGCAGTCTATATGGCGGTTATGGGGAGCCGTGGAATGGAGGAAGCGGCGGAGCAGTGTACATCGAAAGCACATTACCTGCAGCAGGAATTGGAGAAGATCGGATATAAACTAAAATATCAGCAGCCATTCTTCCATGAATTTGTTACCAGTACTCCGGTACCGGCTGAGGAGGCGTTAAAGTATCTGGAGAAACGGGGTTATCTGGGCGGACTGCCACTGTCTGACAGTGAAATACTGTGGTGTACGACGGAACAGAATTCCAGGGCAGAGATGGATGGACTGGTGGCAATATTGAAGGAGGTGCAGTAAATGAAATTGCTCTTTGAACAAAGCACCGTCGGCAGAGGATGCAGCATTCTCTGGGAATGTGATGTGCCAAAAGTATGGCATGAGGAGAGGAGGGAGGTACGTCTGAACCTGCCTCAAATGTCGGAAAATGATATCAGCAGGCATTATACAAAATTAGCGGAGAATACTTATGGCGTGAATACCGGCTTCTATCCGTTAGGTTCCTGCACCATGAAGTATAATCCAAAAGTTAATGAAGAGATTGCATCACTTCCCGGCTTCACCGGGATACATCCGCTTCAGCCCGTGGATACCGTACAGGGATGTCTGAAGGTTCTGAAACTGGCGGAGGATTATCTCTGTGAGATTACAGGAATGGATGGGATGTCCTTCCAGCCTGCAGCAGGAGCACACGGAGAATTTACCGGTTTGCTGCTGATGAAAGCATATCATGAAAAAAGAGGGGACAAAAAAAGAACGAAGATGATTGTACCGGACTCAGCCCACGGCACGAACCCTGCAAGTGCCGCAATGGCGGGATATACCATTGTGAATGTCCCTTCCGGTGAAGATGGATGCGTCGACTTAGAACAGCTGAAAGCAGCCGTGGGTGAAGATACAGCAGGATTGATGCTGACCAACCCCAATACAGCGGGGCTGTTTGATAAAAATATCCTTGAAATAACAAGGATAGTACATGAAGCAGGAGGATTGAATTATTATGACGGTGCCAACTTAAATGCCGTTATGGGAATTGCAAGACCGGGGGACATGGGATTTGACATTGTCCATTTGAACCTGCATAAGACTTTTTCCACTCCTCACGGCGGTGGTGGTCCGGGAAGCGGACCCTGTGGCTGCAAGGAATTTCTAATCCCGTATCTTCCGGGGGATCGCGTATGCCGGTCTTATAACATGGAGCAAAAAGAAGAACTATATATAAAAAAATTGCCGGAATCCATTGGCTCTGTGAAAGCGTTTTACGGAAATTTCCTGGTGGTTGTAAGAGCACTTTCTTATATAATGACGTTAGGAAGGGAAGGGATTAAAGAAGCATCCCAGACAGCGGTTTTAAATGCCAACTATATGATGCACCGGTTAGAAGATAAATATGAAATGGCTTACTGTGGGCCATGTATGCATGAATTTGTAATGTCTCTTGCCAAATTGAAACAGGAGACAGGCGTTACGGCAATGGATGCTGCCAAATCTATGCTGGATTACAGGCTTCATCCGCCGACTATGTATTTTCCTCTAATCGTACCGGAAGCGTTGATGGTAGAACCTACAGAGACGGAATCCAGGGAGACTCTCGATCATGCGGTGGACATTCTGCTGGAAATCTACCGGGATGCTTATGAAAATCCCCAAAAGCTCCATCAGTCACCGGAAAATACAATTATTGGTCGTCCGGATGAGGTGAAAGCCGCAAGAAAACCAAAACTGCGGTATGTCCCCCAGGAGGAAATAACAGGATTATAGATTTAGTCAAGGTCAGGAAATATCCGCCGGCTGTTGTTCGCGGGAATAAAAAGGAGTACAGGAAAATGGAAGAATATCAATATGATCTGGTGGTGATAGGATCCGGTCCAGGTGGGTATGTATCAGCAATAAAAGCAGCCCAAAAAGGGATGCGGACTGCAATTATAGAAAATATTAAGGCAGGGGGCACCTGTCTTAACAGGGGGTGTATCCCCACGAAGACAATCCTTCACAGTGCAAAGATTTTCCGGGAACTGCAAAATTGCGGGGCATTTGGAATTCATACAGAATCCCTCTCTTATAATATGGAGGAAATCCAGACCAGAAAAGAAGAGGTAGTGGAACAGCTTGAAAAAGGAATCCATATGCTTTTAAGCAATAACAGCGTTGCCTTTTACCAGGGCACCGGGCAGATAAAGGACAGACATACAATCAGTATTGGAGATAAGCTGCTGACTTCACAAAACATTTTGATTGCAACAGGATCAGTTCCGATTCATTTGCCCATAGAAGGTGCCCGTCTGAACGGGGTCTATAACAGTGACCAGCTTTTGAACCGGAGGGAGCCCTGCAAAAAGCTGGTGATTATAGGCGGAGGAGTGATCGGTATGGAGTTTGCATCTATTTACCAGGCGCTTGGTACGGAGGTTGTGGTGATTGAAGCAATGGACCGGATATTATCCAACATGGATAAGGAAATTGGTCAGAATCTGAAAATGATTATGAAAAAACGAGGTGTTGCCATTCATACCCAGGCGGTGATGGAAGAGATATGGGAAGATAACGGGCTTCACTGTGCCTTTCAGGTCAAAGGAGAGCGGCAGGAGATAAAGACAGAAGCCGTTTTAATGGCTGCCGGAAGAAAAGCATGTACAAAAGGGCTTTTTGGCGATGGTATGGTAGTTGAAATGGAAAAGGACAAGATAAAGGTAAATGAATACTTCCAGACAAATTACGAGAATATCTATGCGGCAGGAGATGTAATTGGTGGAATTTCTCTGGCACATATGGCGAGTGCAGAATGTATCAATGCCGTCTGCCATATGAATGGGGAAGAAGCAAAGATGAATCTGGAAACCGTTCCATCCTGTGTCTATACAACCCCGGAAATAGCCTGTGTGGGAATGACGGCACAGGAAGCAAAAGACCGTGAAATAGAAGTAACCACGTCTAAATACCTGATGTCCGCAAATGGAAAGTCTCTTCTTACCGGTCAGGAAAGAGGATTTATAAAGCTAGTGGCGGCAAAAGACAGCGGGAAGATTTTAGGTGCCCAGCTGATGTGCGCAAGGGCAACAGATATGATTGGTGAGATTGGACTGGCGATCGCAGGAGGGCTTACAAAGAAAGAGATCAGTACGGTCATCCACCCACATCCTACTTTCAGTGAAGGAATATGGGAGGCTGCCGAATTGTTGTAATCAGCCAAATATCATTAAATCATGGTTGGTGATGGCATGATTTGGCCCCACAACCAGAAACCGGTCTTGGGTCCAGGGTCCGGTGAGAAGCTGCTTTATAAAACTGTCATTCCCCTGGATTACCTCATGGGTGAGGTTTAATTCTTGTGCAATATGCCTGGTCTCGGGCAGAATGTCCGGCAGGTGATACGCGCTGGTGTCGATTACAGCCAGTCGCTTATAATTTGAGAGCAGGGAGCGGAAGATGATTTTAGCCTTCCGCTCTCCGTATTTTTCACATGTATAGATGTATTCCGCCCAGATATTGCGCTCTCCGTCCAGCCAGCCTTTTGTGAGAAAGTAGGAGGCTGCTTCGGCAGATATTTCCTGGCGTTTTTTAAAAGAACCCAGCATCAGCGTAATACAGTCATCCACTCTTGGAAGGACCAGCTGAAAATCACCTGTTTTCAGTCCGTTTACGGCATTTCCGCAATAGCCAAATGCCAGGATGACACAGTCCGTATCAGAAGAAACCTCATCCAGGGTTTTTTGCAGGGATTCCCGAAGCTTTTCAGGATAATTATGAAGACCGGACTCCAGCCAGGTGCAGGGATAGGAAATACCGGTATCCTGAATGGCTTTTTTTAATTCTCTTTCAATGGTTCTGCATGCAATTATTATGGTTTTCATAGGAAGACCTCCATTTTATCTGTAGATATGGGACAGGTAAAAATAATTAAGAAAATACATATGACAAATACGAAATAATCCTTTATAATATTATACATATATTTTCTGGAAGAAAATACTATTTATTTTACAGGTATGGTGGGGTGAAAAATATGACACGGAACGAACAATTTGTGAAAGCAATTGAGGAGCTGGATGAGGACAGGGCTTTGGAACTCACGGACCAGCTCATGCAAAACGGGGTAAATTGGATGGTGATTCTGGACCTTCTGCAGACCGGCGTTAAGCTGGTGGGGAACCGGTATGAAGAAGGAGAATACTTTATTGCAGACCTGATAATGTCAGGAATTATCTTCCGCAGTGTAATTGAACGTTACGGTGTAATCGTTCCCGGAATCCTGGACATTTCCCTTTCGTGTGACACCCCCTGCATGGTAATGGGCACTGTAGAGGGAGATGTGCATGACATTGGCAAGGACATTTTCATCAGTCTGCTTGCAGCCCAGGGTATACGCGTCATTGACCTTGGAACAGATATATCGCCCAGAGTATTTGCAGACAGTATCCGCACCTATGCGCCTAAAGTGGTGGGAATGAGCGGTATTATGAATTTTGCAGTTTCATCAATGAAGCGGACCATAGACCTGATCTGCCAGGAAGGTCTGCGGGACCAGGTTAAAATTATCGTCGGCGGCTGCTGCATTACAGCAGAAATGGCAGAAAATATAGGGGCAGACGGTTATTCCGGTGATTTGCTGGATGGGTCTGCACTCTGTAAAAAATGGATTTTCGAAACGGAGGCAGATTAGTATATGGCCGAAGCATTATATAAACATGTATTTAGTGACGTTAAGCGAGCAATCTTTGAAGGGGAATACAAGCCCGGCGATATGCTTCCTTCAGAGAATGAATTAGCTGCAAAATACAATACCAGCAGGGTTACAATACGAAAAAGCCTTGGTATGCTGGAGAATGAGCGTATCGTAAAGTCATGGCACGGAAAGGGATATTTCGTCATCGAGCCGGAACATGCCAAGTTCACGTTTGTTTACGAAGAGCATAACAAAGCGCTGGAAAGCAAACTGCAATACATACGGCTGCTTCACCCGGAAACGGAAGTCCAGACAGCACTGCATGTTGATTCCAGGCAGCGTGTGGTATCCATTATGCGGATTCTCTATAATACCAAAAAAAATATGCTTTGTGATCTGATGTATCTACCATATCAGAAGGGCATGCCGTTAATCGAAATGGAAATTCAGTACGCGGATTTCCCTGATCTGGTTAAAAATAAAGTATCTACATTTGCAATTCATACAAAAATGGAAATCGGCATCGCTGCCGTGACCGGAGAAGTTGCAAAGAGGCTGGTGCTGGAAGAAGGGACATCTGTTCTTGTCATCTACCGGTATTTGTATGATGAAATGGATCGTCCGGTTGCCTTTGGCAAACGCTTTCTTCATCCGGACTGTGGACATTTAACCGCTCATTCGGGATTTTTCCCTGATTAAGATAATCCACATGGAATATTTTTTTGTTAGTTAAGAACCTGTTTGCAGATGGCAGTAAAGCAATTTGCAAACAAGTTCTATTACTACAGCGAACGTTTTGTAATGTTCTATTAAATGCATTATATTTGGGTTTAGCTGAGTAATGACGCTTTGTAAATGATAGGTAGTGTACGGAAAGAGAAGGGGGCGGACCAGGACATTGGTTTGGAAGGCTTACCGCAGAACTGGCATTTTC